>OHCZ01000385.1_pt1 | contig 27340 bp, 20 predicted proteins | sample 1566891 | NCBI WGS metagenome assembly OHCZ01 (sample SAMEA3879510, study PRJEB24766) | human gut metagenome | biome: human-associated habitat; feature: feces | place: USA | collected 1985/1987
GCCAGGGGAGCGGGCAGGGCGGGGATCTCCCAGACATCGTCCACGGCCAGATCCATGCCCGCATTGGTCAGGGCGATGACCTTGCCCTGACGGGCCTGCACTTCCACGATGTTGGATTTCACCTTGGGGAAGAGGGCATCGTCCAGGGCCAGGGCAAAGGTGGGGAAGGCCGGATCGATGAGGGCGATGGGGCCGTGCTTCATCTCGGCTGCCGAATAGCCCTCGGCATGGATGTAGGAGATCTCCTTCAGCTTCAGGGCCCCCTCCAGCGCGACGGGATAGTTGTATCCACGGCCGAGGTAGAGGAAGTTGTGTGCATAGGTGAAGGTACGGGCGAGCTCGGCCAGCTGGTCGCTGAGTTTCAGCACCTCGCGGATCTTGTCTGGGATGTTGGCCAGTTCCTCGATGGTGCGCACATACTCCTCGCGCGCCACCGTGCCCTTGGCGGCACCGAGGGCGAGGGCGAAGAGGGTGAGCACCGTGACCTGGCCCGTGAAGGCCTTGGTCGAGGCCACGCCAATCTCGGGGCCTACGTGGATGTAGGATCCCGTATGGGTGGCGCGGGGGATGCTGGCTCCCACGGCGTTGCAAACGCCATAGATGAAGGCGCCACGCTCGCGGGCCAGTTCCACGGCTGCCAGCGTGTCGGCCGTCTCGCCACTCTGCGAGATGGCGATGACCACGTCGCCTGGTCCTACCACGGGGTTGCGGTAGCGAAACTCCGAGGCGTACTCCACATCGACGGGCACACGACAGAACGACTCGATGAGCTGCTTGCCGATGAGACCGGCGTGCCAGCTCGTGCCACAGGCCACGATGATGATGCGCTTGGCCGCGAGCAGCTCCTTGCGGTAGTCGATGACGGCCGAGAGGGCCACGTGGTTGTGGTCCACGTTAATGCGCCCGCGCATGCAGTTCTCCAAACATTCGGGTTGCTCAAAGATCTCCTTGAGCATGAAGTGGGGGAAGCCCCCCTTTTCGATCTGTCCGAGGTCGATATCGACGGTCTTGACCTCGGGCAGCAGTTTCTCATTATATATATTGACGATCTGCAACTCCTCGCCGGCTTTCATCACGGCGATGTTGCCGTCCTCGAGATAGACGACCTTGTCGGTAAACTCGATGATGGGGCTGGCGTCCGACCCGAGGAAAAACTCCCCCTCGCCTATGCCCACCACCAGCGGGCTCTGCTTGCGCGCTGCGATGATGGTGTCGGGATGGCGACTGTCGAGCAGGGCGATGGCATAGGCGCCTACGACTTGATGGAGGGCCAGCTGGACGGCAGGCAGCAGTTCGATCTGCTTGCGCTCCTGGATGTACTCGATGAGCTGCACGAGCACCTCCGTATCGGTATCGGAACGGAAACGGACGCCCTTCTCCTCCAGGCGCGCCTTGATCTCGGCATAGTTTTCGATGATGCCGTTGTGGATGATGGCCAGGTTGCGCGACTGCGAGTAGTGGGGGTGGGCGTTGCGCGCCGAGGGCTCGCCATGGGTGGCCCAACGCGTGTGGGCGATACCGATTGTCCCTCGTGTGTCCTTGTCCGCGCAATAGCGCTCCAGATCGGCCACCTTGCCCTTCTCCTTATCGACGCTCAGCACGCCGTCGGGATTGATCAAGGCCACTCCGGCACTATCGTAACCACGATATTCCAATCGCTTCAACCCCTTGATCAGTATGGGGTAAGCCTGTCTTTTCGTTCCAACGTATCCTACAATACCGCACATAATTTTTTAAGCTTAAAAGTGTTTTCTAATGAGTGATTGAATAGGGCCAACACGCCACCTTCCTCCGAACGCGTCCTGATCGCGTCGGAAGCTAAAGGACTGAAACATAGCGCAATAATTTTTTGTTTCCTCTGCCATATTCAAAGTTTGTGCAAAAATACAATTATTTCTTCAAAACGGCAAATTTAAGGCGGTAAATATCACAAAGGATTTCTCCCTCGCGACGTCATGGACCAGCACGACGAAGAGAATTCTTGCCCCACGCGCCTATCCTCCCCCGCCCGCAAGGAGCCGACGGGCCAAGACCTACCCGTATCATGCACAGCGTGTTAAAGTGTGCAATTTGTAGGGGAAAGTTTTGGTGCTGTCAAATAATATTGGTACTTTTGCACACGAAAAGGGTTCTTGTGCAACCTGTTATTTTAGTATTTAGGTATATTTGATTATGTCCATATCGAAAACGAGACAAAAACTAGTTGACGTAGCGCGGCAGTTGTTTGCCAAGAACGGCATAGCCAACACTACGATGAACGACATTGCCAAAGCTTCGGGCAAGGGTCGCCGCACGCTATATACCTATTTCAAAAGCAAGGACGACGTCTATTCCGCCGTCATCGAGTCGGAGCTGGAGCGATTGTCGGACAAGCTGGACGAAGTGGCCAACAAGAAGATCAGTCCCCAGGACAAAATCATCGAGCTCATCTACACCCATCTGAGCATGATCAAGGAGACCGTCATCCGCAACGGCAACCTGCGCGCGGAGTTCTTCCGCAACATCTGGAAGGTGGAGCAGGTGCGCAAGAACTTCGACGAGGACGAGATCGAACTCTTCCGCAAGGTCTATTCCGAAGCCAAGGCCGACGGCGAGTTTGACATCGACGACGTCTATCTGGTCGCCGACATCACCCACTACTGCATCAAGGGCCTGGAGGTGCCGTTCATCTACGGGCGACTGGGCCACGGGCTGACCGAGGAGACCTCGCGGCCGATGGTGGCGAAGGTGGTCTATGGCGCATTGGGCAAGACGACTTTGAAACAAGGACAGTAACAACAACAAAATAAAAGATTTATGGGACTTTTAACAGGAAAAACAGCATTGATTACGGGTGCAGCCCGTGGTATTGGCAAGGCCGTGGCGATGAAGTTCGCCAGCGAGGGCGCTAACATCGCATTCACCGACCTTGTCCTCAACGACGACATGGCTGCCGGCCTTGAGGCCACACGCCAGGAGATCGAGGCCCTGGGCGTCACCTGCCGCGCCTATGCGGGCAATGCCGCCGACTTTGCCGAGACCGAGACCGTCGTGAAGCAGATCCACGCCGACTTCGGCAGCATCGACATCCTCGTCAACAATGCCGGAATCACCAAGGACGGCCTGATGCTCCGCATGTCGGAGGCACAATGGGATGCCGTCCTCAACGTCAACCTGAAGTCGGCCTTCAACTTCATCCACGCTTGCGCTCCCATCATGCTTCGCCAGCGTGGCGGATCCATCATCAACATGTCGAGCGTGGTGGGTGTCCACGGCAACGCTGGCCAGTGCAACTACTCGGCCTCCAAGGCGGGCATGATCGGTCTGGCCAAGTCTATCGCCCAGGAGCTCGGCCCCAAGGGCGTGCGCGCCAACTGTGTCGCCCCGGGCTTCATCGAGACTCCGATGACGGCCCAACTCTCCGAGGAGATCCGCAAGGGCTGGATGGCCAAGATTCCTCTTCGCCGTGGCGGACAGACCGAGGATATCGCCAACGTCTGCCTCTTCCTCGCCTCCAACCTCTCAAGCTATGTCAGCGGCCAGGTCATCCAGGTCGATGGCGGCATGAACATGTAAGGCACGATGCAGCCACTCTACGAGGACAACCACGTCATCGTCGTCTATAAGGAAGTGGGCGAAATCGTACAGGGCGACAAGACAGGCGACCTTCCGCTCTCCTATACCGTCAAGGAATGGTTGAAGGAGAAATATCAGAAGCCGGGCAACGTCTTTCTCGGTGTGGTCCACCGCCTGGACCGCCCCGTGGCCGGACTGGTCGTCTTTGCCAAGACCTCGAAGGCGCTGAGCCGCCTCAACGATTTGTTTCGCAAGGGTGAGGTCCACAAGACCTACTGGGCCATCGTCCAGCATGAGCCTGCCGAAGCGGAGGGACTGCTGACCAACTGGCTCGTGCGCAACGAGCGACAGAACAAGACCTATGCCTACGACCACGAGGTGGCGGGCAGCAAGAAGGCTATGCTGCGCTACAAGGTCATCGGGCGTAGCGACCGCTACGTGCTGCTCGAAATCCACCTGCTCACGGGACGCCACCATCAGATCCGCACGCAGCTGGCTCATATCGGTTGCCCCATCAAGGGCGACTTGAAGTATGGCGCGCCGCGATCCAATCCCGATGGAGGCATCAGCCTGCTGAGCCACCGCGTGGCCTTTGTACATCCTGTGAGCAAACAGCCGATCGATGTCGTCTCGCCCCTGCCCGACGAAAAACTATGGCGGGTGCTGGCCGACAGCAGAACGACGGAAGAATAGGTTGTCAAAAGACTTATGGAGTAGTCAGAAAGGCTCATGGACCTATGGAGTAGTCTGAAAGACAAGTCATATAGCCGAAAGCCCAACCGAATAGACAGAAGACTATCATATCAACCCCAATCAGCCTCAGGCTGGTTGGGGTTTCTTAGTAGTATCCGACTGTTTTTATTAGTATCCGACAGGTTTTCTTATACGCCAAAAGTTGTATTGAAACCACACGAACGACCTTGTCACCCTATTTCTCGTAAAAACCTTTTTCTGTTTATTCGCTCTATACTCAAAAACTTTTCGTAACTTTGCCACAAAGAAAAAAAAGCAAAGACCATGGTGGAAAGAATTTATCCTGTGGGAATACAGACTTTCAGCGACCTCATCGCAAGACAATGCGTTTACGTAGACAAAACAGCACTCGTCTATCGGATGACCAAGAAGTACAAATATGTATTTCTCAGCCGTCCCCGTCGCTTCGGAAAATCCCTTCTCAGCAGTACGCTTCATTCCTATTTTGCAGGTGAGAAAGATCTGTTCAAGGGGCTTGCCATCGAGGGCTTGGAAAAGGAGTGGACGGAATACCCAGTCCTTCACTTCGACATGTCAACATTCAAGAATTGCGATCTCAAAGATTTACAATCTAAATTCAACGTCTTGCTTTCCCAATATGAAAGCATTTGGGGAAAGAGTCCAGAAAGCAAAACTCCCGGAGACAGACTCAAGAGCCTGATTGTCTCGACAAAAGAGCACACAGGCAAACCTGTTGTCATTATAATAGACGAATATGACGCTCCGCTTCTTGATGTGCTCCACGACGAGGACAAACTCGCAGCGATCAGGACCGTCATGCAGGAGTTTTATGCCCCAATCAAGGCCAATGACGCCCACATCAGGTTCGCCTTCATCACGGGAATCACGAAATTCTCACAGCTCAGCATCTTCAGTACCATCAACAATCTGGCCAATATCAGCATGGACCCAGAGTTCGCTGCCATCTGCGGCATTACCAAGGAAGAACTCACCACGACTCTGAAACAGGACATTGAGCAGTTGGCAGCAACCAACGGATTGACTTTTGAAAGAATGGAGCAAGAGTTGACCGAAAACTATGATGGCTATCATTTCAGCCGCAACTGTCCGGATATCTTCAATCCCTTCAGTTTGATGCGTTGCTTTGCCGCCGGCTACATCAGCAGCTACTGGTTTGCCACAGGCACTCCTACTTATCTGATTCATCAGATGCAAAGATTCAACACAGACGTTATGAATCTGGATGAGGTTTTCGCCTTTCCGTCCTCATTCGACCGTCCTACGGAAAGAATGACGGATGCCCTCCCGCTGCTTTATCAGAGCGGTTATCTTACTATCAAAAGATATGATCCTTTGACCAATGGATACTATCTGGGTATTCCAAACAAGGAAATAAAGGGAGGATTGATGGAGAACCTGCTGCCGCTTTACACGAATCTGAGCGATGGCACTTCGCTTGGCTTTGCGGCAAAATTCTATCAGGCGTTGGTGTATGGAGATATCGACAAGGCGATGACGCTGATGAGGTCCTACTTTGCCTCTATACCTTATCCAGAAGGCGGAAAGGATGTACTGGCAGATATGCAGAAAAACGAGTATTATTATGAGACCGTTTTCTACATCATGCTTTCGATGATGAACATAGCTGTTCTCACACAGGTAAAGAGTTGTAGGGGAAGAGCCGATGCCGTGATGTTCTCTCCCAGCACCGTCTTCGTCTTCGAGATAAAAATCAACAAGTCCGCCCAGGAAGCCTTAGCCCAAATTGACGACAAAGGCTACATGGTTCCTTTTGAGGCAGATGGCAGAAAGCTCGTTAAAATAGGTATCAACTTCAGTACCACAACCAGAACCATCGAGGATTGGGAATACAGGATTCAGACCAACGATTCGACAACGCCTATTCCTCCTGTGGGCTTGAAAAGTTAGGATTTAATCAGTACATCCAGCAGAAGGAGCGATAGGTCTTCTCCCGAAGGCGTCCCGAGACCATCCCGAAGGCGGGAGGACAAACCCTCCCCCGCCCTACTTCCTGCGCGTATAGAAATACTGTCCTTTGTGCTTCGTCCGTCCGCCAAACTCGATGGCGTGGGTGGGACAATGGTGGTAGCAGGAGAAGCAGGTGAGGCAGTCATCGTGGTGAAGCCACTGGGGCTGACGGCCCTTGCCGCCCTCGATATCGCCTACGGGACAGACGCTGGCGCAACGTCCGCACTTGATGCAGCGATCGGCAACGACATGAAAGGGCTTGTCGGTGATGAGGAAACGCTCAAAGAAGCTCCCCACGGGACCAGAGAAGAACCCTGGGATCGGACCGCGTGTGAGCGAGCGAAAAGAGTCATCACGCCGTCTGCAGTCCCATCGGGCAATGGTCTCAACGAGGGCGTCGAGCTGGCTGGCAGCCTCGTCCTTCTTCTTCTGCTCCTTGGCGGGCGTATCGACATCCATGAAGGGCAGTCCGACATAGGACTCGGGCATGATGATCGAGGCAAAGAACTGAGGATCAATACCTTTGGCGCGCAGATGGGGCAGCAGACGCTCCACGGTGCGACCGATGGAGTCGCCTGCCGTGAGGATGAGGTAGGCGTAGTGGGACTTTCCACCAGCATCTATCGAGAGCTGGTCGATAAACTGCCGGACAAGGCGGGGCGTACGCCAGCCATGAACGGGAAAGACGAAGCCGACGGCCTCATGTTCTCCGAGGGTATAACGTTCCTCTCCCCCTATCTCGTCGGCCATATTGACAAGCCGATCTCCCAACCGCTCGGCAAGCGTCTGTGCTGCCCATAGCGTGTTTCCTGTGCCTGAGAAATAGAATATCATGGTACAAAGATAATGCAAATCGAGGGCAATACAAAAAGAATCACATTCTTTTTTATTGCCGAGTGCAGCTTATCTTATTGCAAATCGAGGAAGATTTTTATCTTTTATAGAAGACAAAAGCAAAATTGTCCCACATTTTATCTTCTATAAAAGATAAAAGTCGTATATTTGCAAAAAGTTTCTTCTATAAAAGACAAAATCATGGCAACTATTATTCGTCAATCATATATCGACAAAATAGAAAGGTTTCTTGGCAAGGAGACCATCATCGTCTTAGTAGGCCAACGTCGTGTGGGCAAAAGCTGCATGATGAAGATGATTCGTGACCGTAAAATATCAGATAGCAGCAACAATATCATCTATATAGATAAGGAGAAAAGAGAGTTTGACCACATTCAGACCTACCAAGATCTCAACGAGTATATCGGACAGCATTTTCATTCCGACAAACATAATTATGTCCTTATTGATGAGATACAAGACATCAAGGAATTCGAACGCTCCATCCGAAGCTATCGTACAGAACCCAACACAGATATTATCATCACAGGTAGCAATGCTCGTATGCTGAGCAACGAACTAAGCACCATCATAGGCGGGAGATATAAGGAAATCTATATCCAGTCGCTAAGCTACAACGAGTTTTTGCAATTCCATCATCTATCGGATAATGACGAAGCGCTTGCTCTGTACATTCAGTATGGTGGCCTGCCTGGCTTAGCCAAAATAGGTTTGGAAGAAGACGATGCCCGTGAGTATCAGATAGATATCTACCACACCGTCTTGCTCAAGGATGTCATCATGCGCAACCAGATAAGAAACGTACCATTCTTAGAGAATCTGGTGCGTTTTCTTGCAGATAATACAGGCAAGCTCATCTCTGCCAACAGTATCGCCAAATACATGAAATCGCAAGGTGAATCAATAACCTCCACGGCCATCATCAACTACATTTCCTTCCTTTGCGAAGCCTACATCCTGCACAAGGTGAACCGCTATGACATCCACGGCAAACGAATCTTTGAAACCAACGACAAGTTTTACTTCGAAGACAACGGCATTCGAAATGCCATTGCTGGAGGAACGCGCGAAGGAGACATTGAGAAAGTGATAGAGAATATCATCTATCAGCATCTCATACGTTTGGGCTATCAAGTATATGTGGGACAATTGCAAGCTGGAGAAATCGACTTTGTATGTACCAAGCCGGGAGGTGAACGCATCTATGTACAAGCGTCCTATATCATCTACGACAAGGCAACGAGAGAGCGAGAGTTTGGCAATCTTCGTGCCATCAAGGACAACTATCCGAAGTACGTTATCTCCATGACCCCTCTGCTCACCAAGAATGATGATGACGGCATCACGCACATACATCTTCGCAAGTTTCTGACAGAAGGACTATAAATAGCAGGCTTATCATATTGGGGCGCGCCCCAAAAGCCCCTACCCTTGCTCTACCTTGCCCCCGAGTCTACCGTGGCGGCAAGCACGCATTTTTTCACCCCTTTTTATGAAGTTAAGTTCATAGGCCAATGAAGTTAACTTCGTAGGCTGATGAAGTTAACTTCGTAGGCCAACGAAGTTAACTTACTTTTTCGGGCCAATTATTTGAGTTGTGCAAGCCGTCATGTACACCCAATCATGACACAGCCCGAAACACAATCTTCACTAAACGATAAAACACCTTGCCGAGGCTTGCTTACGACCGCACATGGCCGTAACTTAGGATCACTCATGATCATAAGTTAGGACCGATCCGCGGGGGAAATACGGTTGATGGAACGGATGTGCTGCTCCCCGATTCCACCCTATTAACGTTTAACGTTTTAACGTTTTCGAAATCCAGCACATCACTCCCCTCCGATCAAAGAAACAACCTTGATTTTGCCAAACCTGGTCTATCGATTTGATTTTTGTTGGAATATAACGATATTGAGCATTGTAAGCAAACCTATATATTCCTATTTTATCTGGCTTGAAAGTGCAATTCAAGAGCGTGAAAATGCAGAAATAAAAATTGAATCTATGGTTTTATCGACCAGAAAGCCACGGTTCTGGTTAAGCACAGGAACATCAAGGATTACGGAGAACTTGATACAATGCGGAAGATAGTAGAAGAGAAAGTTAGGAAGAAATCTACATAAGATTTTCGGCCTAATAAGACTATAAGATAAAAAAATGACGTTCTTGCGTAAATTTTACACAGAAATATTTGGTAGCTTGAAATAAAGGTCGTATTTTTACGTAAAATTTACACAAGATATAATGAAAGAAGGTAAAAGAATAGTAGTTATGGGTGGGAGTTTTAATGAAATAAGCAAATGAGCAGCAAGGAATATACATACAGATGGAATCCTCAGAAGGATTTTCTTGAAAAGTATCGTGCTTTAATGGAAAGAGTAAAGCATGGTGACCATTCGGCATATTATCAGGTAAAAGAGTTGCGTACAAAAGAGTTTCGCAATACTGTCGATATCGTCAACCAAGGTGGATATGTAACAGAGAACGGAACGTGTTATTCATTCCCTGATGATTCGGATATGATGAGCAAGACAGTATTCTATGAGCGCGAAATATGTTTGGCGGTGCAAAGCAGCTATCAAACTGTCGTTGAAGTACAAAACATTGACTGTTTGTATGCAGGGGTGCAGTTGAAAGAGCAAGGTTATAATCCTGCCGTATTGAACATGGCCAGCAGGCGTAATCCTGGTGGCGGTGTAGCAACAGGTGCTGGAGCACAGGAAGAAACACTGTTCCGCAGGACGAATTTGTTCCGTTCCCTCTATCAGTTTGCTCCCTTTGCGGGGATGTATCGTATCAAGCGTTCTCACTACCAGTATCCCCTTGACAGGAATTTTGGAGGAGTTTATACGCCCGATGCCATCTATTTTAGGGAAAGTGAACAGAAGGGCTATGCCTTGCTGGATAATCCTGTCAGCCTCTCGTTTATCACAGTGGCTGGTATGAATCGACCAGACTTAACGACAAGTGGAATGATTGCCAACCATCATGTGGAACCTATCAAGAACAAGATACGAACTATCTTCCGTATTGGTTTGATTCATCGTCACGACTCACTAGTACTTGGAGCCTTGGGGTGCGGCGCATTCCGTAATCCACCACGTCATGTAGCACAACTGTTTCATGAGGTGATGGAAGAGCTGGAGTTTAAAAACAAGTATCGCAAGATAGTGTTTGCTATACTTGATGACCATAATGCCCATCAGAGCCACAATCCTAAAGGCAATTTGAAGCCGTTTGCTGATGAATTTACGAAAAGGGATGTATGATGTCGCTGAATGACATCTTCAGAGGGAAAGAAACTATTAACAACAGCAAAGGCTGTGGTGGTGTCATGCGTATTGCCCCCATTCCGCTTTATGCTGCCGTTGACAACCGTATGGACATCATGGAGGCGGACAAGTTGGCTGGTGATGCCGCAGAAATCACCCATCAGCATCCGCTTGGGTATATACCTGCATCCTTGATGTCGCATGTCATCTATCGTTTGGTCTTGGATGAGAATCCGACAAGAGAAGGCCTGATAGAATATATATATGAGGGAATTGGGAAACTTGACGATCTGTTTCCGCAGCATCATCGGGAAGTTTTGGAGATGATGGGGATTGCAAGAGTTGCAATAGATCTCTCGGCAAACGACCATTCTGACCTTCAGAATATTGGTGCGTTAGGAGGCGGATAGGTCGGTGAAGTAGCACTCGCCATTGCGCTATACTGTGCAATCCGCCATTTCGACAACTTTGAGGAAGCAATGATTGCGGCTGTGAATCATGGTGGTGATAGCGACAGACTGGAGCTGTAACAGGCAATATATTAGGTGCTGCCATAGGCTATGATGCTATTCCGCAGTTTTTCAAAGATGATTTAGAGCTACACGACGTTATCCTCCACATGGCAGATGACTTGTATTGTGGAGAAGTGACAAAGATGTAAATCAAAAAAATGGGCGCAGGGTGTTATCCACTGAGAATTCCCCCTGCGCCACTTTTCGGGTGCCTTTCTTTGTTTTCAACGATAAGTATCCACCACGCAGGCAGTTCTTTATCTGTTTTTAAAAAAAATGCTTGGCCAATTCAGATTTTGTTCGTAACTTAGTAGCTTGAAATGTAGAGCATGCAGAAAAATGGCGAAGATAGTAAATAAATATCCCGTAGGAATTCAGACTTTCTCGAAGATTCGCGAGAACGGTTATTTCTATATAGACAAGACCCAATTCATCGTGGATTTCCGGGAAAAGCAGATGTCGTATGTCTTTCTGAGTCGTCCAAGGCGATTCGGCAAGTCGCTCTTTGCCTCTACCCTTCAAGCCTACTTCGAGGGAAGAAAGGAGCTTTTTGAGGGATTGGCCATTGCCGACTACGAGAAGGAATGGGTGAAGCATCCCGTGCTTCATTTTGACCTCAGTGGTGCCAAGCATTTTGATGCTGATGCCTTGAACAATTATCTTAATCTGGAACTTTTACCCTACGAAGAGCTTTATGGTAAGAGAGAAGGCGAGATTTACCCTAATGAAAGACTGGAAGGTATCGTAAAGCGAGCTTACAAGCAGACGGGCGAAAAGGCAGTCGTCATCATTGATGAATACGACGCCCCTTTGCTGGATGTGGTGCATGAAAAGGAAAATCTGCAACCGCTTCGCCGCATCATGCAAAACTTCTACAGCCCTTTGAAAAAGCTCGACCCATACCTGGAGTTCTGCTTTATCACGGGTATCACCAAGTTCCCACAGCTCAGCATCTTCAGCGAGCTCAACAACCTCGACAACATCAGTCTGTTCGACCAGTATTCGGCTATCTGTGGCATCAGCAAGACGGAACTAACCACACAGATGAAACCGGACGTCGAAGCATTGGGCGAAGCCCTTGGCATGACGTACGAGGAGTGTCTGAAAGAGCTGACGCAATTCTATGATGGCTATCATTTCAGCGAAATGTCAGAAGACGTCTTCAATCCGTTCAGCCTGGTGAAGGCGCTGAACGCACGCAAGATAGCTCCTTACTGGTTTGGTTCGGGCACGCCATCTTTCCTCTTGAAATTGCTGGATAAGTATCATGTCAATCTTGCTTCTTTGGAAGGCCAGGAGGCGGTTTTGAGTTCCTTCGACCAATCGACAGAGGAAATGACAGACGCCTTGCCTTTGCTTTATCAGAGCGGTTATCTGACCATCAAGAAGTATGACCCGATGTTTCGCGAATACACTTTGGGCATCCCTAACAAGGAGGTCCGTGATGGTTTGCTCAATTCGCTGATACCTCACTATGTGAACCCTCGCCGTTCCGACAACGACGCCTTCCTCTTGGGATTTTGCAAGGCGGTTTACCGCAATGATATCGAAGCAGCATTGGAACACATGCGTACCTATATGGCTACGATCCCATACGATCTGGAGAACCATAGCGAGAAGCACTATCAGACCATCTTCTATCTGATGTTTAGTTTCCTCAACATCTATATCCGCACGGAGGTGAAGAGCGCCATCGGCAGGGCTGATGCCGTGATGCACATGCCGGACACGATATACGTCTTCGAACTGAAGGTTGACAAGAGTGCCGAGGAAGCTTTGGCACAAATAGACGAAAAGGGCTACATGCTGCCTTATCATGCTGAAGGTAAGCGGCTGGTAAAAGTGGGCATTAGTTTTGACAGTACTCAGCGCACGATCAGCGACTGGAAAATCAAGGAGGATTAAGAGGATTAAAAGGAGAGGCTAAGAACATTGCCCGCCATTGTACCATCGAGCCTTTTTAGTGTATTGTCTTCGATTCGCATTATTAGATTTATGTATAGATATTTCATTTACCTATCGTTTGACGGGCGCGCCTACCACGGTTGGCAGATACAGCCCAACGGCATCACCGTGGAGGAGGCGCTGGAGAAGGCGCTCTCGACCCTGCTGCACACCCCCATCGACGTGACGGGGGCGGGACGGACTGACGCTGGGGTCAACGCCCGGCTGATGGTGGCCCATTTCGACCTGCAAGAGCCGCTGGAGCTTCCCCTCGACTGCCACCAGCTGGCCTACCGCCTCAACAAGATGTTGCCCCGCGACATCTCCGTGAGCCAGATCCTACCCGTACCCTCGGATCTCCACGCGCGCTTCTCGGCCAAGAGGCGCACCTACCACTACTACATCCACACGCGGAAAGACCCCTTTCGCAGGGCCTACTCTCACGAGATCCACTACGCCCTCGACTTCGACCAGATGAACGCGGCAGCACAGATGCTTGTCGGCACACGCGACTTCCAATGTTTCTGCAAGGCGGGAAGCGACGTGAAAACGACCGTCTGCGACCTCTACGAGGCCCGCTGGGACCATCTGGACGGCGAGGCCTGGTGCTTCACCATCTCCGCCAACCGCTTCCTGCGCAACATGGTGCGCGCCGTGGTGGGCACCCTGGTGGAGGTGGGTCGCGGACGCCTCTCGCTGCAAAGGCTGGAGGAGGTGCTCGCAAAGGGCACCAGGAGCGACGCGGGCGAGAGCATGCCAGCCCACGCGCTATTTCTGTGGGATGTGGAGTATGACGGGCTGGAACCGCAGGAAAATGGTGTTTTGGCTAAATAAATGAACACTTTGGTTGCCAGTTTGAGAAAAAAGGCTTATTTTTGCGCCATCAAAGTCAAAACATAGCATCTTTTACCCAGTTCCTTCCACCGGAAAGCGGGGAGGAGACACAAGAACAGACAACAATATGAGTAATATTTTCAGAGGATTGGGAGTTGCGCTGATCACTCCTTTCAAGAGCGACATGAGCATCGATTTCGAGGCTTTGGAGCGACTCGTCAATTACCAACTGGACAATGGTGCCGACTTTCTGTGCATCCTGGCCACAACGGGCGAGACGCCCTGCCTGACGCGGAGCGAAAAAGACGAGATCACCCGGGTCGTCAAGAGCGTGGTGAAGGGCCGCGTGCCCCTGCTCAAATACTGTGGCGGCAACAACACGCGGGCCGTCATCGAGGAGATGAAGTCCAGCGACTGGGAGGGTATCGACGGCATCCTGAGCATCTGTCCTTACTACAACAAGCCGTCGCAGGAGGGCTTGTACCAGCACTTCAAGGCCATCGCCGAGGCCAGTCCGCTGCCCTTGGTGCTCTACAACGTGCCGGGGCGCACGGGAGTGAACATGAAGGCGGCCACGACGTGCCGCATCGCCAAGGACTTCCCCAACATCGTGGGTATCAAGGAAGCCTCGGGCAGTCTGGAGCAAGTCGACGAGATCATCAAGAACAAGCCTGAGGGCTTCGAGGTGATCAGCGGCGACGACGCGCTGACGTTCCCGATGATAGCCAGCGGAGCCGTCGGTGTGATCTCGGTCATCGGCAACGCCCTGCCCCGCCAGTTCTCCCGCATGATCCGCCTGGAGTTTGAGGGCAACTATGGCGAGGCACGCAAGATCCACCATCAGTTTACCGAACTCTACAAGCTCCTCTTCGTCGATGGCAACCCTGCGGGCGTGAAGGCCCTGCTCAACGACATGGGCATGATAGAGAACGTGCTCCGCCTGCCGCTCGTACCCACCGAGGTGACGACAAAGCAGAAGATGGCCGACATCCTCAAGGCCCTCCATGTAGAATAAGAGAAAGAAACTGGAACGGGACACCCATGGGACCGCGGGCGAAAGACCCAAGACCCAGACAGGCTTTTCCCAATCCGACATCCTATTGCGCAGACAGACTGCTTCCATCTTCCTCTCTCCAAACAGGACAGAAGGTAGACACGGAAGCAGTTTGTCGGCGTTCGCACACAACCTTGGTTATCAATTAAATCAAACCTATATCAAACCAAAACTATGAACAGTCTGTTTATCGTATTGCCTATCCTCACCATCCTGATGTTCGACCTCGGACTGACGCTGGAGGGCAAGGATTTCCGCTTGGTCATGCTCCGCTACAAAGCTGTCCTGGCCGGCATGATCGGCCAACTGTTCCTGCTGCCCCTCATCGCCTGGGGCGTGGCAGGCGCCTTGTCGCTGAGCCCGCTCTTCACCATCGGCCTGATGCTCATCGCCTGCTGTCCTGGAGGCAGTTCGTCCAATGTCTTCTCGATGCTGGCCAAGGGCGACGTGGCCCTGTCGGTATCGCTCACGGCCGTCAGCAGCCTCATCACCCTCTTCACCGTTCCGCTGATCATGCAGGCCACCACCGCCAACCTGGGCGAGGCCATGGGGGTGAAGTTGCCCGTGGTCAACCTGCTGATGCAAAACGTGGTGACGATGCTGCTGCCCATCCTTCTGGGCATTGGCATGCGCCACTACTGGCGAGAGACGGCCCGAAAGATCGAGCGAGTGCTCTCCCGACTGGCCTTCCCGGCCCTGATGCTGCTGGCCGGCATCTTCTTCGTGCAACACAAGACCACTATCGCCGACAACTTCGGCACGCTGGGCCTGGCCACCACCCTGCTCCTCCTCTGTGCCACCACGGGGGCGGGACTGCTCTGCTACGTCTTCCGCCTGCGTACACAGGAGCGGTGCACCATCGTCATCGAGGTGGGCATGCAGAACGCAGCCCAGGCCATCGCCGTGGCCTCCAGCCCCTTTGTCTTCAACGACGGGCGCATGGCCATCCCCGCCATCATCTACGCCCTGATGATGAACGTGATCCTGCTGACCTACGTGGGCATCATCAACCGGGGAAAGATCCTCGGATAAGGAGGGGGACTACCGCTAATATGAGACATGGGCCTTGTCCCCAGCTTCGCTTGATCGCTGGTGGCAAGGCCCATGCTCCAAACAGGGGGCTCAGTCCAAAATCTAAAAACTGAAATTGAAGCCTATCGAGGCGTACTCCTTAAACTGCAAGTAGCCGTGGTGGCTATCGCGCGCCACGCCATCGTCGAAGCGGGGATAGAGGAAGATCTGCGCAGAGACGAAGCGGTTGAACTGGAAAACGAACGTGTTTTCCCATTCCAACTCCACACGCTCGTAGGTGGTGTAGCCATAGAGGCGCGTGCGCCAGGTCAGGTCCTCCATCAGCGTCCACGAGAGATCGACCGTAAACTCCGAACCAAAGTCGTTGAGCACCCTGCGGTTGTCCTCGATGCCGAGACGGGAGGAGAGGGAGCGCACGCGGGTGTACTTCATGTTGTAGGCCAGCGGAGCGAGATGGATGTTGCCCTTCAGCCGATGGTGCTGCCAATCGACACTATAGTCCATACCCAAAGAGAGGTTGACATTGAGCGGGGCAAGGAAGTCGGAGTAGAGGGTCGGGTCGTTGGACCGATAGCTGTGGGTGAACTGCGTATAGGTGAGCAACTGGAGCGTGTAGTACCAACGTCTCGAAGCCTGCAGGCCCAACTTGGAGGTGAGTCGGATTAGGTCCTCCGTGGTCTTGTAGCGATGGAGCGAGTCGGAACGGGAACTCTGAAATCCGAAGCGCATCTCCAGCTTGTTCTCCCACTTCACCTTCTGCTTGTTGTTGTAGTTGGCCTCCATGATGACGGATCCCAGGGCGGAGTAGTTGCTCTCGCCTCCCTTATACCAGTTGTCGGAGACGTAGTTCTGCATGAAGCGCAGGGAGTAGTAGCCCGAGTAATGCCAAAAGTTGGGCTTATGGACCACCAGCTGGACGGGCACGACGTCGGGCTCCACGGGCATGGGGTCTGCATGGTCGCCCATCTCCGTCTCAGTCTGTATGGGCGCCTCGATGAGGTCGAGGTCGGAACGGTCGGCACGGAGGCGAGCGGAAGTGGTGCGCACCAAGTCGGGCCGGCGCACATAGAGGCCCAACAGGGTGCTATCGACAAAGGCCTGCTCCCCCGTGCCTCCACCAGAGAGGGAGAAAGCGTCGAGCACCTTGCCCTTGTAGAAGGTCAGAGGCAGGAAAAGTTGTGCTGCGGAGAGCGGAGCAACCTTGGAAGGACGGTAGGCAGGTCGACGAGCCGCGTCGCCAAAGATAGAGTCGCGCAGGAGCGCAAGCGAGTCAACTGGATCCGAGAGATCGCCATGGGGCTTCTCTACGGAAACCGCTGATACTGCGGATCTTGAGACGTGCGATCTGGCCTGGGCCGTGGCGATTGTCGGCAGGCAAAGCAGGCTAAACGCCATCCATATCATCGTTTTCATTCGTTCGAGCGTTATTAATTTAGGCGCAAAGATACAAATAAAAGCCGTAAGTACTTGCCACTTTCGGTTATTTATTGTAAATTTGCACCTTGTTATAACATATACATTTATCAACAAAGTGGCTGAGACAAAATACATCTTTGTGACCGGCGGTGTAGTTTCATCGCTTGGCAAGGGGATTATCTCCTCATCTATCGGCAAGCTGCTCCAGGCAAGGGGCTATAACATCACCATTCAGAAGTTCGATCCCTACATCAATATCGACCCGGGAACGCTGAACCCCTATGAGCATGGCGAGTGCTATGTGACGGTCGATGGTATGGAAACGGACCTTGACTTGGGACACTATGAGCGGTTCACCGGCATCCAGACCACCAAGGCCAACTCCATGACGACGGGCCGCATCTACAAGAGCGTCATCGACAAGGAGCGCCGCGGCGACTATCTGGGCAAAACCATCCAGGTCGTACCTCACATCACGGACGAGATCAAGCGCAACATCAAGCAGCTTGGCCAAAAATACCACTACGACTTCGTCATCACCGAGATCGGCGGTACGATCGGCGACATCGAGAGTGCGCCGTTCATGGAGGCGATCCGCCAGATGAAATGGGAGCTGGGCGACCGCGCCATCAACGTCCACCTGACCTACGTGCCCTACCTGCACGCAGCGGGTGAGCTGAAGACGAAGCCCACGCAGCACAGCGTGAAGGAGCTCCAGAGCGTCGGTATCCAGCCCGACGTGCTCGTCCTTCGCACGGAGAAGCACCTCGACGAGGGCATTCGCAAGAAGGTGGCCAACTTCTGCAACGTCGATTTCGACTGCGTCGTGCAGAGCGAGGACCTGCCGAGCATCTACGAGGTGCCCGTGGCCATGCAGAATCAGGGGCTCGACGAAGCCATCCTGCGCAAGTGTCATGAGCCTATCGGAGAGCGTCCGGCCCTGGGTCCGTGGAAGTCGTTCCTCGACCGCCGCGCCAAGGCCACCGAGGAAGTGCACATCGGACTCGTCGGCAAATATGACCTGCAGGACGCCTACAAGAGTATCCGCGAGGCGCTGCTTCAGGCTGGCACATACAACGACCGCAAGACCGTACTGACGTTTATCAACTCCGAGGAGATCACCGAGGAGAACGTCGGCGAGATGCTCAAGGGACAGGACGGCATCGTCGTCTGCCCGGGCTTCGGCCAGCGTGGCATCGAGGGCAAGGTCATCGCTGCCCACTACAGCCGCACCCACGATATCCCGACCTTCGGTATCTGCCTCGGTATGCAGATGATGGTGGTGGAGTTTGCACGCAACGTGCTGGGCTACGCCGACGCCAACAGCCGCGAGATGGACAAGAAGACACCCCACAACGTCATCGACATCATGGAGGAGCAGAAGAACATCACCAACATGGGTGGTACGATGCGTCTGGGTGCCTACGAGTGTGTATTAAAACAAGGTTCGCGCGTGTTCAATATATATAAGTCTGAGCACATTCAGGAGCGCCACCGCCACCGTTATGAGTTCAACAACAACTTCGAGAAGGAGTTTGAGCGCAACGGCATGAACTGCGTGGGACGCAATCCCGAGAGCGACCTTATCGAGATTGTGGAGATACCGGGGCTGAAATGGTACATCGGCACGCAGTTCCACCCCGAGTATCAGAGTACGGTGCTGAAGCCACACCCCCTCTTCCTCGACTTCGTCCGCGTGGCAGGCGAGAACCACAAGGCGTAGTAGCACCTCTCATCAGACAAAGAAAAAGTATCAGATAAACGAATGGACAAAAATACGATTACCGGCTTTGTGCTCATTGCGCTGATCCTCTTCGGCTTTGCTTGGTGGCAACAGCCCTCGGAGGAGCAGCTAGAGCAGCAGCGGAAGGAGTTTGTAGAAGACTCTCTCCGTGCGGTCAAAGCCAAACAGCAGCAGGCCAAGAAGGAGGCGCTGCAGCAGCAACAGCAAGAGAAGGCCCAAGCCGATACGTCGGCCCTCTTCCACAAGTCGCTCTCGGGCACGGCACAGGACGTGGTGCTCCAGAACGGAAAGCTCGCCCTCACGCTCTCCACGAAGGGTGGTACGGTGGCCAAGGCCGTCATCAAGGACTATGTGGGCCACAACCTGAAGGTGCAGGACGGTTCGAAAGATACCAAGGACGTCACCCTCTTCGAGGGCAACGACCAGCGGCTCAACTACTTGCTATCGGGCAAAGAACTCAATATCGAGACTGAGGACCTTTACTTCACGCCCAGCAACATCACCGACTCCACGGTGACGATGACGGCGGAGGCTGCACCGGGCAAGACGCTGACGCTGGACTACGTCCTGGGCAAGGACTATATTCTCCGCGTGAGCCTGCGCGCCAACGGTCTGGGTGGCCTCTTCGCCCCCGACTACAACGAGGTAGGCATCTCCTGGGAGGAGAACGCACGACAGCAGGAGCGCGGCTTCACCTTTGAGAACCGCTATGCCACACTGACCTACAAGAAGGCCGACGGTGGCACAGACCATCTGAGCGAGGCTTCGGAGAAAGAGGAGACCACGGAGGACGCCCTCGACTGGGTGGCCTTCAAGAACCAATTCTTCTCGGCAGTGATGATTTCGAAGGACAACTTCCAGACGGGCGCACGACTGAAGAGCACCCCGCTGAAGAAGGAGTCGCACTATCTGAAGAACTACCAGGCACGCCTGAAGACGGCCTTCGACCCCACGGGCAAGAAGGCCACGGAACTGGAGTTCTACTATGGCCCCAACGACTTCCGCCTCCTGCAGAAGGTGGAGAAAGAGAGCGCCTTCGGCAAGGATCTGGAGATGCAGCAGCTTGTCTATTTGGGCTGGCCGCTCTTCCGTATCATCAACCGCTGGTTCACCATCTATGTCTTCGACTGGCTGAGCACCTTCTTCCCGATGGGTGTCGTGCTCATCCTCATCACACTCCTGCTCAAGGTCATCACCTTCCCGATGGTGAAGAAGAGCTACATGAGTTCTGCCAAGATGCGCGTGCTCAAACCGAAACTCGACGAGGCCACGAAGCAGTATGACAAGCCGGAGGATCAAATGAAGAAGCAGCAGGCTATGATGCAGCTCTACTCGGAGTATGGCGTCAGCCCGCTCTCAGGCTGTCTGCCGATGCTGATCCAGTTGCCGATCTGGATTGCAATGTTCAACTTCGTGCCAAATGCCATCCAGTTGCGCGGACAGAGTTTCCTGTGGATGCAGGATCTGAGCACCTACGACCCCATCGTCGAATGGGGTACGAATATCTGGCTCATCGGCGACCACCTGTCCCTGACCTGTATCCTCTTCTGCGGTGCCAACATCCTCTACACCTGGTTCACCATGCAGCAGCAGAAGGACCAGATGGTCGGTCAGCAAGCCGAGCAGATGAAGATGATGCAGTGGATGATGTATCTCATGCCACTGATGTTCTTCTTCATGTTCAACGACTACTCGTCAGGTCTCAACTTCTACTACTTCATCTCCCTGTTCTTCTCCGCAGCCATCATGTTCACGCTGCGCAAGACTACCAACGAGAAGAAGTTGCTGGACTACCTTGAGGCACGCCGTTCGGAGAACCAGAAGAACCCGAAGAAGCAGAACGGCCTGATGGCCCGCATGCAGGCCATGCAGGAACTGCAGCAGAAGCAGCAGGAGGAACTGAGAAGAAAGAAGGAGGATCTAAACAGGAGGAAGAAGCAATAGCTCTTCCCCCACCAACCGGGTGTCTTACAGCACCCGGCCTCTCTTTTCAGACAGAAGGATCTTTCCTGGGAAGACACCAAAAGGACTATCCATGGAAAAAATCACTTTTTCAGAAATAACAACGGTTACTCACGGGCAAAAAATGTCCGTGAGTACTTTAGATTTATAACGATGAACAAAAACCTTACAATCGCCATGACGACTGCAATGCTACTGAGCGGCGGCGTGGCACAAACGCAAGCACAAGACGTGAACATTGGCAAGAGCAAGCAGGTGATGCTGAAAGGCGACATCATGACTCCCGAGACTCTCTGGGCCATGGGACGTGTGGGCTCTGCGGCAGCCTCACCCGACGGCAAGCAAGTCGTCTATCAGGTGGGCTACTACAGCGTGAAGGAGAACCGCGGCCACCAAGTGTTATTTATCATGAACGCTGACGGCACGGGCCAGACCAAACTCACCACCGACGCCAAGAGCGAGAGCGACCCTGTATGGATCGAAGGCGGCAAGCGCATCGCCTTCCTTCGTGAAGGCCAGGTATGGGCCATGAACCCTGACGGCTCGGGCCGCACACAGCTCACGAAGGACGCGACGGCCATCGAGGGATTCAAGTTCTCACCCGACGGCAGCCGCGTACTGCTCATCAAGTCGCTGCCCTACCACGGCACGATCAAGAAGAGCCCCGACGACCTTCCTATGGCATCGGGCCGTCTCGTCACGGACATGAACTACCGCCACTGGGACCACTATGTGGAGAGCATTGCTCACCCCTTCGTCGCACAGGTATCCGTCCAGGGCATCGACGCAGGATGGGATATCCTCGAGGGACAGCCCTACGAGAGCCCGCTGGCACCCTTTGGTGGCATCGAGCAGTTTGACTGGAGCCCCGACTCTAAGCACATCGCCTACACCTGCCGCAAGAAGGTGGGCGTGGACTACGCCGTCTCCACCGACGCCGACATCTTCCTCTTTAACATCGAGACCAAGGCCGACCGCAACCTCTGCAAGCCCGAGAGCTATGTGGCTCCAAAGATCAACTATACCAAGTCGCTCCGCAACCAGAAGGTTAACCACCAGGAGGGCGACATGAACGTCGGCTACGACGTCAATCCGCGCTTCTCGCCGGACGGCAAGTATGTGGCTTGGCTCAGTATGGAGCACGATGGCTACGAGAGCGACCGCAACCGCCTGTGTGTCTATGAGCTGGCCACGGGCAAGAAGTCGTATGTCGCAGAGGCCTTCGACTCCAATGTCGACGACTACTGCTGGAACACCGACTCCAAGACCCTCTACTTCATCGGCTGCTGGCACGCCACGGTCAACGCCTACCAGACCAACCTCAAGGGTGAGGTGAAGAAGCTGACCGAGGGCGACCACAACTACGTGGCTCTCCAGCTTCTGGGCAACACGGGCAAGCTCCTCGGCACGCGCCAGAGCATCACCGTCCCCAGTGACCTCTACGTCATCAAGCCTGCCAAGAAGGAGGGACAGTCGGAGCAGACGCAGATCACCTTCGAGAACAAGCACATCTACGACCAGATGGCTGTGGGCAACGTCACGGACCGCTGGGTGAAGACCTCTGACGGCAAGGAGATGCAGGTATGGATCATCACCCCGCCCCACTTCGATCCCAACAAGAAGTATCCTACGCTGCTCTTCTGTGAGGGTGGCCCGCAGAGCCCCGTCTCACAGTTTTGGAGCTACCGCTGGAACTTCCAGATCATGGCTGCCAACGGCTATGTGGTCGTCGCCCCGAACCGTCGCGGACTGCCTGGCTATGGCAGCAAGTGGAACGAGGAGATCTCTGGCGACTGGACGGGCCAGTGCATGAGAGACTATCTGGCTGCCATCGACGATGCTGCCAACAACCTCCCGTTTGTTGACAAAGACCGTCTCGGTGCCGTCGGCGCCTCTTTCGGCGGTTTCTCCGTCTATTACCTTGCCGGCCACCACGACAAGCGCTTCAAGTGCTTTATCTCCCACGACGGTGCCTTCAATCTGGAATCGATGTACACCGATACCGAGGAGGCATGGTTTAGCAATTGGGAGTATGACGACGCATACTGGAACCAGGACCGCACGGACAACGCCCGCCGCACCTATGAGAACAGCCCCCACCTCACCGTTGACAAGTGGGACACGCCGATCCTCTGCATCCACGGCGAGATGGACTATCGCATCAATGCCAACCAGGGCATGGGTGCTTTCAATGCAGCCCGCCTTCGCGGCATTCCCGCAGAACTGCTCATCTTCCCCGATGAGAACCACTGGGTATTGCAGCCGCAGAACGGCATTCTCTGGCAGCGCACTTTCTTCGAGTGGCTCGACCGCTGGCTGAAGAAGTAATCACAGGAAAGTCAATCAACAAAATAACAAAAAATGGAAAATAAAACTTTGCGCGACTCGGCAGCCATCCGTTGGACCGCCTTGTTGCTCCTGGCACTGGCCATGTTCTGTGCCTACATCTTCGTAGACATCTTGTCTCCGATCAAAGACCTCATGCAGTCGCAGCGCGGCTGGGATTCTGACGCCTTCGGCACCATGCAGGGTTCCGAGACGTTCCTCAACGTGTTCATCTTCTTCCTCATCTTTGCCGGTATTATCCTCGACAAGATGGGTGTCCGCTTCACGGCCCTTCTCTCTGGTGGCGTGATGCTGGTGGGCGCCTGCATCAAGTGGTACGCCGTCAGCGACGGCTTCATCGGCAGCGGCCTGGAGACTTGGTTCACCAACAACCTCAACCATATTCCCGTCTTCGAACAGCTCGGCGTCTCACCCTTCTATGAGGGAATGCCCGCCTCTGCCAAGTTGGCCGCCATCGGTTTCATGCTTTTCGGTTGCGGTACGGAGATGGCTGGTATCACGGTCTCGCGCGGTATCGTGAAATGGTTCAAGGGCCGCGAGATGGCACTGGCAATGGGATCAGAGATGGCATTGGCCCGTCTCGGTGTGGCCACCTGTATGATCTTCTCGCCGTTCGTAGCCAAGTTTGGCGGTGTCGTCAGCGTGTCGCGCTCTGTAGCCTTCGGTGTAGTGCTGCTCTGCATCGCCATGATCATGCTGGTCGTCTATTTCTTTATGGACAAGAAGCTCGACGAGCAGACTGGCGAGGCTGAGGAGAAGGACGAGCCGTTCAAGCTCAGCGACCTTGGCCAGATTCTCACCTCCAGTGGCTTCTGGCTCGTATCACTGCTCTGCGTGCTCTACTACTCCGCCATCTTCCCCTTCCAGAAGTATGCTGTGAACATGCTCCAGTGCAACCTCACCTTCACTGAGGTGCCCGCCGACTCGTTCTGGGGTTCTCAGAGTGTGACCTACATCCAGTATGTCATCATGCTCTTCGTAGCCGCCACCGCCTTCTTGTTCAACTTCATGAAGCAGAAGGCCGTGAAGTTCTTCGTACTGGCCCTCTCCATAGCTGGTCTCGTCACCTATTGCTACATGGGCTACATGCGCCAGTCAGCAGAGTCTATCTTCGCCGTCTTCCCCTTGCTCGCCGTAGGTATCACGCCGGTACTCGGCAACTATGTCGACCACAAGGGTAAAGCTGCTTCCATGCTCGTGCTGGGCTCTATCCTGCTCATCGCCTGCCACCTCACCTTCGCCTTCGTACTTCCTGAGTTCAAGGGCAACCAGGTGGGCGGTGTCATCGTAGCTTACCTCACCATCCTCGTCCTCGGTGCTTCCTTCTCGCTCGTACCGGCCTCTCTGTGGCCCAGCGTGCCGAAGCTCGTCGATGCCAAGGTGATTGGTTCTGCCTACGCGCTGATCTTCTGGATTCAGAACATTGGCCTGTGGCTCTTCCCGCTCCTCATCGGTAAGGTGCTCAACGCCACCAACGAGGGTGTGACCGACGCCACGCAGCTCAACTACACTGCCCCGCTCGTCATGCTGGCATGCCTCGGTGTGGCCGCACTCTTCATCGGCTTCGTCCTGAAGATTGTGGACAAGAAGAAGAACCTCGGTCTCGAGTTGCCCAACATTCAGGAATAACCTCTCCTGTACAACACACTTATACGAAGGGATGGCTTTCACGGGCCATCCCTTTGTTTTTCTAAGGAAAAAACCGTATCTTTGTACACCGTAATCATATCAAGTAAACGACCAACATGGCAAAAGTAAGAATCAAGACTCCCGAGGGCGACATCCTTGTACGCCTCTATGACGACACGCCGCGCCACCGCGACAACTTCCTCAAACTGGCCCGTGAGGGCTACTACGACGGCACGCTCTTCCACCGTGTCATCAAGGACTTCATGATACAGGGCGGCGACCCAGACAGCCGTAACGCCCCAGCAGGGAAGATGCTCGGAACGGGCGGACCCGACTATACGCTCCCAGCAGAGATAGCCTATCCACAGCGCTACCACAAACGCGGAGCCCTTAGTGCGGCACGACTTGGCGACGAGGTCAATCCTGAGCGCGAGAGTTCTGGCAGCCAGTTTTACATCGTCTGGGGCTAGACCTTCAAAAGCGCCGAACTGAAGCAGATGGAACGCCAAATGGCCATGCAGCAGGAACAAGAAGTATTCAATACCCTCGCCCGCGAGCACCACGACGAGATCATGACGCTCCGCCGCAGCCGTGACCGTGCGGGACTGCAAGCCCTGCAAGATAAACTGGTGGAGCTGACCAAGGAAAAATGCAAGGAGATGGGTAAACCATCATTCACCGACGAGCAGATGGAGACCTATACCACCCTTGGCGGTACACCGTTCCTCGATGGTCAATATACGGTATTTGGCGAGTTGGAGGAAGGCCTCGAGGTGGTAGAGCGCATACAGAACTGCGACACAACCCGCAATGACCGCCCACGCCAAGACATCAGCATGAGTGTGGAAATAGTAGAATCGGAGGAATAAAAAGGAAGCAAAGGAGCATTCGTCGGATGCTACCAATGGCAGAAACATCGCAAGGACGGCTTTTATCACTTCTTCAACGATAAAAGCCGTCTTTAGCCTACAGAGTCTCCAACTACGAAACGAATCGGGAAAGGAGCGAGAGGAGAACTACCGCCTTGAACCAGATCACTGTAACGGAAATGTAATTTGAATGTCATATAGGTGAAACTTCATTGCCGCTAGATTGTAGTAATTTTGCACCCGCAAACGGTATGGGAATGCTTTGAGGAAAAACCTTCCCATAAGAATTGCTGTCAGGCTCAAGGAGAGCTGTCTAAAGAAATCTGAAACCCACAGAGTCCAGTAACAGACAGAATTCAAAACTGACAAAAGTGAGTTTAAACAGATAAAGAGTCCGATAAAAGTTTCAACCGATGAAAAAAATAGAAAAGCAACCTCAAATCCGCAACTAAGCCCTTCAACGTGCTTATTGCGTGTACACGTTCTCTCATTACTGGATTATCAGAGAAATTGAGGCTGAACCACCACTTCTGCCTACAATATCCCCTTACCCCACAATGCGACTTGAGGCAATACGCAGTATCATACCCATAAGTTGTAGGCGTTATCCAAAATCTGTCTGGAACACATCCGCGTAAGCATTGTTACAGGTATAGATATTCAGCACATACCGCCTTGATGTCCTGATCCACTTGGCTGGTACAGAGATAAACCTGAAGACAAACGCTTTTATGCGACTTGTTGCATTGAGTCCGAACCTCTTTACGTCAAGTCTTTGGATAATGGCCTTGTAGAAGTTACGGATAAGTGCTGTAAGAAGAAGGAACACAGTGTTCTCGGCCATGAAGGATTTGGGCAATCTGTCCCACCCGAAACCATTGTTCATATCATCAAAGATACGTTCCTTTCCTCCACGAAGGTTATAGAACTCGACAATTTCTCTTACGGAAGATTCATAGTCGTTAGTCAGGATACAACGGTATGTGTATTCTCCTTCCCAAAGATCCTGCACACCATCCATCCGTTTCTGTCTTTGAATCACAAGTCGGTATGCTTTACCCTTCCACTTTTCAACGAGGATAGAGCTCAATTCAAACTCAATGCCATTGATTTCCTCAGTCCTCCAGCCTCTGAGAGCAAAAATGTCATTGTAGAGCGAACTGCAGCGGTTTGCGCGGATATAAAAGGATTTGCAGTGTTTCTCTACTTCTTCTACGCTTTCCTCGGAACATGATCCACAGTCAGCCCTGAAACGATTGATGGTAAGTCCGTTCTGTTCAAATCTCTCAAAAAATATCTTCAACGTGTCCTTTTGATGGAAACGAACGTTTTCGTTAAGCCAAATGAGCAGAATAAAGCTCGCTTTAATTATGCCATGGCGAGAAAACGAAGGATGAAATCCAACGCATCTTCGATGATATGAACAATGGTTTCGGGTGGGACAGATTGCCCAAATCCTTCATGGCAGAGACCACAGTGTTCCTGCTTCTTACAGCACTTGTCCGTAACTTCTACAAGGCCATTATCCACAGAGTTGACGTAAAGATGATCGGACTCAAGGCCACAAGTCGCATAAAAGCGTTTGTCTTCAGGTTTGTCTCTGTACCAGC
>OHCZ01000419.1_pt1 | contig 25943 bp, 26 predicted proteins | sample 1566891 | NCBI WGS metagenome assembly OHCZ01 (sample SAMEA3879510, study PRJEB24766) | human gut metagenome | biome: human-associated habitat; feature: feces | place: USA | collected 1985/1987
AATTTTTTGTGCAATATTGCTGTCGCTCCTCTCGTGGGAGCGTGGATTGAAATACAGGAATCCATGTGCGTGGCACGTTATACACTGTCGCTCCTCTCGTGGGAGCGTGGATTGAAATATACAGTTTGCAACAATCAACGGAACAAACGTCACGTCGCTCCTCTCGTGGGAGCGTGGATTGAAATTCATATATCTGCATATATCCCTTTGACTGCCCGCCGTCGCTCCTCTCGTGGGAGCGTGGATTGAAATTCAATGAACCATTCGTGCATGTCCTCCATCGCTGTCGCTCCTCTCGTGGGAGCGTGGATTGAAATCCCACGGTATCGCTGACGCTGTCTCTCGGCTTGCGTCGCTCCTCTCGTGGGAGCGTGGATTGAAATTTGAATACCACATGAGGAGATACTGCGACACCGTCGCTCCTCTCGTGGGAGCGTGGATTGAAATGTTATGAGAGACTCAAAAATATGCTGGATAAATGGTCGCTCCTCTCGTGGGAGCGTGGATTGAAATGGCCTGTTTGAGTTCCTTACTGTCATTTAATAATGTCGCTCCTCTCGTGGGAGCGTGGATTGAAATAATATTATGTCAGCTATTGGCATTAATTTTGACTGTCGCTCCTCTCGTGGGAGCGTGGATTGAAATAATAATTTCCAAGGCTATGAAAAAGGCTGATGAAGTCGCTCCTCTCGTGGGAGCGTGGATTGAAATCGTCAAACTCTAAATGCTTGATATAGCTATAGCGTGTCGCTCCTCTCGTGGGAGCGTGGATTGAAATTTGAGCTTTGCTTGTGGCAAGTTCTGCCGATTTTGTCGCTCCTCTCGTGGGAGCGTGGATTGAAATGCACAGAACAGGGAGCGGATTAATTAACCTTAAAGGGTCGCTCCTCTCGTGGGAGCGTGGATTGAAATTCGCTGCTCTTTGTGTCATTTATCCGTCTTACAACTGTCGCTCCTCTCGTGGGAGCGTGGATTGAAATCCGGAGAGTGGCAGACATTAAAGAAAAGATAGAAAGGTCGCTCCTCTCGTGGGAGCGTGGATTGAAATATTAGCCATTGCTGTCGAGGGCGAGCCAGACTTATGTCGCTCCTCTCGTGGGAGCGTGGATTGAAATATTTAATGGTAATGCAAAAATGTTTAGGCATATCCCGTCGCTCCTCTCGTGGGAGCGTGGATTGAAATATAATTTTTATTGGAATTGTTATCGTGGGAATTGGTCGCTCCTCTCGTGGGAGCGTGGATTGAAATCATGTTAGCACCTCAAAATCATAAAATAAAAAAGTCGCTCCTCTCGTGGGAGCGTGGATTGAAATTCTTTTGACTGTGATATAATACAGTCACCTTTCAGTCGCTCCTCTCGTGGGAGCGTGGATTGAAATCAGCTCGTCCAGCTTGTCCAGCACTAATTGGTTTAGTCGCTCCTCTCGTGGGAGCGTGGATTGAAATTCAGTTATCTCCGCAGATGCAGATGTTTTATGCGTCGCTCCTCTCGTGGGAGCGTGGATTGAAATTCGTGTCTCATCATCCATTAGAACGGCTATAGCGTCGCTCCTCTCGTGGGAGCGTGGATTGAAATTTATTATATGCATTAATTCATTTATTATTGATTTTGTCGCTCCTCTCGTGGGAGCGTGGATTGAAATAATCATATTTGGGTCATGCAACACTGAAAATGAGTCGCTCCTCTCGTGGGAGCGTGGATTGAAATACACGAAATCTTAATTTTATATAATTCGTTATATGTCGCTCCTCTCGTGGGAGCGTGGATTGAAATTCTTTTTTTATGCCACAATTTAGGCATAAGGAGAGTCGCTCCTCTCGTGGGAGCGTGGATTGAAATATGAAAAGACAAAAAATAGGAACTTTTAACAACCTGTCGCTCCTCTCGTGGGAGCGTGGATTGAAATTTAAAGCACTTATTGGCTTGCAGCTTAATCTTCGTCGCTCCTCTCGTGGGAGCGTGGATTGAAATTAGGAAAGCATGGGAAACTAGGAGAAGAAAAAAGTCGCTCCTCTCGTGGGAGCGTGGATTGAAATAGTGGACGCCATCTTCAGACCTCACTGGCTATGGTCGCTCCTCTCGTGGGAGCGTGGATTGAAATCATCAACAAAATCTGCAACAGAAATCACGCTTGTGTCGCTCCTCTCGTGGGAGCGTGGATTGAAATTAGTAGTTAAAGAAGCGTTGGAAATCATGGAGGGTCGCTCCTCTCGTGGGAGCGTGGATTGAAATTTGTACCTGCAAATATTGATATTACAAACGAAGACTGTCGCTCCTCTCGTGGGAGCGTGGATTGAAATCCCTTTTTGGGTACGAGCTTGTACTTGTTATAAGTCGCTCCTCTCGTGGGAGCGTGTATTGAAATCAGTGTCACCTCAAAGGTGTAGTCCCCGGTGAAGTCGCTCCTCTCGTGGGAGCGTGGATTGAAATATGGCATAAAAGCCGTCACAAAGTCCGTTGGAAATGGTCGCTCCTCTCGTGGGAGCGTGGATTGAAATTGAAGAACCTGAATACGAACGATTGTGTAATATGGTCGCTCCTCTCGTGGGAACGTGGATTGAAATTCTGCAAGGTTAGTGGCTGTGCCTGTACCTGCCGTCGTTCCTCTCGTGGGAGTGTGAATTGAAATATCAGCATATGAATCTATACACAATCATAATATGCTGCGTTATTGTAGAATTAGTAGTTAAGTCTATTTTTATAGCAATAACGTTGCTTATCAATAATACAATAGATAAATATTGTTGCAAACCAGTAAATAGCAGGTATAATATAGAGTAACATATTAACAGGGAGGCATATTCATTGGGCATTTACGTTAATCCGACAGGAAGATCGTTTGAGCTTGCGATAAATTCAGAGATTTTTGTTGACAAAAGCGGTCTGATTAAAGAAACGAATAAGTGTATAAATACATTACAAAGGTATATGTGTGTAAGCCGTCCAAGGCGATTCGGAAAGTCAATGGCCATGGATATGCTTTCAGCATATTATGGTCGAAAGACTGATGCAGAAAATTTATTTAAAGGCCTTAAAATAAGTCATGATGAGTCGTATGACAGACATATTAACAAGTATGATGTACTCAAAATTAATATGCAGGACTTTTTGAGTGTTACACACAGTGTTGATGATATGCTTAAAATGTTGTGCGAATACATTACGGATGATTTTTCAATAGAGTGTAAGGATATTATTTTTCGGGACAAGTCAAATATTGTGAGAGTAATGCAGGATGTTTTTATGTCTACAGGCAGGCCGTTTGTGATTCTTATTGATGAATGGGATTGTCTGTTTAGAGAATTTACGCAGGATAAAGAAGCGCAGAAGAAATACCTTGATTTTTTGAGAGGCTGGCTTAAGGATAAAGACTATATAGCGCTTGCATACATGACAGGTATACTGCCGATTAAAAAATATGGTTCACATTCTGCTCTTAATATGTTCACGGAATATTCCATGACAGATATGGGAGCTTTGGCAGAGTACTTTGGCTTTACAGATGATGAGGTCAGAGAATTGTGTGACAGATATGATATGGACTTTGAAGAGGCAAGGGCATGGTACAATGGATATAAGCTCGTGTCCCATAGCAAATATGGAGTAAAGAAATATGCGATGTACAGTCCGAAGTCTGTAGTAGAAGCCATGCTAAAGCATAAATTTGGTACTTATTGGAATCAGACTGAAACTTACGAGGCTCTCAAGGTTTATATTCAAATGAATATGGATGGTCTAAAAGATGCCGTGATTAAAATGCTTGCCGGTGAAAGTGAGAAAATAAATACAGGCACATTTGAAAATGACATGACATCATTTGCCACAAAGGATGATGTGCTTACACTTTTAGTACATCTTGGCTACCTGACATATGATAGTGAGACGGAAGAGGTTTCAATTCCAAATCGAGAGGTGTCAAAGGAATATCTTAATGCAATTAGTACAATGGATTGGGATGAAGTATCAAAATCAATAAAAGCATCACAAAAATTGCTTGAGAGTTTGTGGAATATGAATGGTGCTGCGGTTGCTGACGGAATTGATAAGGCACATAATGAGATATCTATTTTACGGTATAATGATGAGAATTCTTTAAGCTGTACAATTAATTTGGCATTTTATTCGGCCAGGGAGTATTACTCAATAGTTCGTGAATTACCAACAGGAAAAGGCTTTGCTGATGTATGCTTTATTCCAAGAGTGAGTCATTTGGATAAGCCGGCAGTTGTTATTGAATTGAAATATGATAAGAATGTTGATGGCGCCATTTCACAGATAAAGTCGAGACAGTATGTGGAAGCCTTGAAGGATTATAAGGGTAATTTGCTTCTTGTTGGAATAAATTACGATAAAAAGACAAAAGAACATCAATGTGTGATTGAAAAATGGAAGCTGTAAAGGTGAAATTAGCAGGGAGTATAGCAACAATTAATGCTATACTCCCTGCTATTATATTTTTGGTTGCAAGAATTTAGTTTATGCTATAAAATATTTATAACTGTATGCAGATATTTAATAATCACAATATCTGTCTGTATAATAAAATACGCATAAAGAGGACGAAAGAATGATCAACAAATTAGTAGACAAAATCAAGAAAACAAACGCACCTATCGTAGTAGGTCTCGACCCGATGCTTTCATATGTGCCTGAGCACATCACAAAGAAGGCATTTGATGAGCTTGGAGAGACACCGGCCGGTGCAGCGGAGGCTATCTGGCAGTACAACAAGGCTATTGTGGATGCCACATATGACCTGATTCCTGCGGTAAAGCCACAGATTGCCATGTATGAGCAGTTTGGAGTGGAGGGTCTTAAGGCATTCCAGAAGACAGTGGATTACTGTCACGAGAAGGATCTCGTGGTTATCGGAGATGTAAAGCGTGGAGATATCGGCTCAACATCGGCTGCATACGCCACAGGACATCTCGGAAAGGTACAGATCGGCAGCAAGAGCTATTCTACCTTTGATGAGGATTTTGCCACTGTCAATCCATACCTTGGAACAGACGGTATCAAGCCATTCGTAGATGTATGCAAGGAGGAGAAGAAGGGTATCTTCATTCTTGTAAAGACATCTAATCCATCAAGTGGAGAGTTCCAGGACCGTATGATTGACGGACGCCCATTATATGAGTGGGTAGGCGAGAAGGTTGCAGAGTGGGGAGCTGACTGCATGGGTGATTCATACAGCTATGTAGGTGCGGTTGTTGGCGCAACATACCCTGAGCAGGGTAAGATTCTTCGTAAGGTAATGCCAAAGAGCTTCATCCTCGTACCGGGCTACGGCGCACAGGGAGGCAAGGGCGCAGACCTTGTTCATTTCTTCAATGAGGACGGACTTGGTGCAATTGTCAATTCATCACGTGGAATCATCTGCGCATACAAGCAGGATAAGTACAAGGATATGGGTATCACAGCAGAGAATTTTGCAGATGCATCACGCAAGGCTGTTGAGGATATGATTGAGGATATCTCAGGAGCACTTGCAAATCGTTAATAAGTTATTCAGAAAGCTTAAATATATTAACAAACGAAACCAGGGAGATAATATGGCAGAGAAATTTGAGGAGATTGCAGTTGTAGTTGACCAGAGCTCACTTGGCAATGGCATCTACGACCTCACACTAAAGACAGACAAAATTGCAAAGGCAGCAAAGGCGGGACAGTTTGTATCGGTTTACTCAAACGACAAGAGTAAGCTGCTTCCGCGTCCGATAAGCCTTTGCGGCATAAACAGAGATGATGATACAATTCGTCTCGTGTACCGTGTGACAGGTGAAGGCACGGGAACAGAGGAATTTTCAAAGCTTGTCAGGGGCGATAAGGTAAGGATTTTAGGACCTCTTGGAAACGGCTTTACAGTACAGCCGGGAAAGAAGGCCTTCCTTATCGGCGGAGGAATCGGAGTGCCGCCTATGCTGCAGCTTGCCAAGGATATAAATGCAGGCATTGTGCAGACATCAGGTGAAGAAAAAAATTCGGGACAGGCAGCAATGGAAGGTGCAGAAATTAAAACAGCAGTATGCGATATGAGCATCGTCATGGGCTATCGCGATGAGAATACATTCCTGCTCGATGAGTTTAAGGAACAGGCAGCTTCCTTTGTAGCTACAGAGGACGGCAGTGTCGGCACAAAGGGCAATGTCATCGATGCAATAAAGGAGAATGCTCTTGAGGCAGACGTGATTTATGCATGTGGACCTATGCCTATGCTTCGTGCACTCAAGGCTTACGCTGCAGAGCATGATATGGACTGCTTTATATCAATGGAGGAGCGCATGGCATGTGGAATCGGTGCATGCCTTGCGTGCGTATGCAAAACAAAGGACAAGGATGACCACAGCAATGTAAACAACAAGCGTATATGCAAAGAGGGACCTGTTTTTGATGCGAAGGAGGTGGAGCTGTAATGAGTAATATGTCAGTAAATGTGGCCGGTGTTGAGTGGAAAAATCCTGTTACAGTTGCATCCGGCACATTCGGCTCCGGTGCAGAGTACAGCGAGTTTGTTGATTTAAACAGACTTGGTGCAGTCACTACAAAGGGTGTTGCGAATAAGCCGTGGGAGGGTAATCCTACACCGAGAGTAGCAGAGGTGTACGGCGGCATGCTCAATGCAGTCGGACTTCAAAATCCCGGCATCGAGCTTTTCTGCAAGAGGGATATTCCTTTTTTAAAGCAGTTTGATACAAGGATTGTGGTAAATGTCTGTGGTCATTCGCTTGACGAGTATCTTGATGTGGTAAAGCGTCTTGCGGATGAGCCTATTGATATGATGGAAATAAATATCTCATGCCCTAATGTTAAGGAGGGCGGAATTGCCTTCGGAACAGATCCAAAGGGTGTTGAGACAATCACAAGCGAGATTAAAAAATATGCAAAGCAGCCTGTTATCATGAAGCTTTCTCCAAATGTCACAAGTATTGCAGATATAGCAAGGGCGGCAGAGGCCGGTGGAGCTGATGCGGTTTCGCTCATCAATACAATTACAGGCATGAAGATTGATATAAACAGAAGAAGCTTTGTGTTAGCAAACAAGACAGGCGGCATGAGCGGTCCGGCGGTTCATCCGGTTGCAGTGCGCATGGTTTACGAGACAGCACATGCAGTCAATATTCCGATTATCGGAATGGGCGGTATCACAAATGCTGCCGATGCTATAGAGATGATACTTGCCGGAGCTACGGCTGTTTCAGTCGGCACAGCAAACTTTGTAAATCCAAAGACCACAGAGCAGATAGTGGATGGCATCGCAGAGTATATGGACAGGTATGGAGTAAAGGATATTTCAGAGCTTGTCGGCGCGGTTGACAGATAGAGCATAAAGGATAGACGGAGGATAAAATAATGATTCTGGCAGCAGAATACGTGCCTTCTATGTATGCCACAGTCTGGGCACTTGTTCCACCTGTTGTGGCTATAGTTCTGGCACTTATCACAAAAGAGGTCTACAGCTCATTATTCGTTGGAATAGTGATTGGCGGACTGTTTTATGGAAATGCATTTCAGCCGGGTTTTTCGGCTGAGAGATCAGTGCTTCACATATTCGAGGACGGACTTGTTGGAGTGCTATCGGATTCGGACAATGTGGGAATACTGATATTCTTAGTAGTGCTCGGTGTTATGGTGAGCATGATGAACAAGGCAGGCGGCTCGGCGGCCTTTGGAGAGTGGGCGAGTGAGCACATAAAGACAAGGATTGGTGCCCAGCTTTCAGCTATAATACTTGGAGTACTCATATTTATAGATGATTACTTCAACTGTCTGACAGTAGGAAGTGTGATGCGCCCTGTCACCGACAAGCATCAGGTTTCAAGAGCAAAGCTTGCATATCTGATAGATGCAACAGCAGCGCCTGTATGCATCATTGCACCTATATCATCGTGGGCAGCCGCGGTTACCGGCTTTGTAAAGGGAGAGGATGGTTTTTCTATTTTCATAAAGGCCATTCCATACAATTATTATGCACTCTTTACTATTATCGCTATGGTGGCACTTGTTGTTTTGCAGGTGGATTTCGGTCCGATGGCAAAGCATGAAGCCAATGCCCAAAAGGGTGATTTGTTTACCACAGGAGACAGGCCGTATGCGGAGGCAAAGCAGGATGTTATAAAGGGCAAGGGGAAGGTTATAGACCTTGTATTTCCTATTCTTGTGCTCATAATAAGCTGTATCATCGGAATGATATACACAGGAGGCTTTTTTGACGGAACAGGCTTCGTTGATGCATTTGCAGGCAGCAAAGCTTCAATCGGTCTTATGCTTGGAAGCTTTTTTGCGTTGATAATCACCATATGCTTTTACTCAATCAGAAGGGTACTAAGCTTTACGGATTGCTGTAATTCAATCCCTGAGGGCTTTAAGGCAATGGTACCTGCAATACTTATACTGACCTTTGCATGGACACTAAAGACCATGACAGAGAGCCTTGGCGCCAAGGAATTTGTCGCAGGCTTAGTGGGAGGAGTATCGGGACCATTGCTTGGACTGTTCCCGGCAATCATATTCCTGGTGGGAGCTTTCCTTGCCTTTGCAACAGGAACCTCATGGGGCACCTTCGGTATACTCATACCGATAGTAGTAAATATCTTCTTGGGCACAAACCATACGATGATGATTATCTCAATCTCAGCGTGTATGGCAGGTGCAGTATGCGGAGACCACTGCTCACCGATATCCGATACCACCATCATGGCATCGGCAGGAGCTCAGTGCAACCACATGAATCATGTATCCACACAGCTTCCGTACGCAGTGCTTGTGGCAGGCATATCATGCCTGACCTACATCATAGCAGGCTTTGTCAGAAATCCGGTAGTACCGTTTATAATAGGAATGCTTATCCTGATTGGAACCTTTGTTGGAATTAAGTATATCACGAGAACCGATAAAGCAAATGAACAGGCAGAGTAGCCAAAATGAGTTCTATTTTTCACAGACCTTGTGTCTGCGGATGATAGAACTCTTTTTATTTTAATAAATTCATACACCGGACGGACGACTGCGCAGCATGGGAAGACACACCGATGGTGCACGGTCGATTTTTGACGAGCCATGTATGAGTTATATGCGCAACAGACAAAAGGTGGCACGGAAAATACTCGTTCAAGCAACACAGCATAGAGAATGCTATAAAGGTAAAAAGCGCGTTTGATTTTCCGTGCCTTATAAACTCTGTCTGTGGCAGCATTTACTCATACTAGGCGAGGAAATATGAGACAGTGTGCCATTGGTGTGTCTTCCCATGCTGCGCAGTCGTCTGTTAGTTATCAATAAAATTTATAGCCCGCTAACAAATATTAATAACCCTAATTACATTTACAAAAATATCAATTAGTGGTAACATATCAATAACTTAGAAATCATATTTGAATGGTAGGAAATCTCAGCCATACAAACTAAGCTCAAACTCATAACATACTCAAAACAAACATTAACAAAAAAGAGGTAATATCAATGGCAAAAATTGCAAAGCAGCTCACTGAGCTGATAGGTCACACTCCGCTTCTGGAGCTGACAAATTATGAAAAAGCCCTTGGGCTTGAAGCAAAAATCATAGCAAAGCTGGAGTATTTCAATCCACTTGGAAGTGTAAAGGACAGGGTGGCGGCAGCTATGATAGAACAGGGCATAAAGGATGGAAAGATAAATCAGGACACAATAATCATAGAGCCGACAAGTGGCAATACCGGAATAGGACTTGCATTTGTGGCAGCCTCAAAGGGGCTTCACCTGATACTTATAATGCCTGATACCATGAGCGTTGAGAGAAGAAAAATCGTCACAGCGCTTGGCGCAGAGATAAAGCTCACACCGGGGCGTGAGGGCATGAAGGGTGCAATCGATGAGGCGCAGAGACTTAAAGAGCATTATGGCAATGCCTTTATTCCACAGCAGTTTGAGAATCAGGCCAATCCGGATATCCACAGAGCTACAACCGCTCAGGAAATCTGGGAGGATACAGATGGAAAGGTAGATATCTTTGTATCATCTGTCGGAACAGGCGGCACCTGTACAGGCACCGGGCTTGGATTAAGAGACCATAATCCTGATGTAAGGATAGTAGCTGTTGAACCAAAGAGCTCACCGGTACTCTCAGGCGGAAGACCGGGACCTCACAAGATACAGGGAATCGGTGCAGGCTTTATTCCAAAGGTCATGCGCATGGATATAGTGGATGAGGTGATTCCGGTGGAGAATGAGGCCGCTTTTGACAAGGCAAGAGAGGTTGCAAAGAGCGACGGACTTCTCGTTGGCATATCCTCAGGAGCAGCAATATATGCGGCAACAGAGCTTGCGAAAAGACCTGAGAACAAGGGAAAGAATATCGTGGTGCTGCTTCCGGATACAGGAGAAAGATACCTGTCTACACCGCTTTTTACAGTAAACTAATGGCATATAAACTGACGGCATAAGCTTACTTTGCCGGAAACTGTAACATGAAAAATGAGAAACATACATGAGAAACATACAAAAATATACGGCAGCCCTGCTGTCGACAGTGATGATTCTGTCGCTTCTTCTGACAGGCTGCTCAGGCAGGAAGGATGACGGCACAGTCACCATAACCAATGTGTCGTATGATCCGACACGAGAGTTTTACGAGAAATACAACAAAATATTCGAGTCTTACTATGAGAGCGAGCACGGCAAAAAGATAAATGTGATTCAGTCACATGGCGGCTCGGGAGCACAGGCGCGCTCGGTTGTGGAGGGCTGTAATGCAGATGTTGTCACACTGGCACTTGAGCATGACATAGACCTGATACAAAATACCGGCTTAATTGATAAGGGCTGGATTGATGAGTTTTCTGACAGCTCGGCACCATACACATCAACAATCGTTTTACTTGTAAGAAAGGGCAATCCAAAGCATATAAGTGACTGGGATGACCTGGTGAGAAAGAATGTGGATGTGATTACGCCTGATCCAAAGAGTAGTGGCGGAGCCTGCTGGAATTTTCTTGCAGCGCTAAGCTATGCGAAGACAAATTATGACAGCCTAAAGGAACAGAAATCGTTTATGAAGAAGCTGTATGAAAATGTCACAATTATGGATTCGGGTGCGAGAGGCTCAACAACCACATTTGTGGAAAACGGTCAGGGAGATGTGCTCATAGCGTGGGAAAACGAGGCACTTACGACCATGGATTCATATCCGGGCAAGTATGAGATAGTTAATCCGTCCGTCAGCATCTTAGCACAGCCCTCTGTTGCTATTGTGGATGACAATGCAAAGAGCAACGGAACACAAGAGGTAAGCAAAGAATACCTACAGTATCTCTACAGTGATGAGGCACAGCAGCTGATTGGCGAAAGCGGCTACAGGCCAACCAATCAGGATATATTAAACCGGTTTTCCGACAAGTTTGATTTAAATATCAGGCTTTGGAGCATAGAGGATTACGGCGGATGGAATGAAGCCTACAAGACATATTTCGATGATGGAGCAATGTTCGATGAAATATACGGTAACTGATAAAACAGCAAAAGAGAAAACTAAATCAAAGAACATAAAGACCAGAGTCATACCGGGCTACCATCTTTCGCTTGGAATAGTGGTCACGATGCTTTCAGTCATTGTTCTCATTCCGTTAGCATCAGTACTTGTGTATTCGCTAAAGATATCGCCGGGCGATTTTGTGGCACTTATTATGAAGGAGAATGTGAGGAATGCCTTTATCACAAGCATCACCTCATCATTTATCGCAGCAATCGTAAATGTGGTATTTGGACTCATCGTGGCATGGACGCTTGTGAAGTACGATTTTCCCGGGAAATGGCTGCTTGACGGACTTATAGAGCTTCCGTTTGCACTGCCGACAGCGGTTGCGGGCATCACGCTCTCAAAGCTGTACTCAGGCACAGGATTTTTTGGTAAGGGCCTTGGCAAGCTTGGAATAGATGTGGCTTACACACAGGCAGGAATAGTTGTGGCACTTGTTTTTGTAGGCATTCCCTTCGTAATAAGAGCTGTACAGCCGGTGCTTGAAAAGATGGATAATACATATGAGGAGGCCGCTTATATGCTTGGCGCCACACCCTCTAAGACATTTTTTAAGGTAATACTTCCGGAGCTTCGCCCGGCACTCTTAACAGGCTTTGGTCTTGCCTTTGCCAGAGGCATAGGAGAGTACGGAAGCGTCATCTACATATCAGGCAACAGTGCAAGGCACAGGACGCAGGTGGTATCATACGTCATCATGCAGAAGCTTAGCTATATAGATTATGCTAGCGCGACTGCTATAGCACTTGTGATGCTTGTCATATCATTTTTACTGTTGCTATTTGTAAACATAGTGCAGGTTAAACAGTCACAGCGCACTAATTTGTTGTAGAAGGCTGCATATAAATCAAATGCGATGCACACAAACAGGAAAGGAGCACAATGCGATGACCGAACAGGTAAAGCTTGAAAGAAGAAAAAAGATCACAAAGATAATACTCGTCACTGTCACGGTGCTCTTCATATTTGTCATGCTTGTAGTTCCGCTTTTTTCTGTGATGGCAAGTGCCTTAAAGGAGGGGCTTGGATTCTATCTGAAAGCTATCTCCACAAGCTACGTGCTTTCAGCATTCAAGGTGACTTTGATAGCAACAGTTTTTGCGGTAGTTATCAACACCTTCTTTGGAATATGGACAGCGTGGCTGTTGACCAGGTTTTCGTTTAAAGGAAAACAGGTGCTTGCAACACTTATTGATATACCGTTTTCTATTTCTCCGGTCATCGTAGGACTTGCGTATCTTATGACCTTCGGACGGCTTGGGTGGTTTTATCCGGTTATCAGATGGTTCAATGAGATATTCGGCACGAATGTGAGAATCACCTTTGCAATACCGGGAGTTGTGCTTGCTACGATATTTGTCACGTTTCCGTATGTGTCAAGGGAAATTATACCGGTGCTCAATGCAGAGGGAAAGGATGAGGAAGAAGCCGCAGCGCTGATGGGAGCATCCGGCTTTACAATATTTAGGAAAATAACACTTCCGCAGATGAAGTGGAGCCTGATTTATGGAATCATACTCTGTACGGCGAGAGCCCTCGGCGAGTTCGGCGCGGTAAATGCGCTCTCGAAGACAAGAGGCGAGACATTTACACTGCCGCTTGAGATTGATGCCTTGTATATGTCGGGCACAGACAGCTCGATAACATCGGCATTTGCTGTATCGTCGATACTGTTAATTATTGCATTAATCATTCTTTTTGCAAGAAATATAGTTGAGCATAAATTTAAGAAATTACACTGAGATTTATGGGAAATATGATTTACACTAATGAAATTTGTTACTGCTTACACACCGGTGTGGCAGACAGCTATAGAGTTGCTGTACTAAGAAAGCAGGAAGGAGATAACGTATATGTACGTTGAGATGAAAAATATATACAAAAAATACGGAGACTTCCTGGCATCCGATAATGTGAGCTTTGGAGTGGAAAAGGGAAAGCTTGTGGCATTGCTTGGTCCGTCCGGCAGTGGCAAGACAACACTTCTTCGTATGATAGCAGGGCTTGAGACGCCAAATTCAGGTGACATATATATAGATGGAAAGCGGGTGAATGATATTCCGGCCTCGAAGAGAGGCATAGGCTTTGTGTTTCAGAACTATGCGCTGTTTAGATACATGACAATATACGACAATGTGGCATTTGGGCTGGAGCTTCAGAAGATGCCGAAAAAGCTCATAAAGGAGCGTGTTACCAAGCTTCTTGAGATGACAGGCTTGTCGGGGCTTGAAAAGAGATATCCGAATCAGCTTTCCGGAGGACAGCGTCAGAGAGTGGCATTTGCAAGGGCGCTGGCGCCGAATCCACAGGTGCTTTTACTGGATGAGCCATTTGCCGCGATAGATGCAAAGGTGCGAGGTGAGCTTCGTACCTGGCTGAAGGAGCTGGTCGAAAAGCTTGGGATCACAAGCATTTTCGTCACACATGACCAGGATGAGGCTGTTGAGGTGGCAGATGAAATCATTATCACAAACCACGGCACGATAGAGCAGATGGGTACACCTCTTGAAATATACAAGTCGCCTGATACACCTTTTGTGGCACAGTTTATAGGACACACCACAGTCGTTGAAAACTATGACAGGCTAAAGGGCTTTGACAGGATAGAAAATGCCGACAAGGCGGTAATCAGACCTGAGTTTATCAAGATATCAAAGAGTGGCAACTTAGACCGCTATCAGTCAGCGGCAGAGGAGGGCATCGTTACAGATGTGGTATTCAGAGGAAACAGGATGGATATCACAGTCAGCATAAACGGCATCGAGGTGGTCGGCGAGCGCTCACTTGAAAAGGACCTGATAGCAGTCGGAGAGAAAGTACATGTGCTGATTTACAGGCTGTATATATTTGATGAAGAGAAAACATACCTGATGGAAAACAGCGAGATGCAGGAGCAGGATGTATTCTACATTTAGATACAAGAATAGTCTAAAGCTTGTGATTGAAAGAGGAAGCAGAGGGAGATAAATGAAGATAGAAAACAAAAAAATCCTACACACGGACATCCTCATAATAGGAGGTGGCACGGCGGGCTGTTATGCAGCGCTCACCATCCGTGAGAAATCGGATTATTCGATTATAATTGCAGAGAAAGCGAACATAAAGCGAAGCGGATGCCTTGCAGCAGGTGTCAATGCGATAAATGCATACATAGTAAAGGGCAGAAAGCCTGAGGACTATGTAGACTACGCAAAAAAGGATGCTGACGGCATAGTAAGGGAAGACTTACTCATGACTATGTCAGAGGGCTTAAACCGTGTGACGGACAAGATGGAAAGGCTTGGACTTGTCATATTAAAGGATGAAAACGGTGAGTATGTAGCAAGAGGAAACCGAAATATCAAGATAAACGGCGAGAACATGAAACCGCTTCTGGCAGAAGCTGTATCAAAGCTTACGGACTGTACAGTGATAAACAGAATCAATATCACGGACTATATAGTTGAGAACAACACCATAAAGGGTGCATACGGATTTTCAATCGAGGATGCTACGGCCTATGAAATCAGGGCTAAAAAGGTACTCTGTGCTACAGGCGGAGCGGCCGGACTGTACAGACCAAACAATCCGGGATTTTCAAGGCACAAGATGTGGTATCCGCCGTTTAATACAGGCGCCGGATATGCGATGGGCATAAGAAGTGGAGCAGAGATGACCACCTTTGAGATGAGATTTATCGCACTCAGATGCAAGGACACAATCGCACCGACAGGAACAATTGCACAGGGAGTCGGGGCAAAGCAGGTCAATTCACTTGGAGAGGTTTACGAGACAAAATACGGCCTCACTACATCAGAGCGTGTATACGGAACGGTCATGGAAAATCTTGAGGGAAGAGGCCCTTGCTACTTAAGGACAGAGGGCATCTCTCCACAGCAGGATGAGTCATTAAGAAAGGCATATCTCAACATGGCACCAAGCCAGACACTCAAGTGGGTGGAGGCAGGTAAGAATCCAAGTGAGCAGAATGTGGAGATAGAGGGCACCGAGCCGTATATCGTAGGTGGGCACACAGCGAGCGGTTACTGGGTAAATACCGAGCGTGAGACTACAATCCACGGACTTTATGCTGCTGGAGATGTGGCAGGAGGATGTCCACAGAAATACGTTACAGGAGCTATGGTAGAGGGTGAAATCGCTGCGATAGATATGGTTTCAAAGCTTGATGCAGATACCTCCGATGGAAGTTTTGACACATCGGCATTTGATGAGAAAAAGGCGCTTGACGCAAAAGCTTCAGAGTACGACCATTTCCTCACTGAAAGGTCTCAGATGTTTACAACAGAGGCAATCGAGGAAGCCATGCAGAAGGTCATGGACAACTATGCAGGCGGTATTTCCACACATTATCAGTTCAACGGCAAGCAGCTTGCCCTGGCAAAGGAAAAGATAAATCATCTGATAGAGCTGACCGGTGATTTATATGCATCGGATATGCATGAGCTTATGTTCATATATGAGCTTAAGGAGAGGCTTACGGTATGTCTTTCGGTCATAGCACATCTTGGTGCAAGAAAGGAGACCAGATGGCACAGCTTTGCCGAGAATCTGGATTATCCCGACAAGAGTGATGACTGGATGAAATACGTCAATTCCAGATACGAAAACGGGCAGCTTCACATGATTTACAGAGAGCTTGTCGGAAGGGAGGCGCGTTATGAGCATAATGATTGATAAAGCAAAGTGTAAGGGCTGTGGCATGTGTACAAGTGTATGTCCGGGAAGTCTGATATATCAGGGCTCAGAGAAAAAAGCCTTTATCAAATATCCTAAGGACTGCTGGGGCTGTGCCTCATGCATCAAGGAATGTCATTTTGGCGCTATTGCTCTTTATCTTGGAGCAGACATAGGAGGCATGGGAAGTCTCATGACAGTAAAAAGCACACCGGACACGCTGACCTGGGATATCAAAAAGCGCGACGGAAGCAAGGAAGAGATTCTTATCAACAAGAAGGAATCCAATAAATATTAAAGAAAAGGATGGTAACAGACATGGGTGAATTATCACATCTTGACGAACTCGAAGCAGAGGCAATATACATAATACGTGAAGTAGCCGCAGAGTGCGAGAAGCCGGTTATGTTGTACTCAATTGGAAAGGACAGCTCGGTAATGCTTCATCTTGCAATGAAGGCATTTTATCCGGAGAAGCCGCCATTTCCGTTTTTACATGTAAATACAACCTGGAAATTCCATGAGATGATAGAATTCAGAGATCGCATTGCTAAGGAAAAGGGCATCGAGATGCTTGAATATATAAATCAGGATGGCGTAAAGCAGGGCATCAATCCATTTGACCACGGCTCAGCATACACAGATATCATGAAGACACAGGCGCTCAAGCAGGCGCTCGACAAATACGGCTTTACGGCAGCGTTTGGCGGTGGCCGAAGAGACGAGGAGAAATCAAGAGCCAAGGAGCGAATCTTCTCCTTTAGAAATGAAAACCACGCATGGGATCCAAAGAATCAGCGCCCGGAGATGTGGAAGCTCTACAACTCAAGAATCAAAAAGGGCCAGGAGGTGCGAGTTTTCCCACTGTCAAACTGGACAGAGAAGGATATCTGGCAGTATATAAAGAGAGAGAATATAGAGATTCCTTCACTTTACTTTGCAAAGGAAAGACCTGTTGTATACAGAGACGGCAACATCATCATGGTAGATGACGACAGAATGAAGCTTCGTCCGGGTGAGAAAATCCAGATGAAGAGTGTACGTTTCAGAACACTCGGCTGCTATCCACTGACAGGTGGTGTGGAGTCGACAGCGGATACACTTGATGAGATTATTGATGAGACACTCAGTGCTGTTTCCTCAGAGAGAACCACCCGTGTCATAGACAACGAGGCGGCAGGCAGCATGGAAAGAAGAAAGAGGGAGGGATATTTCTAAAATGAGCGGATTACTTAAATTTATTACATGCGGAAGCGTGGACGACGGAAAATCAACTCTGATCGGACATATATTATACGATTCAAAGCTGCTCTATGCAGATCAGGAAAAGGCATTGGAGCTTGACAGTAAGGTCGGAAGCCGTGGCGGCGCCATCGACTATTCACTCCTCCTCGACGGACTGATGGCAGAGAGAGAGCAGGGAATCACAATCGATGTGGCTTATCGTTACTTCACAACAGATAAGAGAAGCTTTATCGTGGCAGATACGCCGGGCCATGAGGAGTACACAAGAAACATGGCGGTAGGTGCATCCTTTGCAGACCTTGCGGTAATTTTAATAGATGCAAAGCAGGGTGTATTGGTTCAGACAAGAAGACACGCAAGAATCTGCGCGCTCATGGGAATCAACTACTTTGTATTTGCAGTAAACAAGATGGATCTTGTAGGCTACGACGAGAAGCGTTTCGATGAAATCACAAAGCAGATTATTGAGCTTACAAAGGAGCTTGAACTCAAAAATGTAGTAATAATTCCTGTTTCTGCAACAGAGGGTGACAATGTAACAACAAAGTCAGAAAATATCCCATGGTACAAGGGACCTGCTCTTTTATCATACCTTGAGGATGTTGACATAAAGGATGAGAACGAGGAAGAGGGCTTTTACATGCCTGTACAGAGAGTCTGCCGTCCTGACCACACCTTCCGTGGATTCCAGGGCCAGATAGAGGCCGGAGAGGTAAAGGTGGGCGATGAAATCACCACACTGCCAAGCAATGAGACAGCCCATGTAAAGAGCATCCATGTGGGTGATAAGCTAAGCGATAGCGCATTTACAGGCCAGCCGGTTACAATCCAGCTCGACAGAGAGGTGGACGTATCAAGAGGCTGTGTGCTCACAATCGGTTCAGGAGCAAAGGTTGCGTCATCCATCACAGCTACAATACTCTGGATGGATGACGATGAGCTCTTCAAGGGAAAGAATTTCTTCTTCAAGCTAGGTACCAAGTCAATACCGGGCATCGTAACAGAGATAGAGCATACAATCGATGTAAACACAGGTGAGGAAAAGCCTGCCGACAAGCTTAAAAAGAACGAGATAGCAGTTGTAAAGATTGCATTCTCGGACAAGATAGTCTGCGATAAGTTCAAAAATCACAAGACACTCGGTGAGTTTATCTTAATCGACCGTGTGACGGATATGACATCTGCCTGTGGTGTGGTTGAAGAGGTACACACAGAGGAAAGCGGCCTCTATGAGGGCAGAGTAGACAGAAACGTAAGAGCTGCAATCAAGGGTCAGAAGGCAATCACCGCCGTATTCGTAGACGGAGTGGATGGTGTAAACCGCGGATTTGTGGAGGATGTCGAGAAAGCCTTAAATATAGACGGACGCCATACTTATCTCTACGCACCAAAGGAGGGTGAGGACTTCGTAAATGTAGTCAAGCATCTAAGCCATGCCGGAATACTCGTACTTCTGCTCATCAGCCAAAAGCAGGAGAAGGCGCTTGAAGCCGACAAAGTTGAGTTCACAAAGGACTGGAACAAAAACGGCAGAGATGTGGACAAGGCTGCGGAGTTTATCAAAAAGCAGTCAGTATATGACGGCGTGATTGTAAACACAAGTGAGTATATCTGATAAAAATATATAAGCAGATGAACAGCATCCCATATTCATTTAATATGAAGGGATGCTGTTTTTGTAACCAATTTCCACGTTGAAAAGCACGCCCCAATGTGGTAAAATTGACAAAGATAATTTATAGAAAACATACAGGAGGATTAACATACAATGGAAAGTTACAAGAGCGAATTTATAGATTTCCTACCTGCTCCTTTATCTTAACCCTTGTGAATGCCCTCAAATGCTTGATTTTACAGGCTTTGAGGGCATTTTTAATTTGAGAGGAAACTATCGTAACTTATCGTAAAATGATGTAATTTGATGAAAAAAGTGTGTAGTAAAGTGTGTAGTAATTCGTAGGAAGGATACGCTAAATATCAAGAGTGGCAGTTGATTCGTCCATGTGTTTGTAGAGATACAGATGCATGGACTTTTTTATTTTGGTTACCGGCACAGATGCCGGAGAAAGAGAGGATTATATGACAGAGAAGATTAGAGAATACAGTATGAACGGAGCACTGATTATCGGTGTAGATAACGGCTACGGAAATATGAAAACAGCCAGGAGATGTTTTAAGACAGCAATTGCAAAGTATGACAGCGCACCTGTATTAAGCAGAGATTATATCGAGTACGATGGTGGATATTATGTCATTGGAGAGGGAAGAAAGGGTTTTGTGGCAGATAAGCAGACTGATGACGACAATTATATGCTGACACTTGCGGCTATTGTAAAGGAACTGGAAGCAAGAGGAATGACAGACTCTGTAAACAGGGCAAGGATTCATCTTGCAGTTGGGCTTCCTCTGAAATGGGTGCAGGCACAGAGGGAGGACTTTAAGAGATATATGCTTAGAAACAGCAGCGTAGAGGTCGGCTATAAAGACAGACTTTATTATATTGAATTCGCTGGCTGTACAGTTATGCCGCAGTGTTACTCGGCAGTGACAGAGAATCTGAAGGATTTTGCAGGGGTGACACTTCTTGCAGATATTGGAAATGGCACCATGAATTTGATGTATCTGAATAACGGTAGACCAATGGAAAGCAAGGCATGGACCGAGAAGCTTGGTGTGTTCCAGTGTTTTCAGAAGATTCACAATATGGTGCAGGACAAAACGGGAGACAATCTTATGGATGATGTAATTGATAATATTCTCCGTAGCGGAAAGATTGAACTGCCGGATCCCCATGCATCACTCGTGGAAAAGGCTATTTGTGACTATGTGGAGGAGATTTTTCAGAAGTTTCGTGACCATGAATATAATGAGAAGCTGATGAAGGTTTACTTCATGGGTGGCGGAGCAAGGCTGGTTGAAAATTTCGGCGAGTACAATCCTGAAAATACAGTCTTTAACAATGATATCCGTGCTAATGCAAAGGGCTATGAGTATTACTGCTATATGCTTTTAAGACATCAGGAAAGAGCAGGCAGAAGGTAGGTGAGGCAATATGACAAAGCACTACAGGAATCACAACATCCGTTTCAATATGACGGATGAGGGAGGCGTGCAGGCGTGGGAACGCCTGCATTCCGCTGAAGTGGAACAGGACTTTAAGTCGCAGAATGCTTTTGTGGTGGCTGCGATTAATGATTATTATGAAAGGCATCTTGCCAAGAAAAACGATCCATATCTGGAGAGTCGGGAAAAGGAAGATGCCTTTGCAGACAGACTGGTGCAGACTGTGGAGCAGAAGCTTCTTTCAAATCTTCCGGCACTTGCAGCCATGTATCAGATGCAACAGCAGGCATTTTTTCAGGCGGGACTGCAGGCTGGTGGGATAATGCCTTATCCGTATCAGCAGGGAAATCCGGGAGCTGAGGCATCGGTGGGGGTAAAGCTAGTTACGGAACCGATACAGGGCAGTGAACAACCGATAGAAGTTGTAAAGCAAGAACTGTCGGAGCCAGAAGAGAATGAGTTTCTGGATTACTCGTTTGGTGTGTAAATTATGGATTCGTGTTGATTTTCAATTGATAAAAGAAGAAGTGGCATGATATAATTAACCACACAATGAGTGTGTGAGATAAAGGTTCAGATACCACTTCGAACGGTGGAAGAGTGGGAAGCGGGTCGAAGAAAGCCTCCTGAGTATATTCCACGGTTGAAAAAGTATCAGATTATGTATGAACAGCAATTTGGGAAGCAAAACAAGAAGGAACACGATGATACTGTTTGAGGTCACAGTTTGTGACCTCAGAATGAGTACACAGATTGTAGACTTGAAGTCGCAATTTGCGACTTCAAAAATGGATTGGAGGATTCGATGGCAAAAGATAATAGTGAATTGATTGACGTAAATTCAGATGTAAAGGATAGGGTTATGGAAGTGAGTCATATTCAGAGTCTTATATATGTTATTAGAGGAAAACAGGTAATGCTCGATAGTGACTTGGCAATTTTGTATCAAGTTGAAACAAAAACTTTTAATCAGGCTGTAAAAAGAAATATTGAAAGATTTCCTGAGAATTTCAGGTTTCAACTAAAAAAGGAAGAGTACGACTCTTTGAGGTCACAATTTGTGACCTCAAAAGAAGGGAGAGGTGGAAGAAGATATCTGCCATATGTTTTTACAGAACAAGGTATTGCAATGCTTTCTGCGGTGCTGAGGAGTGATATTGCAATACAAGTCAGTATCAGGATAATGGAAACATTTGTTGAAATGCGTAAATATATGGCAAACACGTCACTTTTGTATGATCGCATGAATGCAATAGAAGAAAGACAGATAACTTATCAAAATGAAACAAATGAGAAATTTGATAAAGTATTTGCATATATTTCTGACCACGAAGAATCACAGCAGAAAATCTTTTTTGATGGACAGATATATGATGCGTTTAGCTTACTGATAGATCTGGTAGCTAGTGCAACGAAAAGTCTTGTATTGGTCGATAATTATGTCGATGTGGGAACTTTAAATATTCTGTCCAAGAAGAAAGAGAATGTATCGGTAACGATTTACACAGTTAGAAAAACCAGATTGTCAGAAAAAGATATTGAAACTTTCAATCAACAGTATCCCAAACTTGAAGTGAACTACACAGGTGTATTTCATGACAGGTTTTTAATCATTGATGACAAAAAAGCGTATCACATTGGTGCATCATTAAAAGATGCAGGAAAGAAATGTTTTGCTATAAGCTTATTAAACGATTCTGGTGTGATATATGATATTTTACAGAGGCTGGATATAGAAACAGAAGAAAACGAATCATAAAGAGGGATAATGACTTGGGGTGGGTAACACCCAAGTCCCCCCCAAGTCACCCCCCAAGTCTAACAGACTGATATTACAGAAAGAATTCTATTGTTTTGTAATGAGGGTAGAAGCAAGAAGGATATAGCCGATGATAATCAATTCAATTATCCAAGTAAACATCGGCTACATTCCCGGGTACAATTGCAGTAAAGACAGAAAGACACACCATCCCCTTTGTAGATGGTGTGTCTTTCTGTCTGGGGGTCTCGGGGGCGTAGCCCATGAGCAGGTAGCACCGATGGCGCAGACAATGAGGCGGAAATAAAATCAGGGTACCGGAGGGGACCCTGATTTTATTTTTGACGAGTTGGCAAGCCAGCGGTACTACCTGCCTATATCATCCCCACCACATCGGAAAGGGAATAGAAGATTTCAATAAGTAGTAGAGATGTGAAAAAAAGCAGTCCGAAGCGGTAAGCGAAGGGCTGCTTTTGTCTGTCTGACGGAGTCTTTTTTCCGTCAGGCAGACCTGTGGGGATGATGTGCCCTGCTGACGAAGCATCGCTTACACAAAGGCTACGAAGAAATACCAAGACGGATGCAGATGATAGCGGTTCTTATGGACAGTATAGCTATAACAGATACAGTTTAGACAACATCTGCAACCAAATGGCTACAAAGCAGAGCAACAGTAGAACCACAACAGGGGCATGACACTGCAATTTACCGGTGCAGACCACAATTTCTATTAGTATGTAGCCATAATCCGGTGCAATCGTAGCCAAAACACAATAACTGAAAATACCAAAAAATGAAGCCATGAAACAATTGGAAGAAAAGGCAGCAATGCCAATTCAACCAATGAGTTTTGTGGCTTTTTTTACAGATAAAAAGAAGGAGGACACTATGGGGAAACGAACAAGAGACGAGGTAATCTATTCTCGTGTGGATTACCGTGTAAAACAGGAATTTGAATCACAGATGAAGGAGAGCGGATATAAGACTTCCGCTGATTTCATCGACAATCTGCTCCGGGGCAACAAGGGCAGGCAGATTGACGGGACAACATTAAAGCAGTTTATGGAGGTCATGAATGAGGTCTGCTACGAACTGAAAAAGCAGGGAGTCAATATCAACCAGCTGGCAAGGAATATCAATGCCTATCCGGATTTGATATCCATGACAGCATTTGAACCGTTCCAGAGAGTATTCCGGCGGTTGGAAGACTCAGTATTAAAACTATATGAAAAGGTGGTGAGTTAGATGGCAGTATATGGAAATGTCAATGTAAAATATGCTCCATGCAAGTCTGTGGCACAGCTTCACAGTGCTGCAGATTATATTCTGGGGAAGAAGAAGGAACAGCTAAGTTCCAGTGTTATCAAGACAAAGTCGGAGTTATATAATGCTTTTGGCTGCAATCGGGATAACTTTGCAAACAGTGTCCTTATGACAAGGAAAATGCATCAGAAGAAGTATAGCCGGTTCTTCCCGCGGGACATTCTGGCACAGAAGCTATCAATATCCTTTCATCCGGAGGACAATGATAAGCTGACTTATGCAGAGGCTTACAAGATGGCAGAGGACTTTGCTCGTGAGTTCTTCTGGAAAAAGGGATTTGAGGTATTGTTTGCGGTTCATGTGGATACGGAGCATGTTCACGTGCATTTTCTGGTAAATAACTGTAATCAGAAGGATGGTTCTTCCTTTCGGAGAGGTCCGAAGGAGCTGGTGGAAATGTCGGAATATTTTGGAGAACAGTGCAGGAGCCGGGGCTTGACACACTCTGTCCGTGACAGCTTCTACAATCCGGATAAGACCAGGGAGGAACGCACCTTAGCGGAAAATCATATGCAGAAAAGGGGAAAACTTTCTTTCAAGGATGAAATGCGTGTGTATATCAGACTTGCCATGAATGATCCGACCACGCAGAACATTCATGATGTGGTGAATATGTTAGAAAGAACCTATCATATGAATGTAAGGCTGAAAGGTAATACCATTAGCTATGCCCTTCCCTATCGTAGCAGTAATGGAGGCAAGGTAAAGGCAGTACGAGGCAGTAAGCTTGGTAAGCGATTCACGGTTGCAGGCATCAGGGAGTATATGAAACAGAAGGAAAAAGAGGATTGGTTTGATTATCCAAGGCAGGAGCAGGACATCGAGCATTCCAGTCAGTCCATGAAGGATTATCCCAGATGGGAAGAGGATGAGGAGGAAGTGAAGGAGTCTGCTTCTAAGGCTAAAAAGCAGATACCAACACAGGAGTCACAGCCGACCAGAAAACCGGATGTTTCTGTATATGAGGCATATGACGAGTTTCAGGAAAAACATGAGATACCGGAGAATGACGAGTCTTTCTTTTATGGTGCTGCATTTGATGACTTCAATAAAGAGTGGCAGGGACTTGATGCAGGCGCAGGCTCGGTAAGTACTGAGTTTGGCACAACAAATAACTCAACCGACGCAGAACCATATAATGAGGATGAGTTAGACGAATTACTTGATAACAATTCGTCAACGGTGCCGGTTCAAAATAAGCCGTTTCCATCTCCAGCAGAATACCGCAAGCTCTCTCTGGAAAAACGTGCTAAACTTCTTCCGCCACCTTCTGATGACCGAATTGAAGAACTAAAGAAGTATCAGGACAGAATGGGATATACCGAAGAATCCATGCGGAGTATGCGTTACAAGATGTCTGTATATGATGATTTTACCGAGGAATATGATTATCGTGTGAAATACAACAGAAATCATTCTTCAGAGGAGCAGCTAAAAGCACAAGCGGAACAGCAGATAATCACACCGGTTCGTAGACGTGGGCGTGGCAGATGACAAGGCTTTGATTGCCTTTCAAACTCACTTTCGGTAAGAAAAACTCCATTGCACATAAAATGATTTTGAGCTATAATTTTAATGGATTTTTGTATGAAAGGCGGGTATGATATATTACCAAACATTATGCTGGTAGGAGCAGAGCAAGAGTTATCACAGACGGGAAAAGAACACCGTTTGAAAGAAGCTATTGCCCCCGTAGCGGAAAAGTATGATTATATCATTATAGACACGCCGCCCTCTTTGGGTGTGTTGACCGTAAACGCATTTACGGTGGCAGGTGATATTCTGATACCGACCACAGCGGGCATATTTGCCACAACAGGAATTAACCAGCTTAACGAAACAGTAAGGAGCGTACAGCGGTACTGCAATCCTAATGTAAAGATAACGGGTATTCTGTTTACAAGGTTCAATCCGAGAGCAAACATCAGCAAGCAGATAAAGGAACTTACGGAACAGTTGAGCGAGTACATTTCTGCACCGATATATAAGACCTATATTCGGTCAGCGGTAGCGGTAGAGGAAGCACAGGCAAACAGAACAGATATATTTGAGTATGCGGAGAAGTCCACCGTATCAGAGGACTATAAAGCCTTTATAGAGGAATTTTTGAAAGGAGAGGTAGAGAGTAATGGCAGGAAAGGCAAAATTTGACCAAGAAGCGGCGTTTAAGTCGATTATAGGTGCAGGAGCAAGCGAGGGTTCAGAGAAGCCAGTGGCAAAAGGCAGACCAAAAGCGGAGTGGGAAACAAAGAAGCCCATAAAAAAGCGTGTGAGCATTGGAACGAGGGTGGCTTAGCAAAGGTTTGGATAGATAAGGACGGGTATCTTTGTATCGAATATGAAAGCGGCGAATGGTGGCACTACAACG
>OHCZ01000453.1_pt1 | contig 24395 bp, 11 predicted proteins | sample 1566891 | NCBI WGS metagenome assembly OHCZ01 (sample SAMEA3879510, study PRJEB24766) | human gut metagenome | biome: human-associated habitat; feature: feces | place: USA | collected 1985/1987
CAGTTCGGCTTACGAACTGAAAGACAAAAACCGCATCGAGTTACTGCGCAAGTACCTCGACCGTTATCCGGATACTCCCTATGCCAACCGAATCTATTCACTGCTGGCTTCCTGCTACTTCTACGAAGGGAAATATGATGAGGCCCTGGCACTCTTTAATTCTACACGGCTCGATCTACTGGGAAATGAGGAGCGCGACGACCGCACCTACCAACTGGCAACCTGCTACATGAAGACTGATAATCTGAAAGAAGCCGCCATCTGGTTCGAAACGTTACGTGCCAGCAGTCCCAAATATGCAAAGGACTGCAGTTACTATCTCGCTTATATCCGCTACACTCAGAAGCGCTATGATGAAGCGTTGAAAGACTTCCTCCCTTTGCAGGACGACCCGAAGTACAAAGAACTCGTACCTTACTACATAGCAGAAATCTATGCTATCAAAAAGAACTATGATAAGGCGCAGATCGTAGCACAAAACTACCTGTCGGCCTATCCGAACAACGAGCACGCTGCCGAGATGTACCGCATTCTGGGAGACGCTTACTACCATTTCGGACAATATCACCAGGCAGTGGAAGCATTCACCGGCTATCTGGACAGAGATCACTCTGCTCCCCGCCGGGATGCACTTTATATGCTGGGACTCTCCTATTACCAGACAAAAGTCTACTCCAAAGCAGCCGAAATGCTGGGACAAGTGACGACCGCCAACGATGCCCTGACCCAGAATGCTTACCTGCACATGGGACTCTCTTACCTGCAACTGGCAGAAAAAAACAAGGCACGTATGGCTTTCGAACAGGCAGCCGCCTCCAACGCCAACCTGCAGATTAAGGAACAGGCCGCTTACAACTATGCACTTTGCCTGCACGAAACATCCTACTCCGCTTTCGGTGAATCGGTTACTGCTTTTGAAAAATTCCTCAATGAATTCCCGACTTCTCCGTATGCCGAGAAAGTAAGCAACTATCTGGTAGAAGTTTATATGAATACCCGCAGCTACGAAGCTGCTTTAAAGTCAATCGAACGGATCGCCAAGCCGAGTGCACAGATCATGGAAGCCAAACAAAAGATTCTCTTCCAACTGGGTACACAGTCATTTGCCAATGCCAATTTCGAACAGGCTCTCCAATATCTGAACCAGTCCATCGCCATCGGGCAGTACAACCGCCAAACAAAGGCGGACGCTTATTACTGGTGCGGAGAATCTTACTACCGCCTCAACCGGATGATGGAAGCCGCCCGCGATTTCAACGCTTATCTGCAACTGACCACGCAGCCCAATAATGAAATGTATGCGCTCGCCAACTACAACCTAGGATACATTGCTTTCCATCGTAAGGACTATACACAGGCAAGCAATTACTTCCAAAAGTATATCCAACTGGAAAAAGGCGAAAACAGAACAGCGCTTGCAGATGCCTACAACCGTATCGGAGACTGTCATCTGAATGTGCGCAACTTTGAAGAAGCCAAGCACTACTACTCGCAAGCCGAACAAATGAATACTCCTTCCGGCGATTACTCATTCTATCAGCTGGCACTGGTATCCGGTTTACAGAAAGACTATACCGGTAAGATCACTCTTCTGAACAGACTGGTCGGCAAATATCCTTCTTCTCCATACGCAGTGAATGCCATCTATGAGAAAGGACGTTCTTATGTACTGATGGATAACAACGGTCAAGCTATTACCTCTTTCAAGGAATTGCTGGAGAAATATCCCGAAAGCCCCGTCAGCCGGAAAGCTGCGGCTGAAATCGGTTTGCTGTATTATCAGAACGGCAACTTCGACCAGGCAATCAATGCGTACAAACAAGTGATTGAGAAATATCCGGGCAGCGAAGAAGCCCGCCTGGCAATGCGCGATATGAAATCTATCTATGTAGATTTGAACCGTATCGATGAATTTGCGGCTTTAGCCAATGCGATGCCGGGACACATCCGCTTTGACGCCAGCGAACAGGACTCACTTACGTATGCGGCTGCCGAAAAGATTTATGCACGTGGCAGAACAGAAGAAGCCAAGAGCAGCCTTAATAAATATCTGCAAACTTTCCCAGAAGGAGCATTTAGCCTGAATGCACATTATTACCTCTGCCAGATTGGAAATGAGCAGAAGAATTATGATATGGTGCTCCTCCACTCCGGAAAATTGCTTGAATATCCGAATAATCCATTCGCAGAAGAAGCGCTGATCATGCGTGCAGAAGTACAGTTCAACCAGCAACAGATGGCAGAAGCTCTGGCAAGCTACAAGATGCTGAAAGAAAAAGCTACCAATGTAGAACGCCGCCAGCTTGCCGAAACCGGTATCCTGCGCTGTGCCTTCCTGCTGAGAGACGACGTAGAAACGATTCACGCGGCTACCGATGTGCTGGCTGAAGCCAAGCTTAGTCCGGAACTGAAGAACGAAGCTCTTTATTATCGCGCAAAAGCTTATAAGAATCAGAAAGCGGACAAGAAAGCATTGGATGATTTCCGCGAACTGGCCAAGGATACCCGTAATTCTTATGGTGCCGAAGCTAAATATCAGGTTGCCCAGTCTCTTTATGACGCAAAAGAATATACGGCGGCAGAAAAAGAACTGCTCAACTACATCGAACAGAGTACGCCACACGCTTATTGGCTGGCACGCAGCTTTGTCCTCCTGTCGGACGTATATGTCGCTATGGGTAAAGACCTCGACGCACGCCAGTATCTGCTGAGCCTGCAACAGAATTACCAAGGCAATGACGATATCGAGAGCATGATTGAAGACAGACTAAAGAAACTAAACAAGTAAAGATTGAAAAGTATGAAACGAACTCTTTATATAGCAGGAGGCTTTACACTGGCATTTCTGATGCCGTTCAACCTTCAGGCACAGAATACTCAGCCGAAAGATACGACCATGAACCGCACGGTCGTCGTAGAACAGGAATATAATCCCGACATTCTGGATGCTTCCAAAGTGAATGTGCTGCCCAAAGTGGAAGAACCTACCGTCAGCAAAAAGGAAGTGGAATATGCCACTACTTTCTTCCCGGCTACCTCTATTCCTGCCGACCTAATGCGTCCCTATGTAGGAACGGAAGTGCAGCCCGGCAGCAAGCCCGGATATATACGCGCCGGATATGGAAACTACGGTAATCTGGATCTCCTTGCCAATTACCTGTTCCGTCTGTCGGACAGGGACAAGTTGAACGTCCGCTTTCAGATGGACGGAATGGATGGCAAACTGACTATGCCGGAAGCAGACACGAAATGGAACGCTTATTATTACCGTACCCGTGCGAATATCGATTATATCCACCAGTTCAACAAGGTAGATTTCAACATCGCCGCTAATTTCGGACTCAGCAATTTCAACCTTTCTCCGGTTCAGCCCGGCAAGCAGAAGTTTACTTCAGGAGACTTCCATCTGGGAGTAAAATCGACAGATGAAAATTATCCCATACAGTTCGAAGCGGAAACCAATCTGATGATGTACAACCGTCAGAACAATAACACTTTCTTTTTCAATGACAAAGTCGGAGAAACACAAGTGCATACCAAAGGATTGATCAGCGGCGCTATCAGCGACGAACAGAGCATCAACATCGGATTGGACATGCGTAATCTCATCTACAATAAAGACCTGAAACTTGCTGACGACCTCCAGGTATATGAGAACCGTACCGCTCTGGCACTGAATCCGCATTATAAACTTAGCAGCGACAGCTGGAATCTGCGTGCAGGAGCCAATGTAGATCTCTCATTCGGCAGCGGTAAATCATTCCGCGTGTCTCCGGATGTAACAGCACAGTATATCTTCTCCGACAGCTACGTACTCTATGCGCAAGCTACCGGAGGCAAGCTGGTCAACGATTTCCGCAGACTGGAAACGATCTGTCCTTATGCCTTGCCGGCAGCCCCTATTCTTGATACATACGAACAGCTGAATGCAGCGATAGGATTTAAAGCGAGTCCTTATCCCGGATTATGGATCAATCTGTATGGCGGTTATCAGGATTTGAAAGACGATTTCTTTGAGGTACAGGAAGAAACATTTGTCAACTATGATCCCTCACTTGCCGGTGATGCTCAGGAAGGGAATTCCTCGTCTCCGGTCACAGCACATCAATATCTGAATCTGGAATTCAGCAATACCAACAACTTCTACGCCGGTATGAAGATCAGCTATGAATACAAAGACCTCATTGCATTGTCCGCTGCTGGAACTTACCGTAACTGGGATGCGAAAGAAAAATACAGCCTGTATATGAAACCCGCCTGCGAAATTAATTTCAGCGCAGACTTCCGCCCGATCACAGGACTGAATATCAATCTCGGTTACGATTATATCGGACGCACAAAGGTAGAAGGCATTAAAGCCGCAGCAGTCAGCGACCTGCATGCCGGAGCCAGCTATAATGTGTTCAAAGGAGTATCCGTGTATGCCCGGATTAATAATATCCTCAATAAGAAATACCAGTATTATCTGGGCTATCCTACAGAAGGTCTTAACTTCCTGGGAGGATTAAGCTTCAGCTTCTAGACAAGACATATTCTCCAAAGAGAAGAACCAATCAGATGCCCATCCTGTTATTGCCTATGTGCAACATAACAGGATGGGCTTTTTTATTGTTCCTTACAAAGCCTCCTTTTCCATCCCGTCTATAATTTTGTATCAAGGTCTACCCATTTGTTACAGATAGTGTTTCTAGCTATTTGTGCACCTAATTTGGTGAATATTGCACGTCCATTTTTCACATCACCCCTAATTTTGCATCATCATTAAAAGATAAATGAAGTTAACCTTATTGCACATAAGCAAAGGATATATTTAGAAACTGAAGAGAGAATAAAGAGAATAAAAGTCACCCCCAACCCGGTTGACCTAACTATAAACTAAATATATTATTAACCTATCAAATTAAACAGTATGAGAAACGCGCTCAATTTAAGATTCTGCTTTCTTGTTACGTTTCTTTTATTCATACCGTTGATGTATGCCTTGCCCCCAGAAGGTATCACAATTAAGGGTAGAGTAACGGATGAAACACTCAAAGAAGGCGTTCCCGGAGCATTGGGACAATCACAGACTTTGACGGTAACTTTACGATCGTCGCCCCAAGCAAAAAATCCGTATTGAACATTTCCTTTATCGGGTATGTAACTCAGGAAATCGTGGTCGGAGACAGAACAATCATCAATGTTTCCTTAAAAGAAGATGCACAGAACCTCGGTGAAGTGGAAGTTGTAGCTATCGCATACGGTAATCAGGACAAGCGCATGCTTACCAGTGCCGTCTCCTCCATTGACAACAAAGAGCTGATCAAATCTCCGGCAACAAGTATCACGAACCTCCTCGCAGGAGCACTGCCGGGTGTATCTTCCGTACAGACTACCGGACAGCCTGGTAAAGATGCTGCTGCCATCTACGTACGTGGTGTCGGTTCATTAAATGATTCACAATCCAAGCCCCTGGTTTTAGTAGACGGAATAGAACGTGAGTTTTCACAAATCGACCCGAACGAAATCGAAAGTATTTCAGTATTGAAAGACGCCTCTTCCACCGCTGTATTCGGAGTAAGAGGTGCTAATGGCGTTGTATTGATCACCACCCGAAGAGGTAAAGCAGGCAAAACGCAGATTTCCGCCAGCACCAAACTGGGTCTGCAACAACCCATCTCACTGGTAGAGCAGACCGGAAGTTACGAGTTCGCACGCTTCTGGAATATGAAGCAGGAGATGGACCACGTTACGAATCCTAAGTTATACTTCACTCCGGAACAGGTAGAAGCCTATCGCACCGGCTCAGACCCCATCATGTATCCCAGTATGGACTGGAAGAAGTATATTTTTAATAATATCTATCTTCAAAGCCAGAACAACCTAAATATCTCCGGCGGTAGCGATAATGTACGATACTTCATCTCAGTAGGTTATACTTATCAGAACGGACTTCTGAAAGAACTTCCCGGACAAATGTACGACAATAACTATCGTTACAACCGCTATAACTACCGCGCCAATATCGATGCCAATCTGACCAAGACCACTTCGATGAAACTCGGTGTCGGTGGTGTTTTAGGTAAGATACAGGAACCGCGCAGCGTCGTTTCGGGTACAGGAGAAGACCAAAACCCCTGGGTAATCGCACAGATCTGGTCACATCCGTTTGCCGGACCGGGATTTATCAACGGAGTACGTACACTGATTCCTAAAGATATGGTTCCGCTGGGAGAAGTGATGCGTGACGGTATGTTCGTATTCTACGGACAAGGTTACAATCAAACGTATGACACGACATTGAATCTGGATTTGGACATCACACAGAAACTGGACTTTATCACTCCGGGACTGAGCGTTTCCGTGAAAGGTGCTTACGACAATAAATTCAAACTGGAAAAAGTACGTACGGGAGGCGCCATCGAAGCGCAGACTGTGTACTACAAATCATACTTTGACACCAACGGTACGATGTCACAGACCGATCCCGACTACGATAAATCACTTATCTATGTACCCAGCGGCAGCGATACTCCGCTCACTTACTCGGAAAGCAGCGGACGCGGACAGAACTGGTATCTGGAAGGACGTATCAACTATGACCGTACATTCGGCGACCACAGAATATCCGGTCTGTTCCTTTACAATCAGTCGCGTAACTATTATCCGGACAGCTACACTTATCTGCCCCGTAACTACGTAGGATTGGTAGGACGTGCTACTTACGCCTATCAAAGTAAATATCTGCTCGACGTAAACGTCGGCTACAACGGTTCGGAGAACTTTGCTCCGGGCAGCACACGTTTCGGTGTATTCCCTTCCTTCTCTGCCGGATGGATCGCAACTGCCGAGAAGTTTATGGAAAACCAGAAAATCGTAGACTACCTAAAACTCAGAGCATCCTGGGGACGTGTAGGTAACGACAAGGGAGTAGACTCACGCTTTATGTACATGCCTGCCGTATGGGGATCATCGGGCAGTTACAGCTTCGGTGTGGACAATCCGATTTCCCAATCGGCAGCAGCCATCTCACGTATGGGTAACCCGGCAGTAACCTGGGAAACAGCCGACAAGCAGAACTACGGTATTGATCTTAAGTTCTTCAACAGCCGCCTGTCCGCTACCTTCGACTACTTTATCGAACACCGCACAGGTATTCTGATCTCTCCGGAATCGACCCCAAGCATCATCGCAACTGCACTGCCTAACCTGAACATTGGTAAGGTAGACAACCACGGTTACGAAGTTTCTCTCGGCTGGCGCGATAAGATCGGAAAGGATTTCACCTATAATGTGGATGCCAACGTCTCTTTCGCACGCAACAAAATCCTCTATATGGACGAAGTGCCCAAGCAATTCTCTTATATGAACCAGACCGGTGGCTCTACCGGACGCCAGACCGGAGTATACAACTACATCCGTCTCTATCAGTACAGCGACTTCATCACCGGAGCCGACGGCGAACTGACCTTAAAGCCGGAACTGCCTCAGCCTTATCAGAAGGTATATCCGGGTGACGCCATGTACGCCGACCTCAACGGAGACCACATCGTGGACGGTAATGACAAGAGCGTAGCAGGTTATGCTACCCGTCCGGAATACGTTTTCGGTATGAACATGGGATTCGACTGGAAAGGATTCAACTTCACCATGCAATGGGTGGGTTCCAAGAACGTTAACAGAATGTATGACATCGAATACCGTATCCCTTATACGAATGCCGGAAAGCGTGGTTTGCTGACCTACTTCTACGACGGTTGCTGGACTCCGGAAAACCAACTGGGAGCTACTTATCCGCGTCCGTCGGAAGAATCGGAAAGCTGGAACTCCGAACCCTCTACCCTCTGGTTGGTGGATGCTTCCTATCTCCGCTTGAAGAGCCTGAGCTTCGGTTATACCATCACCGGAAAGAAATTCCTGAAGAAACTGGGCCTCAGCTCACTCGGATTAAACTTCAGCGGCTACAACCTGCTGACCTTCTCACCGCTTAAATATCTTGATCCGGAAAGTGATCCTAACCGATTCGGAGATTATCCGCTGATCAAAGTATATAGCTTCGGTTTAAATCTTAACTTCTAAAAAACGACTGTATGAATAGAATAATAAAAGGACTCGGAATAGCATTGGGTTGCGTACTGATAGCCTCCTCCTGTTCTGAAATCAGCTTCGGGGATAAATTTCTGGGCGACCAGCCTGAGAGTTCCGGAGCGACTACCGAAGAAATGTTCTCTTCGAAAATAAATGCCGAAAAGGTGCTGACCAAAGCATATACCGGATTACCTTATGGGCTACCGACCGGCTCTGACTACAAATTGGGTGTGAACATACTTGAATCAATCACAGACTTATGTTATAGTTTCCGTGATAATATCAGTGACGGTCCTGTCAAGCTCTATTACAACGGAGCACTCAGCGCCAACAATGTTCCCAAAAATTCCGCTTACCGTTATGGAAGCAAATCCGACTGGACTACAATCCGTTATGCCTGGTTGTACATTGAGAACGTAGAAAAAGTGCCCGACATGACAGCCAGCGAGAAAAGCGAGCGGATCGCGGAAGCCAAAGTTTTGATCTCCCTCTGCTATTTCGAAATGCTGAGATATGTAGGCGGTGTGACATGGCTGGACCACTATGTAGACGTAAACGAGACAATGAATTTCCCCCGTATCACTTTTGCCGAAACGGTAGAGAAGATCGTAGGATTGCTCAACGAAGCCATCAACTCCAATCTGGCCTGGAAAGCCGAGAAAGCAGATGACGGACGTATGACCCTGGCAGGAGCGATGGCATTAAAGTTCAAGGTATTGCAATGGGCAGCCAGTCCGACTTTCAACTCAAACACTAAATGGCATCCGGAAGCAGACGAATATACCTGTTACGGAAATTACAGCGACCAACGATGGAAAGATGCCGCCGAAGCAGGCGCAGCCTTTTTCACAGAATTACAAAAACGGCACGAATACGAACTGATTCAACCTACGGAAGAGACGCACCGGGCAAGACGTCTGGCCTATCGTCAGGCCTACTACAACCGCGGCGGAACAGAAATATTAATCTCTACCCGTCAAGGATATGGCTCCGATGTTCACAGCAGCTTTATCGGCCAACGTTATTACAGCGGCCCTACATTGAACTATGTAGATATGTTTCCGTGGGAAGACGGAACTGATTTTCCGGCAAATTTCGACTGGAAGTCACCCTCCAAGCAACCGTTCTTTACAAAAGGCGAAATGGTGCCCACCCGCGACCCACGTCTGTATGAAAATGTAGCTTGTCCCGGAGACACCTACTGCAACGGAACAACAGCTCCTGTTTATATCAACCATGCCGACTACAAAGACGGTAGCGGATTCCTGATCATGAAGTACATCTTACAGGAAAACAACGATCGCGAAGGTCCGGTACAATGGTCACACACCCGTCTGGCGGAAATCATGCTGGGATATGCGGAAGTACTCAACGAAGTCAACGGACGCCCTACCGACGAGGCTTACAAAATGGTAAACGATGTACGAAAGAGAGTAGGTCTGCCGGAACTTTCCAAGACGATGAATCACGATCAGTTCCTCGAAGCAGTACTGAGAGAAAGAGCACTCGAATTAGGATTTGAAGAAGTACGCTGGTTCGACCTCGTTCGCAGAGACCGTCAGAGCGACTTCAAGAAGAAGTTGTACGGACTCAGAAGCAGAGGTAACGACCTGAACAATCCGACTGAGTTCACCTTCGAGAAGATCGAACTGGGAGACCATTACTGGGCTACCAACTGGGATACCAAGTGGTATCTGGCTCCGATTCCTCAGGAGGAAATCAACAAGCAATATGGAATGACCCAAAACCCGGGCTGGTAAATGACACGTTAACTAATATCGTTTGAACAATGAATAAAATAAATTATATATTAATCACTCTGCTCCTGGGAGGTTCGGTATCCCTGAATGCACAGACATCGAAAGCTGCTTCGGAAATGCAGCTGGCAGATACACTGAGCATCGGCTACCAGATGAACGTATCTTCCCGGACCAGCAGTTACTCTATCAACGGAGTCAATGCTTCCGCATTCGAAAAATCCCCGTACATAGATATCAGCAAAGCTTTGTATGGAAAAGTGGCAGGTCTGAATGTATATCAGGGTACAGGCTCGTCAGCCGATAACGTATCCACCCTCTCTATACACGGAAATGCCCCGCTAGTATTAATTGATGGTTTCCCACGTGATATCAGTGACATCACTTCGATGGAAATCGAATCATGCTACGTTCTGAAAGATGCGGCAGCCGCTGCTCTCTACGGTATGCGTGGTGCGAATGGAGTAGTACTGATCACGACTAAACGCGGAATAAGCAATGGTCTGAAGGTAAATGTGGACTATAATTTCGGTGTCAATACCCAATTCCGTTCTCCGGACTTCGCAGATGCCTATACGTATGCGAACGCTCTTAACACCGCATTAAGCGGAGACGGTCTGCCTGCACGCTACAATGCGCAGGAACTGGATGCTTTCCGGACAGGAATCTATCCGTATGATTATCCGAATGTAGACTGGTGGAATGAAACGCTGAACAACACAGGATTGACCCACAACCTGAAAATGTCTTTCAGCGGAGGTAGTGACAAATTCCGTTTTTACACGGTAGTTGACTATTACCGGGATCGCTCCATGTTGAAGAAAAACACGGAAGATACACGTTTCGACACTACACCTACAGACACACGTCTGACCGTACGTACCAATCTGGACGTAAAAGTGACGGAAAGCACATTGCTGAAAGCCGGCATTGTAGGCAGACTGAAAGAATTCAGAGGTACCCGCTATGGACGCAGCGCTATTTTCAACAAAATCTATGGCATTCCATCCGCTGCATTCCCCATTCGTTATGAGAATGGCATTTATGGAGGTAGTTCTGTGTACGGAACCGGTAATCCGGTAGCTCTGTTGAAAGACTACGGACACATCCGTAACGTATACGGAACACTACTCGCCGACCTAAGCATCCGTCAGGATTTAAGTGCGTTGACCAAAGGGCTGGCAGCCGAAGCATCCGTCTCTTTCGATAATATCGGAGGAATGAATGAAACCACCAATAAAGAGTATCGTTACATGAACAGCAATGCAAGTATCACCAGCGATGGTACACTGGTGACAACTCCTGCCATTTATGGTACAGACTCCGAAACACTGGGACATACACAGCCTTTCGAAAGGCTGATGCTACGCAGCGATTTCCAGGCAAAGGTGGATTATAACCGCACTTTTGGCAAACATCAGGTGGGAGGAGCATTGATTTATGATATGCAGTCTGTTGTCAAAAACGGCAGAAACAACTCTCAGAAGAATCAGTCTGTGCTGGTGAACGCCACATATACTTACGACAACCGTTACAGCCTCAATGCCGTATTTAACCGTTCGGGATCAGCTTACCTGCCCGACGGAGACAAATACTCGAACTATCCTGCCGTTTCCGCTGCATGGATCGTTTCCAACGAAGCATTTATGGAAAAGGTGACACCGATCAATCTCTTTAAGATTCGCGCCTCTTACGGTCTGTCCGGATGGGACGGCAATCTGAGCCACGAACTATGGCGTCAGTCTTATGGCAGCGGCGGTGCCGGTTATAACTTCGGAGTGAATGCCGGAGGACAGTCCGGTGGCAGTGAAGGCGATCTGCCGGTTATCGGCCTGGTAGCGGAAAAATCACAGAAAGCGACTTTCGGATTTGATCTCGCTGCTTTTGATAATCGTTTGAATGCAACAGTAGAAGGTTTCTACGAAAAACGTTCGGATATACTTGTGTCAGGTGCCAATTCTACTTCCGGTATTATCGGTATCACAGTAGGTCAGGTGAACGAAGGAATCTATAAATACAAAGGATTGGATGCTTCTTTGAGTTGGAATGATAAGATCGGTGATTTCCATTATGGTATTGGTGCTAGCATGTCATATCTGAATACAGAGGTAGTCAATGTAAACCAGGCATATCAGGAATACGACTACCTGTATACCAAGGGCAACCGTATCGGACAGATGTACGGCCTGGAAGCTATCGGCTTCTTCAACAGCCAGCAGGAAATCAACAACAGTCCGCAACAAACCTTCTCGGACGTAGCTCCCGGTGACGTGAAATACAAAGATCAGAACGGTGACAACCGCATCGACGAGAAAGACATTGTGAAAATGTTCGGTTCATCTGTTCCACGCTTCTATTTCGGATTCAATCTGAACTTCTCATACAAGAGACTGGAGCTTTCCGCTGATTTCCAGGGAATGACCGGAGTCACTGTTTCATTGCTCAACAGTCCGCTTTATAGTCCACTTGTAAGCAATGGCAACATTTCAAATACATTCCTGAATGAAGAAATAAGCTGGACACCGGAGAATAAGACCAATGCAACCATGCCGAGACTGACTACTCAAGAAAACTTGAATAACTATCGCGCCAGCTCACTGTGGTACCGTGACGGTTCATTCCTGAAACTGCGTAACCTATTGGTAGCTTATACTTTCCCGAAATCGCAGACTCGCTTTGCCGACCTGAAAGTATTCGTACAAGGCACCAATCTGTTCTCATTAGACAATATCCATTTTGCCGATCCGGAACAACTTGGCATCGCTTATCCGTCGACAAGAAGTTATTGGGCAGGTATCAAACTTAATTTTTAATGCAAAGTAACAAATGAACATTATGAGAACCAAATACATACTCTTAACCATTTTGTCTTCGTTGGTCTTTGCTTCGTGCAACTACCTTGACTTTGATGAAACGAACAACCTGAAGACAAAAGAAGACATGTACAAGTATTTCGGTACAAGCAAATCAATGCTTACCCACGTATACTCATACATGCCACAAGGCTACCAACTGTTTGCGACCTCCGGCGGAATTTTCACCGAAGACAGATATTCCATGCGCGACTGTGCCAGTGATGACGGCGAATTCGGAGCCTATGCAGATAATATCCAGAATACCAATAACGGTAACTGGTCGCCTATTAAAACTTATGACGATTCATGGACCCTGTATCGCGGTATACGTGCTGCCAACAGCTTTATAGCAGAGATTGCCCAAGTGGACTTCACACGCTACGAGCACGACGGACAATATACAAACTGGATGAAGCAGCTGAAATATTTCCCTTACGAAGCCAGAGTGCTGCGGGCACACTACTTCTTTGAACTGGCACGCCGCTACGGTGACATCGCCATGCCATTGGAAGTACTGACTGAAGAGGAAGCCAATACAATCGGCAAGACACCATTCAGCGAAGTTATCAGCTTCATTGTCAGTGAATGCGACGACGCTGCCAATAACTTGCCGGACAGCTATGTAAACGAACCGGGAGCAGAAATCGGCAGAGTGACCAAAGGCTTTGCAATGGCAGTAAAGTCAAAAGCACTGCTATATGCTGCCAGTAAGCTACATAATCCTTCTATGGATACCGAATTGTGGAAAAAGTCTGCCAAAGCAGCAATAGATATTATCAACACAGGGCTTTACTCTCTCGACCCCCAGGAGAGTGCCAACAACCTCGACTCAAAAGAAGTTGTACTGATGAGGATCAATGGTGATGACTCGGACTTCGAAATGTTTAATCTCCCGCTTCGCATGACTGCGGGAACACGCACTTCCAGTCTTATCCCATACAGCAATTACCCATCACAAAACCTTGTGGACGCATTCGAGACAGTCAACGGTTACAAAGTAACCCTAGAAAACACAGGATGGGTTTGCGAAGACCCTGCATTTGACCCGCAATCACCTTATGAGAATCGTGACAAACGTTTCTACCGCGCTATTCTTGCCAACGGAATGTCGTTTAAAGACTACACCATTGAAACCTTCAAAGGTGGCGCCGACGACGGAATCGTATCACAAGGCGGTTCACCGACAGGATACTTCCTGCGCAAGTACATTCAGGAAGCTACTAGCTTTGAACCGGGTAAAGAAGCTGTCAGCAAGCATCATTGGGTGATTTACCGCTATGCGGAAACATTACTAACGTATGCGGAATCTATGGTCAACGCTTTCAATGATGTCAATTACACAGATGAGACTTATAAGTATTCTGCTCTGTGGGCTATCAATGAAGTGAGAAAGAATGCCGATATGCCGTTGATTCCTTCCATGGGAAAAGATGAATTCATGGAACGCCTGTACAATGAATGGCGTGTAGAGTTTGCTTTCGAAGATCATCGTTTCTGGGATGTACGGAGATGGAAGATTGCCGATACTACCCAGCGGGAACTATACGGAGTAAAGATCGAGAAGCAGGCGGACGGTACGTTCAACTTCTACAAGAACCTTTACGAAACCCGTAACTGGAGAGATTGCATGTATCTGTATCCGATCCCTCAAAGCGAACTATACAAGAATACAAACTTAAATCCTCAAAACACAGGATGGTAATTAATTGTCTAATCTAATATTTAAAAGATATATGAAAAAGTTATATAGCAACACGTTAATGCAACTGATTCTTGCACTGTGCACATTCAGTTTTGTAGCATGCCAGGAGTTCGACATCGACTCACAGCCGGAAGGTCCTCTCAATATCCAGATAGATGCTCTGGAGTCTTATACTGCTTTGGCAACTTCTCCAAGCAATGTAGTGTTCAACATCAGCTCCAACACTCCCTGGACGATTGAAAGCGACCAGCAGTGGTGCAAGCCGACTCCTTCGATGAGTGCAGCCAGCTCACTTGTGTCGGAGATTGTGGTGACAATGGAAAACAATACAGGAAAGAAAGCACGTACAGCCAAACTGACTATCAAGGCAGAAGGCGTTGAAGGCACCAAGGTAGTTACTATCGAGCAGGCTTCGAAAGAAGATTTAGTAGTAATTCCTTACGACCAGATTGTGCCGACAGTAGGTGGAACCATCTCTTTCAATATTGTGTCAAACAAGCCATTCCAAATAATTCCTTCCACACAGTTTGTAGAACAAATCTCTCCGGCTTCGGGCGATGGTAATGAAGATGGCAACAAAATTCCCATAACCATCACAATACCAGAAAATACAGGAGGTGTAAGAACAGCTGAAATCACTGTCAAGACAGAGTTTCAGGAGAAATCATTCACCATTACACAAGACGGTATCATCATCGAGCCCAAGAATGAAGAAGAAAAAACCAACCAACTGAATGGCATGGGCGGAGAGAAAAACATCGAAATCAACTCCAGCGTAGAGTGGAAAGTAGAGGTTCCTGCCGAATTTAAGGAATGGCTAAGTGCCGAAGCTGATGGTAATAATCTGACGCTTAAAGCAGGATACAACAATTTGTTTATTACAAGAGTGGGACATGTGTTGCTTTATCCCAAGAGCAATGTTCCGGGATTTGAAGGTGTACCCGTTGAAGTGAGACAGCCTAGAAATATGTGGGCAGACGGAGCCGAAGATATTGACCCGGAAACAGGATATGCAACCATACGAAGCAATGCGCAAAATAGATATGTGCCCAACTTCTCTTATGGAAAGGGGAAAATCGTTTGGAACTTTGAAAGCGTCAATATGCCTGCCGGAACGGATGGATTCCTTTACCTGAATGGTGACACATGGCACTGGAATGGTGCAGCAAACGGTGCAGGTTGGATACAAATCAGAATTTATCCGCAAGATTCAACAACAAAATCCAGTTTTAAACTTCACTACGACTGGACAGCTGAAGAATTTACGCTGGAAGAAAGCATGAACGACATCAAAACCATTGAGTTAGATACCAAAGTTGATCCGGAAGACGCGACAAAAGTAAACGTAACATTCTCTATCAACGGAAAAGTATACTATTCCGGTAAGAAACACAATGCCTTTGACTTGGATGGACATAAAGGCGTAATATTCTATTCCGGATTCAGCGGTCCATTCTCACCGGAATGTACCATCGTCTTTAAGTCGTTAGACTATGAAGTTTATGAATAAATGTGTAAACAATAACTTGAAGTGTTTATGAAATCTGATAAATTACATAAAATAGCCTTCTTAGGACTTTTCACACTACTGGCAGCAGTTCCTGTGTTGCAAAGCTGTGATGACGATGAGAAGCAAAAGGCTGTCGACCTGCGCTACCGTGTAGAAGACTCATATCTACTACCCGCCGACGGCACAACCGATGAACTGAGCGTCACTTTCCAGGTGAAATCAACCGATCCATGGGAAATATTCGGAGAAAACAAAGGTGACTGGTATGCCATTTCACCAGCCACGGGTGATAACCCGGAAAAGACATACGATGTAACCATCAAATGTGAGGAAAATACCAGCTTGGACGATCGTACTGAGGTCATTAACATCAAGAGCGATTATTGGACCGGTAAAAAATTCACACTGACTCAAAAAGGTACTGCCTACTTAGAGTACGAAGGAGTGGATATGATTGAAAAAAACGGAAATGTGCCCGAAGTGTTCAGTGTGCTTAGCAATCAAAAGTGGACAGCCAAGGTGACTGATGGAGAAGAGTGGCTTTCCATCAGTCAAGGAGCTTCCGGAATGGAAAACGGTACAGTGGAACTGAAAGCAACCCCCAATACCGGTGCCATGCGTTACGGAGTGGTAACTTTATATGACCGCAATGGTGACAAACAACAGGAAGTGAACATCACCCAAGATGGTGTACAGATTGAACCCGCACAGCCCGAAAACGGCAAGTGGTATGAAGTGGAAGCTGTGGGCGGAAAGCTGACTATTCACGTAGTAGCCAATTCACGCTGGGGAGTTACGAAAGAGATTCCGTCAGACGAAACATGGTATGAATTTGAGCAAACCGAATTTAATGGAAGTGCCGATTTGGTTATCAATGTAGCAGAATACAGCACTAGCTCTTCGGTACGCAACGGAACCATCATTCTCTCTTCCCTCAGTGATGAAGAAGGAATAGAACCGGTGACTACTACCATACGAATCAAACAAGCCAGTTCAGAATCATCAAGAACTACCGTGAACGAAGAAAACAGAGAGGTGAGCGGAGATTATTACTTTGGCAGCCAACTGATGCCTGGACGATATAATATCTACATCGGACCGTTCAACGGCAACATGAATATGTTCTTCATGATTAATGCCACTCCGTGGACCGAATTCCGTTGGCACGTGGCAGGCGGAAAGAGTGACCTCAGCACTACTCCATGGAGCCAGAAAGTATTTAGCGGTGCAGCCGGAACGGTGAAAACACTGGATACGAATGCTGACAATAAGTTGGGATGGAATATCCTGCAAGAAGAAAATGAAACCGGTACATGGATTAGGGTAGAATGGTACCTCAACGATGAGTTTATCATTTCCACTATCTCCGATGGTACCCAGGACTGGAAAGTACCAGGAAATATTCTTGTTGAGAAAGGTGGACAGATCATGGTGCGCTGCAACGATGGCACACTGCCGCTACGCAAATGGGAATACATCGAACCGCTGAAGTGGGGCGAATAGCCAACGTAACATTGACAAAGAAAAAGTACCTGCCTGTACAAACTGGCAGGTACTTTACTACCAACGTAAAATAATGAACGAACCAAAAAAGTTATGATGAAAAGAAAAATATTACTTATACTGAACATGGCAATCATCGGATTTTCCACTGCTGCCTGTTCGGATGATGAGACCAATTACATCACTCCGGAAAAGAAATATCCGCTCACTGCTTTTGCCGTAGCAGTAAATAATGTGTCAGCGAATACGACTTCCTATTATCATGGGAAGATAGACCAGACAACCCACAGAGTGGAAATCGGTACGATCGAGGATGCCAATACCATCACCGGCGTAGACTATACGCTAATGAGCGATGGAGCCACCATCTCACCGGACCCGGCAACATTTGTACACAACTGGAAAAAAGAGCAGACAGTGACCGTCACCACCGAAGACAATCAAACAACGACCTATACTATCGTACTGACCAAGTTTGACGACACCATGAAGGACGTTCTCTTCATGGACGAGTTCGATGTAGACGGCAATCCGGACCCGACCAAATGGGTACTCTGCCAGAAAGCAGGCTCCGACTGGAACGACGAAATGTCCGAAAGTTATGACCAGGCTTACGTAAAAGACGGCAGACTTATACTGAAAGCCGAAAAAATAGGTGATGAATACAAAGCCGGCGGTATCGAAACGCAAGGTAAGTTTGACTTCACCTTCGGACGGGTGGAAGTAAAAGCCAAAATCACCAGTTACCCCAATGGCGCATTCCCCGCTATCTGGATGATGCCGAAGAAATATATCTATGACGGATGGCCGAATTGCGGAGAAATCGATATCATGGAACATGTGAAACAGGAATCCGCGATCCATCATACGATACATACTCACTACACGTATGATTTGAACATCAAAGATCCGTCCAACACCGCACAAGTAACTTGCAATTATCAGGACTGGAACATCTACGCTTTAGAATGGAGCGAAGACAAACTGACTTTCTTCGTCAATGGACAGAAGACTTTCTCTTATTCAAACCTGAAACTGGAGAATGAAGCAGAAATGAAGCAATGGCCGTTCACAAAAGATTCTTCATTCTATCTCATCCTGAACATGGGATTAGGAGGAGACAGACCGGGCTCATGGGCAGGTCCTATCGATGATGCCAACTTACCTGCCATCATGGAAATTGACTGGGTAAAAATAACCAAGTTAGATAAATAGGTTTTAAGGTAGGAGCCAAGGTTTTTAGGAACTTCTAAAGAAGGAGGAATGGAAGTATAGAGACTATTCAAAACTTTCATTCCTCTATTTGTTTTCGGGTATTAAATCTTTTTTACTTATTAAACATGAAACATTTATTATACGCATTATTAACGGCTGTAAGCATTTTATTCACTAGTTGCGGACCCTCTTCCAATACCAACACCCCACAGGAGCCCAATGTGCCTCAACCGCAGCCTCAGCCCCAACCGGAAGTCACCCAGAAAGTAGTTATCGGCTACCTTGCGCTTGACGACTGGGAGTTTGAAAGTTTATTTCCTACGATAGAATGGAAATATCTGACGCATATCAATGCCAGCTTTGCAAGAGTAAAAGCAGACGGCACACTCAACATCGAGCCTGTCCGGAAGAGAATTGAAAGTGTACGTGAAACGGCTCACAAACATAATGTCAAGATTCTGATATCTTTAGCAAAGAACAGTCCGGGAGAATTCACTACCGCCATCAATGATCCGAAAGCCAGAAAAGAACTGATACAGCAGATTATTGCATTCACCAAAGAATATAAACTGGACGGCTTCGACATCGATTATGAGGAATATGACAACTGGGATAAGAATTTCCCCTCATTATTGGTTTTTGCCAGAGGTTTATACCTGGCAAAAGAGAAAAATATGCTGATGACCTGTGCCGTCAACAGCCGCTGGCTTAATTACGGAACCGAATGGGAGCAATACTTCGACTATATCAACCTGATGAGTTATGACCGGGGAGCATTTACCGACAAACCGGTCCAGCATGCTTCATACGATGACTTTGTGAAAGACCTCAAATACTGGAATGAACAATGCCGTGCAGCCAAAAGTAAAATAGTGGGAGGACTTCCTTTTTATGGATATTCCTGGGAGGAAAGTCTGCAAGGCGCAGTGGATGCCGTTCGTGGAATCCGCTATAGCGGCATACTCAAACATCTTGGAAATGAAGCAGCGGACAAGGATAATATAGGCAAGACTTATTATAACGGCCGCCCTACTATAGCCAACAAATGTAAGTTCATCAAAGAAAACGACTATGCCGGCGTGATGATCTGGCAATTATTCCAAGATGCCCACGATGATAACTATGACTTAAAGCTCATAAACGTTGTAGGCAGAGAAATGATGGAATAGACGGGATATACCGCTTTCTCTTATGCAGAAGACCCTATCCTGTCGTACTTTTCACCTATTGTTATCAGATTTTTAATAGGAGATCTTCATCGTTCCACTCGAGTGATCTGATCTCATCACTAGAGTGAACAGATCTCTCCACTCTAGTGGCAAGATCGTTTCACCCGGGTGGAACGATGAAGATGTCGGTAAGAAAACAGAAGTATATAGGCTTGATATAACAAAGATATAAGGTATCCGAGCTACAAAGTACCTGTTATTTGAAACTGATATATGAGATATTAACCCTCAAAGGGTAGTCTGTTTACCTACTTACGCAAGGAAAGGGAATGAGAGATAAGCAAAAAAGGATGAGAGATAAGCCTAATTAAAGCCATTTTGCGTAGAAAACAATGAGAGATACCTTGCAAAAGAAGTATCTCTCATTACATATCGTTCTGATTATATGATATTTACCTCATACAGAATGAGAGCATGAGACTAATATTTATTTTTTTATTTCTAGTATACGTTCCTAAGTCCAAGTTATCAATGCGATTTACTTATCCTGTTTTCTATAAGCGGAAGGAATCTCTCCTTTTATAGACTTGAAAACCTTACTGAAATAACGCAAAGAGGAGAAGCCGACCACTTCGGAGATTTCAGTAATGTTCATGGTAGTAGTAGTAAGCAACACGATTGACTGCTCAATGCGCTGCTTATTCACATAGTCTACAATCCCCATACCCGTGATGGCCTTCACTTTATTGAATAACAACGAACGGCTGATGCACATATTAGTAGCAAGGAATGCAACATCCAGTTCCGGATTACTCATATTATCCGCAATCAATGTATTCAATTTCAGCAGGAAAGTCTCATCCGCATTACTAAAGCTCACTTCCTTATGCGTCAAGAGCTTATCATCTTTATATCTTGCCCGTATCTGTTCGCGCTGCCTCAACTGATTATGAATCAATGCCAGCAATCCGTCTATTTCGAAAGGTTTCGGCAAAAAGGCGTCCGCTCCAGTCTTATAACCGGTATACATATTCTGAGAATTATGATAGGCGGTCAATAAGACAAAAGGAATATGGCTGATATCCAGATTAGTCTTCACTTCCCGGCAAAGTTCAAACCCATTCATCCGGGGCATCATGACATCACTGATGATAATATCCGGCAATCGGTCTTTGATCTGTTCCAATCCCTCTTTCCCATCCTTGGCAACATATACACGGGCAAAATAATTACTCAGCGTTTCTTTCAGATAACTTCGCAGTTCGGGAGTATCTTCGACCACCATCACTGAATATTTTTTCAGGAAGGTATAATCGATTCTATCCGGTTCATTCACTTCCACGCCTGTAGCTGCTTCCACAGAAGCCGGTTCCAGCTGTCCGCAAGTATCCGTGAATAAGGGTAGTTCAAAATAAAAGATTGCCCCTTTTCCCGCTGCATTCGAAGCGCCCACTCTTCCTTTATGGTGTGTGATGAGACTCTTCGCATAGGATAATCCGATGCCGCTTCCTCCTTTTTCATGTCCCCCCTGATAGAAACTGGAGAAAAGAGAGTCTGTGTCTACCATATTCAGTCCCATCCCTTCATCCCTGACAGAGATCCGAACCCAGTCTTTCTCTTGTGACAAGGTGGTAATCAGTGTAGTAGTGGTACCCGATTCGCTAAACTTCAACGCATTCATCAGGAAGTTGGAAAGAACGAACTCGCACTTATTCTGATCGAATGGTACCTCTTTTATCTGTTCGTCCAACTCATATTCGAGTCTGATACCTTTCACATGAAACTCATTGATGAACTTATCTCCCACAGAGCACACCCACTCATTCAAAGGATGCGGCAATATATGCAGCATATCTTTTCCTTCTTCCAGTTTCCTTACATCGAGTACCATATCGATGATACTCTTCATCTGGTATGCCTGCTTATAGATCGGGACCAACAACTTTTCCACATCCTGCTTGTCCGACTCCTTATTGATAATACGCTTCAATGGTGCACAAATCAGTGTAAGAGGAGTGCGAAGTTCATGACTGATGTTCGTCAGGAAATTAATCTTTTCTTCATACATCTTATTTTTCAGACGCATAATCTCCCGCTTCTGTTTGGCTTTCTTCTTGCGATAGAAGTAGTAGACAATGCTATAAGCCACTGCTCCCAACAATATATATAATCCCACATAGAACCAACCGGTCTTCCACCAAGGCGGAGTAACCACAACATGCAGAATGGGTTGTTTCATACTCCACCCTCCGTCACGGGTATAATAAGAAGCGGTAATCGTATACTCCCCTATCGGCAGATAATTGATAACCAAAGAGTTTGAATTGGAACTCGCCAATTCCTGATCGAGCCCCTCTATATTGAAACGAAAGAAATTCTTGCGGAACACATCGCTTTCATTCAGCAGAACTTTCAGTTGCAGGGAAGAAAAGTTCCAGGGAATCTGAATTGTTTCAGCCGCTTCCTGCGGCTCTTCGGATAACGAGACAGGCAGACCGTTTAATAATACATCCAGCAGTTCGACCGTATAATCCTCATCTGTATCAAAATGAACGGCAGAGTTTATCACCGTCATGCCTGTAGTTCCACCGACAAAAACATCTCCGTTTTTGGCCAGAAGAGTAGCATGAAAGATGAATTCGTTAGGCAAAACTCCATCTACTTCCTCCAAGGTAGTAAAATTATGGGTACGGGAAGAATAAACAAATAAATGACGTCTCGTTCCTATCCAGATTCGATATTGATTATCGGCAACAACAGAAGCTACATCCTGAAACAGGCTTGTATTTATCAGTTCACTCTTCCCTGTCCGTGGATCATAACGTACCAAACCTTCGGTAGAAGCCAACCAAAAAATACCATCCTGATCCATAGAGGCGTCATTGATAGTGTATTGTCCTTGATAAATCGTCCGGAAAGTCCCTTCCGAAGAATCATACTCACAAATATTCTTCAGATCGGAAAGGTATGTCTTTGCACCTTTCGTAGCTATTATCAGTGGAGAATGACGCTCGTACTCTTCTCCCATAGTAGCCACTATATCAAACTTACAGGTGACCATATCATATATAAAAATATGCTGGGCACTGAAAAGAATTTTAGTCTTCGTTATCCGCTGGATATTAACAGAAAAACCATTGATACAGGTCTGATCATTCATTTCCTTGTCAATCAGCACAAAGGGACGTATCTGCCCCGTTTGCTTATGAAAGATAAAGAGTCCTTTATTAAAGGAGAAGAACAACAGTTCGTCAGGAGTATATTCCACAATGGAAACAACTTTCTCATATTTGGTGGCAGGATAATGTTTGAAGGTACCCGATACCGGATCAAACCGGTTGATACCTCCCCCATCGGTTCCCACCCAGACTATTCCGTCACTATCCTGAAAGAAACTATTAATAGTCTGGTTGCTTAATCCGTACAGATTGCCAAAAGGAACGTTCTGATAAGAACAGGCATACACATTCTTTATACCAATCAACCCTCTTCTGATACTGCCTGCCCACATATTATTGGCCGGGTCCAGATAGAGGCGGTATATAGTATTTGCTGGAAAGGAATGAACATCATCCTGTTTTTGTTGAATATTAGTAAATGAGAAATCATCTAAAGAGATTATATTGATTCCACCACCATCAGTGGCTACCCAAAGCTGATTATCTCTCTCCATGATATCATGAATGACATCATACGTCAAAGGAGAATTTGACGCCGTAAAGTGTTTTATCAACTGGTCTCCCTGATAGCAATACAGTCCGTTACCATAAACACTTACCCACAGACGCTTGTAGGAGTCCAGATAGATACTGGTATAGTTATTTTCTGTAAACGACTCTATTTTCTTCACTTCATACGTCTTCATATTAAAGGAATATATGCCGTGCCAACGTGAATTGAGCAGGATATTCTCTTCATCATAACGTATCATCTGCCAAAAGGGATTGTAATAAACAGGGTCTTGCGCATAATACAAAGGTTCCAGCTTATTAGTGGCATAGACATATTTGTATATAGCTCCTGATCCTCCCAGTAAGATTCCTCCTTCAACCAATAAATAGGAAGCAACATAGATCGGTTTACCATTATTCGATAAAGTTCTGAAACTATCACTCCCTCTGTCGTAAAGGCAAATGCCATTCATCGTAGCTACCCATAGATTGCATAAAGAGTCCTCGGCGATAAAAGTGATATTGTTGGAAGGGAGCGTTCTTTCATCTCCCGGCCGATGCAGATATTGCTTCAGATGGTCACGGTCATAACAATTCAAACCGGATTCCGTACCAATCCAAAGATACCCCCGATGATCATTCAGAACACATTGTACTTTCGACTGTGAGAGTCCTTCCTTTATTCCGAGTTGTTTGTAATAATAATAAGGAGACTGGCTCAATATAGGTTGTGCAATACCTACAAAGAAAAACAATAGATATATTTTAAATAGAATCTTTCTCATAAATAGCCACATAATACTGTACAAAGGTGTAAATATAGGAAATTCCATTTAAATAAAACTGTTTTATATTAATTTCCCCTTAATTATAGAACATTTCTTTAATAATACTTGCACATACAAAAGAAATGCAGATTTACTCAAAACCTATTTTTTTCCAAAAA
>OHCZ01000470.1_pt1 | contig 23577 bp, 19 predicted proteins | sample 1566891 | NCBI WGS metagenome assembly OHCZ01 (sample SAMEA3879510, study PRJEB24766) | human gut metagenome | biome: human-associated habitat; feature: feces | place: USA | collected 1985/1987
AGAGTGGAGTGTATGTCAGTGCTTCTATCGTTGAAGGCAGGGAATAAAAAGCCTGTCTCAGGTGCACCGACCACCCAGTCCCTTATGCGGGCTCCGATACGCTGCTCCTTTTCCAGATAGCCAAGGCCCGGCTTTGAAAGTGTGACAGGGCAGATGGCGCAGAGCATGTATTTGTACACCTCCTCGGACTCATCCACGTTGATGTTGTCCTTTGTACGTGTCATGACATCGTAGCTGTCGAGATACAAAAGAATCAGATAGTTCCCGGCCTCATCGTAGGTGTCGATGACCAGATCATAGTATGTATCGAGCAGAGTCTCATCATTAAGCTCGCTGTCGCGAAGCGCCATGAGAATCTGCTGGCGGCCTCCGACCTCTTCCTCCTCAAGCGGAAACTGCAGATTGAGCAGGTTGTTTCCGAGAGTGCCGGAAAGCACCTTGTTTGAAATCTCCAGATATTTGTAGTATTCATCCTCCTCCAGAGTGAGAAATTTGCCACCGAATTTGCAGACTTTTTCATGGTTGCAGTCCACGTAGCAGCCGACCAGACGACTGAAGGTTGCCTGGTCTTTTTTTAATCTTCGTTTTAGTTCCAATACTTCTTTTTTGTTCATATTATCCTCGCATTATTTTCATACCATTCAAAAATTTCCGTAATCACATTATATGTATGGAATAAATATTTGTCAATTGAGCGGCACCTTTTATGTCCTGCTGTCAATCAAGAAAAAAGATGACAGACCAACCACAAAATGCTATAATTTAGGAAATCAACGGATTATGATATAAAGGCTGACACAGAGACATCCACAGGTGTCTCTGTTCTTGGATTGAGGCATAAATGGAGCAGAACATGACAAACAATCACATTACAATCGGTATTCTCGCACATGTAGATGCGGGAAAGACAACCCTGTCTGAGGCCATGCTTTACAGCACCGGGCAGATTCGCTCACTCGGGCGCGTGGACCATCAGGACGCGTATCTGGACAACGATGCGCAGGAGCGTGAGCGTGGAATAACCATTTTTTCAAAGCAGGCAAGGCTTGATATTTCGCGTGGCACAAATGCGGCAGATACAGCACGTACAGCAGATGTAGCACGTACGGCAGATACAGCTCGTACATGGCATGTAGTCATGCTTGATACACCGGGGCATGTGGATTTTTCGGCAGAGATGGAGCGTACCCTTCAGGTGCTCGACTATGCAATACTTGTAATCAGCGCAACTGATGGAGTGCAGGGGCACACGCGCACACTGTGGAGACTTTTAAAGCACTATAACGTGCCGACATTTATTTTTGTAAACAAGATGGATATGCAGGGCACGAATGCGGAGAAAGTGCAGGCAGAGCTAAAGAGCGAGCTGAGTGATGGCTGCGTGGATTTTTCTTCACAGGATTTATTTGAGGAGCTTGCCATGTGCAGCGAGCCTCTTTTAGATGAATTTATGGAATCGGGAGAGCTTACAGATGCGCATATTGCGCAGGCGGTGGCTCAAAGGGAGGTGTTCCCCTGCTTTTACGGCTCGGCACTTAAGCTTGACAGAGTGGAAACGCTGATTCAGGGGCTTTCGCGGTTTATGTGTGAAAGAAATTATCCTGACGATTTTTCTGCCCGCGTATACAAGATAGGCAGGGATGACAGAGGCAGCAGGCTGACATTTTTAAAGGTTACCGGAGGATGTCTTAGGGTCAGGGACAAAATAGAGTACAAAGCGCATGGCGGTGACGAGGCGAAAGGCCTTTTGATTGAGAAAATCGATCAGATAAGAAAGTATTCCGGCGAAAAATATGAGATAGCTGATGTGGCAGAGGCGGGGGAGATAGTTGCTGTTACAGGTCTTAGCTCGACATTTCCGGGGCAGGGGCTCGGGGTTGAGCAGCAGTCCAATATGCCAATCCTTGAACCGGTACTAAACTATAGGATGATTCTGCCGGATGATGTAAATCCGGCGGCATTTATGGAAAAGCTAAAGCAGCTTGAGGAGGAAGACCCACAGCTTTACATAGTGTGGGTGGAGGAGTTTAAGGAAATCCATGTGCAGCTCATGGGACAGGTGCAGATGGAGGTGCTTGTGCGTCTCATAAAGGACAGGTTTGGTGTTGTTGTCACGTTCGGACCGGGCAGCATTGTATATAAGGAAACGATAGCGAGGGCTGTCGAGGGAGTAGGACATTTTGAGCCGTTGCGCCACTATGCAGAGGTGCATCTGCTTTTGTCGCCGGCGGAGCGTGGCAGCGGAATCACAGTTACATCCACTTGCAGTGAGGATGTGCTTGACAAAAACTGGCAGCGCCTCATAGCCACACACGTTGAGGAAAAGGAGCACAGGGGTGTGCTCACAGGCTCAGCGCTTACCGATGTGAAGGTCACTATTCTTACAGGAAGAGCACATGTAAAGCACACGGAGGGAGGCGATTTCCGCCAGGCTACATACAGAGCAATCCGCCAGGGGCTTAAATCCACAGAGAGCGTGCTGCTTGAGCCGTACTACAGCTTTATCCTACAGGTGCCGATGGAGTATGTCGGCCGTGCAATGACAGATCTGGAGCAGAGATTTGCAAGAGCCGAGAGCCCGCAGTTTGCCACAACCGCTGCGAGGGAGATGGCAACAATTACAGGAAAGGCACCGGTTGCGACAATGCAGGATTATGTGAGTCTGGTGCATGCGTATACAAAGGGGCTCGGGCACCTGACACTGGAGCTGTGGGGCTATGATGAGTGTCACAATCCTGCGGAGGTGATTGCGCAGATGCACTATGACAGCGAGGAGGATTTCCGCAATCCGACAGGCTCGGTATTTTGTGGGCACGGCTCAGGCTACGTGGTGCCGTGGGATGAGGTCCCGGAGCATATGCACCTGCCGTATGTCTACCACGGAGATGAGTCTGAGGAGGCACTTGCAGCGAGTGCCCGCACGCAGAATGCATTTTCAGCGGAGGATGCACAGGCGCTTGCCGGAAACCGCCGCAGGACGAGCTTTGAGAAAGCTGTTTCAGGTATGTCATCAGTGGAGCTTGATGCGCAGCTTGCAGATGTTTATGCCAGGGAGTTTGGCATGGGCAAAAACGATATTGCAGAGGATCAGAGGCGCAAATGGTCAGGTAAAAAGAAAAATGAGTATGAAGGTCTAAGTGGTAAACCGCGCACCGTAAAGCATGATAAGCACGGCAATCCGATTTATCCGAAGAAATCCCCGGGGGAAGAGTACCTGATAGTTGATGGATATAATATAATATTTGCATGGGAGGATTTAAAGGAGCTCTCGCGCATAAACATTGATTCGGCGAGAGATGCGCTGAAGGATGTTTTATCGGATTACCAAGGCTATAAGGGCTGTCATCTGCTGCTGGTGTTTGATGCGTACAAGGTGAAGGGCAATGCCGGAAAGAGAGAGACCTTCCACAACATAGAGGTTGTGTATACAAAGCAGGACGAGACAGCCGATGCATTTATTGAAAAGACTGTGTTTGGCATACGTGACAGGTACAAGGTAACAGTGGCAACCTCGGACGGACTGGAGCAGCAGACGGTCATGAGCCTTGGGGCACTGCGAATGTCAGCCCGCGAGCTTAAGGAGCATATTGAGATGACGAAGCGTGCCGGGATGGAGGCATTCATATCAGGATAAACGATCATGAATGGTAACAATATGTGTATAAAGAGATGTTTATAAAGACATTTGTATGTCATAAGCAGAGATATTATAATAGTAAACATGCAAGAACATCAGAGATAAGGAGACAAGAAAATGGTAGTAAACGAAAGCATGTACCAGCTCGGAAGCGTGCGCTCAGCAATCAGGGAGCTTTTCGAGTATGGTAAAAAAAGAGCAGCAATTGTAGGTAAGGAAAATGTATATGATTTCTCAATAGGAAACCCGAGCATACCGGCTCCGCAGATAGTAAACGACACAATAAAGGAGCTTGTGACAGATTATGATTCTGTTGCGCTGCACGGCTACACCTCAGCACAGGGAGACGTGGAAACGAGAGCGGCAATAGCTGAGTTTTTGAACAACACACATGGCACACATTTTAATGCGGACAACCTTTACATGACAATGGGAGCAGCGGCATCGCTGTCAATCTGCTTTCGTGCGTTGACAAGCGACGCATATGATGAGTTTATTACCATAGCGCCATATTTCCCGGAGTACAAGGTATTTGTGAATGCAGCAGGAGCAAGGCTTGTAGAGGTGCCTGCAGACACAGAGCATTTTCAGATAGATTTTGAGGCTCTTGAGGAGAGAATCAATGCGCACACCAGAGGTGTCATAATCAATTCACCAAACAACCCATCCGGCACAGTCTATTCTGAGGAGACCATCAAAAAGCTCTCAGACCTCCTTGAGAAAAAGTCTAAGGAGATAGGAAGACCGATATTCATTATCGCAGATGAGCCGTACAGGGAGATAGTTTACGACGGAATCAAGGTACCGTTTGTGACCAAATATTACGACAACACACTGGTATGCTACTCATACAGCAAGTCACTTTCACTGCCGGGAGAGAGAATAGGATACGTCCTCGTGCCTGATGAGGTGTACGATAAGGCAGAGCTGTATGCAGCAGTCTGTGGTGCGGGAAGAGCACTCGGTTACGTGTGTGCACCAAGCCTGTTCCAGAAGATGATAGTAAAATGCCAGGGGGCAACCGGTGATATCAATGCCTACAAAGAAAACAGAGACCTTCTGTACGAGGGACTCACAAGGATAGGCTATCACTGCTTCAAGCCGGACGGAGCCTTTTATATGTTTGTAAAGGCACTCGAGGATGACAGCAATGCATTCTGCGAGAAGGCAAAGGAGGAGGATGTGCTCATAGTAGCAGCAGACGGCTTCGGCTGTCCGGGCTGGGTGAGAATATCATACTGTGTGGACAGGGAAATGATAAAGCACTCTATGCCTGCGTTTGAAAAGATATACAACAAGTATAGTAAATAATAGTTACAAAAAAATAATCCAAAAAAGCGCCGAAAATTGTCTAAAAAATATGTAATTTTCGGCGCTTTTATTATGCAGTTTTCACAAAGTTGTCTCCGTGTGACCGTTGTGTGACCATTGTTTTGTATAATGGAATGAAGAGTGGGAATATAAATAAAATCGTAACGGAATAGTTACAAAAAATACTATAGAAAAGGAGATATGAGAGTGTTTAATAAAAAACTTAACAGGTTACTAGCAATCATGCTAGCTTCTGTAATGGGTGCGACATCGCTTCCGGCAACACAGGTAAGTGCTGATACACCCTCTTCAGAGTATGATATATCTAACGACGCAGCTTCGGATGATATATCTGACAGTAAAATTCCAGATGAACAGGATTCGGATAATAATGCCACCGAGGAAAAACAGCCACAGCAGCTGACGGTAGAGTATACACCGGCGGATGATATTTATGTGGGGAACAAAGTTGTTCCGGTGGTAAAATCCGACAGGGCGGATGCAGCCGTTGACAATTTAAAATACACTGTTGTAGAAGGCAAAAATCTGATTGAAAAGGATACAGACTTTGCATCAAACGGTATATGGACAGCAAAGGATACCGGAACTGTAAGGATAAAGGTGACAAAAGCAGAAGATGACAAATATAAGTCAGCAGAGGCAGAATATACTGTTACCATCAAAGAATATGATTACAGCAGTATGAATAACAGCCTGACAGGGACAATGCTGCAGGGTACAAAATTTTATGTAGAAGCACCTATATTATCGCTGGCAAGTGACAATCAGGCGGTATATGTGGTTAGAAAAGGTGATGAATGGATTGAAGCTGATAAATATCAGCTTATGCCACAGCAGGGTGATAACAGACAGACTCTTGTAATAGCACGTAAGGACAAGGAAAGCGGAGCTATCACAGATATTGGAAGTCTGCGGCTCGATTACAAATATGATACACAGCCTCCAAAGATAACATTGAATCCAAAGGAGGATGATAAACCTGCTTTCACAAAGGATGCTGTGGATTATTATGGAAATGTCAGAAAAGTAGACATGAATATCCACGATGTCTCTTTGGATGATGGTTCCACACAGCTTTGGGTAAAGGTTGATGACCGGGAAGAATTCGATGTATTTGATGTCGATAATGCCCAGAAGCTGATTGATGCAGGAATAGAGTATAGTGAGTGGATCGTGACAGGGGCTGATTATAGCAGCTGCATCACATTTGGTACAAAAGCGGATGAGGAACACAAATATCAGATAATCGGAATGTATGCGAAGGATCAGGCGGAGCATGAGTGTAATGATACAAGCTCAATAGAGCAGCCGTTTTATGTGGATAGAAAAGCGCCTTCAGGTACTATTGGATATGATGCTGATTTAATAGACGAGCAGAATATGGTCAGTCAGCAGGCATCAAATGTATATGGACAGCTGGAGGATATCAGCGGAATAAAGCAGGCATTCTACTATGTGAATAAATCAGATGAAAGTGGCAGTATTTTAAATGATGAGCAGGTAAAAGCGCTTGATGATTCAGCATGGAAGCCGTTAGAGCTTATTGAGGATACATATGATGCCCGATATAAGTACAAGATTAATACATCTGATCTGAAGGATACTTCATATAACGTATATGTAAAGGCTCAGGACAATTGTAATGGCGAGACAGCATTTTTCTCCACATTGAAGCTGGTTGTTGATACCCTGCCACCGGAGCTTACAGTGTCCCAGGATACCATGACAGCAGCCGATGAAAAAGGCTGGCATAAGGATGATATAAGCTATATCGTTAAGGCTGATGACAGCTTATCAGGAATTAAGAGTGTTGAATACACTGTATTTGATGGGAAAAGGAAAATTGTATCAGGACAGACTGTTGAGCTTGACGCAAGCGGGGAAGGAAGGATAACCATTCCGGCAGCAGAGCAGTTTAACGGAATTGATCTGATGCTTTCAGTAAAGGCAACTGATTATGCCGGTCTTAAGACAGAGGTTAAAGGTGACAGCTTCAAGTTCAGCATGGACAGTCAGTCACCTGATGTCAGTATAGAGCCTGAAGCGGGCAAAAACAGAAAATATTTCAATGACGATGTCCGTATAAAAACAAGTGTAGCTGACAGCATTTCAGGTGTTGTATCAGCAAAATACCAGATAGTGACAGATGATCAGTCAGTATCGGATGATGAAGGTGCATGGAATGAGCTTGATGAATCAGGAATCATAAATGTATCGGCTGAGGCTTATCTGGATAAAAAGGTAGATGTATATGTTAAAGCTGTTGATGAGGCAGGAAACGTGACTGTAGCGGATTTGACAGCAAGCGGCAGCCAGCCATTTTATATTCACAAGGCAGCGCCTGTAATAACAGTGACATATGGTACATCTGAGCAGCCGGATCCACAGTGCATCAGCAGTGTAAAAGGCACTGAGTATTACAGGGAAAACAGGATTGCAACCATTTCGGTAAAAGAGAATGAGCTTTTCTTTGACCCCGATGAAACAAAAATCAATGTAAATGTTGATGGAAATGAACAGACACAGTCAGATGCATGGTCTGAAAAGTCATACTGGGTAAAGACAGGCGAGGGAGCAGAAGCTGTTTACAGTAAGCAGCTCGTATTCAATGCAGGACACAAGTATGAGCTGAGTGTCAGTGCAAAAGATTTGTGTGGTAATTCAGATAATGGATTTGAGATAGAAGGAGACAAATCAGCAGAGTTTGTAATTGACGTACAGTCGCCGACAGGAAATATCAGGTTTGACGGACTTTCAACAGGCATGGATACCGTGTGGGATTTATTGCTGCCAAAAGACAAATATGAGATTTCAAGATTTGCTGCCAAGAAGGTCAATATTGCCGGACAGCTTGGAGATGAGCATGGCGGCATCAAGTCAGCAGAGTATTTCGTTTCAGCAGAGGATGCAATAATTGACGTAGACAGTATTCAGGAGGCTGACTGGAAGACACTTGACAGCCTTAATGAGGATGGCACCTTCAGTGAACCGATAGAATGCGAGAACAAAAACTGCGTGGTATATGTCAGGGTTACAGATTTAAGCGGTAATGTTTCATATATCAGCACAAATGGATTGGTAGTTGATACATGCGCACCGGCAATATCAGTCATCACACCTGAGACAGCATCAGGAGTGTACAGTGCAGATGTGCCGGTAAGTATAGAGGTATCAGATGAGAATGCCACAGGAGTTGCATCAGGAATAAAGAGCGTAAACTATACGGTAACAAATATGGGACAGACGACACAGGATGGAACATTATATAGCTATGATAAGACAGCAGCGGGCTTAAAAGATCTGGAAAATCATGTAACAGAGCAATTTGACATAAGCGCGGCTTCAAACAACAGTAATGAAGTGCGTATAGATGTTACCGCAACAGACAATGCAGGAACGGCATACACAGTAACAAAATACATAAAAATAGATACAACAGCACCAACAGTGCAGGTAAGCTATGACAATAACAGTGCAGATACATCATTTGGAGACACAGCATACTTCAAAGCACCGCGAACAGCAACCGTAAAAGTAACAGAGCGTAACTTTGATGCATCAAAGGTAGCAGCGGAAATAAAAGCCGCAGCAGGTAAGGCACCTGCTCTTTCAAACTGGAGCACAGAAGGTGGAAGCGGTAACGGTGATGATACAGTACATGTTGCCACAATATATTACGGACATGATGACGATTACACATTTGGAATCGGAGTAAAAGACATTGCGGGAAATGCCGCAGCAGGAGTGGATTATGCAAATTCGCTTGCACCGACAAAATTTACAATTGATACGACAGCACCTGTTATTTCGGTAGCATATGATAACAACAGTGCATCAAACGGAAACTATTATAATAACAAGAGAACAGCAACTGTGACAATCACAGAGCACAATTTTGATACAAGCAGAATAGCACTGAGCATGACTGCGCAGGATGCAGGAAAATCAGTAGCAGCACCGGCATTTGGAAGCTGGTCAGATAATGGTGATATACATACGGCAACATTAAGCTTTGATGCGGATGCCACATATACATGGTCACTTGCATATACAGACAAAGCCGGCAATAAGGCAAAAGACCTTGCAAAGCAGGAGTTCTGCATAGATACGACAAAGCCTGTTGTAACAATCAACGGAGTAACCCCGGGCTCAGTAAACAATAATTCAGGAAATATGTCATTTGTAATAGAGTGCACAGATACTAATCTTGAATACTTTTCACCGGTGCTTACAGTTGAGGTATATGAAAATAGCAGATTCGTAAGAAAAACGATTACCGGAAATGTGATATCAATTTCAAACGGACAACGTGTAGAGTTTAGAAATCTCAATGAGGATGGAGTGTATTCACTGACATGCCATGCACAGGATAAGGCCGGAAATTCTTATGAAACAGTCAATATTATAGATGCAGGCGGAAAGCAGGTGACAGAGACTGCAGGGCAGGGAGAAAAATTGATGGATTTCTCCATAAACAAAGGCGGTTCAATCTTCTCGCTGGATGACAATACGATGAAGCTTGTAAAGGATTACTATGTGCAGAAGGTATACCATGATGTGGTAGTCAGAGAGATAAATCCGGATGAAGTTACCAGCTGTACTGTCAAAGTAAATGGAAAAGCACTTAAGCAGGGAACAGACTTCAGTGTGAATAATGTAAGTGAAAGCGATGGCTGGCATAAGTACGAATATGTGATATCAAATGCGGTATTTGAAAAAGAGGGTCAGTACAATATCGTTGTGGAGACAAAGGACAAAGCAGATTCAGTTGCCTATAGTGATGTGAAGAGTGTAAATATTGAATTTATTGTGGACAAGACAGCACCTACATATACATTGACAGGTGTAGATAAAAACAATGAAAACTATATTGGCTCAAAGAATGCAGTATTGATGCCGAAGGATGATGGCGGAAAGCTTGGACGTGTAAAGATTACTGTAGTGGGCAAGGATGACAAAGAAAAAAAGGTTATCAAGGAAATGTCGGGAGACGATATGCTTGACTATCTGGACAAGCATGACGGAAAGATAGAGTTTGAAGTACCTAAGGAGGTGCTCTCTGCAAAAGACGGTGATTCAAGGCTTATGGTAGAGTGTGCAGACTGTTCTGTTGACGAAGGTGGAAAGACCAATGAAGTGAAAAAAATATATGGTAAGGATACAGAAGCAGATACAGAGATTGCCGAAGATGATGTACCTATGGAATCAAATTCGTCAGATGTCAAATCAGTAGAAACAAACAATGATAAGGCAGTATATATAATTGGAGCAATATTATTATTTGTACTTATAATTGCGATATTGATAATCGTTTATTATATGAGAAAAAAGATGAAAGAAAAGAAAGACAATGATGAGCAATAAGATAATTACCTATGTATTTACATCACCATGTGGTGGTGTGGGAAAAACAACAATGTCTGTGGCATGCGCGAAAGCGCATGCCCTTCAAGGCAGACTTGGCAACGAAGATTTTGAATTCTGGGAGGAGTGAGTATGAGATTTGAAATAGCAGCTGACACGGACAGAGGAATCGTAAAAGAAACTAATCAGGATAGTCTGCTGGTAAAGTGCTTCTCAACATGCAAAGGAGACATGGCATTTGCAGTATTATGTGACGGCATGGGCGGTTTATCGAAGGGTGAGCTGGCCAGTGCCACTGTAGTCAGAGCATTTGACAGATGGAGTGACGAGCAGCTGCCTGAGCTTTGCAAATCGTCGAACCCGGATATTGACAGTCTGATTCTGGAAAGACAGTGGGATGAAGTAATACAGCAGCAGAACGAAAAAATAAAAGCATATGGCAAAGCACATGCAGTAAACATGGGAACAACAGTGGTAGCGCTGCTTGTCACGCAAAAAGCCTACTACATTATAAACGTGGGCGATTCCAGAATATATAGCCTTTCAGACCATATAGAAAGGCTTACGACAGACCAGACATATGTACAGCGGGAAATTATGAATGGAAATATGACACAGGAGCAGGCTATGAGAGATCCGCGAAGGAATGTACTGCTGCAGTGTGTCGGGGCATCAGCAGAAGTAAAGCCGGAGTACAGGACCGGGGCAATGAAAAATGGAATGTCACTTCTGCTTTGTTCAGATGGCTTCAGGCATGAGGTATCAGAACAGGAAATCTATGAGATGCTGAAAACGGCAGCAACTGTAGATGGGCAGAATATGCACGACAGACTGGAGCAGCTCATCAGACTAAGCATGCAAAGAGGAGAGCGCGATAATATAACAGCAGCGCTCATAAAGGCACAGTAGGAGGAACAGATGCTTGAAATAGGCTCTTTAATTGACGGAAAATACAAGATACTAAACGAAGTTGGACACGGCGGAATGAGCGTTGTGTACCTGGCTATGAATGAAAGGGCAAACAAACAGTGGGCAATAAAAGAGGTCAGAAAGGATGGAGTAAAGGATTTTGAGGTGGTAAAGCAAAGTCTTGTTGCGGAGACCAATATGCTCAAAAAACTGAGCCATCCCAGTCTTCCTGATATTGTCGATGTCATAGATGAGGATGACAGATTCCTTATCGTAATGGATTATATAGAGGGAAATTCTCTCAAGACAGCATTGCAGGAGTACGGAGCCCAGTCGCAGAAAAATGTGATAAAGTGGGCCAAACAGCTATGCGACGTTCTTGGGTATCTGCACTCACAGAACCCGCCAATCATATATCGTGATATGAAGCCGGCAAACATAATGCTAAAGCCTGATGGAAATGTGGTGCTTATAGATTTTGGAACAGCAAGGGAATATAAGGAAAATAACATAGAGGATACGACATGTCTTGGCACGATGGGATATGCTGCACCGGAACAGTTTGGTGGAATGGGGCAGACAGACGCGAGAACAGATATATATTGTCTGGGAGCCACAATGTATCATCTTGTTACTGGAATGAATCCCTGTGAGCCACCTTACGAAATAAGGCCGATCAGAGAAATTGACCCAACATTGTCAGGTGGTCTTGAACGTATTATTACAAAGTGTACACAGCCGGATCCAAACAACAGATATCAGAGCGCAGCTGAGCTGATGTATGACCTTGAGCACTATACAGAGATTGATGACATGTATAGGAAGAATCTAAAGAGAAAGCTTGCGGTATTTATCACCACATCAGTTTTGACGATGCTGCTTGGAACAAGCACAGTATTAAGCTATTGTGCGGCAGAACACAAAAAAAATGAAAACTATAATAGCATATTAAAAGAAGCGGATACCTATGACAATTATGACAATGGATATTACACGGCTATAGTCACCGACCCGACAAGGACGGAGGCATATCTTAAGCTGAATGACAAACTGACAGACGATTTTGTGCTGGACAGGGATGAGGCGCAGATATTGAACAGGCTGATGGTAGGTATAGATTGCAAGGACCACAATGGCCGGGTGCATACATATGATGTCATGGCAAAGCTGAAAGGAAAAAATCCAAAGGGATATGAGGATGTATGCTATAAGATTGGTGAAAGCTTTTTATTCTACTACGAAATCAATGTGGAAAAAGACAGATACTCCAGTGCGGCGCAGTGGTTCAAGGAAGCGAAGGAGAATCATCCGGAGGCAGGAATATACTGTGAGATATCAGATTGTCTGACATTGATTAGCCAGTATGATGGAGCAAAGATACAACAGACAGAAAAAACATATGAAGAATACAAAAAGCTATGGAAGCAAATAAATGAGCTATATGCAAAATCAGAGAATTTTGACAGCTTAGACGCAAAGATTCAGGTATGGAATGAGATAGATGATATAGTTGACACAAATATCACATCATTTATAGCAGTGACAGATAAGGATAAAGTTATGGATTTATTACAGACAATAAAGGACAAAACAGAAAAGCTGGATAAATCCATAATGCGCGAGCAGATAACAGGATTGCAGGATAATATAGACAAAACAATTGAGAAGGCACAGAGCGTGAAGGAGGAAAACAAAGATGACTTATAATCAGTACAGGATGATATTTTACGTATCCTTCACGGCATTTGCCATAATGCTTATAGCTTCAATAGTCATACTTATAGTGCTTGAAATACCTAAGGTCATAGGTGCACTTACCGGAAAATCTGCCCGGAAAGGAATTGCAGCAATTGTACAAAAGCAGACAGCGGGACATATTGACATAACATCGTCCGGTCCGATAGCACCGTCATATAACCTGGCAGGGGAGAATAAGAAAAAGCCGGGATATACACAAAATATAGATGAAACTACTGTGCTGGATGCACCGACAGAAGTATTGCAGGATGAAACCACAGTATTGGAAGATATAACCGAAAAACTGCAGAAAACCAATATCAGGTTCGAAGTAACAAAGAAAATAGAATTTTTACATACGACAGAATGTATCTCATAAGGAATGGAAAATAGCGAATGTCTAAATTAAAAGTAAGCATAAAAAAATCGACCGTTACTGCCATGATGAAGGCAGGACGAAAGGAAAGAATAAATGAAACCGAACTAAGCCAGCTAGCCAGAATAAAACCATGTGGAATCATGCATGTGACAAAAACAAAAAAAGACAGTGTCACATATACGTGCCCTGCAAATATAAATCTTACCGATAGATTGAAAAAAGCCGTAAGCAAATATGATTTCTTTTTCATGATGGAGCAGATAGTAATAATGGTTCAGGATGTATACAATAACGGACTGAACGTAAACAGTGTTCGTTTTAATATGGATGACGTATACATAAACGAGATGACAAAAGAGATGTATTTTATATATTTTCCGATAGTAGGAGGACAGGAAAGTGCAGATATTGTTGGGTTTATAGAAAACATAATTTATACAATGACACCTGTTATCAATGAGGATACGAATTATATATCCAGATTTATGTATTATGTCAGAAGCTTCCATGGCTTCAACGGCAATGCAATAGAAAAATATATCTCACGCGAAGAGCGTGCAGTTGTGAACGTGCTGAAAAACAAAGCAGTGACAATGCAGCAACAGATAATGCAGCAACAGACAATGCAGCAACAGATAATGCAGCAGGTAATGCAGGGCAGCATGGATGGAACTACAGTGTTGTCAGATGATGGCATATCCGTACAGCAGATACAGCAGATGCAACCGGTGAACTATCATTTTGCAAGTCTTACAAGGCAGGTAACAGGTGAAAAGATAGAGCTTGGCAAACCATCGTTTGTGCTGGGAAAGAATCCGGAAAAGTCAGATTATGCGGTAGCAGACAATACGAATATCAGCAGGGTGCATGCAGTGATAACCATGCGAAACGGACGTTATTATGTAATGGACCAAAATTCTACCAATGGCACATTTATCAATGGAAGGATAATAAAGGCGGGGCAGGAAACAGAGATATTACCGGGAGACTGTCTGATGTTAGCTAATGAGGAATTTATATTTAATGAATAGCTTCAAATGTAAAAGGTGAGGAGAATAATACTATTATGGAACTAAAAGAATTAAGTCGCAGAATATCAAGGTACCGGGCAAATGTAGAAAATCTGCAGCTTGAGAAAAACAGGCTGCTTAATGAAATAGATGCTTTGGATCAGGAAGCATTGAAAATAAAGGAATATAAATGGCAGGCGCAAAACCGGTTTAAATGCAGAGTTGATAATATAGCCGGCATGGACAGATATAGCAGTCGTAATATAACAAATCTGAAGGGCAGACTTAAGAGTATTAATTCATTAAATGATGGAAAATCGTATGTAGCCAATGCGATGAATGCTATAGATTCAATGCTGAGAGATGTAGAGAATGCAATCAGGAGCAGAAATGACAGGATATATGAAATAAATCAGCAGCTGTGTACATATGAGGACAATATAGAGCAGCTGAGAATGAAAAAAAGAAGAATGGAGAGTAAGTAATGGGACAGTACAATTTAATGTTTGAGCAGGAGGAATTTACAGAACTTGTGCGTTTATACTCAGAACTTGCAAAGATTGCAGATAGACAGATGAACGAATATCAGATGATACTTGATATTATAAACACAAATGCGGTTATAAGCGGTGAATTGCACGATAAGCTGGAAGTGTACGAGGATGCTGTTCATACATATCAGAGTATACTGGGGGAATCCTTCAAGGAAATGTCAAAAAAACTTAATGAATTTGTGAGAGATGTAGATGAGGCAGATGGAGATATATATGGTATAGGAACATATGAAGCGTATTAGAAGGAGGGGTGACGCATAATGAAATTTAAGGATTTTACGCAGGAAGCATACGATGACATACAAAGCTATATGGGAGGAGAAGAACAGTGGGAGGAAATAAACAAAACCTACGGTGTAGTGGAAACCAAAGGTATATTTCAATATGATTATGAATCACAGCTAAGAAACGCGGCAACAGAATATCAGAGACAAAATGAAGAGGCAAGCAATAGTGTAAGAAGGATGTTTGATAATGTAAATGGAGTGGATGATCTATATGCAGCCAGGTTTCGGGACGAATATATGGACTTGGAAAGATTCAGCACTGCAATTAAAGAACTGGCAGCTCTGATTAATGTAAGATCCGTTGAGAATATATATACGATGGATTGCCAGACATTGAAAACAAAAGCTGGTAATATACAGGCAAAAGTGGACTCGAAGATAACAGAGTATTATAAAGAGCGATTCTATTCAGTGGATTCTAATGGAAAGACAGTTATGAACTGGGACGAAATAAACTATGAGATGCGGAAGGAATTTGTACCAGATGCAGAGCTGCAGGCACTTGTATCAGTATTTCCAAAGCTGTCCACAGATGATGAGGAAGAAACCATAGCAAATATAGAGAACATGCTGCGCGCAGGTTATGGAAACGCCAAGGATGATGAGTGGATAGATAATGCAGATCTGGAAGACCCTAAGTATTACAGTGTGAGTGTCACGAATACATTTAAGAGGGCGGTGGATATATATAAGACAAGTATGGATATAATTGACTATTACAGCGAAAAATGTGCATACAGAAACGACGAGATTAGTGATGAAGCGCTTGAAGAGATGAAAGAGCAGTACAGAGTGTCATCCCTGTTTAAAGCAATGGTTGATAGCTACCCGACAATAGGAGTTGCATATAATGGAAAAAACGATGGATTTACAATACATTCCGATAAAGAGAAAAATGTGACCGTATCCGTATGCCTGAAAGAGCTGCCGTTTGATGTAAGCATATGCAAGATTACAGACAGCAATGACAGGGAGATATTGGACAAATATTATAACGTCAAGGTAACAAATGGAACTATTAATGAAAAAGTAGGAAAAGAAAATGAGAAGGTCAATCAGATAGATGCGTATGGAATGGTAGATAATCAGATTGTAAGCCATGTACTTCCACACGGCATGATTGAGAATACAAAGCAGAATCTTGAAAATCAAAAGGAAGAGGAAAAGACTGAATGCAGAGTATTTTTTGATGTAACAAGTAATACTTTAAAAGGTAAGATTATTGATGAAGCTATAGGCCTTTCAGCGGTAATAATAAATGAAACCGTAGGAGATAAGATTAACAAGGCTAACGCAGCAATAAATTATTTGAATGACTTAAATGCAGCATATGATGAAAATAATGAAAATGTACAAAATAATGCAGAAATTGATGAAGCAAAAGACAGACTGACAGAAACAGACTTTACATGTCAGGACATGATAGAAGATGCCAATTATTTTGGCATGGATATGGAGATAACCAGGATAGGTGACACCTATATCTGTGAGAATATCACGACGGATGTGGAGAAAGTGACGAAGATGGTGGATGCATATAATGCACAGGCAGAGCCGAAAAAGCAGGTAAGTATTAAGGACTTAAAAGACTATGCTAAGGGAGCAGGTAATAAAAATCGGAGAGAGGATGACGAAAGTTATGATAAGTTGTGTGATAGAGTTACAGACTATATTAAGTACGTTATAAAAAATTGAGATAACAATAAATAGGCATGAATGCAACGCATACAGGAAGGAAAATTTATTATGAAGAAAGCAATATCAGTTCTTATGGTAGCGGCATGTATGTTATGTATGGTGACAGCATGTGAAAAAAAGGATAAAAAGGAAAATGACACATCAGCGGCTCAGGCAACAGAAACAGATTGCACGGCAGCAGAGCTTGTGACCACAGAGCCGGAAGGTGAAATCACGATATCAGAGATGATAGATCAGAGGATTAAAGAGGAAGGAAAGATAACTTTATATAGGATGCGTATTGCCGAATCAAATTCACCTGTAGAAATAACAGAGGATTTAAAAGTTAAGATTATCTCATATGATGGAGATAAACTAACAGGCTATAAGAATCCTGATGATTTCCTTATGGAGACCAGACTTGGTGACATAATACATAATAAAGTGGATTATTCAACATATGATATAGGCGCATATGGTGGAAACTGGAAAAGATATGATAATGAGTTTGGAGATGAAAAATATGTGGAAGAAGAAGGCTATGTACAGCGCGAAATCACTACAGATGATTCGGGAAATAATGCCCAGCTGGAGACACTGTATTCGTATTCAAAGGGAACTCTTTATAGCAGGGATGCTGGAAGTAAAGAATGGAACCAGACAGAGAAAGAGGACAGTCTAGATATAGTATCATTTGGAACATTTGAGAGGATAAAGCTGGATGGAAAAACATACATGACATTCTGCGTAAGAGATAATTTGAATCTGATAAAGTATTATATAATTCCGGACAACAAATACACAGAGAACAAGACAGTTGTATATGACACTCCGGGAACAGAGAAAACCACAGTTAATACAGTGGATTACCTCAAAAAATACCAGGCGGTTCCCCAAGAAGAACTGGAGCAGATGATAGTTTTCCCAGGCAGCAAAAAAGCGGAAAGCTCACAGGCTGCAGATTAAATACGGTATGATTGCTCATGCAGTTATATATAAAAATTATTTTAAGGAGGACATGAAAATGGCATCAGGACAGATCAGAATGACACCTGACACAATGAGAGAAAGGGCAGGAGAGTACAGGACAGAAGCAGATAATGTACAGAGCGTAATCGACAAGATGGACAGATTACTTGAAACCCTGCTCACAGAGTGGGAGGGCTCAGCATCAGAGGCATATGCCAACAAGTTTGCAGAGCTCAGACCTTCATTTGTAAAAGGAAAAGAGCTGATTGATGATATCGCAATGGCACTTGACAAGACTGCAGAGGCAGTAGAGTCAACCGATACACAGATAGCAAATCAGTTCAGCATGTAAAATTCATTCAATGCCAGATTCCACACCACAGGCTGTGGTGTGGAATTGTATTGTATTTGTATTGTGGTCATATTGTATTTATATTGTGGCTTTATTTCAAGAGCAGCAGAGCTGCTTTTAAAATAAGACCATAATTTTATACATTAACAGGAGGACAGAAAAGTCATGATAAAAAGCGGAGACAGTAAAGAAATAAGACTTAAGGAATTTAGCTATGCGCTGGAGAGAATGGAGAGTTTAAAATCAGGAAATGAGCTGACTAATAAGATAGTTGAAATACAGGGAACCCAGATACACAGCAAAGGAGACAGCGTGCCGGAAATAGAGAGCATAAATACTTTTCTGACAACGATTTCATTTGCCGTGGAGGATTTATTTAATAATACATATGAGGTATTGAATAATTCGCTAGAGCAGTATATAGCCTCTGATGAAGCGATTGGAAAATTATGGGAACAAATACAGAACGATAATGACGAAAAGGACAGTTCGGACCCATTCAAGGATGTAGTTATTAATTTTCAGTCAGGACATGATTATAGATTAAATGAGATATTAGGTGACGTTAAATTGAAAAAATAATCCGGAGAAATTACATCATGATGAGATTGTTTAGGGCTTTGTGTAACAGAGTAAAGGAATATATGAAGTACATTTTGGAAAATTGAGATAACAATAAATAGGCATGAATGCAACGCAGACGGAAAGGAAAATTTATTATGAAGAAAGCAATATCAGTTCTTATGGTAGCGGCATGTATGTTATGTATGGTGACAGCATGTGAAAAAAAGGATAAAAAGGAAAATGACACATCAGCGGCTCAGGCAACAGAAACAGATTGCACGGCAGCAGAGCTTGTGACCACAGAGCCGGAAGGTGAAATCACGATATCAGAGATGATAGATCAGAGGATTAAAGAGGAAGGAAAGATAACTTTATATAGGATGCGTATTGCCGAATCAAATTCACCTGTAGAAATAACAGAGGATTTAAAAGTTAAGATTATCTCATATGATGGAGATAAACTAACAGGCTATAAGAATCCTGATGATTTCCTTATGGAGACCAGACTTGGTGACATAATACATAATAAAGTGGATTATTCAACATATGATATAGGCGCATATGGTGGAAACTGGAAAAGATATGATAATGAGTTTGGAGATGAAAAATATGTGGAAGAAGAAGGCTATGTACAGCGCGAAATCACTACAGATGATTCGGGAAATAATGCCCAGCTGGAGACACTGTATTCGTATTCAAAGGGAACTCTTTATAGCAGGGATGCTGGAAGTAAAGAATGGAACCAGACAGAGAAAGAGGACAGTCTAGATATAGTATCATTTGGAACATTTGAGAGGATAAAGCTGGATGGAAAAACATACATGACATTCTGCGTAAGAGATAATTTGAATCTGATAAAGTATTATATAATTCCGGACAACAAATACACAGAGAACAAGACAGTTGTATATGACACTCCGGGAACAGAGAAAACCACAGTTAATACAGTGGATTACCTCAAAAAATACCAGGCGGTTCCCCAAGAAGAACTGGAGCAGATGATAGTTTTCCCAGGCAGCGAAAAAGAGGAAAGCTCACAGGCTGCAGATTAAATACGGTATGATTGCATATGCCAACAAGTTTGCAGAGCTCAGACCTTTATTTGTAAAAGTTTATCAGAACAAGAGGAGAAGCAATATGGCAAGTCTGTTAGAACGATTAAAATATATAATAGAAGATATTTTTGGAAAGAAAACCTATGCAGAATCTCAGAGAGATAAATATAAAAAAGTAGTAAGGAATTTGGAAAAAGAGTTAAAGAAAACAGACAATTTAAGTGATGTTATGGATCAATTAGCAACAGATTACAATACAATGGAGATGAATCCGGATTCTGCTCAGGGAAAACTCAGCGACACTTTTGTAACAAAGGAAAGTGAAAATCGCGAGGCAGTAGAAAAACTGGGGGCTGATTTTAAAGAAATAATTGCAGAAGTAAAATCAAAATTGGAATTTGCAAGAGATGAATATAATTACTGGTGTGACGAAGCAAAACGTGAAGATGAGGAAATGAAGATATATCAGCAGCAATATTATGAAGAGGAAGAGAGATTAAGAAGAGAAGCTGCGGAGGAAGAGGCAAGGCGAAAAAGAGAAGCGTCATAGGTTGATTAGTTAGTTATGGGAAAGGAGAATGTATGCAGGATTTTAAAATGTCAGGAAGCAATATGAATGAACTGCTGACTAACATGAAAGCAATAAAGGAAAGAATAGATGATTCCTACGATGAATTGACCCGGCTTATGTTGCGTATTGAGAGTGATGAATTGTGGAAGGGAAAAGAGAAAACTACTTTTATGGCATATATGGGGCTGATGCAACAATATCATAAAAGTTTTTCAAAGGCTAACGGTGACAATCCGGTGCAGCAGGCAATCGATGCATTAAAATCTCATGGTGACAGAGTAGATGATTTTTATGATGAATTTCAGGAGTATAAGGATATGGAGGACATGCAATGAAATTTACAGAGCATGAAATGGTGTTTTTTAATAGTATTACAAAAGGAAATGATGTATTTGGAATTCCGTTAAAGTTCCGACCACAGAAAGGTCATGAAGAGGAAGTTAAAAAAACTATAAATGGATTGATAGAAAAGGGTGTGCTTGCATCTGAAACAGAATTGACGAAAATGGGATTTTTTCCGGCAAGAGCGTTGGAATGTTATAAGGAAAGTCGGAATCATATTATTATAAATTATTTACATATTGCACTTTTGGAACAAAGAGAGGCAATTGTGATCATTCCCTTGAAAAATAGAGAATATGAGATGTTACGGCTGCCGAGAGTCGCTGTCTTATATTTATTATTGAAAATATATCCGGTATTACAGACTGGAACAGTATCAGAAAAGGAGCTTTTACAGCTGCAAGATATTGATTCTTTTTTAAGAGAAGTAAAAGACTGCAAAGAGAATATCATGATAGGAGAATTTCAGGATAATGCATTAACAAAAGAATGGCTTTATTATTGGAAGAATAATCAGATATTTGAGTATGACCTGAATCGGCAGATAAAAAGAGAAGTGGGTGCAGTACAAGTAAGAAGAGAATTACTGAGACTTCTGGCAATTGATGAGGAGGTAAAAAATTATGCGTAGTAGCGTAGATACGGCCTGCAGCGGATCCTCAGAAGAAATAAAAATAGGTGCCGGTGTTTTGGATTATATAAGTGAATTGGGAAATATCCAGGCAAAGATTTTGGAGGCATATACCTATAGTGAACAGTGTGTACAAAATATAGAATCAGAGGATACATATCAGGGGGAGGCCAGAGAGGAGATGCTTGCATTTTTTAAATCCCTAGCCAGTAATATGCAGAAAATGACATTTTTGTATCAGGCGGCAGGAACGTACATTCAAAATGCTTATAATACTATGTATTATAATGAACAGCAGGTTGTGGAATGGGTCATTGGACAAATTGGAGGAAATGAATAAAAGTTATGGAAGAAGAAATAAAAAAAGCATACATGGATTGGAGTGAAAAAGGTGTAAGCTATTTAAATTGTATGTATGTGTATGATATAATGATGGATGTGGACGAGGCACTGCAGACCTGTGATACTATTTTAGATGAAATTGACCTGGGAATTGACTATACATCTAGGGAAAAGGATATTGACAGGCTTTTAGAGGGGCATGGAACCCTTCACCGTTATATTGATGTCTTAAATTGTTACGTGGATGATAAGCTGGATCAGCCTTTAAAGAAAGATTTCAAGAAAAATGCTACAGAAACAATCAGCCGAATCCATCTGGAAGACTTTGAGGTAGATAATACACTGGGACTGACAGAAAACAATTACATAACCGGCGGAATGGGATATGCCGGAACCATGGTAGAACAGGAAAAAGCAAAGCTGGCTTTTGCAGATTTTATTGGAACTTCTGACGGAAAGGCGGATGGAAATGGGTTTCATATGGCATATACCAATGGAAGTGTAGAAGATTTTGCAAGTATTTTTGCAGCACAGTATGAGGCAATGAAAGCATCTGGAGCTTTGGGAGAAGACAATAATCTTACCCAACAGGAATTTTTGGAGCAGTTTTATAGGCAGGGAGAATTTACCCATGATAGCAGTAACCCATTTTTAAACTTTGTTTCGTCCGTATTGGATATCACAATTATCAAACCTGTCATAGAGTCATGTACCGGAGAAGATTTGATAACCGGAGAAGACCTGACAGACATGGAACGTGGACTTAAGGTGGTCTTTGCAGTGGTGGATTTGGTTACACTTGGAGGAGCCATTGCAGCAACAAAGTTCTCGGAAATGGGATTAAAAGAAGGACTTAAGGCATTTGGAAAAACAGCCCTGATAGACTTTGCGGGAAATACAGCAGCCTGTGGTGTGGGAGCACTGGGAGAAACCTTTGACTGGCCGGTGCCTATAACAATGATGCTGAGTCTTGCAGCAGGAATCACGGTAAGTATTTCGGGAAATAAGCTGTTATTTAAAAATGCAGATGGAATAGAGATTGGGTCGAAGACGCTGAGTGATGCTGAGGTTAAAAAAATCGGGGATGTGTTGGATGAAACAACAAATTCTAGCTTTGCAAATAAAAATTTGGGAGAAGTGTTAAAACAGCAGAGATTAACATTCTGTTGTTGCAATATTCGATGGTAAACATTTTAAAGAAGTGAAAGGAAAATAGAAAATGATAAAAAATGGTGAATTTTGTATATATAATGATAATGAGTACGAATTAAATGAGGATAGCGATGGAAACTTAATTATAATTACAACAAATCGAGCAATAATTGATGAAACATTTGTTGATAAATATAATAGTGGAGTGTATAGTAAGGTGATTTTGCCAAATGAAATTGGAAAGGCATATGATTGTCAAACTTATGGAGTTATAAAGGGGAGTAGAGTTAATGTAGAAAAAGAAAATGAAGAATATTATTTTGTTGGAACAGCAGATTGTAAAGTAGCAGAAGCTCTAGGGTTACAAAGATGTGACAAATATTATTATGAGGGAAAATTTCCAAAACAAGATGTGGAGATTATAGAGAAAAAAGAGAAGATAGAATTATAACGTGAACAATTAAATTGTAATAAAACATTACCAACCTAAAAATTGACATAAAAATGCAAATACGATAAAATTTTGCATATAAAAGGGCACACTTATGGAAACGTAAGGTCGCAAAGCTAGAGTCTAACACGGAGTAACATTTATGTAATGACAGATCGGCTGCAACATCCGGTAATATCGGACGCTGCAGCCTTTTTGTATATAAAATTTTATCTAAAGGGAGACCAGCTATGAAAAGTCAACCATAAATTAGCAAAAAAAT
>OHCZ01000494.1_pt1 | contig 22618 bp, 10 predicted proteins | sample 1566891 | NCBI WGS metagenome assembly OHCZ01 (sample SAMEA3879510, study PRJEB24766) | human gut metagenome | biome: human-associated habitat; feature: feces | place: USA | collected 1985/1987
AAATGAGGCATCGACATTTAATATTTCCGTCGATTGCAGGCATGCCGAGAATATCTCATAAGCCAGTACACGGTCGCAAGTTGGCATCATAGATGCGCAAAACTCTTGTCCCTGATAGCGGAAACTGTTCTCCGGTGAGATGCTGGGACCTGTCACAAGATAATTGTTTCGTGGATCAATGACCATATAATCCAGCAGGAATTCGGCATTGCTCTTTAATAAAGGATAAGCGGTTTCTTTCAGGAACTTTTTATCCTGGGTGTATTCATATTGAGTCCATACATGAGAAGTGAGCCATGAGGAGGCAGTCGGGAACAATCCCCAGAGGATGCTGCCCGATACGGCTGCGTATCCCCACGGATTCGATGTGGTGTGGGCAGTCCATCCTTTGCAGCCGTATAAGTCCTGAGCTATTTTTGAACCATGCACAGACAAGTCTTTGATATAGTCGAAAAGCGGGAGATGACACTCGGGCAGGTTACCCACATTGGCGATCCAGTAGTTTTGTTCCGTATTGATATCCAGGTGATAATCATTAGTCCAACCCATGTGGCAAGCCAGGTTGTCATTGAAGAATCCTTGCAGGGCTACAGGCAGCGGAGAGTTGGGACGCGAAGAAGCAATCAGCAGATAACGGGCGTACTGGAAGAATAAGGCATCCAGTCCCGGATCAGATTCTCCCGCTTTCACTCGTGCCCAGCGCTGGTCATTCGGCAGATGGTTCAATTTGCCATTGTCTCCGAATGAGAGGGCTACCCGGGAGAAAAGCGGAGCATAGTCTTCTACATGTGTATTTCTCAGCGTTTTGAAGCTTTTCTTAGCGGCTGCTTCGATTGTTTCCTTGCATTTCTGCTTGTAGTCGTATCCTGCGAATGTTGTATTCTTATAATTGGTACGTACGTCAGACAGTAAGGTTACTTCCGTTGCCTTGTCGATGAGGAGTTTCTTTCCGTCGGCTTTGATGGTTCCTCCTTTTATTTCTACAGCGATGCGTCCTTCAAATAATACTCCTCCTCTGCCATGTTTTTCAAACTCGGCGTTACCGGTATAGATCAGTTGGTTCCCGGAGGCTATGACTTCGGCATTTCTGAGCAAATTCAGTTCTAGTTCCATCGTGATGGCTTCCGGACGGCTGGCTGTGATATACATGGCAATTACGTCATCCGGATTGGAAGCGATAGACTGACGGGTATATTCTGTGTCACCTATTTTATAAGTGACGGTATTGACAGCAGTAGATAAATCCAGTTCGTGGTGATAGTCGGACAATTCTCCTTCGGGATAAGTAAAATTCAGTTTCAGATCACCGATAGGAAGATGTGTTCCGGCGGAATGCGGACTTCCGGCCATCGTGTTTCCGGCGATGTGGTTGCCTTCGGCAAGATTGCCCTCAAAGAACAGTTTCCGTATCTCGTCGAGTTTTTCTCTTCCCAGCGGACGCTGTTGATGTTCATCATACTCCCCCGACCACATGGTCGATTCGTTCAGGCCGATGGTTTCCGTTTCCACGCCACCATATACCATTGCTCCGAGACGACCATTCCCCAAAGGCAGAGATTTCATCCATTCGTCAGCAGGTTTGTCATACCATAATTTCATATTATCTGTGGTTGCTTCTGACGGCAAGCAACTACTGAACAGAAGTGTGGCCCCGATAATCAGGCCAAGTGATCTCGTTATGTTTCTCATGTTACAAATTAATTATTCAATGATGCTGCAAAGGTATCCGGGAAGGTCAATTTAAAAATGAACAAATGCGCCTATTACTGAAACAAATGCGTCAACTGCTTTCTGCGTACCATTTTTTTGGTGTATATTTGCCCGCATAGCAAATTATAATAGTTCTATGTATATGAAGAAACACCTGATGCGATTGTTCCTCCTGAATTGTCTGCTGTTACTCTCCATCTGTGTCGTTCGTGCACAGGATCGTTCCGATTTCTATTTCACTCATGTCAATGGAGAAAATGGATTGTCGGCCAGTAATGTGAAAGCAATCTTGCAGGATAGTTATGGATTTATGTGGTTCGGAACTAAAAACGGACTCAACCGCTATGACGGAACTTCCATCCTTCAGTTCAACTGTGATGATCTGGTAGCGGGAGTGGGTAATCATAATATTGCCGCCCTTTTTGAAGATAACAAACGAAACCTATGGGTAGGAACGGACAGGGGCGTTTATATCTATGATCCAAGGATTGATGTTTTTACTCATTTCAGTTTGTCTACACGGGAAGGAATAACCGTCGATAACTGGGTGGCGGAGATACTGTCCGACTCGTTGGATAATATATGGATACTGATTCCCGACCAGGGAATCTTCCGTTATAAGGACGAAAAGTTAAGTTTTTACTCTCTCACGAATAAGGATAATCTCAAAAATAATAATCCCGAATGTATCTGTGTGAATGAAAAAGGTGAGGTATGGATAGGTACTTCGGGTGTCGGGCTATTCAAGTATAATCCCAAGGAAGATAAGTTTGAGCAATATCTGACCGACCGGACCGGACGTTCGCTGGCAGATAAGACAATTATAAGTATTTGCTTTCAGGGTGAAAATGCTATCCTTGCCATACACGAAGGAGATCTGATAAAATACAATACCGTCACCAACGAATTAAGTGACATTCCTTTTCTTGGTGAGAAGAAGACATTCCTGCGGGATGTGATGTGTTTTGAAGATGAAATCTGGGTAGGTTCGCTTCATGGTGTTTTTATCATTAACGAGAAGAAGAATAAGGTGACTCATCTCAAGGAGGACTTGATGCGTTCGTTCAGCCTCTCCGATAACAGTATTTATTCTATCTACAGAGATCATGAAGGAGGAATCTGGATCGGTACGATGTTCGGCGGTGCCAATTACCTGCCCAAGCGTGAGCTGACCTTTGATAAATATGTACCGGGAAGTGACTCACATTCGTTGAATACCAAACGAATCAGAGGACTGGCGGAAGATAACTACGGATGTATTTGGATAGGGACGGAAGATAACGGTGTCAATGTACTGGACCCTAAAACGGGTGAAGTGCATCAGATACACGATCATGTTCCCGGTCGTCTGATTACATTATGTGTCAGACATTACAATGATCATGTCTATGTGGGATTGCTTAAACAGGGGATGAACGATATCAGTCTGCCCGGTGAACATCTGCGGTATGTCAGTGATGCGGAGTTGGGCATTGAGGAAGGTAGTGTATATAGTTTCCTGATAGATAGCAAAGGGCGCAGATGGATAGGTCCGGGATGGGGGCTGTATATGTCACAACCCAACGAAAAGAAATATCATAAGATAAATGAAGTAGGGTATTGCTGGATTTACGATATCATGGAGGATAAGGATGGTCTGATCTGGATTGCCACGATGGGAAACGGTATTTGGAAATGCAATCCCGAAACCGGTACGTATCATAACTATTATTTTAATGAAAAGAAAAGCTCCAACTCCGTCAGCTCCATCATGCAGGACAGTAAAGGGAATATATGGTTCTCTACCGACCGTGGCGGTATATGCAGATATAATGAAGCGCAGGACAACTTTACCACTTTCAGCATCGAAGACGGGCTGCCGGACGATGTAGCTTACAACATATTGGAAGATGATGCTGGAAATCTGTGGTTTGGCACCAATAAAGGATTGGTCAAGTTCAATCCCGAGAATGGAGATGTACGTGTCTTTACCAATAAGGATGGATTGCTGGGTAATCAGTTCAATTATCAATCGGCATTGAAAGCTCAGGATGGAAGGTTCTATTTCGGCGGGGTGGACGGACTGATCGCTTTTGATCCTGCTGTTCAGGAAAAGGAAAAGCCGCTTCCTCCTGTCTACATTTCCAAGTTTAGTATATATAATAAGGAAGTGACAGTGCATACTCCTGACTCACCCCTGAAACAATGTATCGTACATACGGATGAAATCGTCCTGCCTTATGATCAGGCCAATATCAGTTTTGACGTGGCCTTGCTCAGTTACTCTACTGCCGAGTCCAACCAATACTATTATCGTATGGAACCGCTGGACAGGGATTGGGTACGGGCAGCCAGCAACCAGAACATCTCGTATGCCAAACTTCCGCCGGGAAAATACACCTTCCGTGTGCAGGCTACTCACGGCAGTAAGTCCGAGTCGTCCACACGTTCTCTGTCTATTATCATTCTTCCTCCGTGGTGGCAGTCTATCATCGCTTACATTGTATATACCGTATGCATTATCCTGATCGTGGTTGGTACCATCTTATGGTACAAACGCCGCAAGGAGAAGCAACTGGAAGAACGGCAAAAACTGTTCGAGATCGAAAAAGAGAAGGAACTGTACGAATCCAAAGTAGACTTCTTCACAGAGATAGCGCACGAAGTGCGTACCCCTTTGACACTGATCAACGGTCCTCTCGAAGCCATTGAGGAAATGGAGATACAGGAGCCCAAGATGAAGAAGTATATCAGTGTGATGGTCCAGAACACCAAACGCCTGCTGGAACTTACCGGACAACTGCTGGACTTCCAGAAGATCGGTGCCAACAAGCTGACCATGAAATTTGAGAGCGTGGACATTACCGAACTTCTTGCCGGAATCGTGGCACGCTTTGAAGTGACGTTCAGCCTGAACCGGAAAGAATTGCAGTTAAAATCGACAGAAGAGCAGGTGTGGGCAGCTGTAGATAAAGAAGCAATCACCAAGATACTGAGCAACCTGCTCAATAATGCGCTGAAGTACGCCAGCCAGAATGTACTGGTAGAACTGGAAAAGGGAGAAGACAGCTTTACGATTCGTGTTACCAGTGACGGAAACAAGATTCCGGCGGAAGTCAGCCAATATATATTCGAACCGTTCTATCAGGTGGACAGAAAGGAGAAGCCCCGTAATGGAGTAGGCATCGGCTTGTCTCTGGCACGTTCGCTGGCATCCCTGCATAAAGGCACGATCTATCTGGATACCCGTCAGGAAAACAATATGTTTGTACTGACCATTCCTTTGAATATGGAGGGCATTAAACAGGAGAACAACAAAGCCATACAGAAAGACATTGTCGAGCTGGACGAACATACGCCCGTCACGGCTGATATGTATGGATATACCCTTCTGTTGGTAGAAGACAACGAAAGTATGCTGACCTTTATTCTCGAACGCTTGCAGGAAAACTTCACCGTAGAGACAGCGATGAACGGGATAGAAGCACTGGAAATATTGAGAAGCGGCCATATCGACTTGATCATCAGTGATATCATGATGCCTGTAATGGACGGATACCAACTCTGCAAGGAAGTAAAATCGGATATGGAGCTTTCTCATATTCCTATTATCTTCCTGACAGCCAAGAATGACATCGACAGCAAAATCAACGGTCTGAAATATGGTGCGGAAGCATACGTTGAGAAACCTTTCTCTTTCAATTATCTGAAAGAACAAGTCCTGTCCTTGCTTGACAACAGGCGCAGGGAAAGAGAAGCCTTTGCGAAACGCCCCTTCTTCTCTGTCAACAATATGCAGATGAACAAGGCGGACGAGGAATTTATGAATAAAGTGATCAAGGTCATTGAAGATAACATAACCGATGATAATTTCGGTGTAGAACGGATGGCGGATATACTCTGCATGAGTCGTTCTAGTTTGTTAAGGAAAATCAAGACACTGTTCAACTTGTCTCCGCTCGATTTTATCCGGTTGATCAAGTTGAAAAAGGCAGCCGAGTTTATCCAGGAAGGTAAATACCGGATCGGAGATATCTGCTATATGGTCGGCATCAATTCGCCGTCTTATTTCAGCAAGTTATTCTTGAAACAATTCGGCATGACACCCAAAGATTTTGAGAAACAATATCAATCCGGCAAGCAGATCATTATCACGCAGGAGATAAAGAATGTCGAGGCAGGAGAGGGCACAAAATAGATAAAATACCTCTCTTAGCCCGCATTGGAGCTTATTTGCCGTATTTTTATCATTTTTTGAATCGTTTGTATATAGTAAAGGAGATGCCAATCCTTACCTTTGTGGCATACCTCAATAAGAGAAAAAGGTTTCTTATTCGGGTATGCTTTATTTTTTTACATAAGAACATTGTACCATATGAAAAACCAAAAGCTACTACTAAAAAAAATGTCGGGAGTATCCCTGATGCTTCTTCTGTTTCTTTTCATTTCCAACTGTGCCAGTGGAGACAAGATTTTCTCTACCGATGTATGGAATATAACTTACGATGATCAGCAAGGGGGAATAGCACTCACTTATAAGTCAAAAAATATTTGTAACGGAATGTATGCTTCCTATCAATGGGAAGGGAAGGAGATCAAGACAAGTGACTATGCCCGCCATAAAATCAGTACGGGCAAAGTTTCCGATTCTTTCGGGAAAGGACATATATATAAGGTGGAGTATACGGATAAGGAGCTTCCGAAGCTGACTCAGTATTTCTATCTTTATCCGGGTAAGGAATATATACTAACCGATTTTACGGTCGAAGCGAAAGAGGAAATCCGTTCCGGCAGAATGGCTCCTGTTAATGTCGATTCTATATCCGGATTCTTGCAGGCAGGTGATAACCGTGCTCTTTTTGTTCCGTTCGACAATGACAAATGGATCAGATATCAGTCTCACCCGCTTGGTTTCGATACATTGGTGAGTTATGAAGTGACAGCCATATTCAATAATGAAAGCCGGAACGGTCTGGTGATCGGCTCCGTAGAACATGATAACTGGAAAACAGGTATTTCAATAGGTAAGGGGGATCGTGATAACATTGGTTCGCTGGTATGTTATGGGGGCATAGCAGATGAGCAGACTCGTGACGTAAAGGCTCACGGTGCATTAGCAGGTAAAAAGATTAAATCCCCTAAAGTCTTTTTGGGTTTCTTTGAAGATTGGTGCGATGGACTTGAAGCGTATGCAAAAGCCAACGCTGTAATTGCCCCTCCCAAAGCATGGGAGAAAGCTGTTCCATTTGGTTGGAACAGCTGGGGGGCATTACAATTCAATCTGACTTATGAGAAAGCGATGGAAGTCTCCGATTATTTTAAGGAGAATCTGCAGAATAATCATTTTGTAAACCCTGATCAGACTGTCTATATCGGTCTGGACTCCGGTTGGGACTGTATGAATGAGGAACAACTGAAATCATTTATAGAAAAGTGTAAGTCGAACGGACAGATCGGTGGTATCTACTGGACTCCGTTCACCGACTGGGCACGCGATCCGGAACGGACGGTAGATGCCGCACCGGAATATAAATACAAAGATATCTATCTCTATGCCAACGGAAAGCCGCAGGAACTGGACGGCGCTTATGCAGTCGATCCAACGCATCCGGCAGTGGAAGCTATGATGAAGAAGACTTCCGGTTTGTTCCACCGTGCAGGATTCGAGTATGTGAAGTTGGACTTCATGACACACGGTGCGATGGAAGCGGACAAATGGTATAATCCTGAGATTACCACAGGTATACAGGGATATAATTATGGCATGAAACTGCTCAATCAATATTTTGGAGATATGTATATCAATCTCTCCATTTCTCCTGTTTTCCCTGCCCAGTATGCGCAGTCACGCAGAATAGCCTGTGATGCGTGGAACCAGATCAAGGATACCGAATATACATTGAATGCTCTTTCATACGGCTGGTGGCAGAAGTATATCTATCAATATAATGATGCCGATCATATTGTACTGAGAGATGCTACCGACGGAGAAAACCGTGCCCGTATTACTTCGGGTGTCATTACGGGTATTTACATTACAGGAGACGATTTCAGTGCGGGAGGAGGAAAAGACGCCAAAGAGAAATCACAGAAATATCTGACCAATGCGGCAGTGAATGCAGTAGCGACAGGAGAAGTGTTCCGTCCCGTGGAAGGAAACGGAGAGAAGTCGGAACATATCTTTGTAAGGAAGACACCCGATGGTCGTTTCCATTGTGCGGTATTCAACTACTCGGACCAGGAACAGACAACTGTGCTTTCGTTGGAAAGAATAGGATTGGACAAGGCACGCAACTATCAGGTGAAGGAGTTGTGGAGCGGCAACGAGACTTCTGCCACAGGACAGCTTGAAGTGACCGTACCCTCCAAAGACGTGCAATTACTTGAATTTAAATAACCGAAGAAATGAAAAAATATCAATTAACACTCTTATCGTTATGTGTGGCAGCCTTTGCGCAAGCGAAGGTCACATTGCCGTCATTCTTTACCGATAATATGGTTATTCAGCAAAACAGTCAGCTGACGTTACCGGGAAAAGCGAAAGCCGGTAAACAAGTGACTGTGAAGGTGAGCTGGAATCATGAGAAATATACGGTTAAAGCGTCAGCTGATGGTCATTTTAGTATAGAAGTCCCGACTCCGCCTGCCGGAGGACCTTTTCAGATCACTGTTTCGGATGGTGAGAAACTGGTGCTGAACAACGTCCTGTCAGGCGAAGTCTGGATCTGTTCCGGACAGTCGAATATGGAAATGCCCGTTGCCGGATGGGGAAAAGTGATGAATTACGAACAGGAGGTTGCCGATGCCGATTATCCTTCCATCCGTCTGTTGCAGGTAAAGAAGACCGTTGCTTTCTCTCCGCAGGATAATGTAGAAATGAATATGAACGGCTGGCAGGAATGTAGTTCCGCTACTGTACCGGAGTTTTCTTCCGTTGCTTATTTCTATGCCCGTAAGTTGTGGAAAGAACTGAATGTGCCCGTTGGGGTGATTGACTGCACTTGGGGCGGCACACCTGCCGAATCATGGACAAGCCATCAGACATTGAAGCAAGTCGTGGGATTTCAGAAAAAGATGGCCGAAATGGAAAGCGCAGGCTTCCAAAGAGAGAAACTTGTCGAACTTTACCATCGGGAAATGGACGAGTGGCTTCAGCAGTTTGATGCCAAGGATGCCGGATTCAAAGACGGAGTTCCCCAATGGATATCAGCTCTTCAGACAGGGAATGGATGGAAACCGATGGAACTGCCCGCCTACTGGGAAACCCGCGGACTGAATTTTGACGGTACTGTCTGGTTCCAGAAAGAAGTGGAAATACCTGCTGACTGGAGCGGTAAGGAAATCTCCTTCCATCTGGCTATGATCGACGACGACGATATCACTTACTTTAACGGAAAAGAGATAGGAAGAACTTCGGGATGTAATACGATGCGTACTTATAAGATTTCCGCAGCCTTGGCAAAGGCAGGTAAAGGGGTTATCACCATCCGTGCCATAGATTATGGAGGTGAAGGTGGTATCCACGGAGAACCTCAGCAGATGTATATGGAAGCGAACGGCAAGAAGATTTCCTTGGCGGGCAACTGGAACTATCACACCGGAGTATCGATGACCGGCGCACCTTCCAGACCATTGTCTCCCGAAGGAACCGGCTGGCCGACATCCTGTTACCCGACCGTACTTTACAATGCAATGATACATCCTTTTACTGTCTTTCCTATCAAGGGTGCTATCTGGTATCAGGGAGAAAATAATGTAGGATTCGATGAGCAGTACAGGGTACTTTTCCAGTCAATGATTACAGATTGGAGAAGGGCATGGAAACAGGATTTTCCTTTCTACTTTGTGCAGTTGGCCAATTATCTGAAACCGGAAGAAGTACAGCCGGATTCCAAATGGGCGGCTCTCCGTGATGCACAGGCACATGCGCTGCACCTGCCTAATACAGGTATGGCATGTGCCATCGACCTCGGCGAAGCTTATGATATCCACCCGAAAAACAAACAGGAAGTAGGAAAGCGGCTGGCGCAAGCGGCATTGGCGAAGACCTATAACAAAGGTACATACGAAGTGCCCGCATTCCTTGGATACCGCATTTCGGGACGTACGCTGATTCTTAGTTTCGATCAGGAAGTAGTAGCCAAAGAAGGTGCTCCGAAAGGCTTTATACTGGCGGGACCGGACGGGAAATACGTTCCGGCACAGGCTACCATCCGGGGAAAAGAAGTCATTCTACAATCCGACCAGATAGAAATACCGACGGCGGCTTGCTATGCGTGGGCAGACAATCCTGTTTGTAATCTATATGGCAAGAGCGGGCTTCCCGTACCCCCGTTCCGCACCAGAGAATAAATATCAACCATAACAATGTAAACCATGAAATTAAAAGCATTCTTACTTTTTTTTCTATTGAGTTCTTTTTCTCTTTTGCAGGCTGCCGACAAGCCTCTGATCAAAATAGAAACCGAACGGACCAGCCTTATCTATCAAGTAGCTGACAACGGACGTCTGTATCAGAAATACTTGGGCAAAAAGCTTAACCATGATTCCGATATCCAGTATCTGCCACAAGGGACTGAAGCTTATCTGACTCATGGTATGGAGGACTACTTTGAACCGGCTATTCACATACGTCATAATGACAATAACTCTTCATTGCTGCTGAAATATGTAGATCATTCGAGCAATGCCATCAGTAACGGGGTCAACGAAACCGTAATTACCCTTAAGGATGATAAATACCCTGTGACTGTGAAGTTGCATTATGTAGCTTACGGCAAAGAGAACATTATCCGTGCGTTTAGTGAAATCAGCCATGAAGAGAAGAAGCCTGTGATACTTTGCAAGTATGCTTCATCAATGCTTCACTTGAACAGCAGCAAGTATTTCCTGACTGAATTTTCCGGTGACTGGGCACACGAAGCCAACGTGACTGAAAGAGAACTGGCTTTCGGCAAAAAGGTGATCGATACGAAGTTGGGTGCACGTGCCAATATGTTTGTATCTCCTTTCTTCCAGTTGGCTCTTGACAATCCTTCGCAGGAGAATGCAGGCGAAGTGCTAGTAGGAACCATCGGGTGGACGGGTAACTTTCGCTTTACTTTCGAAGTGGACAACAAAAACGAACTGCGTATTATCAGCGGTATCAACCCGTACGACTCCGAATACAGCCTGCCCGCCAAAGAAGTGTTCCGTACTCCGGACTTCTATTTCACTTACAGCACGCAGGGGAAAGGTGAGGCCAGCCGTAACTTCCATGACTGGGCGCGCAATCATCAGGTGAAAAACGGTAATGATACCCGCATGACTTTGCTCAACAACTGGGAATCTACCTATTTTGACTTTGATGAAAATAAACTGATCGGCTTGATGGATGAGGCTACCAAGCTGGGCGTAGATATGTTCCTGCTGGACGATGGTTGGTTTGCCAACAAATATCCTCGTAGCAGTGACCATCAGGGGTTGGGCGACTGGGAAGAGACTGCCGACAAACTTCCGAACGGAGTAGGGCGTCTTGTTGAAGAAGCACAAAAGAAAGGTATCAAGTTCGGTATATGGATAGAGCCGGAAATGGTGAATCCCAAAAGCGAGCTTTACGAAAAGCATAAGGACTGGGTGATTCATCTGCCTAACCGTGATGAATACTACTTCCGCAACCAGATGGTGCTCGACCTTAGCAATCCGAAAGTACAGGATCATGTATTCGGCGTGGTGGACAACCTGATGACCAAATATCCCGGCATCGCTTTCTTCAAATGGGACTGCAACAGCCCGATTACGAATATCTATTCGGTGTATCTGAAAGATAAACAGTCTCATCTGTACGTTGATTATGTGCGCGGACTTTACAAGGTGCTGGACAGAATCAAGGCTAAATATCCTGATCTTCCGATGATGCTGTGTGCCGGTGGCGGCGGACGCTCCGACTATGAAGCATTGAAGTACTTCACAGAGTTCTGGCCAAGCGACAATACCGATCCTATCGAACGTCTGTTTATCCAATGGGGCTATTCGCAGATCTTCCCAAGTAAGACACTGTGTGCCCACGTCACTACTTGGAATCGTGGAACCAGTATCAAGTTCCGTACCGATGTAGCCATGATGTGCAAATTAGGATTCGACATCAAACTGGAAGACATGAATCAGAATGAGCACCTTTACTGTGATCAGGCAGTCAAGAACTACAACCGTCTGAAACCTGTCATCCTTGAAGGTGATTTGTATCGCCTCGTTTCTCCTTACGGAAGCAACCATACTTCTTCCATGTTTGTAGGCAAGGACAAGAAAACGGCTGCGGTATTCGCCTTCGATATCCATCCGCGCTATGCGGAAAAGACACTGCCTGTCCGCCTGCAAGGGTTGGATGCCGACAAGAAGTACCGTGTGAAGGAAATCAATATGATGCCCGGTAGCGGTTCCTCATTGAAGGGTAACAACCAGGTTTTCTCCGGAGAATATCTAATGAACGTCGGACTGGATCTTTTCACAACACAGCAGCTCAACAGCCGTCTCATTGAAATAACAGAAGAATAAAAAGCCATAGACATAAGAAACATATCTTATAAAAACACCACGAACCATGAAGAAATTACTTTTAAGTGTATGTGCATTTTCATTGACTCTCGCTACGTTGCAGGCAGGGGAAATCACTAAATATGTAAATCCGTTTATTGGAACGGGGGCCATCGATGGGGGACTTTCGGGTAATAATTACCCGGGGGCGACCTCGCCGTTCGGTATGATACAGCTTTCTCCAGACACCAGTGAAGCTCCCAATTGGGGGGACGCTTCCGGCTACGACTATAACCGGAATACGATCTTCGGTTTCAGCCATACCCGCCTGAGTGGGACAGGAGCCTCGGACCTGATCGACATTACATTGATGCCGACCAGTAGCGGACGCACTTCTTCCGCATTCACGCATGACGAAGAGAAGGCCCGTCCCGGCTATTATCAGGTAATGCTGAAAGATGAGAATATTAATGCAGAGCTTACCACTACTCAGAGAAACGGTATCCACCGCTATCAATATCCCGCCGGCAAAGATGCGGAGATTATATTGGATATGGACCACTCGGCAGATAAGGGCAGTTGGGGACGCCGGATCATTAACTCTCAGATCCGCATTCTGAATGATCATGCAGTGGAAGGTTACCGTATCATCACCGGATGGGCGAAACTGCGCAAGATTTATTTCTACATGGAGTTTTCCAGTCCTATCCTTACTTCTACGCTGAGAGACGGCGGGCGTGTTCATGAAAACACAGCCGTGATCAACGGTACGAATCTTCATGGCTGTTTCCGTTTCGGCCAACTGAATGGCAAACCATTGACGTGCAAAGTAGCCCTTTCGTCCGTCTCTATGGAGAATGCCCGTCAGAACATGGAACAGGAAGCACCGCACTGGGATTTCGACCGCTATGTGGCTGCTGCGGACGCTGATTGGGAAAAACAACTAGGAAAGATCGAAGTGAAAGGTACGGAAGTGCAGAAAGAGATATTCTATACGGCTCTTTACCACACCATGATACAGCCTAACACCATGTCCGACGTGAACGGCGAATACATGGCTGCCGACTATACGACCCGCAAGGTGGCGAACAATGAAACTCATTACACCACATTCTCCCTGTGGGATACTTTCCGCGCTTCTCATCCTCTCTACACATTGCTGGAACCCGAACGGGTGACTGACTTCGTGAAGAGCATGATACGCCAGTATGAATATTACGGCTACCTGCCTATCTGGCAATTATGGGGACAGGACAATTACTGTATGATCGGTAACCACTCCATCCCTGTGATCACTGATGCCATCCTGAAAGGTATTCCCGGAATTGATATGGAGAAGGCCTATGAAGCAGTCTATAACAGTTCGGTAACCTCACACCCCAACTCTCCTTTTGAGGTATGGGAGAAATACGGCTTTATGCCCGAAAACATTCAGACTCAATCTGTCTCCATCACTCTGGAGCAGGCTTTTGATGACTGGTGTGTTGCCCAACTGGCTGCAAAATTGAACAAGGATGCCGATTATCAGCGATTCCACAAACGCTCCGAATATTACCGGAACCTTTTCCATCCGAAAACAAAGTTCTTTCAGTCCAAGAATGACAAGGGAGAATGGATCGAACCTTTCGACCCGTATCAATACGGTGGAAACGGCGGGCATCCGTTTACCGAAGGAAATGCATGGCAATACTTTTGGTATGTTCCGCATAACATCCAGGCCTTGATGGAACTGACAGGAGGAACGAAAGCCTTTGAACAAAAGCTGGATACCTTCTTTACCTCTACCTATAAGAGTGAGCAGATGAATCATAACGCTTCGGGATTTGTGGGACAGTATGCACATGGTAATGAGCCCAGCCATCACGTAGCTTATCTCTATAATTTTGCAGGTCAGCCGTGGAAGACGCAAAAGTATGTCAGCCATATTCTGAACACGCTGTATAACAACACTTCTTCGGGATATGCCGGAAATGATGACTGTGGTCAGATGTCTGCCTGGTATGTATTCAGTGCGATGGGATTCTATCCGGTCAATCCTGCCGACGGCCGGTATATCATCGGTTCCCCGCTTTTGGATGAGTGTACTTTGAAACTGGCAGGTAATAAGGAGTTCCGTATCCGGACCATCCGCAAGTCTCCCGAAGATATCTACATTCAGTCGGTGACTTTGAACGGGAAGAAACACAAAGATTTCTTCATCACTCATCAGGACATCATGAACGGTGGTACGATGGTATTCAAGATGGGTAAGAAACCATCCGGATGGGGAAAGTAAACAGTATGAATTCAGATATTGTATCTAATAGAAACATGGATGAGTTATATCATATAGGGCAATAAATATTATAGCCTTGTTTCTATATAATAAGAGACTGTCTACCTTCTGACAGTCTCTTATTATTATTTTCTTATTTAACCTCTTCGGAAGTCTGTAACATCTGGAACAACTTGTCCAGCTTTGGAGCCATGATAATCTCCGTACGGCGGTTCTTGCTTCTGCCTTCCGCTGTTTCATTGTCGTCAACAGGCATATATTCGCCGCGACCGCTGGGCTGTATCTGCAAAGGATTTACACCGTAGTTCTTGATCAGGATACGTACGACGGAGGTAGCACGAATCACGCTCAAATCCCAGTTGTCTTTGAACTGTACGGTGTTGATCGGTTTATTGTCGGTGTGACCTTCGATAAATACGTCGATGTCGGTCTGCTTGTTCAGGACTTCCGCCAATTTGCCGAGAGCTTCCTCTCCGCGTTTATCCAGACGGGCGCTTCCTGACTGGAACAGCAATTTGTCCGACATTGCCACATACACCTTTCCATCCTTTTCACGAACCGTCAGTTCGTCTGTGCTAAAGCCCAGTAACGCGTCTTTCACACTGTTCAGCAGTTGTTTCACTTTCTCGTTCTGAGCGTTGATCATGTCCTGCAACTCGTTGATGGTGCGTTCTCTTTCGCTAAGTTCGTTTTTCTTCTGACTCAACAAGGCATTCAGTTTTTCCTGTTCCGTCATGTTAGTACTAAGCATGCTCTGATACTGACGGATACTGTTTCCCATCTGGGTGGTATCACGCAGGAGCTTCTTGATTTGTGCTGACAGCTGGTCGCCCGTGTTGCGGCAATCAGTCAATAAACTTTGCAAGCTGTCGATACTTGCAATACGTGCGGCTTCTGTCATCATGAACTTCTTTTTCGTTACACATGAAGTACATAATAACAATGTAAGGAAAGTAAATAATGCAATTTTCTTCATTACGCTTTATTTTTTTTGCAAAGAAATAATTTTCTTCTGAAGATTACAAAAATTCTTTTATTAAACTCTGTGTCATATAGTTAAGAAATGGCCTGAGAGAATTTTACTGCTGGCACTTCGTTGATGTCAAGACAGGCTGTTGTGCGGAATATGCTAAAGAATCAGCGTTGCAGAAACTCGCAAAGTTTCTGTACAGCCAGTGCACGGTGACTGATCTTGTTCTTTGTTTCGTTTCCCAGTTCGGCAAAAGTCTGTTCGTACCCTTCGGGCTTGAATATCGGGTCATAACCGAAGCCGGAATCTCCGCGCTTCTCTTTGATGATTTCCCCTTTGATCACACCTTCAAAGAGATATTCCTTTCCGTCGAGAATCAGCGAAATGGCAGTGCGGAATTGCGCTTTCCGATTCTCTTTTCCTTCCAGTTCGTGGAGCAGCTTGCGCATATTCGCCTGAGCATCGTGGCCTTCGCCTTCGGCATAACGGGCGGAGTACACGCCGGGCGCTCCGTTCAGAGCTTCCACTTCCAGTCCGGTGTCATCGGCAAAGCAGTCCAACTGATAGTTCCGGTAGATAAAAGAAGATTTCAGCAAGGCATTTCCTTCCAGCGTTTCGGCTGTTTCGGGGATGTCCGTGTGGCAGTCAATGTCATTCAGACTGAGCAGTTCTACCTTATCCCCAAGGATAGCGGCTACTTCTTCGAGCTTATGAGCATTGTTAGTGGCAAATACAAGTTTGCGTTTCATGGTCTTATTCTTGTTTTTTAGTGGAATTATCCGGATTCATTCACCTGTTTATTTCACTTTCAACTGATCGAACCCTTCGCCATACACCCCGATGACGGAACTTTGCGAGATGAAAGCGTTCGGATCGATACGTTTTACCAGTCGGAAGATATCCAGCGACTGACGCCTTTTGGCCAGTACGACCAATACTTTTACATCGTTTTTGCTGTACCATCCGGTGCCGTTGAGCACGGTCACCCCACGGTCAGTATCTTTGATGATGCGGTCGGCTATCTCATCATACTTCTTGGAGAAGATGAAGAACTGTACGGACTGACGGGCGCTGTTGATAATCCAGTCGAGCACGACACCAATGATGAACAGAGTGACGAAACCGAAGATTACCCGACGCCAGTCGTGAAACACAAAGTAACAGGAACCGATGATGAACACATCACAAATCATGATCATCCTTCCAAGGGATACGTCTTTGTATTTGTTAACAATAGCGGCGATGATATCCGTTCCTCCGGTGCTGCCGTTATAATTGAAAGTAATGCCCAGACCTACACCGCACATAGCCGCACCGATGATACAAGCCATAAAGTCCTGTCCGCTGCCGAGCAGCAGAGGCTTTCCGTCGGCCGACATATCGGGCGTTTGTATGTAGTTGTTTACCAACACTTGGAATATCCATAGCAGGAAAGTCAGCATGAAAATTGCATAAGTAGTCTTTATGCTGAATCGCGGACCTAATATCTTGATGGCAAATGTCATCAGAACCGCATTGATGATGAAGTACGACCACTGGATAGGAAATCCCGTTGCGTAATAAATGATAGCCCCGATACCGGTAGTACCCCCTGTCGTTATCTGGTAAGGCAGCAGAAATGCCGCCCATCCCAAAGCATAACTGATCAATCCGAGAGTGATGTAGATATAATCCTTCACTTCTCTCATTATTTCCGCTTTTGCTGGTTTGCGCATTTAATTAATAGGTAATAAGTATTAAGTAATAGGTAATAAGTCGTAGTCGATAGGTACAGGTAATAAGTATTAAGTATTAGGTATTAACCTTGCGGATATGCTCGGAAAGCAGCTACGGTTATTACCTATTACTTATTACCTGTTACTTATTTTAAACTACCACATTTACAATCTTCTTCGGCACCACGATGATCTTCTTCGGTGTTTTGCCTTCGATCCACTTCTGCGAACGTTCGTCGGCTAATACGGCAGCCTGGATGGCATCCGAAGCGGCATCAGCGTCAAACTCCATGTTGAAGCGTGCTTTTCCGTTGAAGGAGATGGTATAGTTGATCGTATCTTCTTTCAGATATTCTTCGTTGTATGCGGGCCATGCGGCGTCACATACGGAAGTTTCGTGTCCCAGTGTATCCCACAGTTCTTCGCAAACGTGCGGAGCGAAAGGAGCGAGGGTGATAACGAGCTGTTCCAGTATCTCTTTCTTGTTGCATTTCAAGTTGGAGAGTTCGTTGACACAGATCATGAATGCGCTGACAGACGTATTGTAAGAGAACTGTTCGATATCTCCCGTTACTTTCTTGATCAGTTTGTGCAGGCTCTTCAACTCTTCCTTCGTTGCAGGCTCGTCTTTCACCAGATATTCGTCGGTACGGCTGTAGAACAATGACCAGAACTTACGGATAAAGCGGTGTACACCGTCAATACCGTTCGTATCCCAAGGCTTGGACTGCTCAACCGGACCGAGGAACATTTCGTACATACGAAGGGTGTCTGCACCGTATTTTTCCACAATCATATCCGGATTGACTACGTTGAACATTGATTTACTCATCTTCTCAACCGCCCATCCGCAGATGTATTTTCCGTCTTCGAGGATAAACTCTGCTTCCGCATATTCGGGACGCCATGCCTTGAATGCTTCCAGGTCGAGGATATCATTGGATACGATGTTTACATCCACATGAAGTGGAGTCACTTCGTATTGGTCTTTCAGGTTCAGTGAAACGAAGGTGTGAGTATCTTTGATGCGATATACAAAGTTGCTGCGGCCTTGAATCATGCCTTGGTTTACTAACTTCTGGAACGGTTCTTCTACTACCGATGCACCTACATCGTGCAGGAACTTATTCCAGAAACGGGAGTAGATCAAGTGTCCGGTAGCGTGTTCCGTTCCTCCTACATAAAGGTCTACGTTTTTCCAGTATTCGTCCACTTTCGGGTCCACCAATGCTTTGTTGTTGTGCGGGTCCATGTAGCGCAGATAGTATGCGGAAGAACCGGCGAATCCCGGCATGGTGTTCAGTTCCAGCGGGAAGATGGTAACGTTGTCGATCTTTTCGTTTTCTACTGTGCACTTGTTTACCGTGTCCCACGCCCATTCCTTGGCGTGTCCCAATGGAGGTTCGCCTGTTTCGGTGGGGAGGAACTTGTCTACTTCCGGAAGTTCCAGCGGCAGACAGTCTTCGTCAATCATGTACGGCATTCCGTCTTTGTAGTATACAGGGAACGGTTCCCCCCAGTAGCGCTGGCGTGAGAAAATGGCGTCGCGAAGACGGTAGTTCACTTTCACACGTCCCAGATTATGTTCTTTCACATATTGCTTGGTCTTTTCAATGGCTTCCTTGATGGTCAGTCCGTTCAGAGACAGATCACAGTACGGAGTTACATCCGGACGCGGAGAGTTGCAGACGATACCTTCCTTGGCATCGAAGCTTTCTTCGCTTACGTCACAACCTTCTACCAACGGGCGGATTTCGAGTCCGAAATGCTTGGCGAAAGCATAGTCGCGGCTATCGTGGGCGGGTACGGCCATGATGGCTCCTGTTCCGTATCCTGCCAATACGTAATCGCTGATCCAGATGGGCACTGCTTCACCTGTAAACGGATTGATAGCATACGAACCGCTGAAAACACCGGTCACGCTGCGGTCGGCGATGCGTTCGCGTTCCGTACGTTTCTTGGTGCGGTCAAGGTAGGCGTCTACTTCTGCTTTCTGGGCGGGAGTGGTCAGCTGGGCTACCAGATCACTTTCCGGAGCCAGAACCATGAAGGTCACACCGAACATGGTATCTGCACGGGTAGTAAAGATGGTAAATTCGAGATCGCTATCTTTTACCTTGAACTGTACTTCGGCACCTTCGGAGCGTCCGATCCAGTTCTTTTGAGTTTCTTTCAGTGATTCGGTCCAGTCGATGGTATCCAGTCCGTCGAGCAGACGCTGAGCATAAGCGGATACACGCAGACACCACTGGCGCATCTTCTTCTGGACTACGGGGAAGCCGCCGCGTTCGCTGACGCCGTCTATGACTTCGTCATTTGCCAATACGGTTCCCAGTGCCTGGCACCAGTTCACCATCGTTTCGCCGAGGTAGGCGATGCGGTAGTTCATGAGCGTCTGTTGCTGCTCCTTCTCATTCATGCTCCGCCAGTCGCGGGCCGAAAAGACGAGCTGCTCCGTCTGGGCCACGTCCATGTCGAGCGTGCCCTCCTCCTCGAAGTGGCGCACCAGCTCATGGATGGGGCGCGCCTGCTTCGTGCGGTTGTCGTAGTACGACTCAAACATCCGCTCAAAGGCCCATTGGGTCCAATGGTAGTAGCCGGTGTCGCAGGTGCGCACCTCGCGGCTCCAGTCGAAGCAGAATCCTATCTTGTCCAGCTGTTCGCGGTAGCGCTTGATGTTCTGCTCCGTCGTCACGGCCGGGTGCTGTCCGGTCTGGATGGCATACTGCTCGGCGGGCAGTCCGTAGGCATCGTAGCCCATGGGGTTGAGGACGTTGAAGCCCTGCTGGCGCTTGTAGCGCGCGTAGATGTCGCTGGCGATGTAGCCCAGCGGGTGGCCGACGTGCAAACCTGCTCCCGAGGGATAGGGAAACATGTTGAGGACGTAGAACTTCTTACGTGTTGAGTCCTCCGTCACCTGGTAGGTCTGATGGTCCCGCCAGTGCTGCTGCCATTTCTGTTCGATCTCTCTGAAATCGTATTCCATTGCTATGTTTTTGTGTTATCGCTTGTACTGTTTGCCGCCCGAGGGGGTGTTTGGGGCAATTTGCGTGCAAATTTACAAAAAACTTTCCTCATTGAAGCGTTTTTTTCCGTGATATTCCCCTGTCGTTCCCTAAATTTGGAATGAATTGTTCCGAAAACCTTGTTGAGGCCCTGTCGGCTCACCCGATAATCCAAAATCACCCCAAAATAGGCTCATGAGACAAATCGGAAACAACTCATCAAAAACGCCTCAAATCATACTCAAAAAATGAAGTTATATTCATCGGTCTATGAAATTAACTTCACTCAACTTTCGCATGTAAGCTCCACACGCCCTGAAAGGGCAGTAGCTCCTAGCCCAGGGCATCGCCCTGGGTTATTACGGACGCAAACCTGTCGCCCTGTAAGGGCAAAAGCTTTAAAAATCCAGGCAATATATAAGGCTTTTGCCCTTACAGGGCGCCTTGCTGATTGCTATTATACCCAGGGCGATGCCCTGGGCTAGGAGCTTTTGGGCCTTCAGCCCGTTCTTGAACCACTTGCGAACTTTCAGTAACTTCATTTTTGGAAGGTCTTAGAAATAGGTGTGATTCTACCAAATGACGTCATAGAGACTATCGCATTGACAACTCATGAGACACATAGAACAAGGAGCGACCCACGGTAGCTGAGGGCCCGTCTCAATGGTAGCTTATCCTTCGTCTTGGTCGTAGCTTACCCTTTGTTTCGGTCGTAGGTGAGATTCGGCTGCAGATCTCTTGTGGAACGACCTCATTCAGGCGGCGGATTGTTATAATTCGATGACGTTTGTCTAAAAATATGTTTGGCTACTAATAAATAATTATAAATCGTTTGTTGCTCTTTGGTATTGTCGCTAACTTTGCATTCCTCAAAAAACGCCCCCTCCCTTCGCCTTAGGCTAAGGGAAAGAAGATAGAAAGTGGAGTGGGGCGGTAAGTATAAGATTATCAATGATGAAAGATCAACAACACATCATGGGGCTTCGTGCCGAGGAGGTGGTGGCCAGTCGTCAGAAATACGGGGAAAATGTCCTTACTCCGCCGAAAAAAGCGTCCGTCTGGTCGCTTTTCCTGGAGAAGTTCAAGGACCCGTTGATCATTATCCTGCTCTTCGCGGGTGTCCTCTCCATCGGCATAGCCTGCTACGAGTATTATGGTCTGCACCACGGCGCGACGGTCTTCTTCGAGCCGGTGGGCATCTTTGTAGCTATATTCCTGGCTACGGCCGTGTCCTTCTACTTCGAGCGCGAGGCCGACAAGCAGTTTTCCATTCTCAACCAGGTCCACGACGATGAGCCCGTGGAGGTGATTCGCGACGGCAACGTCACCTCCATCCCCAAGCGCGAGGTAGTGGTGGGCGATATTGTGGTGCTGCCGACGGGAGCGGAGATTCCCGCAGACGGCGAACTTTTGGAGGCGGTGAGCCTCTCGGTCGATGAGTCGTCGCTCACGGGAGAGCCCGTCTGCCGCAAGAGCATTCACCCCGAAGACTTCGACCCCAATGCCACCTTTGCCACCAACCGCGTCTTGCGCGGCACGAAGGTGATGGAGGGCCACGGCAGGATGCGCGTCACGGCTGTGGGCGACGCCACGGAGAACGGCAAGGTCTTCGAGGCCGCACAGATAGACAATAGTGTCCGCACGCCGCTCAACGAGCAGCTGGACCGCCTCGGACTGCTGGTGACCAACGTCAGTTATGTCTTCGCAGCCCTCATCATCGTGGGACGGCTCATCGTCTTCTTCGACTGGGCGCCCGTGGTCTGGACGCTGGCTCTGCCCACGGCGCTGTTCTTCTACCTCGTCATCTGCCGTTTCAAGCGCTGGCGCTGGACGTTCAAGGCCGTGGCTTCCACCAGCTACTTCCTCCTGCTGCTGGCCATGATCTACTATTTCCATCTGTCGCTTGGCGGCGCGGAGCAATGGGACGACCTGGTGACTTATACGCTCAACACGTTGATGATAGCCGTGACGCTTATTGTCGTCTCCGTGCCCGAGGGACTTCCCATGGCCGTGGCGCTGAGCTTGGCCTACAGTATGCGGCGGATGCTCAAGACCAACAACCTTGTCAGAAAGATGCATGCTTGCGAGACGATGGGTGCTACGACCGTTATCTGTACTGACAAGACGGGCACGCTGACGCAGAACAAAATGCAGGTCTATGAGAGCCGTTTCTTCGGGATGCCTTCGGAATGCCTTCGGGATGATGCTGTGGCCGAGGGAATGGCCGTCAACTCCACGGCCTCGCTGGATTTCTCCGATCCGAAGTCGCCCCAGGTGCTGGGCAACCCTACTGAGGGTGCTCTCCTGCTGTGGCTCGACCAGCAGGGCGTGGACTACCGCCAGTTGCGCGAGGCTGCTTCCATCGACGAGGAACTGCCCTTCTCCACAGAGCGCAAATATATGGCTACTGTCGTCCGCTCGCCTCGACTCGGAGGGCAGCGCGTGCTCTACG
>OHCZ01000497.1_pt1 | contig 22499 bp, 19 predicted proteins | sample 1566891 | NCBI WGS metagenome assembly OHCZ01 (sample SAMEA3879510, study PRJEB24766) | human gut metagenome | biome: human-associated habitat; feature: feces | place: USA | collected 1985/1987
GCCGGTTTTCGATGAAAGAAAGGTTAAATTATGATGAAAAACAAGAGTCTAACATTCCGGTTCGATAAGTCCGTATGTATGTCCTTTTCTCTTGTAGACTACATTTACTTCGTCATTCTCTGCATTTCTGAATACGAAGAAATCGTGGCCTGATAGCTCCATCTGGATGCATGCATCCTCAGGATACATAGGCTTCATACCAAATCTCTTTGTACGGACAATCTTGATTTCCTCGTCCTCTGCATCGTCTGCCTCCACGAAATCATCCTGGAATATCGCCGGTGCATACTTCTTTGCGGAAATCTTGGTTCTGTATTTGCGAAGCTGTCTCTCGATTACTTCCTCTACGAGGTCAATTGATACGTACATATCATTGCTGACCTGCTCTGAACGGATAACATGTCCCTTTGCCGGGATAGTAACCTCGATTTTCTGTCTATCCTTTTCTACGCTGAGTGTAACGTATACGTCTGTGTCCGGTTTAAAAAACTTCTCCAGCTTTGACAGCTTCTCCTCTACTGCCTGCTTAAGCCCCTCTGTTAATTCGATGTTTTTTCCTGAAATTGTTATTCTCATGATGTCCAACCCCTTTATCGTTTATTTGATACGTTGTCTGTATCATGTAAATATTATACCATAAATTTCGTTTTCATCAATCATTTTTATGCAATTTATATAAATAATCAAGGGTTTATTTACGGTTTTTCGCGAAATCGCTTGATTTCGCTATGATTAGGGATTTCATCAGAATAAAAAACATCAAGTCGAGTGATTTTTTATACACTATCGCAACATTTCTCAACTACAACAGCACATCTAAGCTATCACAACGTTTCTAAGCTACCACAGCGCATCTAACCTATCCCAGTGCCTCAAGCTGAGAGGAAAGCTCCTCCCACGCCTCCATATCTATAAGGATTTCTTCCTCGAGAGCGTCTATCTCGTTTTGGATTTCCGTGAGCTTTGAGTAGCTTGACTGATACTCCGGCTTCATGAGCTCAGCCTTGAGCTCATCGAGCTTTGCTTCCTTGACCGCCAAGTCCTCCTCGGCCTTTTTGACCTTTTTTTGTATCTTTGAGCGTTCCTTGCCCGGGTTGTAGTATGCTTTGCCGGTTGATGAGACAGCCATGCCGCCTGCCTGGGCTGCGCTATTTGCATTGGTGCTTTCGCCCACATTACCTGCTGCACCGGTTTGTGACGTGCTCCGTTTTACATCACTGCCTGTCTGACTGCTGCCGTTCTGGCTTATCGCGCCGCCAAATATTGCATTGCCTCTGTATACATTTTTGCTTTCCTCAGCCTCACGATCGAGCTTTTCCTGATACTGCTCATAGCCAAACTGATAGAGATTGGTCGTGCCATCCTCGAACACAAGCAGCTGTGTGGCTACCTTTTTCACAAAATATCTGTCGTGTGATACAAAAATCAGTGTGCCCTTGTAGTCCTTAAGCATGCTCTCTAGCGTTTCCTTGCCTACGATATCCATATGGTTAGTTGGCTCATCGAGCACGAGCACGTTCGGTCTGGTCTTTAAAATCTTACAAAGCGCCAGTCTGACCTTTTCTCCTCCTGAGAGCATATTTACGTTCTTGAACACGTCCTCCCCTGAAAAAAGGAAAGCTCCGAGTGCATTTCTTGCCTCGGTTTCTGTAAGATTCGGATATTCATCCCAGAAATCATCTAGCACAGTCTTGTTGCTTGTATACATGGCCATCTGCTGGTCGAAATACCCTATCTGCACGTTGGTTCCAAAGCGGTACTCGCCTGAAAGTGCAGGGATCTTACCCACGATGGTCTTTAAAAATGTCGATTTTCCAAGTCCGTTTCCGCCAAGTATGCCAAGCTTTTCGCCTCTTTTCAAATCAAGCGACACTACGGAAAGCGGATGGTCATAGCCGATTGCAAGCTCTGATGTATAAAGCACATCGTTTCCGGTCTCCTTTTCGGGCTGGAAATTGGCATGGAAGGTCTTGTTGTCGTACTTGTCCGGTGCCTCGATAATCACCATGCGGTCGATAGCCTTCTGCTTTGACTGCGCCATGGATGTCTTGGTCGGCTTGCCCTTGAAGCGCGTAACCATACGCTGCAAACGCTCTATCTCCTTCTGCTGGGCGATGTGATCCTTCATCTGCTTGTCGTAGTTTTCCTTTTTGCGGGCGATAAAATTGGTATAATTGCCCGGATAGCGCCTTGCTGTGCCGTACTCTATCTCGTAGACCACATCGACCACATTGTCGAGAAACATACGGTCATGGGATACGACAACCACTGCCTTCGGGTACGACTTCAGATAGCCCTCAAGCCACTCAATCGTCGTGACATCGAGGTGGTTGGTCGGCTCGTCCAAAAGCAGTATGTCAGGCTTTGACAAAAGCAGCTTTATGAATGCTATCTTGGTCTGCTGACCTCCGGAAAAGTCACGGATTGGCTTTTTACGCTCATCATCTGAGAAGCCGAACTTGCGGATCATGACCTCATATTCCTTCTCATAATAGTAGCCGCCATCATCCTTGAAGGCTTCCTCCATCGCGGTATATCTGGCTACCTTTTCATCGGAATAATCATGCTCGAGCTCTGCAGCCGCGCGCGCAAGCTCTGCCTTTCGCTCGTCCATTTTCACGAAGCATTTGCGCACCTCCTGCTCGAGTGTCACATCAGGATCATCAAACGCAATCTGCTTCAGATACCCTATCTCCGGGTTTCCTGCCTTTGCAATAAAGGCGCTCTCATCGCTGTCGAGCTTTTCCATCTCAACCTCGCCTGAAATGAGCTTTAAAAGTGTTGTCTTGCCACAGCCGTTTCTGCCGACTATCGCTATCTTTTCTGTGTTTCTGATTTCAAAATCTATACTATGCAAAATGACGTCGTCGCCAAATGCGACAGCGCCATTACTTATCTGGTAGAGCATATACTATCCTTTCATGCTTATGCCTGCTGCTTAATTGTTAGCCATAATGTAGTTGACAAACTGTGTTGCAGTACGTCCCGAAATGCCACCGTGGCTGAGCTCCCACTTGTTTGCCTCCCTGCACAGCTCCTCGTCTGAAAGCGTGCAGCCGCTCTTTCTCGCAAGCTCTGTTACGATGTTGAAGAACTCCTTCTGCGATGGCTTTGAGTAGCTGATTGTCACACCAAAACGGTTTACAAGTGACAGCTTCTCCTCAACTGTATCTGAGTGGTGCTTGTCATTGCTGTTGTCCTGGTCATTACGGTCATTCCATGTCTCCTTGATCAGGTGACGGCGGTTAGAGGTTGCATAAATCAGTATGTTGTCAGGCTTTGTCTCCACGCCACCCTCGATAACTGCCTTTAGGAACTTGTACTCAATCTCATGCTCCTCGAATGAGAGGTCATCCATATATATGATAAATCTGTAGTTTCTGTTTTTGATTGCTGCGATAATCTTTGACAGATATTTAAACTGATGCTTGTATATCTCAATCATGCGCAGTCCGTCATCATAATACTGATTGACAATGGCCTTGATGCTTGTTGATTTTCCGGTTCCGCTGTCTCCGAAAAGCAACACATTGTTGGCCTTTTTGCCCTGTACAAACGCTTCTGTATTGTCTGTGAGCTTTTTCTTCTGGATTTCATAGCCGATCAGGTCATCGAGCATGACCGCATCCATATTGTTGATTGGCATGAAGGAGAAGCCACCGTCCAGATGCTCCTCAATCCTGAATGCCTTGTTGAGACCAAACATGCCGACTCCGTATGCCTTGTAAAAGCCTGTTACCACATCAAAGAACTCCTGCTCATCCTTAGCTGCCTCAAGCTTCTTACTCAGCGCCCTTACCTTCTCGCTAACATTGTGATTGTACATAAGGTCCTTTTTCACAATGGCCTTATAATTGCTGATCTGTGTGAAGCAGTCTATTCCGAGTGCTGACTCGATTGGCTTGAAATCATAATCGAAAAGCTTCTTAAAAATCCTGAAATCGTTTGCCACAAGCCCATTTACGCTGCCATCGCTGGCTCCGACCTTCTCACAGGTGATGGAAAACGGATTCTCACTCATCATAAGGAAGAAAGTGAGATAGTTGTGCCACAGATTGTCATCAAAACCATAGTCTGTCGCTACCTTTAAGATTCTCTTTACCTGTGTATTGATGTCGCGCACAAGCTCTGTCTTGTTGTACTCGCCCACCTCAAACTGCTCAAAGAGCTGGCCCAATTTATAAAGTATCTCATCCTGAGATAAATCTCCGTACATAAGTAATTTTGATATTTCCTGATACATGGCTGTTCCTCCTGGTTTTGCCTTGTTTTCACTGCTAACATATGATTATAAACACTGCGCCACGATTTTGCAAGGGCTTGTGTGCTTACGTCCCGCCCTGCATGCAAAAAGGCGGAGCTAAAACTCCACCTTTATTGTTGTGCCACGCCCCACCTCGCTGTCGAGCGTCAGCCCTGCATCATGCAGCTCCACTATATGCTTTACTATCGCAAGCCCTAGGCCTGTGCCGCCGGTCTCCTTCGAGCGGCTCTTGTCTACTCTGTAGAAGCGCTCAAAGACGCGCTCCTGCTGGTCCTTTGGGATGCCTATGCCGTTGTCCTCGACCGTGAGAACTGCCTTGCCACCGAGTTTGTGTACCGTCACATTTACGGTGCCGCCCTCATTGTTGTAGCGGATAGCATTCTGGCAGAGATTCTCAACGAGCTCCGTGAGAAGCTGCCTGTTGCCTCGTACCATACAGTCAGTGCCGTCAAAATTGAGTGCTACTTTTCTCTGCTCAGCATTCACCTGTAGACTTTCCATGCAGTCCTTGACCAGACCGTACAGATCAAGCTGTTCAAAGCCCTGCTGCGCCTCGCTGGAATCAAGCTCCGAGAGCTTTATGATATCATTGATTAAGGAAAGCAGGCGCTGTGCATTTCTTCTGATTTCAGTGGCAAAATGAATCTGCTGCTCCTTTTCGACCATGCCGTTTTCTATGAGCTCTGCATAGCCGGAGATGGCTGTGAGCGGAGTCTTTAGCTCGTGTGACACATTGGCTGTGAAGTCCTGTCTGCTCTTTGCCGCGGCAAGCACGCCCTCATGCTGTATCCTTATCGCATTCATGAACGGCACGAGTTCCTTGTACTCTGTCTTTTTCTGGATGACAGAGGCCTGCTCCAGGTTGCCTGCGAGTGTCTCGATTGGCTTCATGAGCTTTCTGGTCAGGCTCTTGGCGAGAACCACACATATTCCTACTATGATAACCGTCACTATAAGCATGGCAGGTATACTGCTTGCAAACATGTTCCAGATACTTCTTGCTGCAATAGAGACACGCAGTACCGTTCCATCATTGAGCTTTATGGCATGATAGAAGGTATTGCTGTTCATGGTGGCTGATGTTCTCACGCTGTCTCCCGTACCTTTATCAAATGCTGATTCAACTTCCGGTCTATTGCCATGATTTTCAAGTTTTTTCACATCATTTTGATTGTCATACAGCACTGTGCCGTCCTTGTCAACCCAGGTGACACGAATACCCTCCACGTCAATCTGCGGGATTTCATTTATATCCTGTTTTAGTATTCCGGTGCTTTCTATTGTCTCTGCCATGACCTGCAGGTCTTCCTTTACCTGCTTCTGAAAGAGGTAATAGTTGATTACTGTCATGGAAACCATAGTGGCAATTGCTACAAAAAGTGCTGTTGCTACCAGATAGTAATTAATCTTCTTTTTCATGCTGTACGCTCCGCTTATGTATATTAGAAATCATTATAACAGCTATTATTCTATAACATAGCCCACATTTCTGACTGTCTTTATCCTGCTGCCATAGTCACCCAGCTTGTGGCGGAGTGTCTTTATGTGCATGTCCACTGTACGTGTCTCGCCCTCAAAGTCAGTATCCCAGACGCTTCTCATGATAACCTCCCTGGTCATGACTATGCCCTGACTGCCCATCAGAAGCCTTAAAAGCTCATACTCCTTGTATGTAAGGTCAACCGGATCATTGTTCACTGTAACCACATGGCGCTCATGGTCGATCACCAGATCATCCAGCTTTAAAAGCTTCGGCTCCTCCTTCGCTGTTCTCCTGAGCAGTGCCTTTACTCTTGTGATAAGCTCCATAATTGAGAAAGGCTTTTTGATGTAATCATCTGCGCCTCCGTCAAGCCCTTTTATCATATCCATCTCTGTGGTCTTGGCTGTGACCATTATAATAGGAATATCCTGTGTAGCCGGACGTTTTCTGAGCTTTCTCACGATATCGTAGCCACTCTCATCCGGAAGCATCACATCAAGCAGTATGAGGTCCGGTACGAGCTCATCCAGCTTCTTGTAAAATTCCTTTGCGTTTTCAAATGCACTGACTATGTAATTACTGTTTTTTAAAGCAATAGTCTCTATCTCACGTATGCTCTCATCGTCCTCTACAATATAAATAAGTGCCATAGCTTTCTCCATTTCAAAATCTTATGTAAAATTTTTACCTGCTTTTTACTTTCGATTATACATTACTAATGTAAAACAGACGATGGTTTTATGTAAAATTTATGTAAAATCCATCGTCTGTATCAATTTTATCTGTATATAACTATGATTTAATTTTTCAGCATAAAGATTAAATCATGATTTGCGAACCTTGTCATCAAGTGCAAACTCAACCCACTCAGCAATATTTGTCGCATGGTCTCCAATACGCTCGAAGTATTTTGCAACCATGAGAAGATCCTCTGCCTGCTCACCATCCTCCGGATGTTCCCTGATGAAATCAATAAGCTCAACCTTTACCTTATCAAAAAGATCATCAACCACATCATCCTGCTTCATCACTATGCGAGCCTTGTCATTGTTCTTCTCAACATACGCCTCGATTGCCCTGATAAGCATAAGCATTGTCTCTGAAGCCATGCTCTTGACATGCTCTATATTGACCCTGTATGGCTTGTCACTGCTCATCAAAATGGTCATCTCGCTGATATCGGCTGCGTGGTCTCCTATACGCTCCATATCAGTAACCATCTTCATCGCTGCAGAAATTGTTCTAAGGTCTCTTGCTACAGGCTGCTGCTGCATGAGCAGATTAAAGCACAGGCTCTCTATCTTTTTCTGCTCTCTATCTATCTCTGAATCGCCCTCCATGATAGCTTTGGCGCTATCGGCATCCTGATGTATAAATGCCTCGATTGCTTTCTGGATTGACTCCTCAATCATGCTTCCCATGTGCATCATTTCTTCATTCAGCTTCTTAAGCTGCTCGTCGAATTTCGATCTCATTAACCAAACCTCCCTGTGATGTAATCCTCTGTTCTCTTGTCCTGTGGATATGAGAAAATTGTCTTTGTGTCACCAAACTCTACCATATCTCCCACAAGAAAGAAGGCTGTATCGTCTGACACACGCACTGCCTGCTGCATGTTATGTGTTACAACTACAACCGTGTACTTTTTCTTTAAATCCTCCATGAGCTCCTCTATCTTTGAAGTAGAGATAGGGTCGAGCGCTGATGTTGGCTCATCCATCAAAAGCACCTCCGGCTGTACGGCAAGCGCTCTCGCAATACACAGTCTCTGCTGCTGTCCACCCGAAAGCCCCATAGCAGATTTCTTTAATCTATCTTTAACTTCATTGAATATCGCAGCACCCTGAAGGCTTTCCTCAACTATCTGGTCGAGTATCTTTTTATCCTTGATGCCATGCACTCTCGGGCCATATGCGATATTGTCATATATGCTCATAGGGAACGGATTTGGCTGCTGGAAAACCATACCGACCTTTTTGCGAAGTACGGTTGTATCGACTGATGGTGCATATATATTCTCACCATCTATCTCTATGCTTCCCTCGATTCTGACGTTGTCAACCAGATCATTCATTCTGTTGATACACTTTAAAAATGTAGACTTACCACATCCTGACGGTCCGATCAGCGCTGTCACGCTGTTTTCTTTTATGTCCATATTGACACCATGCAGTGCATGATTCTGGCCATAATACAGATTCAGGTCGCGAACCTGAATTTTGATTTTTTTCTCCATTTGTATCTCCTGCAACATGTAATAAATTTCTTGTCTTCGAGAATACATTATATGGATGCTTTGTAAAATGCTCTATCAGATGTATGTAAAATCTATGTCAAATTTTTACACACATAAATTATTCGCACTGTTTGTATTTATTATTTGTATATACTATTTATATGCTTTATAGTCGGCTTTATTAAAGTACTGTCTGGTTAAAGTATTGTATCTTTAATAATTAAAAGCTCATCCATTATCCTGTCTGCATCAATATTTGAGTAATTGATAATAAACTGATGCCTGTCCTCCTTTGGCTTGATCAGGTTGAAATGGGTAATCGCCTGAAGCTTTATGCCTTTTTTCAAAAGCCTTTCTTCAACTGTTTTGTCCGGAAGGTTCGTGTCAAACTGTATGATAAAATGCAGTCCGGAGTCCCTGCATTCCTTTTCAGTGAAGCAGCCTTTTATGGACGAAAGCACGCTCTGGCGCTTTCTGCCGTAGTGCAGTCTCATTCTGTTTATGTGCTTTTCAAAATAGCCCTCGCTGATAAATCGTGCCAGCGTATACTGCTCGAAGGTCGATACCGTACATGAGTAAAATGAAAGCCTCCTGTAAAACTCATTTGCCAAATGCTCCGGCAGCACCATGTAGCTGATTCGGATGGTGGATGTGAGAGACTTTGAAAATGTATTTATATAGATGACCTTTTCACACGCATCTATCGAGAGGATGGGCGGTATCGGGTGTCCGTTCATGCGAAACTCACTGTCATAATCATCCTCTATGATGTATCTGTCGCTGCTCTCGTTGGCCCATGCCAAAAGCTCATAGCGGCGGTTTACAGGCATGGTGATTCCTGTCGGGAAATGGTGTGTCGGGCTGATATGTGCTATCTGCGCGTTCGCTTTCTTTATAAGCTCCACGCTGATGCCCTGCTCATCCATCTGCACCGGCAGACATTTTGCATTGTTGCACTCGTATATCTGGCTGATTTTCTTATAGCCCGGATCCTCCACGCAGTATACCTTGTCCGTACCCAAAAGCTTCACAAGCAGTCCGTACAGATACTCTGTTCCCGCTCCGACTATTATCTGGTCCGGGTCCACATTCATACCGCGAAACGACGACAGATGGCTTGCTATCGCTTCACGAAGCTCCCTCACTCCGCCACACGGCGACACCGACAAAAGCTCCTGCTCCCTAAGGGAAATCGTCTCTCGCATGAGCTTTGCCCATATGGAAAATGGAAAGTTGCCCGAGTCTGTCCTGTTTGATGAGAAGTCAAATATACTTTCATCCTGTTCATGCGGCAGCTTTATGCTAAGCTCCTTGTGCACCGGTGCCTTGATTACCCTGATATCTGACACATCGGCTATGAAATAGCCCCTCTTGGGCCTTGCAAACATATAGCCCTCGCCTATCAACTGGTCATATGCATTTTCAACCGTAATGGTACTAACCCCCAGATTCTTTGCGAGGGTACGTTTTGATGGCATTTTCTCCCCGGAGCTTAATTTTCCCTGTGATATATCGTTTTTGATGCACTCATACAGGCATTTGTAGAGTGGCCCGTCTGTTTTTGTGAGGTCGTAGGTCAGCATTTGATTCACCGCTTTCTGGCATTTTTATTTTCCTTATTTTGAATATTTTAATATTACCAGATGTGGCGTAATATTGCAACCATGATATATGGCTGGTGGGAGCAAATACATCGTGGCGGTGCAGGCCAGGATTGCCGAGGCTGCCGGTGCATGTGCTGTCATGGCGCTTGAGAGAATCCCTGCCGATATCAGAGCCGCAGGCGGTGTTTCAAGAATGAGCGATCCTAAGATGATTAAGGGCATTCAGGAGGCTGTCAGCATCCCCGTCATGGCAAAGTGCCGTATCGGTCACTTCGTGGAGGCTCAGATACTTGAGGCTATCGAGATTGACTACATTGATGAGTCTGAGGTGCTTTCACCTGCTGATGATGTGTACCATATCAATAAGAGAGATTTCAAGGTGCCTTTCGTATGTGGTGCAAGAGATCTCGGTGAGGCTCTCCGCCGTATCAACGAGGGAGCTTCCATGATCCGTACAAAGGGTGAGCCCGGTACAGGTGATATAGTGCAGGCTGTCAGACATATGAGAAAGATGAATTCTGAGATTGCTAAGCTTACTTCCATGCGTGAGGATGAGCTTTTCGAGGCAGCTAAAAATCTTCAGGTGCCTTTCGAGCTGGTCAAATTCGTTCATGATAACGGCAAGCTTCCGGTTGTAAACTTTGCGGCAGGCGGTGTGGCTACTCCGGCTGATGCGGCTCTTATGATGCAGCTCGGTGCTGAGGGTGTGTTCGTCGGTTCAGGTATCTTCAAATCAGGCGATCCTGCCAAGAGAGCTGCCGCTATCGTAAAAGCTGTGACAAACTTTACTGATGCAAAGCTCATCGCAGAGCTTTCTGAGGATCTCGGTGATGCTATGGTCGGAATCAACGAGAGCGAGATTAAAATCATCATGGAGGAAAGAGGCAAATAAAATGAAATCAGGACTTAAGATTGGTGTTTTAGCTGTTCAGGGAGCGTTTATTGAGCACAAGCGCATGCTTGAATCTTTAGGCTGTGAGTGTGTTGAGCTGCGCAAAAAATCAGATATCTGTGATATAGACGGACTCGTGCTGCCAGGCGGTGAGAGCACTGTCCAGGGCAAGCTGCTACGTGAGCTTGATATGTTTGATGAGCTTAAGGGAAGAATCGCAAACGGACTTCCGGTGCTTGCAACCTGCGCCGGTCTTATCCTTTTAGCTTCACATATCAGCAACGATGACAACGTATATTTCGGCACTCTGCCTGTCACTGTTAAAAGAAATGCCTACGGCAGACAGCTTGGAAGCTTTAAGGCTACAGCAAGGTTTGACAATAGCTTTGACTTTACCATGACATTTATCAGGGCTCCTTACGTGGAAGCTATTGATGCTTCAGCAAAGAATGATGTGCGTGTACTCGCAGAGTATGACGGCAAAATTGTCGGTGTACAGTATAAGAACCAGATTGGGCTGGCTTTTCATCCGGAGCTTGATGATGATACACGGATTCATGAGAGGTTTTTGGAGATGATATCTGCAAATTAAATCACGTCTATATTATGATTAAAGGGGCAAAATACCTTTTGACCCTCATATCATATTATTGAATGGCTATATATGATATTACACATCTAATATGAAACATGTGATATAGAGCATAGATGGAAAGCATAATAATATTACGCTTACACAATTGAAACGTTTGCGTGTAAAGGCCGGGGCATCTGCCCCGGCTTTTGTTGTTTCTTATGTCGTATAAGTTCAATATATAATATAGTTTTAAAAAGCTCAAAACTCCAGAGTCACCTTAAACAGATCGCCATCCACAGTCAGCTCCAAAGTACCATTCATAAGCTTCATAAGGCTTTCTGCAATAGACAGTCCAAGTCCGCTGCCCTCGGTATTTCGTGAGCTGTCTCCTCTGACAAAACGCTCCTTAAGCTCATCGCTTGAAATATTAAGCGGTGTAGCTGATACATTCTTGAAGGTTATGATGGCTCCGCTGTCCTTTGGAATGATGTCAATGTACACTCTCGTACCCGGCTGGGCGTATTTGTTGATGTTGTTCATCAGATTATCAAACACTCTCCACAGATGTCGTCCATCTGCCTGAATCATGACAGGCGTAACGTCATTTTTAATAATTAAATCAAGATTATTTTTCTTGAATTTTTCTTCATATTCCCCGGCTACCTGTGATAACATAACAGCTGCATCCAGTTCCTCCAGCTCTACGTTTATGCTGCCCGTAGATGCCTTTGACGCTTCGAGTAAATCCTGAATTAATTTTTTCAGACGTGATGACTGTCTGTCGAGAACATCAAGATATTCGCGTACCTTCTCGTTATCTATGTCCTCCTTCTGCAACAGGTCCACATAATTGATAATGGAGGTGAGCGGTGTCTTGATATCATGCGACACATTTGTGATGAGCTCCGTCCTGAAGCGCTCGCTCTTCATTTTTTCAGAGACCGCAGCCTCTATTCCATTGCTCACATTATTCAAATCCTCGCCATGCTTTCTGAAAAACAGCATAAGCCTTGATGTATCAACCGGCTGTGAAAAATCACCGTTTGCTATAGCCTTTGTAGCGCATCTTATCCTGTCATACTGCATGATAAATGCGATAAGCAGAGCAAGCTCTATAAGCTTTATAATGAATATAAATCCAATACTCCCTATTCCAAAGCCTATAAGCTCAAGCAGGCATATGAAACCGAATGCCAGCATACTGATCAAAAACAGCGGTACATTTCTTTCTATCCATGAAAAGCCGTATCTGATTGGGGCAAATACCATCCTGCATAGCTTTTTGACAGGCTTTAAGAAAAATCTCACAACATAGTAGCACAGTGTATGCTTCCAGAACTCATGTGCCCTGATTCTTACGTATGTTGTCAGGATTGCTTCAAGCGAAACCATGGTTGCCGCCAGACAAATGAGTGCCACCACCGGAAGCTGCTTTATAAGTAAAAAGCCTGCCGGAAATACCATAAAGTCTGCAAACATTGTCACACCAAGCATCACCTCATACGGCATCCTGTCATATAATCGTAATTTAATTTCTTCCGAATCCTCACGTTTTCCGGCAACTGTCAGCAGATACCCCGCTGTAATCACAAAACCAAGTATAAATATGACAAACAATACACTCAAATGAGCCTCTGTAAATTCCATGACGTCAAGTAAGCTGTCTGCCTGATTGAAGTAATCGCCCTTTTCCTGAAGCTGCTGCGGAAGCTTTGCATACACATAATAGTACTCAGGCTTATCTTCCGTTTGGGTGTATGGATAGTACACAATTCCGGTATCCGATATATTAAAGGTATCCGGTAAAAGCTCATAGCTCTCATTCACCTGCTCCACCACTTTTATGATTTCGTAGCTGTCATAATAAATATCCTCATCATAATCGTAGTAAGAGCCGTCACTATCAAAGCGCGAATCGCCGTCATCACTCAGATTCATGCCACACTTTATATGATTTCCTTTTTCATCATAGCACTTTACATTTTTCCACTCGGCAAAGCCTGTAATATCGAGTGACTGGCCTGTAAACATCTCCTCGTAGGCAAAGTAATTATTTCCATTCTCATCGGTTTTCTCAACTGCCTTATATAAGCCAAGCGAGCTGTTATCGTTAGAGCCTGTCATCACCCTCACCTTTGGAATGACATAAGCGGTACCATCATTCAGGCACAGATAAAAGAGCCCATTTGTCTTGGAATACATGATTGAGCTGATTCTCTCACTGTTCATATTGTTTGATGCATCGTCTGACTCTTCATAGCTGCCGCTCATTGCATCCCACAGATATGATAGCCTGTTCCACTTTAAGTTCTTTGCCTTGTAGCTAAAAATATAATCCGGATTTGATATTTCATCCACACTTGAATACACCTTTGCTGCATCAGATTTTACATCTACCTTGTCCTCTGATGTTTCATTACTCTTTACCACTGCGACCTGCAGATTTGTATCGTCCATCATCTGCGAAAATGCATTGTCATCACCGGATTCATAATTGTACACCATCTGTCTGCTATAGGCTCCTGCAATATTCGCATGAATTTCATCCCTTAGCTGTGCTGTACTTTCATAATTGTTTGTATACACTGCAACTAACGTTGTTACAACAAGCCCTGCCGCCATGACCGAGCATACTATAAATGCCGCCAGCTTAAGCCACAGATTTCTTGATATTTTTTTCATATCATTCACCTTCCATTTTATAGTGCTTCACCTGACAAAGCTGTATCAAGCACGCACCTATTCAGCGTCAATTTTGTATCCGCGGCCCCAGATAACCTTTAAGTACCTTGGCTCAGCCGGATTTATCTCAACCTTTTCTCTGAGATGACGGATATGTACCGCCACCGTGTTTTCTGTCCCATACGGCTCATCCTTCCAGACCTTTGCATATATCTGATTCGGCGAATACACCTCGCCCGGATGCTCCATGAGAAGCTTCAAAATATCGTACTCTGTACGTGTGAGATTTGCTGCCTCGCCATCAACTGTCACCGTCTTTGATTTGTCATCGAGCTCAATGCCGCCTATTACCAGCTTTCCTGCGCTTGTATTGCCTGCGCCAAGAAGCATGTATCTCCTGATCTGTGACTTCACCCTTGCCTGCAACTCTACCGGGTTAAACGGTTTCGTCACATAGTCGTCTGCTCCGACCGTGAGCCCGAGTACCTTGTCAGTGTCCTCACTTTTGGCAGTGAGCAGTATGACCGGCACATTAGAGATTTTTCTGATTTCCACCATCGCCTCTATGCCGTCCATGACAGGCATCATTATATCCATCAGGACAAGATGCACATCATTGTGTTTTACTATATCAAGCGCCTCCAGCCCGTTTCGCGCCGGGATTACCTCGTAGCCATCGCTGGTCAAATAAATGCTGATTGCCGATACAATGTCTTTTTCATCATCACATACTAATACTTTATACATAATTGCCTCCGGAAGTTTTATGTTGATCTTATTGTATCAATTGTAACATTAAAATCCAATTATGTAACACATTAAGATTTGTTTAAGAAATAATCTTTATGAAACTAAAAAGAAGCTCCGATTTACTGATATCAAATCGAAGCTTCTTTTCTTAGTTAGATTATTATATTTGTTATTTACTATATTCGTTAATTTATTATTATGATTAAAGGGGTAAAATACCTTTTGAGCCTCATATCATTATAATAGCCGGTTGATTTGTTTACTTCGCCTGGAATTTCTTTGCCAGCACCTTTGTCAGGATGTTGATTAAGAATACAATTACGAGAAGCACAACCGCAATTCCAAATGCCTGGTCAAATTTTCCTTCACTTGTCGCTGCAAGGTAGAGCTTGATGGTAAGTGTTCCACCTGACTGCATTATCTTTGAGAAATAACCGCTGGCAACCTTTGGAAGCATTCCCGCACTTCCTGCCGTAAAGAGAAGTGCTGCTGACTCACCTACTATTCGGCCGATTGCAAGGATAACACCTGTGATGATTCCCGGCATGGCTGATGGCAACAGGATGGTGCGGATGGTGTGCCATTTTCCGGCTCCAAGTCCGACTGCTCCGTGTCTGTAGCTGTCCGGTACAGTTTTAAGCGCCTCCTGTGTATTTCTTGTGATGAGAGGCAGAACCATGAGCGTCAGTGTCAGTGAACCTGTCAGGATACTGTAGCCAAAGCCTATTGTCTGTCCAAAGAACATCATTCCGAAGAGGCCAAAGATGATTGACGGTATTCCTGCAAGTGTCTCTGTGGCAAACTCTATTGTGGATACGAGCTTACCCGGCTTTGCATACTCATTCAAGTACACGGCTGCTCCCACTCCTACGGGAGTTGCTATGAGCATGGTGATAATTATGATGTAAAGTGTATTGAGCAGGTTGCCCGCTATTCCTACGGTGCCTCTTAATACAGATGTCTCGCTGGTCATAAACTGCCAGTTGACCTGGCCGATTCCCCTGACAAATACATATATGATGATTCCCGCAAGCAGCACTACCGATAATGCCGCACACAGATATATGAAAAAGTATACTACATCCTCGCCTATTCTACGGCGTTTTCCATTTATACTAGTCATTTTCCACAGCTCCTTTCTTTTTGAGTTTCATAAGGGTGAGATTGATTATCATGATAAACACAAAAAGCACAAGACCTACTGAGAAAAGCACCTGTCTGTGAAGTCCGCTGGCGTATCCCATCTCGCTGACGAGCTGTGTGGTAAGGAAACGCACTGAGTTGAACGGAAGTGGAAAGCTTACCGTTCCACCGGCTACCATGTTGATAGCCATCGCTTCTCCAAGCGCACGACCTATTCCGAGCACAATTCCTGTCATGATTCCTGACTTTGCTGCAGGAACCGTCACTTTAAATATTGTCTGTATCTTTGTTGCTCCAAGAGCAAGGGATGCCGCTCTCATCTGCTGCGGTACTGCCTGTATTGATGATACGCTCATGTTGATTACCGTAGGAAGAATCATGATTGCAAGCACTATGATTGCTGCAAGCAGATTTGATCCGCCGGTAAACTGATGTGTTGCTGAGTTTGCAAAAACATGTTTCTCCAGCTTGTATAATACCGGATTAAGTATCATAAGTCCTAAAAGTCCATAGATTACTGATGGAATGGCTGCAAGCAGCTCTACTGCCGGCTGTACTACCGCTGAGAGCTTTTTGTTTGACACCTCAGTGAGAAATACTGCCGTAAGAAGAGCAATCGGTACTCCTATGAGTATAGATACCGCTGTTCCTATGATGGATGTGAGGATTATGTACAATATTCCGTAGCTTGGGTCTGCCGCTGTCGGCGCCCATTTTGTTCCGAATAAGAGGTTTAACACTCCGACCTTGAAAAATGCCGGTGCACCTTTAAGGAACATATAAATTGTTATTGATAATACTGCGAATATTGCCACAACCGCACATACCGTGAATATTATTTTGGCAACATTCTCTACTATGGATTTATGTTTCATTTGATACTCCTTGTTTCAAAAAGTTCCCCAGGAAACCTGCCATTTCCTGAGGAAACCCTGTATCTTATCGATATGTATTAATACTGATGTCTGTATTTCGTATCATTAATATGCCCGATACTTTCTACTGAGGGAGGATAAGACCTACCTTCTTGATAACTGCCTGTCCCTCATCTGAGTTTACATAGTCAAACCAAGCTTTAACAATATTGTTCTGCTCGTCAATCTTGCCCTTTGTAGCCATTACGAATGGACGAGAAAGAAGATATTTGCCTGCTACAATGTTTTCCTCTGTTGCCTCTACTCCGTCAATTTTCATTGCTGTTACTGTATCATCAAGCACGTCAAGTGAAACATATCCGATTGCTCCCGGTGTTGAGCCTACCTTTGCAAGAACTGCTCCTGTTGAGTCAAGCTCCTGTGCATATTTGCACTGATCCTTTACATCAAGAAGCTCCTCGAAGGCTCCTCTTGTACCTGAAGCTGCCTCACGGCCGATTGCTACGATTGCCTCATCTTTTCCACCAAGGTCTTTCCAGTTTGAAATCTCACCTGTGTAGATTTTCTTTAAGTCATCTGATGTAAGCTCTGTTACTGAGTTGTCCTTGTCTGTGATTACTGCTATTCCGTCGATTGCTACGATGTTTTCCTCAACGCCGTTTGCTTTCTCATCATCTGTAAGTGCTCTTGATGAATCTCCGATATCTACGCTTCCTGCTGTCACTGACTCGATTCCTGAACCAGAGCCTGTATACTCTACTGTTACTGTTACTCCAGGGTTTTTCTCCATGAATGACTCCTTGAGCGCCTCACAAAGCTTCTCCATTGAAGTACTTCCTGCAAGTGAAAGTGAACCGCTTAAGTTCTCATTTGATGTACCTTCATCTGCGCTTGTATCTGCATTGTTGTCTGCTCCGTCTGAGCTTGAACCACATCCTGTAAATGCTGCTGTCATCATTGTTGCAGCAGTTGCTAAAACTAAAAGTTTTTTCATACGATTTTTCATTTTAATTTCCTCTTTCATTACTTTCTTGAATTTATTTCTTTGTTTGTTACAACTGATATAGTAATAGGGAAATGTAAAATGCAAAATCATTAGTGTGTAAAATGCATGTAAAAAAATATTTTTAATTTACAGTACGATTGTAAATTCATATCCTCCGGTGGCTGTACATCTGTTCTGCCGGATGGTGGCTCTTTGAGCGTGGGAGTCCCTTTATTTGTGCTTTCATCTGCTGTATTGCCGAATGTATCTGTGTTTGCGTTTTCTGTATCTAAAAGATCCAGGAATGTTCCTCCTTTTCCGGCAATCAGCTTAAGACGCGCATCCAACGCCTCGTTTGTACTTATATAGTTTGCAATGTTTATCGTGCCTACAATTGTAAAACAATTGAAACTCATAACATTGCTATGGCTATGAATTTTCTTCGTAATTTTTTGAGCATTTTATCACCTGCACATTTTTTCTATTTCATGCTCTACGTCCATGGGGTCCAATGGACTTTCCGCTGTTTCATATGTCAATATAAGATTTTTTCCCTGATAATATCCATTTTCGTTATATTTCAATATCTTTCGATAAGCTTTATTTCGATAATCAGGATTGTCTATCAAGCCAAGATGCTCCCACAGAATTATGTCGCCATTTTTCTTCTCAACCGTAAAATCGGGATAATAAATACCATCTGAAATTTTAATCGCCTTCTCGTACTCAAACTTTATATTATTATCATACAAGGCTGTCGCAATAATTACTTCTGATTTTGACCGCACTATAATTCCCATTTTAGTATAAAACTTGAGTGCTTCAGGGTTAGGAACCTGTGTCTTTTCATTTGTCTCTTCATTGTCCTTCTTATCAACTGCTAAAAGTATACTTCTATAATGTTTTTGCTTCAACATTTTCTGGGCATAATCGGTTTTATATTTTTTCCGGGCCTTCCTGTTTGTCTCGAGTAGTCTGAGCTCATTTATTGTATCCTTCAAATAAAGCTCCAGATATTTTTTATTGACAAGATTTCTGATTTCTTTATCATTTTTCTTTGATAAATACTCTCTTCTGCCATTTTTCCAAACATACCATTTAACATTTCCATCCTTTTGTGTTGGATAGATTGTCCCTTCCTCAGTGATGGTCTCCAGCCTTTCCTGAATCTCTAATATCTCACTTTCCAACCAATGGATTCTATTATCTATTGAACTTATTTTATTTTCCTCCTAACTCTTTGCATCATGTGATGCCATGTATGTGATTCTAACAGTAATTCAATTGTTTTTGTGGGGAATATGATAATTGAAAAATCCAGCATTTTCTAAATAAGAAGACAAAAAAAGTGAATTTTCAGAAAAAATAAAAATAATTATTGCTCAAGATTCATAGGTGCCCCTGCCATATGGAAACATTTCTACCCAAATATTATGATTAAAGGTTCAAAAGGTATCATCGATGCATGCTTGCATGCAATTCGATGTATACCTTAGTGACACGCACCACACCGAGAAAGTAGCAATTTGCTGCGGGGACGCAGAAAATTAGCGGACTTCGAGGTGTAGTCAGATTATGGAAATGCGTAGCATGTAGCAATCTGATTAATCATAAATGAGGGGCAAAATACCTTTTGCCACTCATATCATTATTATCTTGTATGAATAAAATAAACTATGCATTATTACTTTCTATGAATGAAATAAACTATGCATTATTACTTTCTATGAATGAAATAAACTCAGCAGCATTTCTCGGTTTTGAGAAATAATAACCCTGAATGTAATCTATTCCAAGCTCATCCAGCTTTGCAAACTGCTCCTTCTCCTCGATTCCCTCAGAAACAATCTCAAGCTTTAGCTTTTGAATCATGCCCATTGCGGCATCCATAACCGGCTTGCCCTTTCCGTTGTCAAAATATGCATTTGTCATGCCTCTGTCAAATTTCACAATGTCAATCGGCATATCAACAATATAGCTTAAATTTGACTGACCTGTGCCAAAATCATCCAGCGCAAACCTCACTCCCACCTTACGCAGGGCATTCATATTATCAAGCAGTATCTTTTTTTCAGTGATAGATGCAGACTCTGTAATCTCAAGCACAATATCATTTGCATCCACATGATATTTCTCCATAATTGCAATAAAATCCTGCGCTAAATGGTCATAAGCACACTGCACCACTGACAGGTTGCATTCAATATACTCAATTCCCATCGCATGTATATCATGCTGTACAATAAATCTGCACACTTTCTCAAACACGCGCTCTCCAAGCCTTAAAATGAGTCCCCGCTTCTCAGCTACAGCAATAAACCTGCCCGGAGGTATGATATTTCCCTCGCGTGACCTTATTCTGACAAGCGCCTCCGCAGAGGTGAATTTATGCGTTTTAGTGTTATAAATAGGCTGGTAAAATACCTCAACACGGTTATCGCGCAATGCCTCTATTATCTCATTCTCAACCGAATTTTCATCATATATGTGCTCAATGACTTCATTATTTATGAGCATCACGCCGCGCCCCGTAAACTCAGCTCTGTTACGCTTGGCATATTGAAAAAGCCCCAGTATATCCGATGGTCTCCGCACAAGCTCAGTAGACCTTAGATAATATATCTCCCCAAACAGCATCGTCATATTGTCACCGCCCCATGGCTTGTCGAACCTGCGTTCCAATATTCCGATTGTTTTTTCTGCACAATCAGTATTCTCAAAAACCAGCAGATACTCGTTTGCCGAGCTTCTAAAAACATAATTATCAGGCAGCTTATTTATAAAAGAAACCACCTCATAAAAAATACTTTTTTCCATCTCGCGGGTGAAAAAATCATTTTCATTGCTTCCATAGCGAATACACACTATCGATACATCATTCCCCTGTCCATATGCCTCCTTCATGTATTCAAAAAGGGCATTGAGGTTGAAAAATCCTGTATCCCTGTCAATATTTGCCATTGGATTTTCAAGCATAATAAAAAGGATAAGCACACCTATCACACTCGCAAAGCTGACAATCAATATTTTTTTATCTATAAACTGAATAACCGCCGATATAAACATAAGAGCCACCCAGACCTGCATGCTCTTTCTTCTTCTCGGATTTATAGCCTGACTGTATTTTTTTGTCAGCATTAGAATAAGCGCCAGCAGAATTACAGTTACTGCATATGTTATAATAACAGCCGGACCATATGTATAAACTATATTATCCGAATCATAAATTTTAATCGGTACGACCATTATCAGAATATCAGTTAAGATTCCAAATATCCACAGCCGCTTTCTCCACTTGCGCTCAAGCTCTTTTTTCCTGAAAATATCCACGCATATATACCAGAAGGCCACCATGGCAACCCATGTAACCGTCCAGAGATATAATTTGCAGATAATATTGGTAGCAGTATGAGGATATCCGCTTCTTTTTTCAATTGCAACAAGTGCGAAAATATCAAAGAAAAGTGACAGCAAGCCTGCAATCCATACCTCAACAAAAGCCTTCGATGTATGTAATATAATCTTTTTCTGCGAAATATAAAAATACATTATTACGAACATCACCGCAATGGCACACATTTGTGAAACAATATTCATATCCCCTATTTCCTGTACCTTTCCTAAATCAGGCCAATACACTAGTACTATTTTACCGTTATTTTACCAATAAAGCAATATATTGTTTTGATTTACAAAGAACTAAATAAAAAAGTTACTATTCACACTGAACAGTAACAAAAAAACACGCTATGCGCGTGCTCCAAAATAATACAGTCGATAACTATTCAGATACATACATAAATAAATCGGCGTGACAAGATTCGAACTTGCGACCTCTACGTCCCGAACGTAGCGCTCTACCAAACTGAGCCACACGCCGTCTGCAATTCGTTTTGCAACTATTAAATAATATCACAATGTATAAATTTTGTCTACCCCATAATATATATTTATGGTATGATTTATGCTGTATAAGATGATAAAAATTTACACTATTGTGCCCAGCCTCACAGCGAGGTATCATACCCATGGCAGAACTGTAATTTAATCACGTAATTATTTTCTTTATACTATGAAGCCGGCCCGACAGCGCAGCGATCGGCTTAGCACCACGGTATATAAATTATAAGGAGAATATCATGACAAATCAGACAAATCACACCAATCACATAAATCACATAAATAAAACAGCTATAATAACCGGAGCTTCACGCGGTATCGGTGCCGCCATTGCCAAAAAGCTGGCTTCCTGTGGCTATAACCTCTCACTTTGCTGCCGCAATTCATCTGACAGGCTAAAGGCACTGGCTGATGAGCTTCACTGTGCATACGGAATTGAGGTGCTATGCTACACCGGAAATGTAGGAGACTTTTTCTTTGCCAAGGATATGGTTACGAATACCATTTCCCATTTTGGCCATATAGATGTGCTCATTAACAATGCCGGCATATCGCATATCGGGCTGCTGAGCGACATGACACCGGAGGAATGGAACAATATCGTGGCAATAAATCTGACCGGTGTTTTTAACTTTACAAAGCTCGTCATCCCTTATATGGTTGCCGATAAATGTGGCCGCATACTACAGATTTCATCTGTCTGGGGCAATGTCGGAGCATCCTGCGAGGTGGCATACTCAGCCTGCAAGGGCGGTATAAATGCATTTACCAAGGCACTCGGCAAGGAGCTTGCGCCATCGCATATTCCGGTCAATGCCATAGCCTGTGGTGTCATAGATACCGATATGAACCGCTGCTTTGATGAGACAGAACGCGCTGAGCTGGCCGATGAAATTCCTGCCGGACGCTTTGCCACAGCCTGTGAGGTTGCAGATATGGCTTACTCCGTCATCACTGCACCTGATTACCTCACAGGACAGATAATCACTTTTGATGGTGGCTGGATTTAAAATTGTAATTTTAATTTTTTTATTTTTCGTATTTTTTAGATATTTGTTGATATTTGTAATTATTGTGTTACAATTCATTTATGAGTAGTATAAATAAC
>OHCZ01000552.1_pt1 | contig 20692 bp, 15 predicted proteins | sample 1566891 | NCBI WGS metagenome assembly OHCZ01 (sample SAMEA3879510, study PRJEB24766) | human gut metagenome | biome: human-associated habitat; feature: feces | place: USA | collected 1985/1987
CCCTCTCCGTCACGGCTCTGCCGTGCCACCTCTCCCGAAAGGGAGCGGCTTTGGCAGGGACGCAAAGCACATTGCTTACCGGTCGGCTTTTCCGCCCATTGACCAGCGAGCTTATACCCTATGCAAAAAATTGGCTGGCGAGTATTCGCCAGCCGTGTGAAACGCTTTTTGCCCCGCTTTTTCTCGAAAAAGCGGGAACCCTCGTTTCCCTTTTACTTATGATACTTCATCCCCGCATTGATGGTGCAGGCACGATAGATCTGCTCTGTAAGCACCAGGCGTGCCAGCTGATGCGGCATCGTGATGCGTCCCATGCTGAACCGCAGGGCTGCCGCCTGTTTGATCTGGGGTGCCAGGCCATGAGAGGAGCCGATGACAAAAGCCACGTCCCCTGCTCCGCTGCCCGCCCGCTGTGCCAGAAAGTCCGCCAGCTCCTCCGAGGAGATTGCTTTCCCCTCCACGCACAAAGCCACGATCGCTGCGCCCTTGCGCACATTGGACAGGATTGCCTTCGCTTCCTTTTCCAGCGCTTTTTCCACCACAGCCTGCGAAGCGTTTTTTTCCTCGATCTTTTCTTCCGGCAGCTCCAGGATGCGGAAGTTTGCAAAAGCAGCCAGACGCTTCTGATACTCTGCCACACCCTCGGCAAAATATTTGGCATTCAGTTTGCCCACACAGATCAGGTCAATATTCTGCATCGTTCCTCCTTACAGCAGGCTCATCTGCTGTTCGCCCTCATCCTCCGGGCGCAGCAGCGCACCGGCGGCAGGCAGACTGCGCACCCGGTACCGGTGGGGATTTGCCAGCGCCAAACTCTCCGCCGGAACCGCAGAGGTTATATTCTGGTTCTTTTTCAGGGTCACCACAGCCACGCCCTGGCTGTCCCGGGTGGTCTTTTCCGGGATCTGTGCCGTGCCCACCAGCAGCATCCGGCCTGCGCTGGTGCGGATGGCCAGCTCCGTCTCCTCCGGCAGATAATGGATCAGAGCCAGCGGCGCTTTGTCGCTGTACGCCCGCAGCAGCTTGCGGCGGTTCTGCTTGGTAGCATATGCCGAAAGCGGGATCTTGGCGCACTTGCCGTTGGCAAAGAAGAACAGCATATGCCCGCTGTAATCCGCCGTAAGCACCATATCCAGGATGGTTTCTCCCTCGTCCATGCCCAGCCGTCCCGGCACGAAGATGCCCATCTGGGCCACCTTGCCATCCTCCAATTCTGCCAGCCGCACCTTATACACCTGGTGCTGGTCGGTGAAGAACAGCGCATCCAGATTGTTCCGGGTCTCTATCTGGCGGATGATCTCGTCCCCTTCTTTCAGCTTGTGGGCACCGGCGGTGCGCAGGCTCTGGGGCTGGATCTTTTTGAGGTAGCCTTCCCGGGTGAAGAACACGGTCACCGGATAATCCGGCACCGCTTCGGCTTCTTCGGCTTCTTCCTCCTGGGGCAGGTCATACAGGATCAGGCTGCGGCGGGGCTTGCCATATTTTTTGGCCGCCTCGTTCAGCTCTGCAATGATGATGCGGCGCACCCGGGCAGGCTTAGCCAGCACATCTTCCAGGTCTGCAATGTCCGCTTCCAGCTGATCGATCTCGCCGGTGCGCTTGAGCAGGTACTCCCGGTTCAGGTGGCGCAGTTTGATCTCCGCCACATATTCTGCCTGGAGCTCATCGATGCCAAACCCGATCATCAGGTTGGGCACCACCTCCTGTTCCTGCTCGGTGGAACGGATAATGTGGATGGCCTTATCGATGTCCAGCAGGATCGCCGCCAGGCCCTGGAGCAGGTGCAGGCGCTTGCGCTTGCCCTGCAGGTCGAACCAGGTGCGGCGGCGCACACACTCGGTGCGGAATGCGGTCCACTCCCGCAGGATCTCCCGCACGCCCATGACCCGGGGCTGACCGGAAACCAGGATGTTAAAGTTGCAGCTGAAGCTGTCCTCCAAAGGCGTGACCTTATAGAGTTTGGCCATCAGCTTGTCCGGATCTACGCCCCGTTTCAGGTCCAGCGTCAGCTTCAAGCCGTTGAGGTCGGTCTCGTCCCGCATATCACTGATCTCCCGGATCTTGCCCGCCTTGACCAGTTCTGCGATCTTATCCATGATGGCTTCCACCGTGGTGGTGGGGGGGATCTGGGTCACCTCGACGATATTTTCCCCCGGAACGGTGCGGTAGGCCGCCCGCACCCGCACGCTGCCCCGGCCCTGCTCATAGATCTGACGCATCTGTGCTTCGTCGTACAGGATCTGGCCGCCGCCCACAAAATCCGGAGCCGGCATGGTGGTGCTGATGTCATGGTCCGGGTCCTTGATGAGGGCCACCGTGGTCGCACACAGCTCTCCCAGGTTGAACGAACAGATATTGCAGGCCATGCCAACGGCGATGCCCAGGGTGTTGTTTGCCAGGATCGTGGGGAAGGTCACCGGCAAAAGGGTCGGCTCGGTGGTGGTGCCGTCGTAGTTGGGCACAAAGTCCACGGTCTCCTTATCAATGTCCCGGAACAGTTCCTCACATACCGGCTCCAGCTTTGCCTCCGTATACCGGGCAGCCGCATAGGACATATCCCGGCTGTACGCTTTGCCGAAGTTTCCCTTGCTGTCCACAAAGGGCAAAAGCAGGCTCTCGTTGCTGCGGCCCATGCGCACCATCGTTTCATAAATAGCCGCATCGCCGTGGGGGTTCAGGTGCATGGTGCTGCCCACTACGTTGGCAGACTTGGTGCGCACCCCTTTCAGCAGCCCCATACCGTACATCGTATACAGCAGCTTGCGGTGGGCAGGCTTAAAGCCGTCGATCTCCGGCAGGGCACGGCTGACGATAACGCTCATGGCGTAGGGCATATAGTTGGATTCCAGCGTAGACGTGATGGGGTCCTGCAATACGCTGCCCGCGTTCAGGATCTCCACCCCTTCGCCCAGCTGCGGGCGCACCGGCTTGGGTGATTTTTTGCTTGTTTTTCTTGCCATTGTCTATCCTCTGCTCAAAATATCGTTGATTGCCATAGAGGTCAGGATACATCCAGTGCGTCCAGATACTCGGCTCCGTGGGCGGCGATATGCTCCTTGCGGCCGGTCAGGTTGTCGCCCAGCAGCAGGTCGAACACACGGGCCGTCTCTGCCACATCATCGGGCTTGACCTGGATCAGGCGGCGGCTGGCCGGGTTCATCGTAGTCAGCCACATCATCTCCGGGTCGTTCTCGCCCAAGCCTTTGGAGCGCTGGATCGCATACTTTTTATCCCCGATCTCCTTCAGGAAAGCCGCTTTCTCCGGCTCTGTATAGGCAAAATAGGTGTGGTCCTTGGTGGTCAGCTCATACAGCGGCGACTCCGCAATATACACATAGCCCTCGTTGATCAGGGTCGGGGTAAGCCGGTACAGCATGGTCAGCACCAGGGTGCGGATCTGGTAGCCGTCCACGTCCGCGTCGGTACAGATGACGATCTTATTATAGCGCAGATTCTCCAGGTTGAAGGTCGCCAGCTCCTTGTTGTGCTTGCCGCCCAGCTCCACACCGCAGCCCATGACCTTGATCAGGTCCACGATAACATCCGACTTGAAGATACGGGCATAATCCGCCTTGAGGCAGTTCAGGATCTTGCCGCGGATGGGCATAATGGCCTGAAACTCGCTGTCCCGGCTCTGCTTGACGGCGCCCATAGCCGAGTCGCCCTCCACGATATACAGTTCCCGCCGGGAAGCATCCCGGGTGCGGCAGTCCACAAATTTCTGCACGCGGTTTGCCAGGTCGATCTGGGTAGAAAGGGTCTTTTTGATGCTCTGGCGGGTCTTTTCTGCGTGCTCACGGCTCTGTTTGTTCACCAGGACCTGCTGGCAGATCTTCTGTGCCTCATCCGGCTTTTCCAGGAAGTAGACCTCCAGATAATGCTTCAAAAAATCGGTCATCGCCTGGGAGACGAACTTATTGGTAATGGCCTTTTTGGTCTGGTTCTCATAGCTGGTACGGGTGGAGAAGCTGGAGGACACATACACCAGACAGTCCTGCACATCCTGGAAGCTGACGGCGCTTTCCCCTTTTTTATACAGGTTCTTCTCCTTCAGATATTTATTGATCTGGTAGACAAAGGCGGTGCGCAGTGCGTGCTCCGGGCTGCCGCCGTGCTCCAGCCAGGAGGAGTTGTGGTAATACTCCAGCAGCTGCACCTTGTTGGAAAAGCAGAAGGCAGCGCTCATGCGTACCTTATAATCCGGCTGATCTTCCCGGTCCCGGCCGACCGCCTCGCTCTCACAATAGAACACCGGGGTCATGGCGTCCTCTCCGGCGGTCTCTGCCACATAGTCAGCAATGCCTTTTTCGTACCGCCAGCTCTGCTGCCAGGGTTTGCCGGTAGCGGGGTCTTTTTCTTTTTCATCCGTAAAGTGCAAGGTCAGGCCCGCATTGACCACTGCCTGACGGCGCAGGGTATCCTTATAATAGCTGCCGGGCACATCGATATCCGTAAAGACCTCATCATCCGGTTTCCAGTGGATCACACTGCCGGTGCGGCGGCCCTTGTAGGGTTCCTTGTGCAGGCCGCCCACGTTCTCGCCCTTTTCAAAGTCCAGATGATAGTGGAAGCCGTCCCGGTAGATGTCTGCCGTCATCCATGCAGAGGCGTACTGGGTAGCGCACAGACCCAGACCGTTGAGGCCCAGGCTGAACTCGTAGTTGTCCTCTCCTTCTCCATACTTGCCGCCGGCGTACATCTCACAGAACAAAAGCTCCCAGTTGTAGCGCTCCTCGCCGTTGTTCCAATCCACCGGCATACCCCGGCCAAAATCCTCCACCAGCACACTGCCATCCTTGCAGCGGGTCACATTGATGGTATCGCCGTGGCCGTCCCGGGCTTCGTCGATCGAGTTGGAGATGATCTCAAAGATCGAATGGGCGCACCCCTCTACGCCGTCCGAGCCAAAGATGACGGCCGGGCGTTTGCGCACACGGTCGGCGCCTTTTAATGAGGTAATGCTCTCGTTGCCATATTCTTGTTTTCTTCTAGCCATATCCACCCTCCGGGCCGGGAGATCTGCCCTCCCAGCCGTTTTTTCTTCTTTTCGTCGTCTATTAAACCATAGGTTGTATGCAAAAGTCAAACACCCCTTTTTGATAAACGGCGCATCAGCGTCATTTTGAAACTTTTTTTGATTTTTTCTAAAGAAATTTCAATTTCCCCCTTTACAAATCCGTTTTTTGCGGTATAATAATCATCGTCCGGTGCGCCTCTGTAGCTCAGTAGGTAGAGCAGGGGACTGAAAATCCCCGTGTCATTGGTTCGATTCCGATCGGAGGCACCAGTCAAGGAAACCCATCAGGGTTTCCAATATGCGGCCGTAGCTCATCTGGTAGAGCGCCACCTTGCCAAGGTGGAGGTAGCGAGTTCGAGCCTCGTCGGCCGCTCCATAGGGAGCGAAACATCACTCCCGTCTTGGTGGCGTGGCCAAGTGGTAAGGCAAAGGTCTGCAAAACCTTTATTCACCAGTTCAAATCTGGTCGCCACCTCCAAAACAGCCCTGGACTTCGGTCCGGGGCTTTTTTGTTTTTATCTCTGCAAGCACAAAACAAGACCGGGGATGTTATCCACATCCCCGGTCTTGTCCATTCCACGGTATAACAGTTCTTGCCCTTTTCCTTCGAGCGGTCCAATGCCTTGTCCGCCCGTTTCAGTGCATCGTCCAGCCTCTCCCCTATTACTGCCGGGGTCAGCCCCACCGAAATACCGGTCAGCAGCCGGTCCTGCTTTGCACAGGCTGCCACATATATTACAGCCAGTTTATCACAGGAATGGTTATAATTTCACTTACGCTGTAAGTTTTGTTGCAACCACACCTCCAACGTGCTACAATGGCTCCATCACCCCCTGAAAGGAGGCCCCGCCCATGCCGGAGGAGAACTGCTCTACCCTTGCACCGGATACTCCGGTGCGCTATCTGAAAGGGGTCGGCCCCAAGACCGCTCAGCGCTTTGAAAAGCTGGGCATCCTGACTTTGGCCGATCTCCTGTGCCACTACCCACGTCGGTATGTGGATTTTACACAGCCCTACTCCATTGCACAAGCCCCCGCTGAGACCGAATGTGTCGTCAAGGCAGAGGTGTATGCAAAACTGGGGGGACGTATGCTGCCCGGCGGCCGGCAGATGGAACGGCTGACGGCGGGCGACGGTGTATCCACCCTGGAGGTCACCTGGTTCAATAACCCCTATGCGATCAAGAAACTGGAGATCGGGCAGGAATATTTCTTTCAGGGCCTGCTTACCGGCGGTATGCTGCGCCGCCAGATGGTCAACCCTCAGGTGCGCACCGCCGCTCAGATCACAGCCGCCCCCCTGGAAGCCGTCTACCCGCAGACCGAGGGGCTTTCCAGCACCGTGATCGCCCGCTGCATCCAGCAGCTGCTCCCCCATGCGGAGCTGTTGGCAGACCCTCTGCCCGCCGAGATGCGCCGCAAATACCGTCTGCCGGACAAAGCCGATGCCGTGCGGGCCATCCATTGTCCCGCCAGCCCGGAACAGGCTGCCGCCGCCCGCCGCCGCCTGATCTATGAGGAACTGCTGGTGCTGCAGCTGGGCATCGGCTGTATGAAGAGCCGGGGCGCAGCAGATACCGGTGCGCCCATGCGTCTTATCGACCCCGCCCCCTTTTGGGAAAGTCTGCCCTTTGCCCCCACCGGAGCACAGCGCCGCGCCGTGACCGAGATCTTAGCGGATATGAGCGGGCAGCATGCCATGAACCGCCTGCTGCAAGGGGATGTGGGCAGCGGCAAGACCCTGGTGGCTGCTGCCGCCATCTGGGCCTGCATCCGCAGCGGATACCAGGCCGCTCTGCTGGCCCCCACCGAGATCCTGGCCACACAGCACGCCGAAAGCCTGAACCGGATGCTGGCTCCCTTTGGGATGCGGGTGGCGCTTTTGACCGGCGGCATGAAGGCCGCCGCCCGGCGCACCACCTTGGCTGCCATCCGGGACGACCAAGCGGACTGTGTGGTCGGCACCCATGCAATCCTGGGGGGCGGAGTGGAATTTGCCCGCCTGGGCCTGGCTGTTATTGACGAACAGCACCGCTTTGGCGTGCGGCAGCGGGGTATGCTGGCCGAAAAGGCGGTCAACCCCCACCTGTTGGTGATGAGCGCCACCCCCATCCCCCGGACTCTGGGGCTTTTGATCTACGGGGACCTGGACATCTCCCTGCTGGACGAATTGCCCCCCGGCCGCACCCCGGTCAAGACCCGGGCCATTACCGGCAAAAAACGGGCGGATCTGTATCATTTTCTGGACACCGAAATCGGCCGCGGGCGCCAGGTCTATCTGGTGTGCCCCGCCATTGAGGACAGCCCGGATGCTGCTCTCAAGGCAGTAAAGGGCTATTATGAGCAGGTCGCTAAACCTCTGCTGCCAAACCGCCGGGTCGGACTGATGCACGGCAAGCTCAAACCCAAGGAAAAAGCCGCCGTGATGCAGGATTTCAAAGAAGGAAAACTGGATGCCCTGGTCTCCACCACCGTCATCGAGGTGGGCGTGGACGTGCCCAACGCCAGTGTCATGGTCATTGAAAACGCCGAGCGCTACGGCCTCAGCGCCCTGCATCAGCTGCGGGGACGGGTGGGCCGCGGCGCTGCCGAGAGCTGGTGTTTCCTGGTCAGCGACCATGAGGGGGAAGCTGTGCGCCAGCGGCTGCACTTCCTCTGTACCACCACCGATGGATTTGCCGTGGCCCAGTATGACCTGGAAAACCGCGGTCCCGGTGATTTTTTTGGCAGCCGACAGCACGGCCTGCCCTCCCTGCAGATCGCAGACCTGATGAACGATACCCGGACCCTGCACGCTGCCCAAGCCGAAGCCGCAGACATCCTGGCACAGGACCCGCAGCTGACCGCCCCGGACCACACCCTGCTCCGCACCCAGGTGCAGCAGATGTTTGACAAAGCCGGGGCGATGAATTGATATTTTTACGGAGGTCTTCCCGCTTTTTCGAGAAAAAGCGGGGCAAAAAGCTTTTCACACGACTGGCGAATCCTCGCCAGTCAATTTTTGCATAGGATAGGCTCGCTGTTTTTTTGTAAAGACAGTCCGGGAGGAGGATTTCGAGACGAACCCTCTCAGTCGCCTGCGGCGACAGCTCTCCCGAAGGGCGAGCCCTTGGCAAAACCGGCAGGTCTCGTCCTCACTATTTAACGACAAAAAGAAGCCTGCCGTTAAGCTGTAAACTTTACGCCCTTGCCAAGGGCGTCCCCTTCGGGGAAGCTGGCACGGCCAGGGGCCGTGACTGAAGGGGTTCCTTCCGGGAGTAACCCTCTCAGTCTCGCTGCGCTCGACAGCTCTCCCGAAGGGCGAGCCCTTGGCAAAACCGGCAGGTCTCGTCCTTACTATTTAACGACAAAAAGAAGTCTGCCGTTAAGCTATAAACTTTACGCCCTTGCCAAAGCCTCTCCCTTTCGGGAGAGGTGGCACGGCGAAGCCGTGACGGAGAGGGTTTCTCCCCCATCACTTCCGCTTGGCGTGACGGTCCCCCAGGGGGATCACGTCGCAGAACACGCAGCGGCTCTTGGTGGAAAGCTGCGCATCCTTGTGATAACAGCCAAAGAACCATTTTTCGTACTGGGCCTTCAGCAGGATGCTGTCCAAAAACAGGTGCAGACGGTTGGTCTCGCCGCATTTCAGCGCAGTAAAATCCAAAAATCTGCTTGGGGCGTCGTGGGTCAGCACATACTCTACCTGCCCCCCGGCTGCCGCCAGGTTCTGCTCACAGCGGGCGTATTCCTCATCCGAGGGCTGCTCCTGGGGCCACCAATTCACCCCTGGCTCCCGTTCCTCCCGGTCGGGGCTTTCCGCTCCGCCAAAGCACAGATATTTCTGCCCTTCCAGTTCCAGCACGCTGCCCCGGCACACATGGTACACATTGCCGCCCAGGTGCTGCACCAGACCGCCAAACTTTTCCTCAGCGGGGTAGGCTGCCAGCAGGTCGTAATTTTCATGCGATCCATCCAGGAACAGGATGGTATAGGGCCGCTTGCACAGCCAGGCTAGACGCTTTTGCTCTGCCTTGCTGCCGGCCCACACAAACCCAAAATCCCCCAGCACGATCACTGTGTCCCGCTTTGTCAGCCAGCGCAGTTTGCCGTGCTTGAACCGATCCAGATCTCCATGGGTGTCACCCGTCAAATATACCATGCCCTTGCCTCCCCCAGGGTGTGAAAGCGGCGCAAAGCCACTTGTCACATCCCAGCAAACCTGTTATTATAAAATACAGTTCTTCTCCTATAACTGGGAGAAGATATACGAGTTTATTTTATCGCTTTTTGAAGGAATTGTCCACATGAAACGCTTGCTTAGCTTTTTTTTGACACTGGCCGTTCTGGCGGGGTGTCTTTTGACCCCTGCTTGTGCCCTGTTTGACCCCAGCCCCGTCTATTCGGTACAGGCTTCCAGCGCCTATATCGTCAACGCTGACACCAATATCATCATTTACGAAAAAGACAGCCGCCGTCAGGTCTCTGCTGGCGGGCTGACCAAATATATGACCATTGCGGTGATCCTGACCAACTACGCCGATAAACTGGACACCACTTTCACCATGCCCTTTGCCATCTCGGACTATGTCCACAACACGGACAATGCCGATATGCGCTCCAACGAGACCTTTACCGTGCGGGAAGCCATCTACGCCATGCTGACCCGCAACGCCAACGAGGCTGCCATGGGCGTGGCCTATGCTCTGACCGGCGGCGACCTCTCCGGCTGGGTGACCCAGATGAACGCCTTGTCCCAGCGCATTGGCACCACCGACAGCACCTGGACCGATGCCTGCGGCCTGGACAGCGGCAACCGCACCACCGCTGTGGATATGTATCTGATCCTGCGGTATCTGATGAGCTTTGACGCCTTTGCAGAGATCTCCGCCGCCCCTACCTTTACGATGCCCGCCAAGGAAAAGCACTCCAAGTCCTTTGTGCTGGTCAGTCAGAATATGGCCCTGAACCGCTCCAGCGGCGGCAAGTTCTACCGCAGCGCCATGCAGGGCGGTATGTGCGATGTGGTGGCCTATAAAAAAGATACCGGCACCCAGAGCTATGTCTCCTGGGCCAGTAAAGATGGCGAGACCTATCTGTTCTGCGTGATGGAAAGTCCGGACAGCTGCGACGATTACGGCTATGCCAACCGCCGCCCCGCCCTGTGTGAAACCACAAAGCTGATCGACTGGGTGTTTGACAGCTTTTCCATCCAGCCCGCACTGGACCCAGACGTAGCCCTGGCAGAGCTGCCCGTGAAATACTCCGCAGAGACCGACCGTCTTCAGCTGTACCCGGATGACAGCATGATGACCATCCTCCCCTCCTCCGGAGATGGCAGCGTGACCCAAAAGTTCTTCCACCTGCCGGAATATGTCTGCGCCCCTGTCCAGCAGGGCGACATCGTAGGCACTGTGGAGCTGAAACTGGCCGGGAACACCATTGGCATGGTGAACCTGGTGGCCGGACAGGATGTCGCCCGCAGTTCGGTCCTGTACACCATTGCCAAGATCCGGGATTTCTTCGGCAGCCTGTACCTGCGGGTGGTGCTGACCCTCAGCGCCCTGACCGCTGCCGTTTACCTGGGCTGGCTGGCACTGCACAGCTGGCAGGGGCGCAAGCGTCCCCGCCGTATCCACCGGCACTGACCTCCGCTAGACTTCTTCAAAAGCCCCGCCAAAAGGCGGGGCTTTTGTGCGCTTTCCGTCCCTGCATAAGCTTCACGCCCAAAAATACAAGACATCGCTCTCCCACCGATTTAGGCAATGCATCTGAAGTACAGCACAGTATCTGTCCCATTAACCGGAGCGATACGCATATTTTTCCGGCTGTGTGCCGTTTTGTGCTGTCTCTACAGCCAACACCGTCAGCGGCCAATTTGAAGCCGCCACCGGATACGGCACTGGAGCTAGACTTTGCGGCTGGAACTGCCGCCACACCTTTTTCGCCATCTTCCCGGAGCTGGGCGCACCGCCTGCATGGACGCAGGAGAGCCTTGAAAAGCTCGACGCCCGGGACATCGAGTACAGCGGGAAAAAATACACCCAGTACGAGATCAGCCAGATGCAGCGGGCCAGGGAGCGCACCGTGCGCAAGTATAAGCGCCGGTATCTGGCCGAAACAGAGGCCGGGGTGGACACCACCGCCAGTGCCGTGAAGCTCCGGCAGGCCCGTCAGGAGCTGGCTGACTTTATCAGCGCCACCGGCGGCAGAGCCGACAGTGCCCGCACCAGCGTGGCCGGGTTTGGCAGGAGTGAGGCCAGCAAGGCCAGCTATGCAGCCCGGAAACAGGAGCGGTTCAATGCTGCAAATACTGAGTTGCAGCAAATGCGGGAAGCTGGTACAATAAAGGCGAAAGGTCGGCTCATTGAATCCCCGTCTGCTCCAAATGAGATAAATTTTGCAAGCGACCACGTCTTGCAGCGCTGGGCTGAACGTGGCATGGGGCCAATGGATGCCGAACGCATTATCCGCTCCTCTAAGGTCGCAATGTCCCAGCGAAACGGTACACAGACCTGTTATTACTCTGAGCTGGGCTTTGTCGCCATCGGACAAGATGGCAATGTATCCAGCATCGGCCCGCTGGATGAGGGCGGAAAGAAATTGATGGAGGTGGTCAAAAAGCATGGAATTCCGCATTAGTGATGATGTGAAGCTTGAAGAATGGTTTTGTCCCATTTACAACCGAAAAATCGACTGCGGCTTGTGCTTCGACATTTCCAACATCGGCGATGATATTCTTTGCCTGAAGGGCGACGATAAGCCGCCTTGCAGCTGGGATGAAGCCCACAAAAGCTGCCTCAAGTGTCAGCACTATGCTGACTGGGACTAACAACCAAATACCGCAAGCGTCTTTGCTCGTTTGAGCAGGGGCGCTTTTTTCATGCCGTTTTAGCTCAGTTGGCAGAGCACCGGTCTCCATCGCAAGCCAACTTTTCAATCGTTGGCAACAACGTTGGCTTGCATATCGCAGAGATGCTGTTTTTATATACGGCAGCTTCCAGCCTTGCGATTAAACCGGAAGCGGGAGGTTCGATGCCTCCAGACGGTGCCATCGCAGCGGGCAGTGCGTACCCTGCCCACAACCGGACGCAGACGGAGAACTGCGTCACAAAACCGTGGTTTTATACTGAGAAAGGAACCCCGTCTTATGAAGCGTGAAGATGTAAAAAACAAGATCCCCGGCATTACTGAGGAGCAGCTGAACTGGCTCATGCAGGAGAACGGTGCGGACATCAACCGGGAAAAGACTGCTGCGGAGCAGCCTCCGTAAAACAAAGGCCCGCAGGTGTCATAGCCTGCGGGCCTTTGTTTCTTGTGGGGGAAACATCCCAAATATATATCTTCTGTTTTGACTACTTTGCAGCTGTTTCAATCCGGAACAACACTGCATACTACAACGCAATTAAAACGGCAAAAACAAACGAAAATCCGCACAATTCACTCAAAGTCAGCGAACTGTGCGGATTTTTTGATGGTTGCGCCAGCAGGAGTCGAACCTGCGATGGAGGAGTCAAAGTCCTCTGCCTTACCGCTTGGCGATGGCGCATCATACAAGACAGTATACCATATTTTTGTCCAGACCACAAGAGCACAGACAAAAAAACTCTCCCTGCACACAGCAGGGAGAGTTTTTTCTTTATTTGTCATTTGTCCAGGCTTTCCCACAGCGGGTCCTGGGCCAGCACCGCTACCCGGTACTCCGCCAGAAGCTGCTGGATATCCTGCCGCTGCGACCCATCGGCCGCCGTGGCATAGCTGCCCAGCTCCAGCCCGGCCAAGGCGGGCTGCTCGGACCAGGGCACCAGCTTCTGCTTCCAGTCCGGGCCAAGTTTTTCACTCAGCACACCAAAGGCCTGCTCAAAGCCGTCGGCATCCTCCAGCACCCAGAGCTTTGTCTCCCCATTGGCAAGGTCGGCATTCATCCGGGCGGCGCCCGCCATCTGGCTGTTCATGTCCGTCCGCTGGGCATGGGCGCTCCAGGTGTAATTGTACACCTCCACCACGGTCACGCCATCCCGATTCCGATCCTCCGCATATGGGGTCAGGCTCTGTTCCAGCCGCAGCACCGCCTCATCCGGCAGCGCCTCTGCCGTTACCAGCGCCATGGTGCAGTCCGGGTCCACTGTGGTGGTCAGGCCATGTACCGCATACACAACGCCCAGCGCCACCACCGCCAGCACCGCCACGATGCCCCAGTTATAGTACCACCAGTTGGCACGGCGGGCCCGCTTTTGTTCTTTTTCGGTCTGCGGCTGGGGTGCAGGCGCAGGCCGGGGGATCTGCTGCACGGTCAGGCCGTACTGTTCCCGCAGCACCGGGAAATAAAGCTGCATCGCCGCCAGACCCGGCAGCCAGAACCCGAACAGCACCGCCCAGAATACGCTTACCGGGAACAGCAGGATCATACCGCCCACCCCGGCCATCAGCACAACGCCCCCCGCCACACAGCGGCCGGGCTGCGCCAGCAGCAGCCCCACAGCGCCCCGCAGCACCCCTTGGCTGCGCCGGAGAGGCAGCTGCGCTGCGCACAGCCCTGCTGCCACGCTGAACACCAGCAGATCCAGTGCCAGAAAGACCAGCACCCCAACGCCGGGGTAGTAGCCCTGCTGTTCAGCCGTCTCAAACAAAAAGGCCGAAACAAAGCACAGCGCCCCCAGCAGGGTCATGCCTGCCGCACCAAAGCCGCAGGCCGCTTTCCAGTGGGCTGCCAGGGTCTGTTTGGCTCTGGGCAGCCAGGGGGACGGGTCGTTCTGCAGGCTGCGCAGACAGCAATCCGCTGCCAGCAGCACCGCCGGGCCGGCCAGCAGACCGGTGACCGCTCCTAGAGCCAGCGTCAGGGGCAGGTGCATCAGCACCACCCCCAAAGACACCCCCAGCGCCGCCGGAAGCAGCAGCACACAGACCAGCAGGTTGGTGCCAAGCAGCTGGCCCAGGTCCCGCCCCACCATCTGGGCAAAGCGGGCCAGACCCTTTTTTTCCGGCTCATTGGGGTTCACCCCATGGCCCGGGCGGCCATAGAGGGCATCGTACATACTCATTGCCCGTCAGCCTCCACGCCCCAAGCCTCGATCTGGGTCAGTGCCGGGAAAGGCGACGGCCCGTCGGCTGAGATCAGCTCTTTCAGCACCAGGCTGCGCACCCGGCGGGGTTCCATCGGGATGCGCTGGGGCTTATTCGTCTTTTGCAGCGGGATCTCCATCCGGCTGCCGTCCGAAAACTCCACCGTAGCCCGCACCCAGTAATTATCGTGGGGGAAATCTGCCCGCTCGGTGATGCGCAATTCATCCAGCAGCACCTCCCGGCCAAAATCTACCGTCAAGGCTGCGTTGGGGTCCCGGTTGATGCCCCAGCTCTGGTACGGCCACTCTCCGTGGGAAGCGTTCTCCCACATACCGTCGATGGCATTGCGGGCGGCAAACACCGCCTCGCCGCGGGTCTCCACATTGGCGCTTGCGTGGGGGTAAAGGCCAAGATCCCGATGGGTATCATAGCAGTTAAACGCCAGGTTGCGCCGCTGGGCGATCTCCTCCGGGGTGGCAAACCGTGCCCGGATGACATGGCGGCTGCCGGTAAAGCTCTTGGGCGAATAGGTAATGGCCTGCTCTCCCGTAGGGATGGTAAAACAGACCTCCGGCTTTGCGATATACGCCAGCACCGGCTGCATGGTATCCTCAAACTGCACTACGCAGTACTGCCCCGGATGATCCAGGGTCAGGGCAATAAAATCCCCCGGCTGATACGGTGCTGTATATACCAGAGATACCTCGGTATCCTCATTGCAGGTCATCAGAGTCTGACCAGTCTTGCTCAGAACTTTCAGTTTCATCGTGCTCATACTCTATTTCTCCTTTGTTATTCCAGCCGCAGTTCCACCGCATGACGGAAATGCAGCGTGATCCGATAGATCTCTTCCGGCCAGGCGGTACGCAGCCGGGGGTCTGTGACCGGCACCGGCTGCACCACAGCCTCGACTGTGTCCGGGTCAAAACAGATGCGGCCCAGCTTTTCCAGGTGCAAGCCATCCTTTGCGGGGACAGGGCGCACCTGGGTCATCAGGGTCAGTTCCACCTGTCCGGGCCAGTCGGTGACATCCTGCACCGTCACCCCCTGTTCGGAGACCGACACGGTGCGCCGGTAGCTCTCCAGCCCCTCTACCGGAGGCCAGGCCCCTGCCAGCTCTGCCGAAATGGAGCAGGCCCCCGTCCGGATACCGCTGGCCGCATACTCTGCCCCCGGGGCCTGCTGCACCCCATCAAAGGCAGGCAGGTTATGCCAGCTGCTCTGCATGGTCCAGATCTCGTACCGCTGGGGACTGAAGGTCTTTTGGGTATAGCTCTCCACCCCCACATCGATCAGGAAAGGCCGGCCATTTTTATACACCGTGATGCTGCCGGTATCGTTGTGGTTATGGCTGTCCCCATTGGAGCCCATCTTTGCCCCCAGGACCCATGCCCCCTGCCGGGCGGCATAGACCCCCACACTGGGGTACCACACCGTAGGCATTTGCGGCGCACCTGCAGTATACGCCTCCATCTCCTGCTGTGCAAAGGCGGTGAGCAGCCGGTACCACAGGTTGATCTGGCTGCTGCGGTCCTGGTTTTGCAGCCGGTCCGGGTCGGGGTCTGCCCGCAGATCCTCTGCCGCCAGTGCGCACAGAGCCGGGCTGTCCACAGCCTGTCCAAACCGGAACTCCCGTGCTCCGCAGCGCCCAGCTAAGGGGCTGCAATCTCCAAAATTCAGGTAGTAGGGGCCTTGCACATGGACAGCACAGATATATTCCGCAATATTATGGATCTTCTTTTCCCGGAACAGCGGCCGGAACGCCGCCGGGGCTATGGTGCCCAGCACCTCCAGCGCCCCCCACAGTGTCAGCCCCGCATGGCGGTAGTATTGGGCGCCTTCATTGCAGCACCCATCGGGGCCGTAATCCTTCAAAAAACAGTCCAGGCTGTACGCCGCCTGCTGCACGGCGCTCCGGCGCTGCGTCTGGGTGGTGGGCAGCAAAAAGGTGGCCAGCAGCAGGTTCTGGGTACACCAGCTGGTCCAGTTGCACATGGGTTCTGCTCCGTCTCCCATCCACCAGAAGTGCTGGCTGCGCCAGGGCAGCAGCACCCGGTCCTCCACCTCCCGGTACAGCCGCTGGCAGATGCCCGGGGCGGCAGATTCCAGCTCTGCCCCCAGCAGGTAATGCACCAGCGCCAGCAGACCGCCGGTCTCGGCGGCAAACAGGTCCACCACCGGGCGGGTGGTGTCCGGCAAAGGCAGCTGCGGGGTATCCCGGATATAGCTGTTGTGGGCGGGCAGCTGCCAGGCGCTCTCTTCACAGATGGCCCACAGCGTATCCAGCACCGGTTCCAGACAGCGTCCGCTGTGCTGGACACACTCTGCCAGCACCAAAGCGCACAGCCGGGCCCGGCGGGAAAAATAGGCATCCTCCCAGCCGGTGCGGCGTCCGGTGCGTGTAAAATCCAGCCAGGCTGTCAGCGACAGGGGGGCAATAGGCTGCGCAAGGGCCTCTTCCCCCGCTTTGCACCAGCGCTCCCGTGCCGAGGCAGGCAGTGCCTGCCAAAACTCCCGCTGGGAAGCCGGCGGGCAGGGACGGTAATCCGGCAGAATATCCGGCAGGTACGATAGACGTTCCGTGACCAAGGGTCACACCTTCTTTCATGATCGGCGCAAAGCTTACAGGCTCTGCTGATATTCCCGCGGGCTGAGGCCCGTGACCTTTTTGAACACCTTGGAAAAGTAAAACGAGCTTTCAAAGCCCAATTCCTGTGCGATCTCGTATACCTTCTTATCCCCTTTTTCCAGCAGACGTTTGGCAGCGGCGATGCGGGTCTCGGTGATATACTCCACAAATCCCGCATCCCCATACTTGCCAAACAGCTGGCTGAGATAGTTGGCTGAGATGCCAAACACCGCTGCCACATCGGCCAGGGCCAGCTTTTCGGACAGATGGTCCTGGATATACTGCTGCACCTGGGCCACCACCTGCATCTTGGCGGCAGTGGCATCCCCCTCCTCCGCCTCGGCAAACAGCAGGGGCTGCTCCTCACTGAGCAGGGGCCGCAGATGCCCATTCTCCCGGCAGCGGCGGGCCAGCCCCAGCAGAGAGGAGGTAGGCCGCCCCACCGCCCACAGCAGCCGCACGGTAAAGTAGTTGTACAGGATCTGACTGGCTTTTTCCAGAAGCGGGCGCACCAGCTGCTGGTAGTTCTCCGCTTGGGTCTGCGTCAGGCAGAACAATACATTGCAGCGCAACACATCGGCCCCGGTGACATAGCAGGGCAGATAGTTTTTCAGCAGGTTTTCCATCATTTTGGCGCAGGAGAAGCTCAATTTGATCTGCTGCGGGTCGGTCAGTGCCGCGCCCGCCGGGCGGATCTCACAGCTGACCAGAAGATACCGGTCCGCCGCAAGGTCTGCCCCCAACCGGCGCAGCGGCGCTTCCAGCTCCTCTTCCTGCTGAAACATCCCGGCGTACAGCCGCGTAAAAAAACTGTCCTGGTAGCTGCGCAGTCCTTCGGCCATGCCGGAGGGGGCAGGCGGCTCCCCCATCAGCGCCCGTTCCTTTTTGACCCGCTCCGCCGCCCGCGCCAATGCTGCGGTAAGGCTTTCCGGCGTAAGCTCCAGCTTCACCAGATAATCCACCGCTCCGGCGCCCATCGCCTGGCGCACATAGTCGAACTGTTCAAAGCTGGTCAGGATGATGAACACCGGCAGCGAGCCTTTTTCCCGGCAGGTACGGGCCAGGGTAAGCCCATCCATCAGCGGCATTTTCACATCCGCCACCACGATATCCGGTTTTTCCTGCTGGATGGTCTCCAACGCCTGGCGGCCGTTGCGGGCGGTGCCGCAGATGGTATAGCCCAGCTTCTCCCACTCCAGCATCCCCTGCAGCCCGATCAATACCAGCGGCTCATCGTCCGCCAATAGGACCCGTATCATCCCTGTGCTCCTTTCTGTTTGCGGTAAGGCAGGCGGATCGTCACCGCCGTGCCCACCCCCTCCTCACTTTCCAGGGTGAGGCCATAGGCTTCGCCAAACGAATACTGGATGCGGCGGTGGACGTTCCACAGCCCTACATGGCGGAACTTCTGCTGCCGCTCGGCCCCAGTGGGTTCCTCCAGCGCATGCAGGCGCACCTGTTCCGGCATACCCACACCGTCATCCGTCATGGTCAGCAGCACATCCCCCGTATCCGGGTCGGTGCGGATGGATAAAAGCACGCTGCCATGTCCGCCCTGCGGCTCGATGCCGTGGAAGATGGCATTCTCCGCCAAAGGCTGCAAGGTAAACCGGGGGATCATGCAATCCTGACAGAGGCTCTCATCCTCGATGTTGGACACCTCGATCTCGATATCCCCGCCGTAGCGGTACTGCTGGATGATAAAGTAATCGTTCAGCAGTGCCAGCTCCTGCTGCAAAGGCACCAGTTTTTCGGTGCTCTTGGAGATGCTCTTGGTCAGCCGTGCAAAGGCGGTGACCATCTCCGCAATGCCGGGGGCGTTCTGGATGGTCGCCATCCAGCGGATGCTGTTGAGCGTATTATAGATAAAATGGGGGTTCACCTCATTTTGCAGCATCCGGTATTCCAGATCCTGCTTGCGGCGTTCGTCCTCGATGCGGCTGGCCAGCAGCTGATCGATATCCCCGGCCAGCTTGTTGATGCCCCGGCCGATGTCCCCCAGCTCGTTGTCCCACTCGATGGAGCGGTCCACCGTAAAATCTCCGGCGCCCACGGCTGCGATGCGGGCCTGCAGCGCCTCCACCGGACGGTTGATGGCCCACTTGAGCCAGTGCTGCAGCAGGTAGCTCAGCCCTATGATCAGGACCAGGCCAAAACTCAGCAGACCCCAGTACCAGAACGGCTGCTGCAAAAAGGTATTTTCCGGTATCAGCTGGATCACCGCCGCATCCCGGCCTTCCAGCCGGACCCGCACCGCCAGATACTCCCGGCCTTCCAGCTGCAAAGAGGTCTGGGTGGCCTCCTGGAGCCAGTCCGGCTGGTCTCTGTTCTTCAGCCGGTGAAATTCCACCTCGCAGAACAGGTCCTGCGATCCCACCAGCTCCCCCTCTTCGATCTTCCACAACCGGCCGTCCATCTCCCAGTACAGCGCACTGCCCTGGTCCATGGCATACCCGGTGGCCGGGGCTGTTATGACCGTGGGAGAAAGCCCCAGATACACCGTGCCCCGATGCTCGGCCCCCACGCGGGCACGGATGGGGCGGCTGAGCACCAGCCCCTGGGGATGCCCCTGCAAAAGAGGGTCCTCCCACAGGGCCATCCCATACCCGCGGCTGAGGAACAGCTGTACACTGGCACGGTCCAGCGCCATGGAGTTGGGCAGCGGCTTGCCAAACTGCAAAAAGCGGTCCTGCTCATCGGTGATAAAAAACCGGAGGATCCGGGTCTGCAGCGGGCTGGAAAGATATTTTTCCTGCGCCGCCTTATACGCTGTCATCGTTTGGGCACCGGTAAGCTCCGAACGGTCCAGATACAGCCGGATGGTGCTGTCCACCGCCGCCCAGTTCAAAAGATCATCGGCGCTGTCCAGACTGGACTGGATGGCCTCGGTGATCAGCCGCAGATTGAACTCCGCCGACTGCAGAGTGTTGTCCCGCACATATCGGTTGGATAGCCAGAACAGCGCCAGCCCCACCGCCAGGGATACGATGGCGGTAAAAAGACGCATCCCCCACACGAGCTGTCTGCGCAGAGGAAAGCGGTGGTTCTGTACAGGCATAGCAGCTTTCCCTCCTCATTTTTCCAGTCCGCATTTCGTTGTAACTAATAAAATACCAATATCCGGTGGGGTTTGTCAACCGGTTTATTATGCACCTTCTCTGTTTTTTTGTCCTATACAGCAGCACTTTTGTGCATCCGGGATAAAAAGTACAGGCCCGCTATAAGATATTGCATCTTTTACAAAAAAACCGTGAAAAAATTGCAGTCAGCAGGTGGAGATTTTCCATTCAAATTCTGTTCATTTTGGTGTATCCTAATTTCAGAAAAAACACACCGCCTGCACGAGGCCGGTGTGCTGAAAATATGCAAGGAGGATATCCCTGATGAAAAAGATCTCTCGCCGTTCCTTCCTGGCTGCTGCCGCTGCCTGCGGTGCAGCTGCTGCCCTGACCGCCTGCGGCGGTTCTTCCAGCTCCACCGCAGCTTCCTCTGCTGCTCCGGCTGGCTCCGCCGCTTCTTCGGAAGCTGCTTCCGGCCCTGTGACCCTGCAGTGGGCCATCTGGGACAAGGAGTCCACCGCTTACTGGCAGGCAATGGCGGACGGCTACATGGCTTCCCACAAGGATGTGACCATCGAGATGGTGGACCTGGGCTCCACCGATTACATGACCGTTCTGGCCACCCAGCTGGCAGGCAGCGCTGACCTGGACGTGCTGACCATCAAAGATATCCCCGGCTACGCCAACCTGATCAACCTGGATTACCTCAAGCCCCTGAACGACGTGCTGACCCGGGACACCGCCGACTTCAACGGCACCATCGAGCAGCTGACCACCGACGACGGCAACTTCTACGCCGTGCCTTTCCGCAGCGACTTCTGGGTGCTGTACTACAACAAGGACCTGTTCGACGCTGCCGGTGTGGAGTACCCCTCCAACGACATGACCATGGAGGAGTACGATGCACTGGCCCGCAAGATGACCAGCGGCGAGGGCGACCAGAAGG
>OHCZ01000564.1_pt1 | contig 20422 bp, 23 predicted proteins | sample 1566891 | NCBI WGS metagenome assembly OHCZ01 (sample SAMEA3879510, study PRJEB24766) | human gut metagenome | biome: human-associated habitat; feature: feces | place: USA | collected 1985/1987
TTTTTTACAGGATGCCCCCGCCCGGCGGCGGAGGATGAAGAAGGAAGGAGATTGAGATGGGTTTTCAAACGGACATGGCCGACACCCTGAGAGCGGGAGCTTCCAGAGGGGCCGGGCCGATGATCCCCCCCTGTAAGGACTGCCCCCGGCGGAACACAGCCTGCCACGATGCCTGCCCGGACTTCCGGGCCTGGCGGGCCTGGCACGAGGCCGAGCAGGCGCATCTGCGCCGGATGACCGGCAGCGTCAGCGTCTACCATGAGGACTCCGCCGACCGTCACCGGCGGCAGGACAAGCGCAGGCCGCTGCCCTTTGCGGTCAAATAGCAAAATTGCAGCACAGCGGGGCCGCACAGCCCCTCTGGGCTGCTTTTGCGCCCCGACCCATCCCGATATACCCCCAAGGACAAAAACGCCGCAGAACGCTTCTGCGGTGGAGCGAGGTGAAACAGTGATTTTCCATTTGACCCTGTCCGGTCCGCCCCGGACGAAAAAGAACTCGGCCCGCATCCTGCAAGCGGGCGGGCGGCGGTTCGTGGCCCCCAGCGCCGCCTTTGCGGAGTACCAGGCGCGCTGCCTGCGGCAGATCCGGCAGTGCCCGGAGCCGCTGCCCTCTAAGATCAGCACCCCGGTCAACCTGCGCTGCGTGTACTACATGCCCACCCGCCGCCGGGTGGATCTTGTGAACCTGATCGAGGCCACCTGCGACATCCTGGTTAAAGCCGGGGTGCTGGAGGACGATCACTGCCGCATCGTTGCCGCCCACGATGGCAGCCGGGTGGAGTACGATAAGGAAAACCCCAGAGCAGAGATTTGGATTGAAGAAATGGAGAAAGCGGATTATGCGGAAAGGAGAACGAATGACCGACCCTGAAACCGTCCGGCGCTGGTTTCAGCAGCTGCCCCGGATGCGGGAAAAGATCCAGCAGCAGGAAGAACGCATTGTGGATTTACAATGCGTTGCTACAGCAACGACACCCAGCGTTTCCGCCACTCTTGGACATTCCGGAACCAGCGACAAGGTTGGGAACGGAGTGTTGGCTATTGTTGAGGCGGAGGAAAAGCTGGCTGCCCTTAAGCGTGAGTATGTGGAAATGCAGAAAGCAGCCATTGATGTGGCATACCTGCTGAACGCTGACCAGGCATCTATCCGCCGCAGCAAGTGCATTATTCTGTGTTATGTAGAAGGTAAGACCCGTGAGCAGGCGGCAGTAGAAATTGGATATACACAGGCCCGAACAGTAACAAGGGCGCTGAGGGAGGCGTTTATTTCGATCGCTGAGGTTTGGGAAGATACCACATCTTGTGATTTTGACGGAAAAGCAGGATGATACAACACTTATTTTCTCTTGTTGATGACGCCTTGAAGCCGCCATAATAGCCTTGTCATGTCGCTGAAAAAAGCGCTTTAATTGTATCATCGGCAAAGCCATAAAGGCCAACCGATTCACGCAGTCTCCAAAACGAACTCCCCCAACCCTGTGCTGGCCGTAGGTACAGGGCCCGGCTTTCGTTTTGCGGGCTGCTTCTATGCCACGGTAGCTCAGCTGGCAGAGCGGCTGCCTTGTAAGCAGCAGGCCGCAGGTTCGACCCCTGCCCGTGGCACCACAACGCCGGGCCCCGCCCCGGCAACAGCCTGGCGCATCGGCTCATGACCGGCCAGGAGCTTGCGGGGTGAGCGGCGGGATTCCCTCCTTACCCGCCTTGACCAAGCTTGCCCCGCCCACGGAGGCTCCTGAATCCGCAACGGGAAAAGCATACGCCCGCCGGATGTGCGCCAACAACTCACCCCGATACCGCAAAGGTATTGGGGTTTTCTTATGCAAAAATTCAGAGCGGAGAGGTGGTGACGTGCCCAATGAAAAGAATCTGGTACCTTTCGACCAGCGAACAGAGAGGGAACAGAGAGAGATCGCCCAGCTGGGCGGCATCGCCTCTGGCCGGGCACGCCGCCGCAAGCGTGCTATGCGAGAGGCGGCGGATTATTACCTTAGCCTGCCAGAAACAGACCGCCGCCGGGTAAACGCTATGCTCCGGGACCAGATCAAGCCGGAGGACATCGACAATCAGATGGCCGTGGTGGTGGGCATTACAGAGCGGGCCAAGCGAGGGGATGCGCAAGCAGCCAACGTCCTGCTAAAAATGCTGGGGGAGGAGACCGTACAGGAAGCCCCCGCCGCAGATGCTCTGGCAAAAGCGAAGGAACTTCTGGGAGGCGTGGACAGTGCCATTGACTGAGTTTCAGCAGCAGTATCTGCGCAACTGCAATCACCGTTGGAATGTCAAGACCGGCGCGACCCGCTCCGGCAAGACCTATCTTGACTGCGCTGTGACCATCCCGAAGCGTCTGCTGGCGTCCCGCGGCGAAGGGCTGTGCGTGATGCTGGGCAACACTTTAGGCACACTGGAGCGCAATGTGCTGGAGCCTATGCGCAGCTTGTGGGGGGCGGATCTGGTGGGCATCGTGCGCACCTCTGCATCCGGCAATGTCGTGCAGCTGTTTGGCCGCAAGGTCTATGTTCTGGGAGCCGACAACAAAAAACACATTGCCCGCATCCAGGGTGCTGCGTTTGAGTATGCCTATGGGGATGAGATCACCACCTGGGATGAGGGCGTGTTTCAGATGCTGAAAAGCCGGCTTTCCTGCCCGCACAGCCATTTTGATGGCACCTGTAACCCAGATAATCCGCAGCATTGGTTTAAGCGCTTTTTGGACAGCGGTGCAGACATCTACTGCCAGGCCTACACCATTGACGACAATCCCACTCTGCCGCCAGACTTCGTGGCAAATCTGAAACAGGAGTATGCCGGAACCGTTTATTACAATCGTTTTATCCTGGGCAAGTGGACAGCCGCCAACGGCGTGATCTACCGCCTCCTGGCCGACAGCCTTGCCGCCGGGGATGGGCGTTTTTTCTGGCCTGCGGACAAGCCGCTGGCTCCGTGGCGGGTACGCATCGGCGTGGACTTTGGCGGCAACGGCTCCAAACACGCCTTTGTGGCAACGGCTATCCTGCCGGGGTATTCGGGCGTGGTGGGGCTGGCATCCCAGCGCATCGACCCTGTGGCGCAGGATGCGGATTTCCTGGCCGACAAGCTGATCGATTTCTGTATGGCCGTCTTTTCCCGCTGGGGCGAGATCCAGTATATCTTCTGCGACAGCGCTGAACAGACGCTGATCAACCACATCCGGACCCGGCTCCGGCGCTGTAAACTGAGCTGGCTGGCCGACCGGGTGGAGAACAGCGCAAAGATCCGCATCAATGACCGCATCCGCCTCACCTGCATCCTGATGGGAGGTGGGCGGTTCTGGTTGCTTCCGGAGGCTGCCACCCTACGGGATGCCCTGGCCACGGCTCTATGGAGCGGCAAACATCCGGGAGTAGATGAGCGTCTGGATGATGGCAGCACCGACATCGACACGCTGGATGCGTTTGAGTACACCATTGAGCGAGATTTTAAGAGGCTGACAAACACATGAATATCACTGCATTCCTGGATTATCTGCACAAGACCAGAGGCTGGGAACTGGACCCTGCTTACTATGGACAGATCGAGACCTGGCGGCAATGGTGGCAGGGGGAAGTGCCTGGCGTACACACCCGCACAGCAGAGTATGCAGGCGGCGCAAAAAAACGCCGGCTGGCATCCCTGCGGATGCCCAAGCGGGTCTGCGAGGACTGGGCAAACCTATTGCTGAATGACCGCACTACCTTCCAGATCAAGGACGCTGACACCGCCCGGTATCTGCTGGGCGACGATGAGCAGCAGGTGGGTGGTCTGCTTCGGGAGCTGCACTTCTGGCGCAACGCCAATGCTCTGGTAGAGCAGGCGTATTGGTCCGGCACCGGGGCATTTGTGCTGAGTGCCGAGAACCTGACCGTCGTGAACGGGAAAGCGGTCCCCGGCCCGGAGACCCGGCTGCAGCTGGACTATGACCCGGCTTCCTGCATCCTGCCCCTGCGGGTGGAGCGGGGCATCGTGACCGAAGCGGCCTTTGTCTCCGAGTGCAGGATAGACGGCAAGCCCGCAGTATACTTACAGACACACACCGGCAACGAGACCCGGAGAACCATCCGCAACGAGTGGTTCCGGACGTCCGGCCCGGTTTCTGGAGTGCCTGACTTCCGCAAGATGCCTGCCCCGCCGGGCATGGTGGAGAGCATCACGGTAACTGGCTCGCCGCCCTGGTTTTCGCTTTTCAGCCCGGCAGCAGTCAAAAACATCCCTGGCGGCGATGGCCTCGGCATGAGCGTTTTCGCCGAAGCGCTGGCCGAGGCGCAAGGCATCGACCTGGCTTTTGACAACTACCGGGAAGATATCCGGCTGGGCCACAAAAAGATCTTCTACTCTGCGGATATCTGCCGGAAGGTCGTGGACAAAGACGGCGCAGAGCACGCCATCCCGCCGGACGATGATGTAGTAAGCCAATTTGTCACTCTGCCGGAAAAGGCGGGCAGTCTGGACCAGGCCAGCGAGTATCACGAGTACAACCCTGACCTGCGGGTGGAGCAGAACTACAAAGCCGTACAGGATATGCTGGACTTGTTCAGCTTCAAGTGCGGCCTGGGCTGTCACCGGTACAACTTTGAGCTGGGCAAGGTCACCACGGCCACCGAGTACAACGGCAGCCGGCAGGATCTGGTGCAAAGCGCAAACAAAAACCAGATCCCCATCGAAGGCGCACTGATCTCCATTGTTCGGGCGATCTTATGGGCCGCTAAAAACCTACAGCAAGCGGACGTTGACCCGGACACTGCACTCAGTGTGGATTGGGATGATAGTTACATCACCGATGCAGAGACCCGGATGACCCAAATGCGGGAAGATGCTCTCAGCGGACTGCTGCCACGGTACAAGTATCTGTCTGCCCGGTACGGGATCAGTGAAGAGGATGCCCGCAAGCTGGCGCAGGAAGCCGCTGACGAGAACCGGCAGCCTGAGCTGAGCTTCGGCGGGGGCGGCTGATGCTGACCCCGGACTATCTCGACCACGCCCCCGACCGGCTGGTGCTGCTCTGGCAGCAGGTAGAGGACGATATCCTGCGGGACGTGGCCCGGCGCATCCGGAAAATGGAGACCTTGACGCCGACAGCCAACTGGCAGCTCTGGCGATACCAGCAGGTGGAAGCTGTCCGACAGGACGTGGTGAAGCTTCTGGCCCGCTACACCGGCAAGAGCGAGGCCGAGATCCGGCGGCTCATGCAGCAAGCCGCTACCCGGGCCATGGAAGCCGAGGACGAGATCTACTACCACTACGGACTAAGTCCCACCCCCTTTGCGGAGAACGAGACCCTGCAGGCTCTGCTCAATGCGGGTTACCAGCAGACCGCCGGAACCTTTGCGAACCTGACTGCCACCACAGCCAACACCGTCAGCGGCCAATTTGAAGCCGCCCTCGACCGTGCGCATCTCAAGGTGAGCAGCGGTGCGTTCGACTACAAGAGCGCCGTCAAGAGTGCGGTGAACAGCCTGGCTGACACCATGAAGTATGTTACCTATCCCACCGGTCACCGGGATACGCTGGAAGTAGCCGCCCGCCGGGCTGTGCTGACTGGTGTGAATCAGACCGCCGCAAAGCTGCAGGTAGCCCGGGCCGACGAGATGGGGGTGGAGTTCTTCGAGACCACGGCCCACGGCGGTGCTCGGCCTTCCCACGCTGAGTGGCAGGGCAGGCAGTTCCACCGTGGCGGCGCTGTGGACTACATGGGCAAACATTACCCGGACTTCGAGGCCGCCACCGGCTACGGCACCGGAGCAGGGCTGTGCGGCTGGAACTGCCGCCACACCTTTTTCGCCATCTTCCCGGAGCTGGGCGCACCGCCTGCATGGACGCAGGAGAGCCTTGAAAAGCTCGACGCCCGGGACATCGAGTACAGCGGGAAAAAATACACCCAGTACGAGATCAGCCAGATGCAGCGGGCCAGGGAGCGCACCGTGCGCAAGTATAAGCGCCGGTATCTGGCCGAAACAGAGGCCGGGGTGGACACCACCGCCAGTGCCGTGAAGCTCCGGCAGTCCCGCCAGGAGCTGGCTGACTTTATCAGCGCCACCGGCGGCAGGGCAGACAGTGCACGCACCAGCGTGGCCGGGTTTGGGCGGAGTGAAGCCAGCAGAGCTGCATGGGACGTCCGCCACAACACATTGACAAATGCCGCCGGACAAACTATCATTAAAGTCAGTAAAAGCGACATCAAAGGGCCTCGCAATGGCATCACTCAGAAAACCAACGCCAAAGGCGGCATCGACCGCAATTATTACGGCGCAGATGGACGCCAGACTAAGCAAATCAGCAACAACGGCCACGGTCATAAAGTCGAAGAAGCCCTTGGCAAGCATGGCGAGCACGCCCATGATTATATTTTTGATGCAACTGGACGCTTGATTGGCCGTCCATCCCGCGAGTTGACAGATGCTGAGCGAAAGGAGAACAGTGATATTTTATGACGGCGGATTCTTTACAGAAGGAGCTTTCTAAAGGCTGGGCAATGCTCGTCTTTCAGTATCACGGAAAAGAAGGTCATGTAGACCCTTATGATACCCGAGACGAAAATTTCTCTTATCTTCTGTGGTACGATGGAGATGAAAAACTCGTTCACAGCATGGAGGACGTCATGAACACCCCCATTTTTGACGGTTATTCACTTTCTGAAATCGCTGGTGACATCTCTGAGATCAACTGGTGCTGACAACAACCAAATACCGCAAGCGTCTTTGCCCATCCGGGCAGGGGCGCTTTTTTCATGCCGTCTTAGCTCATTCGGGAAGAGCACCGGTCTCCATCGCAAGCCAACTTTTCAATCGTTGGCAACAACGTTGGCTTGCATATCGCAGAGATGCTGTTTTTATATACGGCAGCTTCCAGCCTTGCGATTAAACCGGAAGCGGGAGGTTCGATGCCTCCAGACGGTGCCATCGCAGCGGGCAGTGCGTACCCTGCCCACAACCGGACGCAGACGGAGAACTGCGTCACAAAACCGTGGTTTTATACTGAGAAAGGAACCCCGTCTTATGAAGCGTGAAGATGTAAAAAACAAGATCCCCGGCATTACCGAGGAGCAGCTGAACTGGCTCATGCAGGAGAACGGCACGGACATCAACCGGGAAAAGACTGCTGCGGAGCAGTACAAGACCCAGCTTACCAGCGTCCAGGCACAGCTCAAGACTGCCCAGGACGGCCTTGCCGCCTTTGACGGCAAAAAGAAGCCGGAAGAGTACGAGGCTGAGCTTGCAAAGCTCCGAGGGGATATGCAGGCCCAGGCCGACAGCTTTGCCTTTGACAATGCCCTGGACACCGCCATCCTGGGGGCCAAGGGCCGCAGCGTCAAGGCGGTGCGTGCCCTGCTGGATCTGGACGCCCTCAAGGGCTCCAAGGACCGCACCACCGACATCAACAAGGCGCTGGAGGATGCAGCCAAGGCAAACCCCTGGGCTTTTGGGGAGCCGGAAGAAGGTGGATCGGTCAGGGTCTCCAGCGGCGCCGCCCATGGCACCCCGCCTGCCGGAGATACTGACCCTGTTACCGCTGCTTTTAAGACGATGAATCCGGACATTACGATCGATTGATAGAAAGGAACCCTTATGGCACATACCGCACAGGAACGTTATTCCAACCTGGTGGACGCAAAGCTGCGCAAGACCCTGGTGAAGAAGGTCGGCGTCATCTGCAACAACCGATACGAAGGCAGCCCCAAAGCTGGCGCTGTCAAGGTGCCGGTCCGTGATACGGAGGTGGTGGTCAATGACTACGACAAGCAGTCCGGTGCTACCAAGACCCACGGCGACACCACCTATCTGACCGTGACCATCAACAAGGACAAGGCTGTCAATGAGATCATTGACGGCTTTGATGCTGAGAGCGTCCCCGGCAACCTGGTGGCCGACCGGCTGGACAGCGCTGGGTACTCCCTGGCGCTGCAGATCGATTCGGACGGCTCTGCCGAGCTGACCACCGCAGGCACTGCTCTGGAGGACACCACCGCCCTGACCGAAAAGACGATCTATGCAAACATCGTGGATGCTCGCACCAAGCAGTCGGTAGAAAACGTCCCCACAGAAGGACGCTGGCTGCTGGTATCCCCCGAGACCTACGGTCTGCTGCTGAAGTCCCCTGAGTTCATCAAGGCCTCTGATCTGGGCGACGCCGTGGTTCAGTCCGGCGCTGTTGGCCGGATCGCAGGCTACACTGTGTTTGAGGACTCCACCCTGGGCGAGAATGTGGAGTACATCGCCGGACACCCCAACTGGTTTGCACGTGTCGAGGAGTGGCAGGTGCCGGTCCATGTGCAGGATCTGGCTGGCTCCGGTGAGTATATCGGCGCCGTGGCCGTACAGGGCCGCAAAGTCTACGCCCACAAGGTCACCAAGGCCAAAACCATTTTGGTGAAGAAGAAGGCATAAGGAGGCTCCTATGCTCTACTGCACCTACGCCCAGTACCAGGCGGCAGGCGGTGCGCTGGATGAAGCAGCCTTTGGGCCGCTGTGCCTCCGGGCATCCAAGCTCCTGGACCGGCATACCTTTGGCCGGGCTGAACCCCACGCCAAGCTCTGTGCCGACTGCGCTGCCCTGCTGTCGGACGCTTGTGTCCAGATCATTGAGGCAATGAACGCCGCACAGAGCGCCTGCGCTCTGCCTGGGGTCTCCAGCGTATCCAACGATGGCTACTCGATCACCTTTACTGCGGGAGCTTTTTCCGAGCGGATAGCGGCAGAGGCCCGGGGCATCCTTGCCGCTGCGTTGGGGTCCGACCCCCACGGTCTGCTGTATCGGGGGTGTGGCTGATGCAGACTGCCATCACTGTAATCAACCTCATCCACGACACTGCCACCGAGACCGACCGGCCCATCTGCCACATTATCCCCGGGTGCAGCTGGAGAGAGAAGCAAGATACCGCAAAGGGAGACCCCCAGCGGACGGTGCACGTCCGGCTGCCCCCTGCGGCGGGCTACCTGCCCTATTTCCAGTGGGCAAAGCTCCCGTCCGAGGAAAAGGCCGCACACTGGACACTCAAGCGGGGCGGCAAGCTCATCTGCGGCGCTGTCCGCAGCCTGACCGAGGCCGAGTATGCCGCCCTCGAGAAAACGCACATCTGCTGTACGGTGGCGGCGGTTTCCGACAACCGAGAACCGCTGCTGCCGCATTTTCATGTAGAGGGGAGCTGACACCATGAGCGAAATGATTCCGTTTGGGCCCGTTGCCCCATCTGCAAAACCAACGTTTGACCCGCCGGATGGGTTCCGGTATCGGACCGACGGCATCCAGATGCAGCTGTCGTGGCGGCCGGACTTCGGCGCCGAAAAGACCGCCGCCCTGCAAAAGGCACAGTATGCCCTTGCACAGGAAGCGGCCAAGCGGATCGACAGCTATGTGCCCTTTGACACCGGCACCATGAAGAACAGCGTGAACTTGGCATCCAAGTACGATGAGGGCCTTTTGGTCTATAACACCCCCTATGCCCGCAAACAGTATTACCTGCATGAACAGGGCACAGATCTGCGGGGAGACACCGGACTCCGGGGCAGCTACTGGGGCCAGCGTGCACTGGCGGACATCGGGGAGCACCTTGCCCTTTATGGTGCGCGGGCCGTCACGACCTTCTGGGGAGGGATGGGACACTTATGACCCCTATCATCACCGCCCTGCGGGAATGGCTCAAGACCTGTCCTCTGATCGCACAAGAGCAGGCAGAAAATGGGGCCGCTTTCCGCATCTCCGGACTGTCTCCGGAACCGGTAGCCGAATTTTCCATTGAGGACAGCCCTTGCGACCCCGTGCTGGCCACCTATTTTTCCGGCCAGGACATGGCCCGGAATTTTCTCTTTTTATCCCGTCGTCAGTACGGGGAGCAGGATGTGCTGGCTGTAGCAAACAGCGGATTTTTTGAGCAGCTGACCGACTGGGTCACAGCCCAAAACCGCCAGCGGCATTTACCCCAGCTGCCCGGCAAAAAGCAAGCGCTTGGGGTGGCCGTCACCTCCACCGGCTACATCGTCACCAGCAGCGCAGGCAGCTGCCGGATGCAGATGCAGCTGCGCCTTACCTACTATCAGCCTAACTGATAACTCAAAGCGAAAGGAGCTTTGTATGACCGTAACTGAAACCGTCACCAAGTCCGGCATCACGCCGAACCCTGAATACAAGGGCATCGAGACTGCGGATGATTTTATCCTCGCCATCCAGACCGATGCCGCCAAGCAGACCAAGCCCAGTGACTGGATCGTCTGCGCAGACCACATCAAGGAGCACGCTGGCAGCCTTAACGCAGCCACCTCGGATGACACGTTTATCCGTACCGGCCCCGTCACTACCAAGGGCGCTGTGCAGCGCACTCTGGCCATCAGCGGCAACCGCTGTGTGGGCGACGCTTTTCAGGACTTTTTGCTGAGCCACAAGATCAAGTATGGCTCCGGCAGCGATGTGATCGTCCCTTACATCTATTTTTCCCTGCGCACCGGCAAGGGCGAGCAGGGCAGCTGCGCCCTGATCCTTACCAGCGACGTGGGCGGTGCTGCTGGCGGTGCCGCCACCTTCGCCGCCGACGCCAAGGCCATCGGCACCCCGGTAGAGTATACCTACTCTGCGGGCTGACCCCTATCTGACCGACCCAATAAAGCCCCACTCCGGTGGGGCCCTTTTTGAATAGGAGCTTACTATGATCACTGTCTGTGGACAAGAATTTGCTTTCAGCGCGCTGAATGCGAAGGATCTGGAGCGCATGGAATACGCCGGGGAGCAAATGCAGCAGGCTTTTGCCCAGCTGCAGCAGGATAAAGCGGCCAATCCCCTGGAGATGGTTCGTGCTTCCTGCCGGATCTTCGTACAGTACATCACGGATGTACTGGGCCAGGATGCCGCTCAGCTTTTGGGGCTGGATGATAACGACCTTGGCAAAGCGATGCAGGCCGTAGACTCTATGGTCGAGGGCATCAAAGCAGACCGCGGCGCTTTGGACTCTTTGCTCACCAAGTACGGGGTATCTCCCATGAACCGTGAACAGCGCAGAGCGGTTGCGTTTAAGCCTGCTGGGGCGCAGGCAAGCAAAGCCGCCCGCCGCCAGGAGCTTCTGGCGCAGCTTGCGGCACTGGAAAATGATTGACCTTCTGTCCGCCCCGCTGCCGCAGGTGTGGGAGGGCCGGGTGATCGACCCGGACTACCGGCTCATGATACGCCTCGCCAACGCCCATGCCCGCGGGGAGACCCAGCAAGACCCGCTGACCTTTGCTCAGCAGATCTGCCGGGCGTTTTACAAATGCCCCATCACCACGGCACAGCTGCCGGATGCATACGCCGCCCTGCTGCGCTTTTATGCGGCGGGGCTGCCCCGGCGGCAGGAAGAGGACGCTGCGGAGGCGGGCGGGTCTTCTGGCCCTGCATTTGATTACGCTGAGGACAGCAGCTACATCCTTGCTGCGTTTCAGCAGGCGTATGGTATCGACCTGACCGCCTCTACCATGCACTGGTGGCGGTTCCGGGCACTGCTGGGCGGGCTGCCGGAAACCTGCCTTTTCAGCCGCATCATTGGATGGCGCACAGCCGATCTGACCGAGATGCCGGAGTACCAGCGCCGATACTACGAACAGCAGCGGCAGCGTTTCGCCCTGCCCCCAGAGCTGAAAGGAGGCGCGCCGATTGCCCAGACCATCCAGCAGCATGAAGATGCCTTCCTGGCCCGGCTCCGGCGGCACTGACCGTGCCCCGGTCCCTTGCCCCTTTTGCGGGCGCGCCCTGCCGGTATGGGCGTCCCCAAGAGCCACGGCACAGGGACTGTGGTGCAAGTGCAAAAACCCGGCCTGCCGCCGGGAAGTTGAAATAAAGATCTAAGCCTGTGCCCATTGTGCCCGCGCTCAAAGAGAGGTGGACACAGTGGCAGATTTCAGCATCACCGGTGAGGTAAGGCTTAATAGCGACCCGGCAGAAAAAAGCACCAGCAAGTGGACCGTAGCCGCCGGGCAGATGATCGCAGACTTTGCCAAAAAAGCTGCATCCGAGCTTTCCAATGTTGTGAAGAGCGGCGTGGAGTACAATGCCACCATGCAAAGCTATCTGACCAACTTTAAGGTGATGCTTGGCAGTGAGGAGCAGGCGGCAGCAAAGCTGGCAGAGATCCGCAAAATGGAAGCCTCCACGCCATTTTCACTGGATGACCTAACCAGCGGCACACAGACCCTTTTGCAGTTTGGAATTGCAGTGGACGACACGACCGGTGTGCTGCAGCAGCTTGGAGACATCTCGCTGGGCAATGCGGATAAGCTCCAGACCCTGGTACGAGCTTACGGTAAGATGTCCAGTGCTCAAAAAGTCACGTTGGAAAACGTGAATATGATGATAGACGCTGGTTTCAATCCGCTGAATCAGATCTGCACCGCTACCGGCGAAAGCATGGCTGATCTGTACAAGCGAATTTCAGACGGCAAAGTCAGCTTTGCTGAGCTGGAATCTGCTGTTGCGTCTGCCACCAGCCAGGGCGGGCAGTTCTACAATGGCATGCTGGAAGCCAGCCAGACTTTCAGCGGCCGGATGTCCACACTGAAAGACAACGTCAGTGCGCTGACCGGGGAACTGACCGGCGGTCTGTTTGAAGCCTTGGGAGAGCTGGTCGTCAAAGTAAATGAAGCAGCTGTTTCTTTTCTGGACGACGAAGAAAAGATGTCTCAGCTCAAGGATACCCTTGGTAACCTTGCCTCCGTAGTGACCGCTGTAGGTACAGCTTTTGTAGCCTACAAAGGCTACCTGGCCCTTACCACAGCAGCAACGATCGCTCATACCACGTATACCGCTGCCATGACCGCTGCCCACAAAGCCGCTGCAACGGGAGCAACGGGCCTTAAATTGGCGCAGGCAGCCCTCAATGCGGTCATTAACGCCAACCCTGTAGGGTTGTTGGTCTCCGCATTGGCCGCTCTGGTAGCCGGCTTTGTAACGGCGTACCACACCAGCGAGACCTTCCGCAACGCAGTAGACAGCGCCTTTGACTGGATCAAGGACAAAGCACAGACCGCCATCGGTGCGGTGGTGGATTGGATCAACGAACTGGACGCAAAGCTCAAGGGTGCGGCGGCAGCTTTATCCAACCTGAAAAATGGATTTGAGGCAGCAAAACAGGCTTACAATGCCGCCTATAACGACTCCATGGACGGCTATAACCAGGCCAAAATGGACAAAGCTGCCCAGAAGCGCAAACAGCTCCACGAAGAACGAGTACGGCAATCGCAAAAAGAAAAAGCTGCTGCCGAGGCCGCTGCGGCTGCCTCCACAGAAGCTGCCACTACCATCACCAGCAACGCCGAAAAAACCGCATCCGCAGCAAAAAACGCCGCTGACGCAGTGGGGAAATCCGTTGCCGACACCGAGACCACAGTCAAGGACGGCGCACTCAAAACGGTGGAGACAGTGCGGACCATCGCTGCCGATGGCACCGAGGCGGTGACCCAGAGCATCCAAGACAGCGCAGCCACCAGCCTGGACGGGCTATGGAAAGTGCTGAAAGCCGAAATGGATACCGGCGTGCTGGGCACGGTGGACCGCCTGATGCAGGCAGTCCAGCAGGGCGACTGGCTGGGCATCGGCCAGTGGGTAGCAGGGACGCTGTATGCAGGCCTGACCGCCGATCAGCAGATCCAGATCGAAAATTTTGCGCTTGGGCTTGTGCAGCAGCTCAACGCCGCCCTGGGCGAGATGCAGACAGACCTGGCCCAGGCAGCCTGGGACTTGGGGCGTCAGCTGTATGACGGCATCACCTCCGGCTTTGGGGATGTGCTGCTGCGCACCAAGGAGCTGGGCGCCGCTCTGCAATCCACCTGGGAGGCGCTCAAGGGGCCGCTGAGCGCTGCCGCCCAGGCCATCTCGGCTGCCCTGAATGGCGGCTTGATCAGCGCATTTCCGGCTATCTACACCGCCGTCGGCACTCTGATCGGCAGCATCGGTGCTGCGGTACAGGGCCTGCTGACCGCTATCAGCACCGCCCTCAGCGCTACGATCTTTGGCATCCCGGCGGGCCTCGTCATCGCTGGCGCCGCAGTTGCTCTGGGTGCAGCCATCGCCGCCATTGTCGCCAATATCGGCAAGGGGAAGCCGTCCAGCAACCCTGGTGGAGGCGGCGGGGGTGGCTCCGGAGCTGCAAGCTCCGGCGGCAAGACGTCCGTGGTCGCCACAGATACGGATATCTCCACTATCACAGGAGCGGACGGGACCAAAACCACGACCAAGACTATCACAGAGACCCTGCGAGACGAGGCGGGCAACTTGACCACAAAGGTCACCAAGATCATCACCGAGACCGGCACAAAGCTGGTGGATGGAGTGGAACGCAGCTTTACCAAGGTCACCACCTCTGTGGATGGCATCGTGCAAAAGGTAGATACCACACTGGAGGACATCGCCAAAAAGCCGCTGCCCAAGCCGGATAAGCCGGAGACCCCGGAAAAACCAGACACCGACACCCCGCCCCCATCACCGGGCGAAGATGCGCTGGGAGACGCTCTCCAGGATAATACCGCTGCACTGGAGCAGGCAAATGCCAAGCTGACCGAGATGATGCGGCAGGCAGACAGCCTGGTGCTGTCGGACAACATGGCCGTAAGCAGCACGGTGGCCGCCAGCGGGTCTGCCCAGATCGCCCAGGCCGCAGCGGGCTACCACAAACAGACCACCAACATCACCCAGAACATCTACTCCAAGGCCCAAACCGCCGCCGACCTGATGCGGGAAGCCCGCTGGGAGGCCGACCGGGCCAAAGCTCAAGGCCGGTAAGGAGGACCGCATGCGCAATGACCATCTTATGATCGTGACCGATGCCGGGGTCACACTGCATCTGGGCTGGGACTACAATGCCCCCTACACGCTGGACCCGCTGACCGGTGTGGACGTGGACCTGCAGACCGCCCAGAGCCTGGGGCAGCTAGGCACCACGGTAGAGCGGCAGAGCGTAGGCGGGGTGTCCCGCACTCTCTCCGGCTGCTTTTGGGGCCCTGGCCGGGACGACGCTGCCCAGCTGCTGCTGCGCAGCCTGCCCTACTTTACCTCCGGCACCCTCTACTTTGGCGACCAGGCTTTTACCCGGTTCGTGGTCGCAAAGACCCCCTATCTGGCCCAGGTAGAGCCGTACCCCCGCTTTGAAATGATGCTTTACTGCCCCAAGCCCCACTGGTACAGCATCCAGGAGCAGGCGTATCTGCTGGGCGGGTTTGTGCCCAGCTTCCGCTTCCCAGTCTGCTACGACACGCACCAGTACAGCCAGGCCCAGGGCGGCACTTTTGTCAACGTCCGCAACCCCGGCGCCCTCCCGGTGCCCTTTACGGCCACGCTGACCTGTTTGCTCCCGGCCAAAAATCCCCGCATTTTTAATGTGCTTACCGGGCAGCAGCTGGCCTTTGACTTTGAGCTGCAGCCCGATGACCGCATCGAGGTCTACCGCTCCACTACCGACCGTCTGGCCGTCAAGCTCATCCGGGCCGGAGTAGAGAGCAATCTTTTCAGTGCCCTGGACGAGGACAGCGACCTGCTGGAGCTGGCCGCCGGCGACAACCTGCTCAAGCTGGATGCACAGACCGGCGTAGAGCATCTGCAAGCCGCAGTGAGCTTTTACCCGATGGACACAGGCCTGCTGCCGGAGGTGATACCATGCACATCGATGTTTTAGAGGAGGACACCCTCGTCCGGGTAGGCTGGGTGGATGTATGGGTCAGCCTGTATTGGGAGGACGCATACCGTACCATTGGTCGCTTCACTTTGGAGGTGAGGCCTACACCGGAAAACCTGTCTCTGCTGCGTGAGGGGCGGTGGCTGAAACGATCGGACAGTGACCTGCCCATGCGCATCTGTGACCGCAGCCAGCAGGACCAAGATGCACCATTCGTCTGCTCCGGCTTTGCAGCCACCTGGCTGCTGACCCGGCGAGTATCCACCACGGTCATCAAGGACCAGCCTGCAGAGGCCGCCATGCGGCAGCTGGTGGCAGATATGGCCCCATGGCCCCGGCTGGAGCTGGGTCAGGCCGGGGGCTTTGATACCCGATTCGACAAGCGCACCAGCGGCGGCTCGGTCTTTGAGTACTGTGAGACCATTGCCGCCGCCTGTGACCTAGGCTTCCGGATACGGCTGACGGGCAAAGGCCGCAGCAAAAAGCTGCTTTTTGAGGTCTACCGACCGACCGCCGACACCAACCACCGGTACAGCACCGCCTGGGGCACCCTGACCAGCCTGGGCTGGCGCTTTGCCGATACCGACTATGCCAACGTGGCTATCGTGCAGGGCGCAGGCGAGGGCGAGGACCGGACTACCGTGACGGTGGGCGACACCGCGGCGGCCGGCTCTGCCCGGCGGGAGATCTATGTGGACGCAAGAGATGTCCGGCCGGCCGAGGAAAAGGGCGAGACCGCTCAGAGCGCCAGCTACCTGACCCGGCTGGCAGACCGAGGCGGCAAAAAACTGCTGGAGCAGCTGCGCACCGGCGTGATCGAGTTTGACCCCGAGGACGAGGGCCTGCACCCTGGCGATGTGCTGCGGGTACAGATCCCGGAGATGGGGTACCGGGCCACCGTCCGAGTGGCCGCCGTCATCCTGCAAAGCCAAGCGGACCGTACTACCTGCACCACCCGGCTGGGCACACCGGTGTGGACGAAATACTGAGGAGGAGTCCTATGCCAGATACACAAATCACCACCTACCCGCTGGACGGCATCACCTATGATGCGGCAGATGCTGCGGGCTACTGTGCTACACGCACCAGCGGCGTTTACTCTTCGGAGGCGGACTTTGCCGTGACCCCGGCAGGCGGGATGAGGATCACTGTCAGCGCAGGCCAGGCATGGGTCCACCCGGCACGCTGGGTGGGGTACAGCATCCAGATGCGCACCGCCACCACCCTGGAGATGCCCGTGGCCGATGGCTCCCGGGGCCGCATCGACCGGGTGGTCCTGCGCTTTGACGCCGCTACACGGGGCAGCCGCATCCAGGTGCTGCAGGGCGCTGTAGGCACCAGCACACCGCCGGAGTTGACCCGCAGCGCCCGTGTGTATGACCTGTGCCTGGCGCAGATCACCCGCCCCGGCGGGTCCACCAGCATCTCGGCAGGGCAGATCACCGACACCCGCGCGGATGAGGCCCTCTGCGGGCTGATGCGGGACGGTGTTACCGGCATCCCCACAGCGCAGCTCCAGGCCGAGGCCCGGGCAAAGGTCGCAGCACTGGAGGAAAGCGCCACCGCCAGCGCTAAGGCCGCCAAGGCCAGTAAGACCGCCGCAGCAGCCAGTGCAGCGCAAGCAGCAAAAAGCCAGCAGGCCGCCAAAACCAGCGAGCAGGCAGCTAAGACCAGCGAAACGGCGTCCTCTGCCAGCGCAGGGCAGGCGGCAAAAAGCCAGCAGGCCGCCAAAACCAGCGAGACAGCCAGCGCAAGCGCACAGGCAGCTGCGGCCAATAGCGCCAGCGCCGCCAAGGCCAGTGAGCAGGCGGCGGCAGCGAGCGCCGCAAAATCGGCAGAAGCGGCAAAGGCAGCGGTAAAAGAAGCTGCTGACAGTGGAGTTTTTAAGGGCGACAAGGGCGACCGAGGGCCGCAGGGCGTGCAGGGGCCAAAGGGCGATACCGGTCCACAGGGAGCGCAGGGACCCAAGGGTGACCCAGGGCCGCGGGGTGTGCCCGGCCCCCAAGGTATTCAAGGGCCCAAAGGCGACAAGGGTGATACCGGTCCACAGGGACCGCAAGGTATCCAGGGTCCGAGAGGCGCAACTGGTGCGACTGGAGCACAAGGACCGCAAGGTCCGAGAGGTGCAACGGGTCCGCAGGGGCCTGCTGGTCCGGTGGGTGTCAACATGCAAATCAGCACAACAGATTTGGTTGCCGGTCAAAGCGCACTTGCCAGTGGCTCGTTGTACCTTGTTTATGAATAAGGAGCGGCTACCATGGCGAAAAAAATGTACATTGGACGAATCAGCCAAGTGCCCATTTACGAGCAGCAGCTTGTGGACGTGCCCAAAACCGTAAAAGCCACCCCGCAAAACAATGCCGAGTTTTTCAACACGAGTGGTAGCAGCGGTGGTCGATGGTATGATGGCGAATTCAGGCTCACAAATGGCACGACTACCGCCAGCACGAGAGCTACCCTGATCGTCCTTAAAAAGATGACAGTCTCTTTCACGGTCAAATACGATGGCGGGTATACGGATGACACAGAGTACCCCGGAGAAGACAGCCAGTGCCGTGTGACAGTTAATGGCGTCCCGATCGTAAACAGCACCAATAACGCTGTCAGCCAGCCCTGGTCGGGGGAACTTCTTCCCAGGCAAACGATCGAGGTTTATAGCAAAACTGGTTCGTCCGCTATCGAACAAGTCTCCCTTGAAAAATTCGCTGTGACCTACACGACCAAAGAGCCGCAGCAAGTCCAGGTGGGCGAAGAAACCAGAGCTGCTGCCCGGCGTGTGCGGCGACAGTATGTCGGAGTGGATGGCAAAGCCCGAAAAGTTCGAAAAGGGTATGTGGGGGTCAATGGCAAAGCAAGGCTTTTCTTTCTGAATGGCTCAGAGCTGCTCCCCGTTAAAAGGCAGCTATCCCCTCTGACAACCGCAAAAAGCCAGCACGCCGCAGCATCCGTGGGCAAGTACGCGGTTTTTGCAGGCGGTATGGGGGTGAGAGATAATATAAACTACCTCGCCACCACAGATGCTTACGATAGCAGCCTTACTCATACCAACCCCAAAAATCTTGGGAAAGCCCGGCGCTGGCTGGCAGCCACAAATGTCGGGGGAAAATACGCAGTCTTTGGCGGTGGCGGTGAGAGCAGCAAGACCGCCTATACAGATGCTTATGATTCCAGCCTTACAAAAGCGTCTATCTCCAACCTGAGTGGGGACGGCAGGTATAACCTGGCTGCTACCGGAGTTGGAAAATACGGCCTCTTTGGTGGCGGCTACTATATATGGTTTGGGGATAAATACCAAAGCACCGTGGACGCTTATGACGATGCGCTGACCCGCACCACCGCTGCATCCCTGTCCAGCGCAAAGGATGACGTCTCTGCGGCCAGCACAAAGAGCTATGCCTTTTTTGCCGGTGGCAGAGGTACAACGGCTGTGGATGCGTATGACACCAACCTTACACGCACAAGCACTGCTCCTTTACGGTCGGGCAAGACTCTGGCGGCCGCTGCTGGAATCGCAGGAGATTATGTGTTTTTTGCTGGCGGTAGCGGCGCAGATGCGTCCACGCAGGTGGAAGTATATGACGATCATCTCACCCGAGTGGCAGCTCTGATCCTGCCCCAAGGGTCCTGGAGCCAGGGAGCCGCAGGTGCAGGAGAGATGGCTGTGATCGCTGGAGGATACAGTAGGACAGATAAATGCACCGATGCCGTTTATACGATCGATAGCTCCCTCACTCTGGCAGCGTCTCCTCTAAAATTAAGTGTAGCGCGGGGCGAGGTTAAGGGTGCGATCGCAGGAGACTATATCGTTTTTGCAGGAGGGGCTGGCATGGAGATGTTCGACCCCGAGCCGACCCAGAAAAGCACTGTGGACGCATACAAAATAGACTGAAAGGATTTTAGTATGGCAAGATATGTAATTTACGACAATTCGAGCAACGTCATCACTCCCAGTGGAGCTGAGTTTACCGCAGAGGAATGGCTGAACCACTACCCTTGGGGTCGAAAGTCCAAAATGATCGTTGGCGGCGGGGTGATCAACGGCAACGTAGCGCTGCTTTTTGATGATTTTGTGGCAGAAATGCGCCGCCAGGGCTGTGATTTTGCTGGTTGCAGCACAGACCAGGACTATCTGGATGCCATTGAGCGATTCGAGGATGCCGCAGCCACTGCACCTGCACCCATCACCGACCAGACCCGTATGGCGGACGCTTTGGAGGATATGGTGGTTTTGCAGATGCCGGATATGACTGAGCCGATGGCCGCTTTTGCGCAGGTCCCGAGCGGCAAGAGCTCGATGTCTGACACCCTTGAGCACCGCTGGAAGCAGGGCCGTATCAGCGCGGCTATGCTGCGGCTGTATACCCGCAAGGGCTGCATCACCCAGGCTGAGCTTGATGAAATTATGAGTGCATGAGGAGGTGCGCTATGGCGATCCAGGCGTACTCGCTCTCAAAAGAGGGCTACAAGCAGCTCAGTCCGCATTTTCGGGTGCGGGAATTTAGGTGCAGGGATGGCAGCGACCCCGTCTTTGTAGACGAGGAGCTGGTGAGCATCCTGCAAAAAATCCGGGAGCACTTTGGCAAACCCCTGACCATCACCAGCGGATACCGCACGCCGGCCCACAACAAAGCCTGCGGCGGCGCTGCTTATAGCCAGCACCTGTATGGCCGGGCGGCAGACTTCAAGATTGCAGGCGTGGGACCGGATACGGTGGCCGCCTATGCCGAGCAGCTGCTGCCCGGCCGGGGCGGCATCGGGGTGTACCCGCCCAAGACGGGCAGGGCAG
>OHCZ01000567.1_pt1 | contig 20368 bp, 10 predicted proteins | sample 1566891 | NCBI WGS metagenome assembly OHCZ01 (sample SAMEA3879510, study PRJEB24766) | human gut metagenome | biome: human-associated habitat; feature: feces | place: USA | collected 1985/1987
CCAGCCGGCTGATGATCGTCGTTCCCCTCGCCTTGTTGATCGTCCTGCTGGTTCTATACTTTCAATTCAAGACGGTCACTGCCTCACTGATCCATTTCTCCGGGGTGTTCGTGGCCTTCGCCGGAGGTTTTATCTTGCTATGGCTTTACGGACAGGATTGGTTCATGAACTTCTCCATCGCCGGAGAGAATATGCGGGATCTTTTCCAGATGCACACGATCAATCTGAGCGTGGCAGTCTGGGTCGGTTTCATCGCCTTGTTCGGTGTGGCTGTACTGAACGGTATCCTGATGGTGAACCATTTCAACGAACTTCGTAAACGAAATAAATATGCTATGACTACCAACCGAATCCTCACTCTGGGCACCCCGCATCTGCTGCGCCCCGTATTCCTCACCGGACTGGTCGCCTCGCTGGGATTTGTCCCGATGGCAATCGCCACTTCCGCCGGTTCCGAGGTACAACGCCCGCTGGCTACGGTCGTCATCGGCGGACTGATTATCTCTACCGTGCTGACTTTGCTTATCATTCCGGTATTCTACAAGATTGTCAACTCATTTGCTGTATGGAGACGTCCCGGAAGCAAGTTTCATCTGCCGTTCTTCGTCATCCTGCCGTTGTTGCTGCTGATTCCTTCTTTCGCCTCAGCGCAGCAACCGGAAGCGGTCAGTCTGGAACAGGCCATCGAGATAGCCAAACAAAATCATCCGAGACTGAAAATAGCCGCCAACGCCATCCGTCAGGCAAAAGCCACTCGCGGAGAGATTGTCGAGGCAGCTCCCACCTCATTCAGTTACTCATGGGGACAACTCAACGGAGAAAACAAGCAAGACAAGGAACTTGCCTTCGAACAGAGCCTCGGTTCGCTGCTGACTCCGTTTTACAAGAATGCACTGGTCAGCCGACAGGTAAAGACAAGTACTTATTATCGCCGGATGGTGGAAAAAGAAGTGATAGCGGAAGTAAAACGGGCATGGGCTTATTATCAATATGCCGCTAACCTCTGCTCCATGTACCGTGATCAGGACAAGATGGCGGAAGAGTTGAAACGTATCGGCGAAATACGTTATCAACAAGGAGAAATCACCCTGCTCGAAAAGAACATGATGACGACTACCGCCGCCGATCTGCACAATCGCTGGTATCAGGCACAGGAAGAGGAAAAGACGGCACTGGCACGTTTCCAGTGGTGCTGTTATGCCGACAACCCGATCGTGCCGGCAGATTCGACCTTGTCTCTCTTTTATACCACTCTTTCGGACGGTAATCTGTCCGAAGCGCATACCGGATACTTCCAGAGTCAGGCGGAAGAAGCGAAAGCAATGCTTCATGTAGAACGCAGCCACTTCTTTCCGGAGATCAGCGTAGGGTATACCCGTCAGGACATTCTTCCCTTGAAGAATCTGAATGCATGGATGGTGGGAGTCTCCTTCCCCGTTTACTTCCTGCCCCAGAAAAGCAAGGTGAAGCAAGCCAGACTGGCTGCTGCTTCGGCACAGATTCAGGCGGATGCCAACATCCGCGAACTTCGCAATAAGGTAATGGAACTGGAAGCCTCTCTCCGACGATACAACGAGAGCCTGCGCTATTATACTACTTCCGCTCTCAAAGAAGCGGAAGAACTGACCAAAGCCGCCAACCTGCAACTGCAACAGAGCGAAACGGGCGTTGCCGAATACATACAGTCCGTCACGACGGCACGGGACATCCGGCGAGGGTATATCGAAACCGTTTATCAGTATAACATTGCCGCTCTGGAACATGAATTGTTTGAATAAATGGAGAGTTTTAATGAACAATTTCCCTGTTAATATAGAAGATTATTTTGCAAGAGTACTTAATATAAAAATGTGTATGAGAAAGATATTTTACCCCATCCTTCTGCTCGCCTTAGTAGCTTGCAAGGGACAACAACAAACGGCGGATTCAGAGTCTGTGGCGGACCCTGCAACAGAAAGCGTGAATCCGGAAATGGGAAAAAACAATAGTCAAAGCGACGCCGATGCCACTGCACAGCCCGAAGTGGATGCAATCACTTCCGCTACTTCCCGCCCCAATCAGGTTTCGTTCAACGGCCGGATCGTCCTTCCGCCCCAACGGCAGGCAACCGTCGCACTGACTATCGGCGGAGTGATCAAAAACACTTCCTTACTCCCCGGACAACACGTTACCAAGAACTCTGTAATCGCCACTTTGGAGAATCCGGAGTTTATCACCCTCCAACAGACTTATCTGGACAGCCACGCACAAACAGAATATCTGCGTATGGAATACGAACGGCAAAAGAATCTCTCTGCCGAACAAGCGGCTTCGCAGAAGAAGTTCCAGCAAAGCAAAGCGGATTATCTTTCGATGAAAAGCCGTCAGGATGCTGCCGCCGCACAACTTTCGCTTTTGGGCGTGAATCCGGAAACACTGCTTCGGGATGGCATCCAGCCGCTTCTGGAAGTAAAAGCTCCTATCAGCGGATATGTGGTCAATGTAGCTATGAACATGGGAAAGTACATCAATCCGGGAGAAGCTCTCTGCGAAGTGATTGATAAAAGCGCACCGATGCTCTGCCTGACTACCTACGAAAAAGACCTTGCAGATATGCAAACAGGCAGTCCCGTACAATTCCGTGTCAACGGCATGGGTACACAAACGTTCAACGGCACGGTCATCTCCATCGGACAAAAAGTGGACGAAGTGAACCGCTCACTCGAAGTATACGCTTCCATCAAGGAGACGAATCCGCAGTTCCGACCGGGGATGTACGTCACGGCACATATCCAAAAACAATAATCTGCCGTGCAGCGACAGCCATTCATCATGCATAATTCGTAATTAACCATTATCTTTGCAACATGGTATTGAAAGCTATCAATAAAGATAAGTATTTCCTGTCCACGGTCATCATCTCGCTGATGGTGGCTGTGCTCATTCATTTTCCGGAATCGGTCTCTCTCTTCGACCGTTTCGAAAGCCATTCGCTTTTCCCGGGAATGAAGTTTATGGATGTGGCAAATGAAATTCTGTTTACCTTCGTTTCGTTACTCATACTTTTTGCCATCAATACGCGCTTGTTCCATTTCAACCAGGCGTCCATTAAAATAACGGCTGCAAAGATTCTGCTTTCCTTCATCCTGACATGGATACTCAGCAATCTGCTGGGACAAGTGTTTGTCTTCCTGCACCGGACATTCGACATTCCCGCCATCGATGCGATGGTACACCATTACCTCCATCCGTTGCGGGACTTCATCATGGCTTGCCTCGTCACCAGCAGTTGCTGCATCATCTACCTTGTCCGCCGCCAGCAACTGGTATTGATTGAGAACGAACAGTTACAGGCGGAAAACATCCGCAACCAGTATGAAGTATTGAAGAATCAGCTCAATCCGCACATGTTGTTCAACTCACTGAATACGCTGCGTTCACTGGTACGGGAGAATCAGGATAAGGCACAGGATTATATTCAGGAACTCTCGCGGGTACTGAGGTATACGCTACAAAGCAACGAATCGCAAAGCGTCAGCCTCCGGGAAGAGATGGAGTTCGCTTCTGCTTACATCTTCCTGCTGAAGATGCGTTTTGAGAACAACTTGCAGTTTGATATACAGATAGCCAAGTCTTTCGAAGACTACCGCCTCCCTCCGATGGCGGTACAAGTGTTGATAGAGAATGCCGTGAAGCACAATGAAATCAGCGACCGCAAACCACTGACTATCCATATCGTCACCAACAACGAGGGATATCTGTCCGTAAGCAACGACATTCAGCCCAAACGGACCGCTGCCTCCGGCACCGGCATCGGCCTTGTCAATCTCGCCAAACGCTACCGGCTATTATTCAAACAGGACATACAAATCACAGAGGACAAAGAGTTTTCCGTTTGCATTCCTCTTATTGATGAAGTACAATGAACGACAAGCCAAGTGTTATGAAAACAGTTATTATTGAAGATGAAAAAGCTGCTGTACGCAATCTGACTTCCCTGCTCAACGAAGTGAAACCGGAAGCTGAAATTATTGCCATACTGGACAGCATCAATTCCACCATCGAATGGTTCGACATCCACCCGATGCCGGAACTCGTTTTTATGGATATTCACCTGGCGGATGGTTCTGCTTTCGAAATATTCGATCATATCAGCATCACCTGCCCCATTATCTTCACCACGGCTTACGACGAATATGCCCTGCGTGCCTTCAAAGTGAACAGTATCGACTACCTGCTGAAACCTATCGGCAAAGAGGACATCGAACATGCGTTTGAAAAATTGGACAACTTGCAGGATACCATCCCCGAAAACGGAAGCAGACGGGAAAATAAGGAAGAGGAACTACTTCACCTCATTCACTCGCTGAAAAAACAGGAGAATTATAAGACGCATTTCCTCATACCGATAAAAGGCGATAAGCTACTTCCTGTCTCGATCGACATGATTCAACTGTTCTATATCAAAGATTGTCAGGTAAAAGCTGTCTTAACGGACGGGGTGGAATACAACTTTTCTCTTACGCTGGATGAGTTGGTCGATTGTTTGAATCCTAGTCTCTTCTTCAGAGTCAACCGGCAGTTTCTGATTTCAAGGGAGGCGATAAAGGATCTTGATTTATGGTTCAACAGCCGGTTGTCCATTAATCTGCACCACTCCAGAATGACAGAGAAGATATTGGTAAGCAAAGCACGGGTAGCGGAATTTAAGGAATGGTTTTCGAGCAAAAAGTAAAACAAGCGGGACTATATTGAAATCCCACTATATGCATTCGTTCTTTATAAGTATCGGATATCAGTTCTAAAAATGGAAAGGATGAAGCCCAGCCTCATCCTTTCCATTTTTATCTTAATACCTAACCTTATTAAAACCCAATTGATGATTTATACTTCAGCGTCTTCTCCGGTAAGGAAATCGAAGGAGGTACAGCCTCATCGGACACCGCCCGTTTGTAATTCGGCTTGCTGCTCATCACAAAACGAAGTTTCACTCCATCACGGATATCATCATACGTCAGGTAGGACTTATCGTACTTTTTACCATTGACATAAAGCTCCTTCACGTACAGGTTCTTCGGCGACCAGTTGTCCGCTGTCATTTCAATGTTTTTTCCATTACTCATCCGGACCGTAATAGCCTCTGCGCATGGCGAACCGATATTATAAATATTGCTGGACGGAGCCACCGGATAGAAACCGATGCAGTTGAACATATACCACGCAGACATTTGTCCGCAATCGTCATTACCACTCAATGCATCCGGTGTATTTCCGTAGAAACGGTCGACGATGGTACGTATCCACTTCTGACATTTCCACGGTTCTTTCAGGTAGTTGTAGAGGTATGCAACATGATGGCAAGGTTCATTTCCATGCCAATAGGCTCCGATACGCCCCTGTATATCATGTGCTCCGGGGATATCATCCGGCAGTTCTACCGTAAAAAGCTCATCCAGGCGTTTGCGGAACAGTTCCTTACCGGCCTCGTTGATATATCCCTGCACATCTTGCGGCACATACCAGGTATATTGCATCGTGAATCCTTCCGTGATATCACCCCAGCCATGTACCGATCCCGGACCCTGATAGGCAACCGGAGTAAACGGAGTGCGCCAGTCACCTTTGCTGTCGCGTCCGCGCATATATTTCGTTTCGGGATCAATCAAGGTCTGATAAGACAAAGCACGGTTGAGGAAATAATGATAATCGTCTTCTTTGCCTAATTTCTTGGCTGCCTGTGCGATGCAATAATCATCATAAGCATATTCCAGTGTCTTTGACACTGACTCCGCTTCCTTATCGAATGGTACATAGCCCATTTCACGATATTCCGGAAGGCAATCGTAGTTCGGATTCATCGCTGTGGTTTTCATCGCTTCGTATGCACGCTCGTAATCAAAGCCTTTCACTTCTTTCACGATCATATCCGCCAATACGGATACGGCGTGATAGCCAATCATACACCAGGTTTCGTTGCCGTAGAAAGACCAGATAGGAAGCATCTTCTCCACACTCTTGTCGTAATGAGCCAACATAGAATTTGCAATGTCCGCATTCACCTCCTGCTGAACCAAGTTAAACCAGGGATGCAAAGCCCGATAGGTATCCCAAAGAGAGAACACCGTATAGTTCGTGAATCCTTCCGCTTTTTCTATGTTCTTGTCTAGTCCGCGGAACTGCCCGTCCGAATCCTGAAAGATAAACGGATGCAGAGCGGCATGATAGGCGGAAGTATAAAACGTTTCCTTTGTCTTTCGGTCAGCAGTCAACGTATATTTTCCAAGTTCCTTTTCCCAAAGGGCTTCCCCTTTCGCCCTTAACTCGTTGAAAGTTAATCCGTCGAGTTCCTTCATATTATTCCGGGCACCGTCTGTGCTGACTGCAGAGATGGCTGTTTTCACCGTCACTTCTTCTCCTGCCTTTGTATCAAAGGAGATACAAGCCATCAGATTCTTTCCCCAGGCTTCGTAAGAACTGCGGAATCGGGAAGTGTTATAAATAACCGGCTTTTTGTCTTGTACAAAGCGCAGTCCGGTCAACTTCTTCGAGAAAGTAGCCGTGAAGTACACATGACGTTCCGGCCCCCACCCTTTCACCAGTTTGTATCCGGTGATAGTCGAATCATTAATCATTCGCAGATTCGACCATTCGCAGGATTGCCAGAGCGTATGGTTCATATCAATCATGATGAACGCATTATCCGACTCTGGATAAGTAAAACGGAACATACCGCTACGCACACCGGAAGTCATTTCGGCTTTGACTCCATAGTCTGCCAGTTCCACAGCATAATAATTGGGGGACGCCCACTCCTTATCATGTGAGTAACGCGAACGATAGCCTTGATCGGGATCTTCATGAGTACCGGGTTCCAGTTTCATTTCTCCCGTTCCGGGGATAAACAGAAAGTCGCCCAAGTCCGGAATACCTGTTCCGCTCAAGTGCGTCAAACTGAATCCCATCAATGTCAGATGATTGTATTTGTATCCGGAAGCTGCATCATAGAAGCGGCTGTCCGTATCGGGGCTTATCTGGATTCCCCCGAAAGGAATCTGTGCACCGGGATAAACATTTCCATAACCATCCGTACCGACAAACGGGTTCACGTAGTCCGTCAGCTTTTCAGTTTGAGCCATGCCCGGCAAGATACTCACCAGACACGACCAAACCAAAAACAACCTTTTTCTACCAACTTTATTAACCATATCCAATCGTATATTACACCTGTATATCACCTACGGCAACCTGATATTCATGCCATAGTTCATCTATGCTATATTCCGTTCCCAAGATATGCTTGATAGCTCCGTCAAACGACCAGGGAATCACCTCCAGTGTGCTGCGGTTAAACTTACGCAGGAATTCAGGATCTTTATTGTCGCGCAACCAGACGAAGAAATAACCTGCTGTCCGATAACCGTCCATGTAGTTTCCTCCTTTCGGACGGGCATTCGGTCCGTCGAATCCGCCGTTGGCTACACGTACGGCATCTGCCATTCCTTCAATAAATGCCCAGAATACACGATTGGTTCCGTAAGAGCCGATGCCTTGCGGTTCCAGCTGATAGGCGTGTGTCAGTTCGTGCAACAGTACCCCACGCGTTTCGAAGAACAGCTTTGCCGTATCGTTTTCCGCAAATGATTTCTCGATATGCCGTGTGCTGTAGAAGATAGTAACGTCTCCATTACCACCGCCTTTGGCAGAAATTCCTTCGATGTCTTCCAGTGTATAATGTATCTTGTTCACCGGAGTTATGCTGTCTTCCGGTGAGTTATAAAGAGTAGCCAATACAGTGCGTGCCTGCTCTTTGATATAAGACTCCGCATCCGGAATGATCCGGTGATAAATGTCCGAACCTTTTGTTTCCGAAGCTTTATCTTCGAACAAGACAGTTCCTACATTGTAGCTTTTCCATACGTCCGGTTTTGCTTCGGCTTGCTTCTTCGCACTTGCCGCACAAGCTCCCATGCCCACAATCAGGGCAATTGCATATACCAAATGTCTCTTTTTCATATTCTTTTCTTGATTATTTATTGATGCTGTTAATTGATTCCATTAGTTAATGAATAAGGTTTGTCCTGCACCGATACTCCACGACGTTTGTTGGGCGATGCCGACATTTTAAATTCCAATACGCCTCCTTTCAGGATATCCTCGTGTGTGATGTACATTTTATCATAAGACTCGCCGTTCAGTTTCAGTGACTGTACATAACGCTTCTTGTCGCTGACGCCCGGCGCTTTGATTTCCAGTGTCTTTCCGTTGGGAAGTGTCAGCTTCAGATAGGGCAGATAGGGAGCACCAAGGACATACTGGTCTGTACCCGGACAAACCGGATAGAAGCCCATCACAGAGAAAAGATACCATGCCGACATCTGTCCGCAATCATCATTTCCACCCAGTCCGTTGATGTCATTCTTATACATCTTGTTCAGGATTTCACGCAGCCAGTACTGTGTTTTCCACGGTTGGGAGGTCCATGCGTACAAATAAGGTACATGATGGCTCGGTTCATTGCCATGTACGTATCCACCTACCAGGCATTCTTCCGTAATATCCTCATTATGTTCATAGTACTTCTCCGGCAGATGCATGGAGAAGAGTTCGTCCAGTTTCTGTACGAATGTCTTTTCTCCTCCCATCAGGTCGATCATACCAAACACATCATGCGGTACATGAAAGGAGAAGTTCCATGAATTACCTTCGATAAAGCCTTCGCCGTAAGTTTGCAACACATCGAACTCTTTTTTGAATGTGCCGTCACTGTAGCGGGGACGGGCAAAACCGATGCTTGTATCATAGATGTTACGATAGTTGAGAGCACGTTTGCGGTAAGTATCCGCTATCTCTTTATTACCGGCTTTCAAGGCTGTCTGATAAATAGTCCAGTCGTCGTATGCATATTCCAACGTAGAGGAAGCTGCCGTACCACTCTTGTCCAGCGGGATATATCCCAGCTTCATATAATCGGCTACACCTTCATAGTAAGGTACCGTAGATGTGCTAACCATCGCCGATAATGCCTCATCCACATTTGAAAAAACTCCTTTGGTTATTGCATCCGCCAGCACAGACACAGCATGATAACCGCTCATACACCAGTTCTCATTTCCCATCAGGCTCCATATCGGCAACATGCCATGCACGCTCTGCTGTTCATGTTTGATCATTGATTCCACCATATCCGCATTGCGTTCCGGTTTCACCAGGTTAAGGAACGGATGTTCCGCGCGATATGTATCCCAAAGTGAGAATATAGTATAGTTAGTGAATCCTTTCGCCTGATGTATGTTATGATCCAGACCGCGATAGGAACCGTCTACGTCCATATACACGGACGGATTAATCATGGTATGATAAAGCGAAGTGTAGAACATCGCCTTCTGATCCGGTGTACCTTCTATTTCGAAATGATCCAGTTCATTGTTCCAGTCTGTCCGTGCAGCTTCCGCCAACTGTTCGAAACTCTTTCCGGAAGCCTCGGCACGCAGGTTCTTTACAGCGCCTTCCGTGCTGACTGCCGACAAGGCTACCTTTACAACCAGTTCGGGATCTTTGGCCGTTTCGAAGTTAAAGTAAGCCACGATCTTTCGACCAGTGATTTCCGGGAAATTCTTCTCCAGCTTGAAACGACGCCAAAAGCCATTGTACAATACCTTTTCCTTATCCTTATATCCGTAATCCTTGATCGGCTGTGACAAGGAAATGGCAAAATAGGTATAATTCGTACGTGCCCATCCGTTGGTGATGCGGTATCCTGTCAGCAATGTATCGTTTTCCACCCGCAGGTTTGCCCACAATACTTTGCCGTCATAATTATAGATACCATGCACCAGGTCCAGGATCAGATGACCGTCTTTTCCTTTCGGGAAGGTATATTTATGTACACCCGTCCGTTGAGTAGCTGTCAGTTGCGCTTTAATGCCATAGTCGTCCAGCATCACTTCGTAGTATCCGGGTGTCGCTTTCTCTGTGGCATGATCGAAGCGCGAACGGTAACCCTCTTCCGGATGGTCCGCCCGTCCGGGATTCAATTTTACATCGCCGACAGCAGGCATCAGCAATATATCTCCCAGGTCGGAATGTCCCGTGCCGCTGAGGTGGGTGTGACTGAAACCTACGATGGTTTTATCCCGATACTGGTAACCGGCACAATATTCATACGCATTCTTCTGATAAGCTCCATTCACATTATGTGGAATTGTGTCTGTGTCCGGACTCAGCTGTACCCATCCGAAAGGGGTGCAAGCACCGGGAAAAGTATGCCCCATACCATTGGTTCCGATAATCGGATTAACGTAATCTACCGGTTGCTGAGCTACGGCGGACAAGGTTACCGCCGCCATAGTCATCATCAATACTTTCTTTTTCATCTTATTCATACCTGCTTACTTGTTATCACGAGAGAAGGAATAGGGGAAGTCGGATTCGTTAATACCTCTTCCTTTATTCGGTTTATTATCCATATCAAATACCAGACGTCCGCCTTTCAGCAAGTCGAAATGATTCAGATAATTCTTTGTATAGTTCTTACCGTTATAGTTCAGCGAACGGATGTAACGATTGGCATCACTATTTTTAGGAGCGGAGATTTCCAGTTTCTTGCCGTTCTCCAGTGTGATCGTCGCTTTCTTGAAATAAGGAGCACCCATCACATATTCATTGCTGCCCGGACATACCGGATAGAAGCCTAAAGCGGTAAACACATACCAGGCAGAAGTCTGTCCGTTATCCTCATCACCACAATAACCGTCGGGAGTGGCAAAGTAGAGGCGGTTCATCACTTCACGCAGCCAGTACTGTGCTTTCCAGGGCTCGCCTGCATAGTTATACAAGTAAATCATGTGCTGGATAGGCTGGTTGCCGTGCGCATAGTTACCCATATTGGCAATTTCCATTTCACGGATTTCATGAATCACACCTCCGTAGTAGCTATCATCAAATATCGGTGGAAGGTTGAACACAGAATCGAGCATACTGACAAACATCTTTCTGCCGCCCATCAAATCGGCCAGTCCCTGTACATCATGAAATACAGACCACGTATAGTGCCAGCTGTTTCCTTCGGTAAAGGCATCCCCCCACTTGAACGGATTAAAAGGAGTCTGGAAGGTGCCATCGGCGTTCTTGCCACGCATCAGTTTTGTTTCAGGGTCGAACAGGTTGCGGTAGTTCTGGCTTCTGCTCTTATAGAGTTCCAGTTCTTCTGCCGGACGCCCTAGCTTTTCACCCATTCGGTAGATGCACCAGTCATCGTATGCATACTCTAATGTACGCGCCGCATTCTCGTTAATCTTTACATCGTAAGGCACATAACCCAGTTTATTATAATATTCGTATCCACGGCGCCCTGTTGTAGAAACTCTCGGATGTACACTGTTGGCTCCTTTGAGCAAACCTTCATACATTTTCTCCGCATCCGCTTTGGTCACATTCTTCATAAAAGCATCTGCCACTACGGAAGCCGAATTGTTTCCGACCATACAGCCACGATGTCCCGGACTCGCCCATTCGGGGAAGAATCCGCTTTCAAGATATGTATTCAACAGTCCTTCCTGCATCTTCTCTCCCATTGAAGGATATATCAAATTGACAAACGGGAACAGGCAACGGAACGTATCCCAGAAACCGGTATCGGTAAACATATATCCCGGACGGATTTCACCGTTATAAGGGCTGTAATGTACCGTTTCACCCTTCGCATTCACTTCGTGGAACATACGGGGGAATAATACCGAACGATACAGACAAGAATAGAAGGTACGCATCCGGTTCTCATCATCGTCTTCGACTTTGATACGTCCCAGTACGTCATTCCAAGCTTTACGTCCGGCTTCCTTGGTCTGTTCGAATGTCTTGTTTCCGATTTCTTTCAGATTCAGTCCCGCCTGTTCGGGGCTGATGAATGAGGAAGCCACTTTGGCATGCACCTGTTCTCCTTTCTTTGTCGAAAAACCGATGGCAGCACCTACGTGATTGGATTGCAGTTCAAGATGCGTCTCTACCAGATGGTAGTCCGCCCATACTTTATTAAATGTAAAAGGCTTGTCGAACTCTATCACAAAGTAGTTCCTGAAATTCTGCGGAACACCGCCACTGTTACGTGTCGTATAACCTACAATCTTATTTTCTTCGGGAATCACCTTCACATACGAACCACGGTCGAAAGCATCTACTACCACATAAGCATCGGACGCTTCGGGGAAAGTAAAACGGAAATACGCACAACGCTCCGTCGGGGCAATCTCCGTTGTCATGTTATACTCTGACAGATAAACACTGTAATAATAAGGAGTTGCTTTCTCTGCCTTATGCGAAAACCAGGAAGCACGGCTGTCCTGATCAATCTTCAGCTGTTTGGTCATCGGCATAATGGAGAACTGTCCGTAGTCATTGATCCAGGGACTGGGCTGGTGGGTCTGCTTGAAACCTCTGATTTTGTCAGAAGCATACGTGTAAGCCCAACCGTCCCCCATCTTTCCGGTCTGCGGCATCCAAAAGTTCATCCCCCAAGGCAGTGCAATGGCAGGATAGGTGTTTCCATTGGAGAGCGAAATCTTGGAGTCGGTTCCCATCAGGGGATTCACGTAATCCACCGGCTGCTTTTGCGCAAAGATAGAGGAGACTCCCAACAATAGAGTCATTGTGATAGACAGTAGTTTCTGTTTATTCATGATATAAGAGTTAAACTATTAATATTAGATTAGCGAGTGTTATTATTCACGTTACAAATTAACGCAATAGAAAATTAATAACTATACTCTAACGTGACAAAAAGCACGTCCGGACGAGAATGTCAGAGTAGAGAACTAGGAGTCAAACAGAGCACAAATTAAATTACTAATAATCAAATAATTGCCCATAAGAAAATACAAATAGAGTACAAACAAAAACAAAAGCAAGAAAGTAATCGAGATTATGTTCTGTTTACTTTCTTGCTTTTTTCAAAGACTGGTTACTTCTTCATTCTAAACCAACGCTCGCCTGTAGCACTTAACACATACACCATACTGTCATTGTCATCATAACTCCAATAGAAGCCGTCTTCCGAAACACAGAAAGAGAGGAATTTACTGTAATCCTGCTGTACACGGTTATAATCAGCCGGATTATTATTCCATCCGAATAAATCATATGGTTCGCCCAAGCTGATGAATATACGACCAGTAGCATTATCTGCTGTCATAGTAACCGCAAAGCCAATATAAGATCCCATACCACTCCACGGACAAGCAATCAAATTCCTCGGATTACGATCATCAAACTCCACACCAGAGTGGAAGATTCCCTTAAAGTCTGCATGAATCTCATCCTGATCTACTATATGGGTCTTCCAACCATCTGCATACCATGCTGCAATATCAGAGGCCTTCCGAGTATCACATACAACATTAGCATTGTCAGTTTCAATTTCACCATTCAAATAGTTGTAATAGAGTTTATTTAAACTTATTCCATCTACCGTCACATTGCTACCCAAAGTCAACACTGCATTTTCATCATTCGTTGTATCAATTATCATCGGATACTCTGTGTGTTTTACCACACCGTTATCTATTGCAGAAATCTTCACTTTCCAATTATTGCTCTCGTCGCAAATAATCAAATAGTGTGCAAGGAAAGAAGAGGATGACCTACGAAATACACCATTATTCAACTCTCCCTTAAGCAAATCCATGGCCTGTGCTTTATTATAAGCAATAATGGCCAATCGTTTTCTCTCCTTAGCTTGTTGCAAAGCTGCAGTTGAGACCGGAGTCAAGATCATTTCTTTGCCATGCGTCTGTCCTACAGCTGTAATTTGTGAATCAGAATACCCCGTAATGACAAATGTCGTCTCCGAGTTTTCGTTCAAATATTGTAGCATTCCTCCATTCAGCAAGGTAAGCAACACCGCTTTTTCCCCCTGGAAATCCAGAGAATAATCTGTTCCAACCTCATTCTTCAACAACGTTTCGTCTGAATCCGATGCTACATTTCCTTCTTCATCAAACTGAAAGTAGAACGTTACTCCTTGATAAATCATTTTCCATCCGTCTGCCGCACACAGTAGTTCTTTTACCTCTGAAGGACGCAAGCGGTCTGCACTCATGTCACCTTCATGTTCCCAGTCTTTCCAAGGTTCCGTCATGCCACAACTATAAAAAACCAGGCAACACAACGACAACATTATATAAATAAGTTTCTTCATGATGTTTTTCTTTTAAGATTTGAAATTAGAAATTAGGTATATATCCTCCCAAGTCCGGTCCCACTCCATAATTCTTGGCTGCTCCCGGCGCACAAATACGTAAGTCAATCATCGGCGGAATCCGTCCGTCATCCTTCACTTTCATCACACCGTCGGTAGTACCTCCCCAAGGATTCCTCATCTTGAAAAGATGAGTATTATCATCCGGCAAGATAAACGTAAACGCATGCCCACTGGTCGTCTGCCAATTTTGATCTACCTGTTCACCGCTTCTTGTAAAACCACCGATCACCAGTCTACCCTGTTTGAGCGACACTTCCACCGCGCGTTGCAAGTCTTCGGCAATCAATGCATTTGCACCGAAACCTACACTTTCCCCGTCGCCGGTAAAGATAGCAGAAACATATTCAGTACCAATACCACCGACATTAGAACTACCTTGATAGATCTGATTCCACTTAATCATAGCCTTTTCGAGAATCGTAGCCCAAGTGACTTCTTTATTTCTGCCGCCTAAGGCACCTAAATCGCCACTATTACCGATAAAATAGTCGCCACCTACACCAACTGATATTTGTTTTCCTTTCGGGTCATACATAGTAACTGTGTATGTTTTGTCCATATTATCCTTGATAATGTGTTTTACGAAACGGGGATAGAGGTATGCCATCGAAGCAATCACCGCACAAGCACAGCAGTCACCTACCCAACGCTGATTTACATCAGACATCACAGGATTTCCATTTGGATAAATGGATACAACATTGAATGTATTCCAAGCCATCTTCGTCCCACCATCTCCAAATGGTTCAGGTTCTTCAGCAGGATCGGCAAGCCATTTCAAGTCTGCTGCCGTAGCTTCTCTGTCATTCTCATGCTGTCTGCCCATCGGAGTTATCGCACTAAACGTACTGGAACCTTTACTAGCAATCAAGTCGTTGATATTCTCCGTATATGAACGCATGGCCACCAGTTTCCATTCAGCTATCTGCGTGGCAGCACCACCATTGTTCGCTTCAACAGAAAGTCTGTAGTAACGATAGGAAGTTGCATTATCCACTTCATAGCTTTTCTCTTCTTTTCTCGCTGCAAAAAGTTGGTTTGTCTGCGCATCCAGTTCTGTCCACGTAGTATTATCATTAGAACCATAGAGTGTCCAATCTTTCGGATCCATTTCGGGAGTATCGGCAGCCGAGGTCAACGAATAGGCAGTGACAGCCTTACTACTATTTCCATTCCAAGTGATGTTGAAACTACTATGATAAGTAACATACTTCGTGTCAGCATTATCGTCTACCAAACGTCTGATTTCCGAATCGACAGGAGCATCAGCATATTGCGCTATAATTGTACCACTGGAGGGCATATTCGTGTTACCCGAACCAAGTACATAAGAAACCGGAGCATCTTCGTTCGGACCTTCTCCTCCATTATCTCCTTCATCATCGTCGGACGAACATCCTGCCAGACAAAAGGGAATTAGCAGCACCAAAAGAAAAATGATTCTCTTCACTGCATTCACATCGCTACATCTTATTTGAGGTATCTTCATTGTTTTTCTTTTCATTAATTTCTTTCATTCATTCGCAGATCGGACATCCGGAGTATATTACTCCGTTGTCCATCCCAGATTTTGTACCATCTTCGGATTACGACGTACATCTTCGTCAGGAATCGGGAAGAGGTAATGTTTAGGCAAAAATGTACGTGTTTCTACTACTACCTTCTCAAAAAATGCAGGAGCATCCGAACGGAAAGCCATACCATGAATAGGTCCGCCTTCTCCACCTCTATGATATTTAGGATAAATCCAATCATCGCCTACAGCCATATCGGCTACTTTCCAACGACGTACATCAAAGAAATGATTCCATTCGAACATCAGCTCAACCAAACGTTCACGATGAATACGTTTGTCCACTCCGTCACGTGTATCTTCATAAGGAATGCATGCAAATCCATTATCGTCCTTAGTACCTACCGCACCATATCCAGGAATACCGGCACGGGCGCGTATCTTATTTACATACTTAATCGCTTCATTACGTTGGTCACAAGCGCTCAACGTTTCAGCATACCCCAAGTACATGTCTGCCAAACGAAGCAAAGTTGCACAATGCCTGTTAGCCCCGCTACGTCCTTCTTTTGAAGCCATTTTACGCATACCATAACCCGTGTAAGGGGCATCCCAATTGGCATTAGCATAACCGGAATTACCGTTATAAGTCAGTTCTGTGGTTATTTCTCCACGCGGAGTATCTGTCTTCAACCAAGTAGAACCATGGAATGTAATGTTCGTATAAAAACGCGGTTCGCGATTAGCCCATTGTTTCAATGTTTGATTCGAATTGCTCTTGAAATAGGTTCTGGAAGGAACTACTTCGTCAGTATAGTCACTCGACCATCCCAAATATTCATTAGAAGGTACCCCCTCATATTCCTTATAGTTCGTATCGTCAACAATCCGGCGACCGTCTTTCATAAAGTACAAGTCCACCATCTCCTGAGGTACACCAAATCCCAGACCACCTCTCAAAGCACCATTATTATCATCGTACCCCTTGTGATAAGGCGTGGTTTCGTAAGCCCGGTAATCATGGTCTGCCAAGCGAATGAAAATCTGTTCTTTATTCTCTGTACCGTACAAAACTCCCGATGTCACTTTTCTATAAGATTCATAGAAATCAATCTTTCCATCGGCTGTCTTCTCCGTATATAAAGAGAAAGTGTTACCGTATTCATCAAAGAATTCTTTGTAAGCATCACGTGCAGCCTCCCATTTCGCTTTTTCCTGCGATTTATCTTGCGGAAAGAGTTGCTTGCCACTTTCCGGATTAACGATGGCGGCATAATCGGGATTACAATTGAATAGCGGACTTGCCGCATACAACAACATTTTCGCTTTGAAAGCTTTACATGCAGCTCTGTCTATACGTCCCAAATTGGATCCGTCATATCTATCAGGAAGCTCATTTGCCGCATCATCAAATTCCTTTGCCATAAAAGCCACACATTCATCTACCGTATTACGTTCTTTCAGCAGTTCAGCAGTAGAAATATCCAATGGAATTGGTTCTTCCCCCAAAATCACAAATGGACCGTAGGAACGGAAAATCATGAAGTAATAGAAAGCACGCAAAGCTCTAGCTTGCGCTTTCCACTGTTTGCGTTGTGCGGCCGAAGCTTCCAAACAACGGTCTACATTCATGATAAATGTACTGGCACGAGAAATTCCTTTATAATACTCGATGTACCAGAAGTTTATCCATGAGGAACCTGCATAGGTGGCTCCGGAAGCCCATTCGCTACCATTATTTCCATCCCATGAAAGCTTGCATTCCAACGAACCGGTTGTCCAGATCCCCGACATCGTATTCCTTGCAGAACGTTCTAATGTTTCATCGGGCACATAATTATACACATTATTCAAAAACTGTTCTGTCTTCGAGCGATTAGTAAACGTATCCTCCAAGTCATATTGTTCACCGGGGATTGCATCGAAGAAATCATTGCACGAACTAAGTCCGACCACCAAACACAGCGCCAAAGTTCCTATTTTAAATATATTTTTCATATCCTTCTTGCTAACTGATTATTATTAAAAACTTACATTCACACCTACTGAATAAGTACGTACATTAGGATAAGCAGTACCATTATTGGTATTCAACTCCGGATCCCATAATTTGAACTTAGAGAATGTCAATAGGTTGGTGCCCATCACATAAATACGCGCACTCTTCAGGAATGTTTGATTAATCAACTTCTTCGGGAGTTGGTAAGCAATAGTCAACTGTTTCAGACGCAGGAAACTGACATCTTTCTGCCACCATGTGCTGGTTTTCATATTATTTTGATTCGCATTGTTTCCATGATGCAAACGAGGATAGAATACATCCTGATTAGTCGGATTGTCAGCAGACCATCTGTCAGTAATGTTTGCAAACAAGTTCGTAATACCTGAACCATCATTAAAAGGATACATGGCATTTCCTCCCAAACAACGGTCTGCCTTGGCATTTCCGGCAAAGAGCGCACCGACAGAGAAATCACCTAATTGTAAATCTGCACCGAAACCATAATAAATCTTAGGTACGTCACCCTGACCTATCAGACATTTATCATAATCGTCAATTACTCCGTCACCATTTAAATCCTTATATTTGATATCACCCACTTTCGAAATCTGTCCCGGATGCCCTTCACCAAACTGCTTGGCATGGTCCATGATCTCTTCTTCACTAGTGAATAACCCTTCGGCGATCCATCCCCAACGTCCGTTCACGTTCGTTCCTCTTTTTTCCATCCACGGATACTGTACCCGGGGATCATCGTTCTCTATAATTTTATCTTCATTCCATGAGAAGTTACCACGGACAGTCAGGAAACATTTCTTACCGAGTTGCTGTGTATATTCCAATGTAGCTTCAAAACCCTTATTGTCTACCACTCCCAAATTAGCATAAGGCATTTCTACGAACCCGGAATAATCAGGAATAACGCGTCGGGTAATAAAGATGTCTTTACGATGTTCTTTAAAGATATCTAATGTCAGCGAAAGATTGTCTTTGAAAAATTTTAAGTCAACACCTAAGTCTTGCTTGCGGGAAGTAGACCAACCGACATTGGCTCCGTACTTGCTGAACCCCCAACCACCAACACCGTTATTCTGGTCGCCAAAACGATAACCATCTACGCTCGCCATCTGGTCTAGGTACATAAAACGCCGTCCTGTTACAGCATCCGTACCAACTAAGCCATCTGTATAACGCACTTTAAAGTAAGAAACAGTTTCTTGCAAAGATTCCCACCAAGCCTCATTAGAGATAGCCCAGCCAAGACCAAATGCAGGGAAGAAACCGAAACGTTTTTCTGGACTGAAGTTCTCGGAACCATTATACCCAAGGTTTGCCTCGAAAAAATAACGGTCGTTCCATGAGTAAGTAGCACGGGCGGCCAAGCCTTGTTGCTTATAGGGCAAAGAACCGATCAGATTATCAGAACTCGAACGGTAAATCTTTTGGTTATAAAGCAAAAGACCACCTATCCGATGCAAACCGAACGAACGGTCGTAATTTAAAGAAGCTTCAAAGTAAGTACTTCTAGAGTCGGAAGCGCCCTGGTCAAATGCAAGATCTTTATGTCCTGTATAGGTCAGTGCATACCGATAATTGCCATCTGCATCAAATACATCATCATTCCACAATCCGTTTTCGTCTTTAGTTCCGGCAAAATTGTAAGTATCTTCACGCTTGTTATACTTCAGGTCACGACTGTTATGCACGTCGAAAGCCAACATGGCAGAGGCGGTAAGCCCTTTACTCCACTTCCAGAAACCAAGGTCTTGCGTCAAACGAATGTTGGAGTTCAACTGATTTCTTGCTTCATTTTTGTAACCACGACGAGTCAAATCGGCATACGGGTTACGGAGGTCACCATTGGTAGAGATACCTGGTACAGAACCATCAGGCATCATTAACGGCAAATAGACCGGATTAATCTCCATAGCTGACGCAAACAAGTCACTGGTAGATTGCTGCGGATAGTTACCCATAGAAAGGAAACCATTGAAGCCCAAATCAATAGTAGTCGTTTCTGTTGGCTTCAAGTTCAAATTAGCGGTATAATTGTAGCGGTCGTAACGGATGTTAGCATCATAGTTCTCCATTTCAGCGGTACGTGTCAGACCTTTTTCATTATAATAACTCAATGAAACGTAGTAAGTGGCATTAGGTACACCACCACGCACACTTACATTTACACGACGATTATGTCCCCAGTCATTGAATAATTCGTTCATCCAATCAACGTTCGGATACAAATAAGGATTGAACATCAGTGGATTATCATTCGGTAGTAATCCATGGGCTTTCTTCGTAGCCTCAATATATTGAGGAGAATATAACATACTGCCTCTAGTATCCATATACGCTTCATTGGCAGCATCCATATACGTAAAGGCATCCGCCATTTCAGGTTTCTTTGTCAATGTCACAAAACCTTCATAGTAGTCTACTGAGAATTGCGGCTTGCCCACCTTACCCGGTTTGGTTTTAATCAGAATTACACCATTAGCACCGCGTACTCCATATACAGCTGTGGCAGAAGCATCTTTCAGCACCGTAAACGACTCAATATCTTCAGGGTCGATATTATTGAAACTACGTTCCACACCATCCACCAATACCAGTGGTTTAG
>OHCZ01000570.1_pt1 | contig 20277 bp, 18 predicted proteins | sample 1566891 | NCBI WGS metagenome assembly OHCZ01 (sample SAMEA3879510, study PRJEB24766) | human gut metagenome | biome: human-associated habitat; feature: feces | place: USA | collected 1985/1987
CCGCCGATAGAAGCCAGACTCTTGGAGAAAGTGCCCATGATCAGATCGACCTCATCAGTCAGTCCGAAATGGTCGCAAACGCCGCGTCCCTCTCTTCCGAAGACGCCGATGCCGTGAGCCTCATCTACCATGACGGAGCAATTATACTTGTGCTTCAGTTCAACGATCTGCGGCAGCTTGGCCAGGTCGCCCTCCATGGAGAACACACCATCAACGACAATCAACTTGATGGCCTCGTGCGGCAACTTAGCCAGCACGCGCTCCAGGTCTTCCATGTCGTTGTGCTTGTAGTGGAGCTGCGTGGCAAAGCTCAGACGGCGTCCATCGACAATGCTCGCATGGTCGCGGTCATCACAGATGATATAGTCGCCACGGCCCACGACAACGGAGAGCACACCCTCGTTGACGGAGAAGCCCGTCGAGTAGCCCAGCACGTCTTCCTTGCCGATATATTTGGCTATCTCTTTTTCGAGCTTGATGTGCAAGTCGAGTGTGCCGTTGAGAAATCGGCTGCCTGCACAGCCCGTGCCATATTTGTCGAGCGCAGCGTGGGAAGCGGCGATGATGCGTGGATCGCTGGGAAGGCCTGTGTAGGCGTTGGAGCCAAACATAAGAATCTTATGTCCGTCGATATCGGTTACTTCGGTACCCTGCATACTTGTGATTTCGCGGAAATAAGGGTACACTCCAGCCTTCATAAACTTCTGAGGCGTTCGGTAGCTTTTGTACTTTTCTTGTAATTGTCCCATTACTTTTTGGCGTAGCCGAAGCTACTTCTTTATTATTAGGCTGCAAAGATACGAAAAAACTACCATAGCACGCCCTATTTCGCAAGAAATCTTTCCTTTATTTCAATTTTTAGCGCTTCGAACGAGCATAATTCATGTTATTTTCGTAATTTTGTGCCGTCAAGAAATGTAACAGTACGGTTCCTTTATGAAACATATCGTCTTCATCACAAACCCCATATCGGGCACGATCAGCAAAGCAGGCATACCTGAGCTTGTCGAAGTGCATCTCGACCACGCCCGATTCAGCTACGAGTTTGTCGCGACACAGTATGCTGGACACGCCACGCTGCTGGCCCAGGAGGCTGCAGCCCGAGGTGCGGATATTGTCTGTGCCATCGGAGGCGATGGGACGGTCAACGAGGTAGGACGCGGCCTCCTTGGCACAGAGACCGCTATGGCCATCCTTCCCTGTGGTTCTGGCAATGGCCTGGCGCGCCATCTTATGTTGCCCATGGACTTGAAGCGTTGCCTCGATATCATCAACCTCGACACCGTGGAGACGCTCGATTCCGGCGTCATCAACGGCCATCCCTTCTTCTGCACTTGCGGAATGGGCTTCGACGCCTTCATCTCGATGAAGTTTGCCGAGGCAGGCAAGCGTGGCCTCATGACCTATGTCGAGCAGATGCTGCGTGAGGGACTGTCCTACAAGCCCGAGACCTATGAGATTGAGGACGAGATGGGGTCGAAGACCTACAAGGCGTTTCTCATCAGTGCGGCCAATGCCTCGCAGTATGGCAACAACGCCTACATCGCTCCCCACGCTTCCATGAGCGACGGTCTGCTCGATGTCATCATCATGCAGCCCTTCAGTCTCATCGAAGCGCCGCAGGTGACGCTCGAGATGCTCAACAAGACCATTGACAAGAACGTCAATATCCGCACCTTCAAGGCCCGCCACGTCCATATCCACCGCAGCAAGCCGGGCCTCATCCACTATGACGGCGACCCGCTCATGAGCGATGCCGACGTGGAGATCGAGGTCAAACCCAAGAGCATCTGCGTCGTAGTCAATCCCCATGCCGACGAGGCTGCGCGTCAACCCAATATGATGCAGACTGCTGCCTCAGAGCTCTTCTATAACATGGACCGCATCCGCACGCAGATCACTCGCCAGGGCCGCAACATCCAGGCTACCAATCTAAAACTGCTTCGGAAGTTGAATCTGAAGTGAATCTCATCGTGTTCTCTTTCAAGCAGTTCTCCATACGTCAAGACCGTTGTGCCATGAAGGTGGGTACGGACGGTGTCCTTCTCGGAGCGTGGGCCGCGGGTGGTCAGCGCATCCTCGACATCGGGACTGGCACGGGTGTCATAGCCCTGATGATGGCGCAGCGCTTTCCTGATGCCCAGGTCTCGGCCATCGAACTCGATGCGTCGGCGGCCCAGCAGGCCAAGGAAAACGTAGCAGCAAGTCCTTTCTCCGATCGCATTGCGGTGGAGCATGTTGCCCTGCAGCAGTACGAGGCCCTGCCCTTCGATGCCATTGTTGTCAACCCGCCCTTCTTCACCCATGCCCTTGCTGCCAAGGGTTGCGCAAGAGCTATGGCACGGCAGACCGACAGTCTCTCCTTTCGCGACCTCTGTCGTGGAGGCCGCCGCTTGCTGGCCGAGGGTGGGGTGATGAGTCTCATCATTCCTGCCGACCGTTGTGGTGAAGTGGAGACGGAAGCAGCCCTCGCTGGACTCTTCCTTCAGCGCAAGGTAACGATACGGACCACGGAGCGCAAGCAACCGAAGCGTTGCCTTTTGGCCCTGGGGCTCCGTTCTGCCCGTTCTTTCCCTCAGGAGATTCGTACTATGATGGAGAATGGCAATCCCACGCCATGGTATCAGTCGCTGGTGTCCGATTTCTACCTTTAGTCGCAGGCCTTCCTTCTTTTGCGTTTCCGATACGCTCAGAGCCTCATGTCTTATCCATAGCCGTTTATCAAGTTTTTTTCATCCCCTGTGCAGTTTTTTCAAGTTTTATTCGTACCTTTGTTGGGTCTTTCTTCCTTATCATAGGCCATGAAGCGCAACACGATGGTCGCAGAGTGGATGCAGAGACGCCGCTCCGAGGCCCTATAGGGTACAGGAAAACTATACAATTTTTTAAACAAAGTGTTGCAAACTAACCATTTATGAAAAAAATGATTCCCGTCATGATGCTCTCAGGCATCATCGGACTGAGCGCTTGCGGCAACAAGACAGAGCAGCCGCAGCAGAATGCTGACACGCTTGAGGTGGCCGACACCATCAAGGAAGACACCGCTGCCGTCGATACGCCACAAACGGCTGAGGTGCAGGAGAATGCTCAAGAGGAGAAGACGGTAGAGAAGAATGTGAAGAGTACGCAGGCTGGTGGCACGACCATCGCTGTGGGTGAGCCCTTGGCCGAAACGCTCCGCAAAGCCAAGGGAGTGACCTTCGAGTATAATGCCGACTACGGTGTAGCCTGCAACATCGGTAAGGTCTATATCAGCATTCCCGACGAGGATATTACCAAGGCCGGACTGGATTATGTCAACTCCCTTACCTCGGACATTGAACCCGATATCGACTTCAAACTCGAATACATCAAGCCGTCTGCGAAGATCAAGGATTTTGAGATCAACTAATCTCGCCATTTCATGATAGCCTATATATATAAGGTATAAGGCGCAAACAGAACCGTTGCGTTTTGCAATCAAAGACACTTCAAGCCCCCTGTATGGTTATTTCCTCCACAGGGGGCTTGAAAATTTTTGTTTCCAACCAGAGATGCTTGGTGTTTCTGATCTCCGAGTTTTCTTTATACCTCTACTGCGACCACCTCGTTGCGGAGCACGTACCACAAGAACCCGGAGACATTCTTATGTCCTATCTTCCGAAGCAGTTCTATGTAGCTCTTCACCTGTGTGGCATGCTCCGGGCGTGGCTTGGCAAACTTATAGTCAACCACGATCGTCCTCTCGTCGTCGCTCATGACGCGGTCCGGTCGTTGCTCTATGGTCGTCCCGTCGGCAGGGTTATACTGGAGGATGGAGCACTCGTTATAGAGTTTCCATCCTGGGCGAAACCACTCGGCCACGGTGGAATTGGCGAGTGAGGCTTCCACCTGTTTCCGCAGTTGTGCGATGAGCCGATCGTCCGTGATGATACCGTCCGATACCAGTTGGCTGATGTGTGGTTCGATGTCCTCCTCTGTGCGGATGGAGGAGAAGAGCTGGTGGAGGATGGTGCCCATCTTGATATAGCTCGTGGGCGCGTCCGTCTCTTCGCCGCGCACAAACTCCTCACTCTTGTTGCTCTGTCGGAAGCCGATAGGCGTCTTGTGGGTCTCGATTCTGACCTCCTGCGTCTCCGAGGGCGACTCAAAGGGGTTGTCGCTTGCCGTCTTGTCTCCTTTGCCCACGGTGTCCTCACCCTCCAGCGTGCCATAGACCAGTTCCAGCGCCTCTTCGGTTTGATCCTTTCCCTGGAATGAGCAGTCGGCCCCCAAGTCGGCAGCCACCTGCTCGAGACACAGTTCCAAACCCTGACTGCGCTGCGATGTCAGTCCAGTAAACTTCTTTTTCTGATTCTCCGACATCCGCTTTCCCGTCACGAAGAGCCGTTTTCCTGCTCGCGTGAAGGCCACATAGAGGAGGTTCAGGTTGTCCACCGCGTTCTGGAAGTGCTCCTCGCGGTAGTCGTCCTCATAGACCGTGCCTACCAGGTTGTTTCTACTGAAATCAACCGGCGTAATGGGAAGTTCGTCAAATGGCTTTTCGCGTTTTCCCTTCTCACACCACAGTGTGTTTCCCTTCTCCAACTGCCAGTCGCAGAAGGGGATGATGACGTTGTCAAACTCCAGTCCCTTGCTCTTGTGGATGGTCATAATGCGCACGCCCTCCACCTCGTCGCTTTGGATCGTCTTCTGCGAGATGGTGTTGTCCCATTCGGTGAGAAAGTCGTCGATGTCAGCCGGGCGGTCGCGGAGATAATCGTTGAGTTTGTCGTAGAAGATGCACACATACGCACTTTGGTTCTTGAGTTGGTCGAGTTGGAAGAGCGCATGGAGCGTATCCACCAGGTCGAGCAGCGGTAGGTTGCGTAGCTGGTCAGCCTCTCTGACATAGCGATCGGGCAGCGATTCTTCGAGCCTCTTCCTTATCTCTTCGTCGCTGGGCCGTCCTGGTCTCTCTGTCTTTCCCACAACTTCATCCCGTGTGGTGACGAGCAGGTGGGGCAGGGGAGCACCCTCCTGTAGCACGTCGTTGCGATACGCCTTGACCAGTGCCGCCCGCGTAAGATTGTCCTCGGGATGGGCGAGCAGCCGCAAGGCGAGCACCATCACGTTGACGGCGAGGGAGGCGTCAAGACGGAAAGCCTCATCAGAGACGATGCGCACCGACTGTCCAAACTCCTCGACGAAATAATCGGCGATATACTGTACGGGCGACTTGCTGCGCACGAGGATGGCGATGTCCTTCTGTCGTGCCCCTCCCTCGATCAGCCGCCGCACGGTGTCCGCCAAGCGTGCGAGGATGTTCTCCCGGTAGTCCTTCGACGGGAGCAGCGCCACCTCCACATATCCCTTTCCCTGCCCCTTGGCATTCCCCTGTTTGACGTCGTCGTAGGCGCGTGCCAGCAGCGTTGCCTGCGGGGTTTTGTCGGCAGACAACTCGCCTACCGTCTCTTCCACCAGTCGGGTGAATATGGCGTTGTTAAATTGGATGATGCGCTCCCACGACCGGTAGTTGGTTGCCAGTGTCTTTTCGCAGACGGCCTCCTTGCCAAAAGACTGCGAGAGGTTTGCCAGCAGTCGCCAGTCGCCCTGTCGCCAGCGGTAGATGCTCTGCTTCACGTCACCGACGATGAGGTTGCGCGATCCCTCCTGTGCCATGCAGTTGTCGAGCAGCACCTTGAAGTTGCGCCATTGTATCTGACTGGTGTCCTGAAACTCGTCGATCATGATGTGGCGCAGTTGTACGCCGATCTTTTCGTAGAGGAAAGGCGTGTCTGACCCCTGTATCATACCGTGGAGTAGTCCCTGCGTATCGCTGAGCATGAAGCGGTTGGCGTTTCGGTTGCTCTCCTCCACCGCCTTGGCGATGGCGTTGAGCAAGCGCAGTTCGCTCAGATGGGAGAGCGTCTGCACACAGGAGTTGTATTCACACCATAGTTCCTCGCGCCGCGTCTCCATCTCCTGAAGCAACCTCAGTCCGCCGTTGTTGGCCATGTCCTTGATAGCCTCCTTGTCGGCAGCCCCACATTTGGAGGCCGTCCACAGTTTTGCGCCTTGCAGCGCCTTCTGGACTCCGGCGGGTGTGGGCTCGTTGTCGAGTGTTCCCTTGCTCCGCTTCACGATATAGTTGTAGAGTCCTCGTCGGTAGAGCCCCGCGTAGTCTATATGGCATTGCCCCATCAGGGCCACCAACTCCCGTGCCGGATCCACCAGTTGCTTGCGTAGCGTGTTGCGCCGACTGCGCAGTAGCGCCGTGTACCGCGAGAAAAACTTGCCACCTTCTGCGGCCAGCAGGTCGTTGAGCTCGCGTTCATGATCCTTGTAGAAGTCCTTGAAGATGTTTTGTCCAAACTTCTTGATTGCCCCGATGACGTTCCATCCCTGCTCGTCCTCTATGTTCTGGTTGATGTAGTCGCGCACCCATCCCATCACCTCTGGGTTGGCGTCGAGCGTCTCGATCATCTCATCGACCGCCTTGCCCTCCACCTCGTTGTCGTTGAGATCCACGCGCAGGTTGGCCGTCAGGTCCAGTTCGTGGGCGAGGTTGCGAAGCACGCCTTGAAAGAAGGCGTCGATCGTCTGCACGCGAAAGAAGTTGTAGTGATGGGTGAGCAGCGAGAGTGCCTGTCGCGCGTTGGTTCGCACAGCCATCGCTCCCAGCCCCGTCTGCTCCATCACCTTCTCCATATAGGTGTCCGACCCAGGTAGACTGTTCGCTATGCCGTAGAGCTGCGAGAGGATACGGAGCTTCATCTCCTGTGTGGCCTTGTTGGTGAAGGTCACGGCAAGGATGTGTCGGTAGTTCTCGGGGTCGCTGACGAGGAGTGAGATATACTCCACGGCGAGTGTGAAGGTCTTTCCCGATCCTGCCGAAGCCTTATAGACGGTCAGCGGGCGGCGCTGCTTGGTGGTCGTTGTCATGATAGCCAGTGTTGATGATGTGCTTATTCTCCAGCGGGTCGTTCCGCTGGCGAAAGGCGAATGCAAAAGTAAGAAAAAGAGGTGACGTGTGCAAATTTAGCATGGAATAATGAGGGTGGGGCTAAAAACAAAAAAAGCATGGCACTCTTGCCATGCGGTGACTATAAAACTCTTTCAAACTACTACTTTTCAATGCGTGATTAAAGGTTCACACCTCATCGGTGATCCCCTCAATCGTGCATCGTTGTTACCCTAAACATCTTTTACCTTAGACCATAACCTATTTTGTTACCTGAACAACACTTTGTTCAATTACCCTAAAAATAACTAAAAACCTAAATCAATTACTATTAACCTAAACAATCTATTAACCTTTTGACGATGCAAAGGTAGGCACTTTCGTTTTGACCACCAAATGATAGCAAGTAAAAATTCGATTTTTCTCCCTATTCTTGACATAAATCAACACGTGTGTACGAACACACATACTCTTGCAGGTCTTATGCGAATACCTTGTGGAAGTTTTGCTGACTTTCGTATGTGTGTCATACCGAAAGTTGAGAGCCTTTTATGGCCCTTGGAGGTGAAAGACTGCTGCAAAGCGAAGTCCATTCAAAAGTTTCTTTGTACCTTTGTACCCAAATTGGCAACTATGGCAGAAAGAAATACAGTGGATATGACCCAAGGCCCTTTGCTGGGCAAGATTCTGCGTTTTGCACTTCCCTTTGCGGCAAGCGGCATCATGCAGCAACTCTTCGTCACCATCGACGTGGCCGTGGTGGGCCGCTTTGCCACCAGTGAGGCGTTGGCTGCCGTGGGCGCCAATACCTTCCTTATCAATCTCCTCATCAACCTTTTTGTGGGTGTCTCCATTGGTTCCAATGCCGTCATCTCCAACTTCATCGGGCGCAACGACCGCCATCGTGTTCGCGACGCGGTAGGCACGACGATGATGCTCCCGATCTTTGCCAGCATCTTGCTGCTGGGTTTCGGCGAGATCTTTGCTCCCAGTCTGCTGCGCCTCATGGGCACGCCTGCCGCCATCCTCGACCAGGCCACCCTCTTCCTGCGAGTCTATTTCCTCGGCATTCCCTTCTTCATGGTCTTCACCTTCGGCCAGGCCGTGCTCCGAGGCAAAGGTGACACCCAGCGCCCGCTCAACATCCTGCTCCTTGCCGGCTGCGTCAATGTGGTGCTCAACCTGCTGTTGGTCATTGTCCTCCACATGGGAGTCGCAGGAGTAGCCACTGCTACGGGCTGCGCCAACGTCTTTTCCGCCTTGGCCATCTTACGCCTTCTCCGCCGTGAGAAAGGCCCTTTCCGCCTGACGCGCCTCCGTCTTCGCATCGACCGGGCAGCCCTGCGCCAGATCCTCTTCATTGGAGTGCCCGCAGGCGTACAAAGCATGGTCTTCTCGCTGAGCAACATCTTTGTCCAAAGCGCCATCAACGGCTATGGACCTTCGGCGATCGCAGGCGCTGCCATCTCCCTCAACTTCGACACCTACTGCTATTTCCTGCTCACCTCCTTCTGTGGTGCCGCCGTCACCTTCACGGGACAAAACTATGGAGCAGGAAAGATAGACCGCTGCCGCCGCGTCTTTTGGATCTGTATGGGCTGTGGTGCACTGGCCTGTTTCCTCGCCAATATGCTTTTCTACACGCAGTCCGACTTCTTCCTGTGGTTCTTCACTACCGATCCCTCCGTCATCCACTATGCCAAGGTGCGCATGGCCACCGTCCTTGTCTTCCAGGCCCTGGCCTCATCCTACGAGATCTCTGCCGCCTCGATGCGCGGTCTTGGCCACAGTATCGAACCGACTCTGCTCACCATCCTTGGCACCTGCGTCCTGCGCTTCGCCTGGGTTTTCTTCGTCTGCCCCGTTTGGCCTGGTTTCCGCGAACTGATGCTCTGTTATCCCATATCCTGGATTCTCACGGGTGTGATGGTCTGCGTCAGCTACGTATTCGTCAGTCGCAAGGCTTACCGCAAACTCTCCCTCTAATTATATAAGTACAGGTACATAGAATATAGTTCACTCAGTAGGGTAGTCTGGCGCCTATCATGCGTCCGGACGCATTGTTCCTGCCTGCGTGTTTGCTATCCATGCCCGCCATTGTCAAGAGGTGGATTTCCTCCCTCGTTTCTTTTTGTGAAATGAGCAATGGGCTGCGCAAACTAATGTTAACCCCATTTTTTTCATTGAAAGAAAAAGGATTTTAGCTGAATCTAAAATCCAAATTCACCGCAAAATCTGCCTTGTCTTTGGAGTTTTGTATACTTTTGCACCAAGAAAAGATGTAAAATCATACTTTTGCATAATATAAAGGATACAGATAAAACAAAGAAAGATATGAATAAGACACGATGGACCACCACCCTCATCTCTGCCCTTCTCCTGTTGGCATCCCCTTCTGCCAACGCCCGGAAGTGGACGCTGCAAGAATGTATCGACTATGCGTTGGCACACAACATCCAACTTCGCCGCAACCTCCTGTCGCGACAGTCAGCCCATGAGGACGTGCTGCAGTCGAAGGCTGAACTGTTGCCTTCGCTTACGGCCTCTACCTCCCAGAACGTCTCCTACAACCCCTTCCCCGAGAGCGGGCGCCAGCAGGTTGCCAATGGCTATGTGGAGATGACTACCGACAAGGTCTATTACAACGGATCCTACGCCGTGAGCTTCGACTGGACGATATGGAACGGCAACCAAAACCGCATGAAGATCCAGCAGAACCAACTCACCGAACAGCAGGCCGAGCTCGACTCCGCCATCACCGCCAACTCCATCCAGGAGCAGATTGCGCAGATCTACGTCCAGATTCTCTACACCCACGAGGCCTTGAAGGTCAACCGCCAGAGTCTGGAGTATAGCCAGGCCAACGAACAGCGCGGTAAGGAGATGGTCGAGGTAGGGCAGTTCAGCCAGGCCGACCTCGCCCAGCTCAGCGCCCAGCGCGCTTCCGACGAGTATAATGTTGTGGCCCAGGAGAGCAACCTCCGCGACTACACTCGCCAGTTGAAGCAGATCCTCCAGCTCACCGACGATGGTGAGGACTTTGAAGTCAGCATTCCCGACGACGTTACCGGTGACGCCCTGGCCGAGATACCCGGTCTGCAGACCGTCTATACCCATGCGCTCGCCTCCCGTCCCGAACTCCGCCAGCAGCGCCTCGCCATCGAGAGTGGCGAACTCAGTGTGCGGATGGCCAAGGCCCGCCGCCTCCCGACCGTCTCCATGCAGGGTGGCGTCTCCACCAATGTCACGACGATGAGTGATGCTGCCTACGGATCGCAGTTGAAGACCAACCTCACCACATCGGCAGGTCTGACGCTGAGCGTTCCCATCTTCGACCGCCGCGAGACCCGCACGGCCATCAACAAGGCCCATATCGCCATGGAGACGAGCCGCCTCGCCCTCGAGGAGCAGCAGACCACGCTCTATTCCACCATCGAGAGTTACTGGATACAGGCCGTCAACAACCAGGCCAAATACAAGAGTGCCCTGGCCAATACGGAGAGCCAGCAGACCAGTTACGAACTGCTCTCGGAGCAGTTTCGCCTCGGACTGAAGAATATCACCGAACTGCGCGAGGCGAAGGAGAACCTACTCGTGGCGCAGCAGAACGAACTGCAGAGCAAGTACCTCGCCCTGTACAATATGCAGATGCTCAATTTCTACAACGGAAAATAATAAAAGATAGATATGAAAAAGATTTCGAAAGTATGGTATCTGGTGGTCGCCTTGGTCGTGTTGGGTGTGGCCGCCTACTTCCTCGGCAAACCCGACACCAAGGAGACCATCTCGTTTGACACGGCCACCGTCGGGCAGACGAACATCCAGAACAGTATCACTGCCACGGGTACCATCGAGCCGGTCACGTCGGTGACGGTCGGTACACAGGTCTCGGGTATCGTCAGCAAACTCTATGTCGATTACAACTCGGTCGTGAAGAAAGGACAGGTGATCGCAGAACTCGACAAGACCAACCTCCTCTCGGCCCTCAACCAGGCCAAGGCAATGCTGGAGAGTGCGCAGGCACAGGTGCGGTCCGCAGAGAGCGACGTCCAGAAGGCCCAGGCCGACTACAATGGCGTGCGCGCCAGTGCCAGTTACCAGCAGAGCAACTTCAGTCGCTACCAGACGCTCTACAAGAAGGGCCTCATCAGTGCCAACGACTTTGAGAGCGCCCGCCTCAGTTACCAGCAGGCCCAGCAGAATCTCGCCGCCTCAGCCCAGACCATCGCCACGGCGCGCCAGGGAGTAGCCCAGGCCCGCGAGCAGGTCCGCCAGCAACAGGAGCAGGTGAAGCAGGCCCAGACCAACATCGGCTATGCCACCATCACCTCGCCCATCGACGGCGTGGTCCTGTCCAAGAGTGTGGAGGAGGGACAGACCGTCGCAGCCAGTTTCTCCACCCCGGAACTCTTCACCATTGCCAAGGACCTGACCAACATGCAGGTGGTAGCCAATGTGGATGAGGCCGACATCGGCGAGGTCAAGACCGGCGAGCGCGTCTCCTTCACCGTCGATGCCTATCCCGACGACACCTTCACCGGTACGGTGAAGCAGGTGCGCCAGGAGGCCACGACGACCAACAACGTCGTCACCTACGAGGTTGTCATCAGTGCCCCCAATGCCGACCTCAAACTCAAACCCGGACTGACGGCCAACGTCACCATCTATACCCAGGAGCGTGCGGGCGTGATGGGCGTCTCCACCAAGGCCCTCCGCTTCACCCCCACGCCCGAGACCGTCGGCAAGCAGTATAAGATACAGGATGTCGCCAACGCCAAGGCCAAGGTCTGGACCCTCGAAGGCAATGTGCTCCGGGCCCACCGTGTAAGCACGGGCATGAACGATGGCGTCAACACTGAGATTCTCTCGGGTGTGAAGGCAGGACTGAAAGTCATCACTGGCATCACCGTCACCGAACCAGAAGAAGACAAAGAATCTGACGATCAGGAGCAGAGTCCCTTCGCCCCCGGTCCGAAGCGCGACAACAAAAAGGAGAAAGCATGATGGATGAAAGTCAAAAGAAAGTAGTCATCGAGTTGCGCGACGTCAAGCGCGACTTCCTTGTGGGCGAGGAGATCGTCCACGCCCTGCGCGGTGTCTCCTTCAAGATCTACGAGGGTGAGTTTGTCACCATCATGGGCAAGTCGGGCTCAGGCAAATCGACCCTCCTCAATCAGTTGGGCTGCCTCGACACGCCCACCAGCGGCGACTACTACCTTGATGGTGTGGCCGTGCGCACGATGTCGAAGTCGCAGCGTGCCGTCCTGCGCAACCGCAAGATCGGCTTCATCTTTCAGAACTACAACCTTCTGGCCAAGACCACGAGCGTGGAAAACGTCGAACTGCCGCTGATGTACAACCCCAGCATCACGCCGCAGGAGCGCTTCGACCGTTCCGTGGCTGCCCTGAAGGCTGTGGGGCTGGGGGAGCGCCTCTACCATAAGTCCAACCAGATGTCGGGTGGACAGATGCAGCGCGTCGCCATTGCGCGCGCCTTGGTCAACAATCCCGCCGTCATCTTGGCCGATGAGGCTACGGGCAACCTCGACACGCGCACCTCCTTCGAGATCCTCGTCCTCTTCCAAAAGCTCCACGCCGAGGGGAGGACCATCATCTTCGTGACCCACAATCCCGACATAGCCCACTACGCCTCGCGCAATATCGAGCTCCGCGACGGACGCATCATCCGCAACGAGGTCAACGACCACATCCTCAGTGCCGCCGAGGGCCTTGCCGCCCTGCCCAAGAACACCGACGAGTGATCATTGAGTCTTATATCAAGCGTATCATATTATGAATATCAGCAATCTTTTGAAAATAGCCCTCCGCGCCATTGCGGCCAACAAGATGCGGTCCTTCCTCACCGCCCTGGGCATCATCATCGGCATCGCGTCGGTGATCACGATGCTCGCCGTGGGCCAGGGTACCAAGAACAGCATCCAGAGCAACATCTCGGAGATGGGATCCAATATGATCATGATCAGTCCGGGAGCCGACATGCGAGGCGGTGTGCGACAAGACGCCTCCTCCATGGAGACCTTGAAGCTCACCGATTACCAGGCCCTCAAGGACGAGTGCCATTTCATCAAGGCCATCTCCCCCCTCGTCCAAAGTTCCGGCCAGTTTATCTACGGCAACAACAATACGCCGTCGAGTATCTACGGTGCCAACCTCGACTACCTGGAGATTCGTCAGCTGTCCGTCGCCGAGGGCGAGATGTTTACCGAGACCGAGATCAAGTCGGCCGCCAAGGTTTGCCTCCTCGGCCAGACGGTGGTCGATAACCTCTTCCCCGACGGTTCCGACCCCATCGGCAAGGTCGTTCGCTTCAACTCCATTCCTTTCCGTGTCATCGGTGTGATGAAGAAGAAAGGCTACAACTCCATGGGTATGGACCAGGACGACTATGTCCTCGCTCCCTACACCTCTGTCATGAAGCGCATCCTCGCCCAGGACTACCTCCATCAGATCCTGGCCTCGGCGGTCGTAGAAGGTGTCACGGAGCAGGCCACCGACGAGATGACCACTATCCTGCGCCGCACCCACAAACTCAAGGATGCCACCGACCAAGCTGAGGGCGATGAGGACGACTTCAACATTCGCTCCCAGGAGGAACTGGCCAATATGATGAACAGCACCACCGGCATGCTCACCATCCTCCTTGGCTGCGTGGCCGGCATCTCCCTCGTCGTGGGTGGCATCGGTATCATGAACATCATGTACGTCAGTGTCACCGAGCGCACGCGCGAGATTGGCCTTCGCATGAGTGTCGGCGCCCGTGGCGTCGATATCCTCAACCAGTTTCTCATCGAGGCCATCCTGCTCAGCGTCACCGGTGGCATCATCGGAGTCCTGCTGGGTGTCGGAGCCTCCTACGCCATCAAGGCCTTTGCCCACTGGCCCATCGCCATCGAGCCTTGGACGATCATCATGAGTTTCGCCGTCTGCACCTTCACCGGTGTCTTCTTCGGCTGGTATCCCGCCAAGAAAGCGGCCCGCCTCGATCCCATCGAAGCCATCCGCTACGAGTAAGCCCTTAGTTTGGGCAGGCCCTCCTGGGAGACGACTCCCAGGAGCTGGCCTCACTCCTCGGGCAGTATCTCCTCAGGACGCGAAACGACACAGGTAGCGCCGTGACGCAGCAGGAAGTCGTGGTCCCTGAATCCCCAGAGCACGCTGATGCAGGGGATGGAGCAGTTGCGTGCCGTCTCTATATCGACGTCGCTGTCGCCGATATAGACGGCCCCCTCGGCCTCCACGCCCAGTTGCCTCATCGCCTCCAGCACGGTGTCGGGCGCCGGTTTCTTGCGGATGTCCTCTCGCTCGCCGATGGCCACCTCCACGGTGTCAGGGAAGAAGTGGCGCGCCAGTTCCTGCGTGGCAGCATAAAACTTGTTGCTCACGATGGCCACGCGCTTCCCTCTGCGGCGCAGTTCGCTCAGCAGTTTCTCTATGCCCGGATAGGGTGCCGTGGTGTCGAGACTGTGGTGGAGGTAGTGCTGGCGAAAGGTAGCATAGGCTGCCTCAAACTGTGGGTTGTCCAGTCCTCCTGGCACGGCCCGCTCCATGAGCTTCTTCACGCCGTTGCCGACAAACTCCCTCACCTCCTCCAGTGTCCGCTCCGCCATTCCCGTGCTGCGCAGGGCATAGTTGACGCTGGCCGCCAAGTCGCGGATCGTATTGAGCAGCGTGCCGTCCAGGTCGAAAATATACGTCTGATACTCTTTCATACTTACGTACTTATATACTTGGTTGTTTATTGATTGGATAGAATCGCTTTCTATCAAGCGGACGCCCCGTAGCGGCAAGCATCATCCGGTGCTTTCCCTACAGGGCGTCTATCTATGGTTTTGTTTCTTTCCCCAATCGGGTGGGGCAGGTCAGCGGCGGTGGAACCCCTTGCTGCTGGTCAGCGTCCATGTCGGTGTCCATCGATCGACCGTGCTGCCGAAGCTTTGCGTGCCGAGCGGTGTGGTCTCCGTGGCGGCCTTTGCCTTCCGTGGTGTCTCTACGCGCTCCAGGTCGATATAGATCTCGTCGTCATTGCTCTGTCCGACGAGATAGCCGAAGAACGTATAGGCGTTGCGGCTTGTCTCCCATCCGAGGTGGTAGCCGTAGTCCGTGCTGGCGGCATCCATGCGGAAGATCGTGTTGGAGTCGGTGTACTTGACGTAGATGTCTCCGTTGCGCGTGTCGATCCACCAGGTGAAGTTCAGCGCCTGCGTGTCTCCTTGGTCGTTTCTATCGACCTCCACGCCCTGTCCCGCATAGCGGTCCTTGGCGTTCTCGCTCCGGTAGAATGTCATCTCCACCGCATATTTCTCCGACACCCGTTTCTTCTCTCCCGGCTTGGCGTTGTCGTCGGTGTAGGTATAGACCATGTCTCCCTGCCACCGTCCGCTCAGCACGGCCACCATTTGGTCGGCCTCGCTGCCGTTGTTGTCATCGTCGGGGTAGTATCCGTTCCAATAGTCGTCGTAGTACCAATCGTCGTCGTCGCAGCTCGTCAGGGCAAACGGGACGGCCAGTAGGGCCATCAAGGCCAACAGTTGGGATAATTTTCTGATGCTCATATTCTTTACGTTGGATGGTTTCTTGTGCAAAAGTAGGCAAATCGCCTGACATCGAAGTTGAACAAATCCCTATTCTTTGGGGGAGAAATCCCTATTTCCCCTTCTCGGCAGTTCCCTTGGTCTGCAGCGGTCTCTGCGCACGGAAGTCCCAGCCGTAGTCGTGGTCGTAGCCGTTGTCCTCTACGCGCTCCAGTTGGAAGAACGACTGCTTGCCGTCTCCACTGTCGATGTAGCCCGTGAAGTAGCCGTCGTCGAGATAGAAGTTGTAGATCCACTCGTCGTCCCATGCGCCAGCATAATGGAGTCTCACGGTGCGCCCGTCGTCTATCACCTGCCAGTCGAAGTGTTGTGCGTAGCGTTGGTGGCCCACGTAGTCTATCTCCCAGCCCTTGCCGTGGCGCGATCCCGGTTTTCCCTCAAAGTGCCACACCGTGTAGTAGGTCTGTCCGTAGCCGCCCCAGCGATCCTGGTAAAACTCCGTCGAGAGTTGTCCCTCCCATGTGCCCCAGAGCATCATGGCTGTCTCCTGCTCATCGTCACAGCTGGTCATCAGCACCCCTGTGAGGAGCATCAGCAGGGGTGCGAGGATGGATCTCATTTGTTTCATAACGTCTTTGCTTGATGATTTTGTTTGCAAATTTAGTACTTTTAAGGATATGACGCAAGTTTTTCAAAATATAATTCGTACTTTTGCATTCGGTTAATCTTTTAATTTTACAACGAATCGAAATGAGAACTGTATATGATTTCTCTGTAAAGGACAGAAAGGGCAAGTTGGTTAGCCTCAAGGAGTATGCCAACGAGGTCTTGCTTATCGTCAATACGGCCACGCGCTGTGGTTTCACTCCTCAGTATGAGGAGTTGGAGCAGCTCTACGAGAAGTACCATCAGCAGGGCTTCGAGGTCCTCGACTTCCCCTGCAACCAGTTTGGCCAGCAGGCCCCGGGAACGGACGAGAGCATCCACAACTTCTGCAAGCTGACCTACGGCACGGAGTTCTCGCGCTTCAAGAAGGTGAAGGTCAACGGCGACGATGCCGAGCCCCTCTTCAAGTTCCTCAAGGAGCAGCGCGGCTTTGCCGGATGGGATGAGAGCCACCCCATCTACCCGGCTCTCCACGAGGCCCTTTCAGCAGCCGACCCCGACTACCAGTCGAAGCCCGACATCAAGTGGAACTTCACCAAGTTCCTCATCAACAAGAAGGGCCAGGTTGTTGCCCGCTTCGAGCCCACCACCCAGTTTAGCCTCATCGCCGAGGAGATCGAGAAGTGGCTCAAGGAATAATCGCGTACAACTGAAACATAGAATACAATAATGACAGAACAGACAAATCAGATGGAGCACGTCAAGGTGCTTATCATCGGAAGCGGCCCCGCCGGCTACACTGCCGCCCTCTATACGGGTCGTGCTTCTCTCCAGCCGGTGCTCTACTGTGGCCCGCTGACGGGTGGCCAGCTCACCCAGACCACCGAGATCGAAAACTTCCCCGGTTATCCTCAGGGAGTCGATGCCAACCAGATGATGCTCGAGTTTAGAGAGCAGGCTGAGCGTTTCGGTGCCGACATCCGCGACGGCGAGGTGGAGAGCTGCGACTTCTCCCAGCGTCCCTACCGTGTGAAGTTCACTGATGGCACGCAGATGACGGCCGATACGGTCATCATCGCCACGGGAGCCTCCGCCAAATATCTCGGTCTCGACGACGAGAAGAAGTATGCCGGCCAGGGTGTCTCTGCCTGCGCCGTCTGCGACGGTTTCTTCTATCGCAAGAAGGTCACGGCCGTTGTCGGTGGTGGCGACACCGCCTGTGAGGACGCCCTCTACCTGGCCAACCTCTGCAAGAAGGTCTATCTCGTGGTTCGCAAGCCCTACCTGCGCGCCTCCGAAATCATGCAGGATCGCGTGAAGAACCATCCCAACATCGAGATCCTCTTCGAGCACAACGCCATCGGCCTCTTTGGTGAGAATGGCGTGGAGGGTATGCACCTCGTCAAGCGCAAGGGCGAGGCCGACGAGTCACGCTACGACCTCCCGATCGATGGCTTCTTCCTCGCCATCGGCCACCATCCCAACACCGACTTCCTCGGTGGTCAGATCGACCTCGACGAGATGGGCTTCATCGTGACGAAGGGCAAGTCTCAGGCCACCAACATCCCTGGCGTCTATGCCGCTGGCGACGTTTGCGACCCGACCTACCGCCAGGCCATCGTGGCTGCTGGTGCAGGCTGCAAGGCTGCCCTCGAGGCTGAGCGCTATCTGCAGACGCTCTAAGCCATCGGTCCCCTATAACGCCAAACCCAAACAACCCATACAGTTCAACCCTGCCTCGTCGGCTGCCGTTGTCCCTCCTGTATGCGTTGTTTGGGTTTTCTTTTGGAAGAGTTGTTACTTGTTGTAAAAGTTGTTCAAGTTGTTTTCTCAACTCAGCAGGCCGTGTTGGAAGAACCCTATTCGGGTGCGTTGAGGATGATGGTGGTCGCCCCCAACGTGAAGAGCGTCTCGTTGTAGATGACGCGCCGCTCGCGATCCCCCAGCAGTTCCGTGCCGACGAAGGTGCCCGTATAGCTTGGTCCGTCTCGCAAGACATACTTGAGTTTTCCGTTCTTGTCCCGCGAGACGTTGATATGGCAGTGCGTCAGATCCACACTCGGGTCCACCGTCTCTATCGGACAGTTGACCGGGTTGCCCTTCTGGTAGCGCCCGATGGCGTTCTCACCGAGATGCAGGGGGATAATCTGCTTGTAGTGGAAGACATTCTCTATCACCGTCAGGCTGCCGTAGGGCGCATCCGGCTGCGGTGTCTCCTCGTTCTCCTCCTTCTGCGTCTTTCTGAGCTTCGACACACCCAGTTTGATGGCAAACTGCTTCGAACAGGCGGGGCACACAAACACCAACCGCTGTCCGGGTTCATACTTGTTCTCGTCGAACGTGATAAACTCGTCACACTTCGGGCATCTTACTCGTTTCATACCAATAAGAATCTGCTATAATAATAAGGTATTATATATATAATAAGGAGAAGGATCACTCTTCGATGTTGAGAATCCACGCCGTGTTGAAATAGCGGTCGGGCTTCATGCCCTGCAGCGCCTCCCGTGCCTGAGCCTTTGAGTCGTAGCTACCATAGACCACCTTGATGCTTCCCTGATGATCAACGACGCGCGTGTCCTCGTAGCCTTGGTCCTTGAGCGCCTGGCAGAACGTCTTCGCACCACTCATGGGCACGTGCGTACACAACACGATCGTCCAGACCTGCTTCTGCGTAGCCACGGGCGTGGCCGTTGGCTTCTTCTTCTCCACGGTCAGTTTCATGGGCTTCTGTGCTGCCTCGCCAGCCGGATTCTCATAGAGGCACGACCACATCGCACTCTGCACCTTGTAGTTGTTCTCAGGCCGCTGCACACCCATCGGACTGATGACGAAGATGCAGATGGCCAATACACAAGCTGCCATGGCCGCATGGCGTAGAAACTTCAGGCTCACGCTGACCCTGCGCTGTCCGTTCTCCTCGTCACGGGTGACGACGACGGCCTGCGTCTTTTCCTCTTCCGCCTCGCTCTTTGCTACCGTCTCCAGCGGCTTGACCTCGAAACTGTCGAGTGCATAGAGAGAAGGGGTGAGGATGCCTGCCTCGCAGGGAGCAAAACTCAACTTGCCCTCTTGGTTCTTGTAGAGCGTGCCCAGGCCCTCCAGGTCGCAGTGGCCTTCTTCGTCGAGGGCACTGCGCAGCGCTGCCACCTCCTGCTCCACGCGGCCCAAAGCCTCGGGATAACTGAGGTCGTAGGTGTCGGCATACGACTGCACCAGCAACGAGTCGTTCATCGTCAACTGCGGATTGAAGCCCAGCATACGGGTGGGCGGCAGGAAGAGGCACTCCTCCTCGCTGTAGCGCGCATCCACATGATGAGCCACGAACCCACCTAAGTCGGGCACGATGACACAATCGTTGTGAAGCAACAATGACTCTATATGACGCTCTATTTCTTTCACGACTGCAAAATTACTGATTTTCTCTGAATTTCGCAACAAAACGAGGCGAAATCTGCAGCCTTACTTCTTCTTGCCGCTCGTCTTGCCCCGTTTGGGACGGTTCTTTTTAAAAAGAGACCACAATTTTGGTTAAATGATATTTCATTGTTTGGTGGTAAAAATGAGAATTGGTAATTTTGCAATTAGAGAAATGCGCAATCACTACAATAGAAGAACGCGGTTTGCTTGGCTGCTCATGATGGTCTATCTGCCCATGCTGCTGGCCATCACCTTCCACTACCACACGGCGGCGGAGGGGGATTCTGCCGCTGCCTATTGTTCCGATTGCGACCACCATGTCCACCACGACGGCCACCTTGCTACCAGTCAGGGCTTCACCCAAGAGTGCCCGATCTGCCATTTGCAAAGTCTGCCCTACGTGGTGCCTACCATTGTTCATATAGCAGCATTTGTTGCTATGGTCTATGTCGCCTTTTCCATGTCTTGCCTCTTTGTCAAGTTGCGCCAAGGCGATATCCAATCTACCCGTGCTCCGCCGGCTCTCCTTACTTTGTAGTTTTTCGGATTTTTGATCCAAACCTATTGGCTATCACGATACTTCGTGGTCGCATAGGTACTTATCCTTTCCATGTTTTGTGATGAAAGCAGAGAGGCCAGCTTCGGCTGTTCTTCCTCTTCGTCACCATAGCGCATGTGCTGGCACCAATAGCCCATGCGCAGGCATCATGTGCGTAATTTTATAACAACATAGTTTATTAACAAGAGAAAAAATGAAATCAAAGAAATCTCAGTTGA
>OHCZ01000643.1_pt1 | contig 18357 bp, 15 predicted proteins | sample 1566891 | NCBI WGS metagenome assembly OHCZ01 (sample SAMEA3879510, study PRJEB24766) | human gut metagenome | biome: human-associated habitat; feature: feces | place: USA | collected 1985/1987
CTTTGGGAGAGCGTGAACTTCAGAGTTCGCTCATCGCGTGCCTGAGCCTCAGTCCCGCGAGCACGGCGTCATAGTGCGCGTACATCGCGTTCATGTCGCTCGAGAGCCGAGCGTCTCCGCATCGAGCACCTCGGTGTGGGAGACGAGCCCGTGGCGGTAGCGCTCGCGCACGGCGCGCAGGTTTTCGTCGGCCTGCCGATCTCGCGGTTGTAGGCGGACTTCGCGAGGCTGAGCGCATTCTCGCGATCCTTGTCGATGAACATGCGCTGAAAGAGAATGCAGCCGTGGTTGTTGGAGGAAAAGCGGCCGATGATGCGGCGCAGCCTCTCGGGAGGCGTGCCGTCCTGAATGCGCACCATCTGCCTCGATGCTGTCCGTCACCTGCTTGATCGCATGGTCGACCGCATGCCTGTAGAAGTCGATCTTGTTGGAAAAAATGGTAGTAGATCGCCGCCTGCGTGAAGCCGACCTCAAGCGCCACGTCGCGCATCGAAACGCCTGCATACCCGTTGCGGGCGAAAAGCCTCAGCGCGACTTCAAAGAGAATGTCCGGATGCTTATTCCGAACGCCTCTTCGAAAGGCGAAGGGCGTCGGCGGCCGAGAGGAAGGCGATGACGGCGCCCCAGATCATGACGACGGGCGCGGTGGTCTCGGCGCAGGGCGCGTTCTCGACGGCGCACGGGCCGATGACGAAGGCGGCGGCGAGCGTGATGACGATGCCGAGCAGCATGTTCATGAGCTGGATGCCCGCCGCAAGGCCTGCGTCGATTCCCTTGTGGTGGAACAGCTCCAGAAAGTCTTCCTTTTTGCCTGCGCCGCCGCTGGCAATGATGGGCACGTTCACCCGCGCCGCAACTGCATCCAGCATCTCAAGGTCGAAGCCGCTGCGCACGCCGTCGGTGTCGATGCTGTTCAGGCAGATCTCGCCTGCGCCGTGGTCCACGCACCAGCTGATCCAGTCCAGTGCATCCCGGCCAGTGTCCTCGCGCCCGCCCTTGGCGAACACCCGGAACTGGCCGTCCACCCTCTTCACATCGGCAGAGAGCACCACGCACTGGTTGCCGTAGCGCTGTGCTGCCGCCGGGATAAGGTCGGGATTTTTGAGTGCGCCCGAGTTGACGCTGACCTTGTCCGCGCCGCACTTGAGCACCCGGTCGAAGTCTTCCAGCGTGTTGATGCCGCCGCCCACCGTGAGCGGGATAAAAATTTCGCTGGCGACGCGGGTCAGGATATCCGTGAACAGTGCCCGGCCCTCGAAGCTGGCGGTGATATCGTAGAACACCAGCTCGTCGGCACCGGCAGCGTTGTACATGCGGGCCATTTCCACCGGGTCGGCCACGTCCCGGATGCCTTCAAAGTTCGTGCCCTTGACCACGCGGCCATTGCGCACATCAAGGCAGGGAATAATGCGTTTGGTGATCATGTCATTTTCCCTCCGTTCACTCCTGTACCAGCTGCACGCAGCGCGCAAGGTCCAGTGCGCCGGTGTACAGGCTCTTGCCTAAAATGGCAGCGGCAGTGCCCATTTTTTTCAGTTCCAGAAGCTCTGCTTCGGACGAGATGCCGCCGCTGGCCGTAAAGGCCACGCCGGGCACCTCTTTGGCAAGCGTGCGGTACAGGCCGAGGTTCGTGCCCCTCATGGCACCGTCGCAGGCAATGTCCGTGTAGATGATGGCGGTGCATCCGGCATCTGCCAGCCGCTTGCAGAAGTCCACGCCCGGCTCGGCGCTCACTTCCTTCCAGCCATGGATGGCCACATAGCCGTCCTTTGCGTCCACGCCCACGGCAATTTTATCGCCGTATTTCTGCAGCATCCGGGCGGTAAAGGCAAAATCCGTCACCGCCACGCTGCCCAGGATGCAGCGGCCCACGCCGAGGGAGAGGTATGTTTCAATGCGTTCCTCGGTGCGGATGCCGCCGCCCACCTCAATGTACAAACCGCCCTGCTTTGCCAGCGCGGCAATGGTATCGTAGTTTGAAAGGGTGCCGTCCTTTGCGCCGTCCAGATCGACGACGTGCAGATTTTTGGCCCCCGCTGCAAGGAACTCCCGCGCCTGTGCACAGGGATCCTCGCCGTAGACGGTCATGCGGCTGTAGTCGCCCTGCGTCAGGCGCACCACCTTGCCGCCCCGCAGGTCAATGGCTGGAAATAATTGCATTTGAATCTCCTTCAGAAACGAACCCTCTCAGGCTCGCATTCGCTCGCCAGCTCTCCCGAAGGGAGAGCTTTTTGCATTTTGCGGTTCACTCTTTAGAAGCTCCCCCCTTCGGGGGAGCTGGCAACGCCGCAGGCGTTGACTGAGAGGGTTATAGCTCCGCAAATGCTTTCAGAATGCGCAGGCCGGTGTCACCGCTCTTCTCCGGGTGGAACTGGGTGCCGTACACCCTGCCCGCCCGCACCGCGCCGGTAACGGGAATGGAATAGTCGCTCACGGCCAGCGTGCTCTCCGTACAGTTCTTGCCGTAGTAGCTGTGGACGTAATAGACGTATTCGCCCTCACGGATGTACTTGAACAGCGGGTCGTCCTTTACAATGTGCAAGGCGTTCCAGCCGATCTGCGGCACCTTCAGGCTCTTGTCCGCAAGGTCGGGCTCCAGCGGGCAGACCTCGCCCTTCACAAAGCCAAGGCCTTCGTGCTCACCGTACTCGTAGCTCTTTTCAAACAGCAGCTGCATCCCAAGGCAGATGCCCAGCAGCGGCTTCCTTTCGGCTTCTTCTTTCATGACCGGTACAAGGCCCGTCGCCTCCAGCTTGGCCATTGCATCGGCAAAAGCGCCCACGCCCGGCAGGATGAGCCGGTCGGCTTTGCGGATGGTGTCCGCGTCGGCGGTGACGACCGCTTCCAGCCCCAGCTGCTTCAGGCTGGACTTCAGGCTGAACAGGTTGCCCACGCCATAATCGATAATTGCGATCATACCAGCAGTCCTTTCGTGGAAGGAATTTCGTCCTTGTGGGCTTCGTCGATCTTCACGGCCGCGCCCAGTGCATGGCCTGCGCCCTTGAAGCAGGCCTCGAGGATGTGGTGTGTATTTTCTCCCGCAAATTGTACAAAGTGGATCGTGGCGGGCACGCTGCGGGCAAAGCCCAGCCAGAATTCCTTGACGCACTCCACGTCAAAATCGCCCACTTTTTCGGTGTTGCAACGGACGTCCCAGTTCAGGGTGCAGCGGCCCGAAAGATCGACGGCGCACAGGATCAGCGCTTCATCCATGGGCAGATAAAAGCTGCCGTAGCGCTGGATACCGCGCATATCGCCCAGCGCCCGTGCAAAGGCCTGACCCAGTGCAATGCCCACATCCTCGGTGGTGTGGTGGTAGTCCACCTGCACATCGCCGTGGCAGGTAAGCACCAGATCGAACCGGCCATGGCGGGCGAACAGCTCCAGCATGTGGTTCAGAAAGCCGCACCCGGTGTCCACCTCGTAGCGGCCGGTGCCGTCCAGATCAAGGGTCAGGTCGATCTGGGTCTCATTGGTGTTGCGTTCCAGCGAGATCATTCGGTTCGGCATGGTTCATTCCTCCATGATCTTATCCAGTGTTTCCATAAACGTCTGCATCTGTTCCGGCGTGCCAATGGTGATGCGCAGCCAGTTCTGGATGCGGGGCGCGTCGAAATGGCGCACCAGAATGCCGTTTTTCTTCAACTCCTTGTAGAGTGTTCCGCCGTCTTTCCGGTCGGTACTTGCAAACAGGAAGTTGGAGCGGCTGTCCAGCACGGCAAATCCGCGCTGTTCCAGCTGTTGTTTTGTCCATGCGCGAGTGTCCACGATGGCGGCGCGGGTCCTGTCAAAATAAGCGGTATCTTCCAGCGCGGCCTGCCCGGCCTTCAGGGTCAGGCGGTTGATGTTGTAGGGGTTCAGGCTGAACTTGACCCGGTTCAGGTCGGCAATGAGCTTTGCATTGCCCATGGCAAGACCCAGACGCGCACCGGCCAGCTGCCGGGACTTGGAAAAGGTCTGTACCACCAGCAGGTTCTCGTACTGGTCGATGAGGGGCACGCAGCTCTCGCCGCCAAAGTCCACATAGGCCTCGTCCACGATGACCACATTGTTCGGGTTTGCCTTTAAGATGCCCTCAATTTCCGCCCGGGGCAGTGCAATGCCGGTGGGGGCGTTGGGGTTTGCAATGACGATGGTCTGGTTCAGGCCGTAGTAGTCCTTCGGGTCAAGGGTGAAATCCTCTTTCAGCGGGATGATGTGGCTGGGAATGTGCATCAGTCCGCACCACACGCCGTAGCAGCCGTAGGTGATGTCGGCATAGACCAGCGGGTGGTCTGCGTCGCAGAAGGCACGCAGCGCAAAGAAGAGGTTCTCGTCGCTGCCATTGCCGGGCATGATCTGCTCCGGCTGCAAACCGAAGTGGGCTGCGGCCGCCTTGAGCAGGTCGGCACAGGCGGGGTCGGAGTAAAGGCGCAGCTTTTCCACCTCGTGCTCGCTCACGGCAGCGATCACCGCCGGGGAGGGCAGATAGGGGCTTTCGTTGGTGTTCAGTTTGATGTACTGCTGATCCTGCGGCTGCTCACCCGGGGTGTAGGGGGTGACAGCGGCCAGCGTGGGAGAAAGAAAACGACTCATATAAAAACCCTCTCAGTCAAAGCCTTACGGCTTTGCCAGCTCCCCCGAAGGGGGAGCTTTTTTGCATCTTACGGTTTCCACTCTCAAAGCTCCCCTTCGAGGAAAGACTTCCCCCGGCCGGGGGAAGATGTCACCGCGGGTGACAAAAAGGGGAATCTGGCGCGCAAGCGCCTGAGAGGGTCACTTCTCATACCGGATGGTCACGCTGCGGGCGTGGGCGTGCAGGCCCTCGCGCTCGGCAAAATCGGCGATGCGGGGGGCTACTTCGCCCAGCGCTTCCCGGGTGTAGTAGAGGAAGCTGGACTTCTTTACAAAGTCGTCTACGCCCAAGGGGCTTGAGAAGCGGGCGGTGCCGCTGGTGGGCAGGGTGTGGTTGGGGCCTGCAAAGTAATCGCCCAGCGCTTCCGGCACGTTGCGGCCAAGGAAGATGCTGCCTGCATTTTTGATCTCGTTCAGCACGCCGAAGGGGTCCTCCACGCACACTTCCAGATGTTCCGGTGCAATGATGTTGCAGGCTTCAATGGCCTTGTGCAGGTCGGTGCAGAGGATGATCTTGCCGTTGTCGTCCACGCTGGCGCGGGCGATGGCGGCACGGGGCAGCTGAGGGATCTGCACCTCCAGCTCCGCCTGCACGGCCTTGGCCAGCTCCGGGCTGTCGGTGACGAGGACCGGGCTTGCCAGTTTGTCGTGCTCGGCCTGACTCAGCAGGTCTGCTGCCACCCATGCGGGGTTGCAGCCGCCGTCGGCCAGCACCAGAATTTCGCTGGGGCCTGCGATCATATCGATGCCCACCTTGCCGAACACCTTGCGCTTGGCGGTGGCAACGTAGATGTTGCCGGGGCCAACGATCTTATCCACCGCAGGGATGCTCTGGGTGCCGTAGGCGAGAGCCGCCACAGCCTGTGCGCCGCCGGTCTTGAAGATCTTGGTCACGCCTGCGGTGGCAGCGGCGGCAAGGATGACCGGGTTCACCCTGCCGTCCTTTCCGGCGGGGGTGGTCATGACGATTTCGGACACGCCTGCCACCTTTGCCGGGATCACATCCATGAGCACGGTGGAGGGATAGGCCGCCGTGCCGCCGGGCACATAGACACCGGCCTTTTCAATGGGGGTATATTTCTGGCCCAGCACGATGCCGGGCTTGTCGTTCACCACAAAATTCTTGTGCACCTGCTGGCGGTGGAAGCTCTCGATGTTGGCGGCGGCTTCGCGCAGCGTTTTGAGGAAGTAGGGATCCATGTTCGCAAAGGCCTCGTCGATCTCCTCCTGCGTCACCTGCAGGGCATCGATCTTTGCACCGTCAAATTTCAACGCATAATCCTTCAGGGCATCGTCGCCCCGGGCCCGCACATCGGCAATGATGCCGTCCACCACATCCTCCACATTCTTTTCCGCGCGGATATCGCGGTTCAGAATCTCTTCGGGCCTGAGCTCGTCAAAGTTATACAGCTTGATCATTTTGCTTCCTCCTTGTTCTGCAGTTCCGCCCGCAGCTTTTCCAGCATGGTGTCCATTTCGGCGTGCTTGAACTGGTAGCTGGCCTTGTTGGCAATGAACCGGGCCGAGATGGGCATGAACTCGGTGACCACCTTCAGGCCGTTCTCCCGCAGGGTGGTGCCGGTCTCCACGATATCCACGATGACGTCCGAAAGGCCCAGAATGGGGGCCAGCTCAATGGAGCCGTTCAGCTTGATGATATCGATGTCCCGCCCCATGGATGCGTAGTAGCTCTTTGCGATGCTGACGAATTTGGTGGCCACACGCACCGGGCGGCTGGGGTCGTCCTTGTAATCGGCCGGGGCGGCAACGCACATGCGGCATTTGCCAAGGCCGGTGTCCAGCAGCTCGTACACATCGGCAGAAGCCTCTGTGAGGATGTCCTTGCCCACGATGCCCACATCGGCGGCACCGTGCTCCACATAGATGGCAACATCGCTGGGCTTGACGAGGAAGTAGCGGATGCCGGCCTCCGGGTTTTCCACCACCAGCTTGCGGGTGGCGTTGTAGTCCTCCGGGCAGCCGTAGCCGATGCCCGCCAGCAGGTTATACACCTTATCGCCCAGACGGCCCTTGGGCAGAGCCACGTTCAGCATCACCCTGTCGGTGCTGTTCTTCTGCACCGGCGGCAGCGGGGCGCTCAGGCGGTCCAGCTCGTCCAGATAGACCGCAAAGCCGATGGCACCGGCACCGGGGGTGAACTTCTGCATCAGCAGGTCGTAGCGGCCGCCCTTGAGCAGGGGACGGGGCAGGGCTTTCAGGTAGCCCTGAAACACAAGGCCGTTGTAGTATTCCATCTCACCGGCCAGCGTCATGTCCAGCCGGATCACGCCGCCCGCCTTTTCCAGCGGCACAGCCAGCGCTTCCAGCTCGGCCACAGCCGCGCGCATGGTGTCATTGCGGCACAGAGCAGCGGCCTTTGCAAGGGTATCGGCATAGCTGTCGCAGAGGCTCAGCACGCTGCACAGGGTATCGGCGGCATCGGCAAGACCGGCGGCTCCGGCTGCAGCCCGCAGCTCGTGGGCGTTTTTCTCCCGCAGCTTTTCCAGCAGCTTTGCGCGGGCGGCATCCGGCACGCCCAGCGCGTCGAACAGGCCGAACAGGTAGCCCATGTGGCTCACTTCCAGCACCCACTCGGCCCCCAGCGCATCCAGCGACCGCGCCGCCAGACACACCGCCTGCTGCACCTGTGCTTCGCCCACCGCGCCCAGCATCTCAAGGCCCATCTGGCTGATCTCTTTAAAGGTGTGGCTCTCGGCGGAAGGGCGGTAGACATTCTCGTGATAGTAGTAGCACAGGGTCTCGCCGGGGGCGGGCTGCGCTGTCTTGGCAATGGAGAGGGTCACGTCCGGCTTGAGGGCCAGCAGACGGCCATCCAGATCGGTAAAGGTGATGACCTGCTCGGACGACAAAAAGCTGCGGTTCTCCTGATACAGGCCGTACTCCTCAAACCGGCCCATGTGGTACTTGCGGCAGCCCGCCGCTTCGTACAAGGCGCGCAGCGCAAAGGAGGCGCGCTCCTTGGGCTGCAGGTTTGCAATGCTGAATTCCATTGTCGGTTCCCCCATTTCTTACTTGAGTTTATTTTACTTTATCTAGATAAAGTTGTAAAGTAGGAAAGTGACGGTGTTTTCAACTCAATGATACGATTTTTCTGTGCGTTTGTACAGGGAAAAGAAGAAAAGGAGCCGTTGCATGGCGCAACAGCTCCTTTTCAGCACGCATATTTACCCAAGCAGGTCCAGCACACCGGCCTTCGGGCGGGCACCCACGGCCTGACGCACCAGCTTGCCCTGCTCAAACACCAGCAGGGTGGGGATGCTCATCACGCCGAACTGGCCGGCCAGCTCCGGCTGCTCGTCCACGTTCACCTTGCCCACCTTCACATCGGTGCGCTCCTCGGCCACCTCGTCCACAACGGGACTGAGCATGCGGCAGGGGCCGCACCAGCTGGCCCAGAAGTCCAGCAGGACAGGCTTTGTGCTCTGCAGCACCTCCTGCTCAAAATTTTCCTTCGTGATCGTAACAACTGCCATATTTCTACCTCCTGAAAGGGTTCGTTCGTGGTTGTTCTTATGGCATCAGTATACCCAAAACGCCGGGGCTTTTCCGTAACCGGGTCACATTGGGGCGCAAAAAAGCCCGAAGCAGGAAGAAAGAATACTGCTCCGGGCAGGGAAACGCTTATTTCAGTGTTCTGTCAGCAGGGTATCAGACACCGGCCACGCAGTTCTTGCCGGCGATGTAGCCGTAGTAGACGCACAGGCTGTGGCTGATGCCGCGCATGCAGATGGGGTATTCCACTGCGTAGCGGCTGCCCTGCACATTGCCGCAGACATACAGGCCCTTGATGATGTCGCGCTTGGGGCTGGCGGGGTCCTCCTCGGTGAAGGTGTGGCAGTTCTCGTCGCTCTCCAGGCCGCCCACGCACACCAGCATGGAAGTGGTGCCCCACTGGCATGCATAGTACGGGGGATTCTCCAGCGCGAACATCCGGCTTGCGGGCTTGCCGAAGTCATCGTCGGAACCGGCCTTGGCCAGCTCGTTGTAGCGCTCGACGGAAGCCAGTGCATTATCCAGTGCATCGCCCTCAAAGCCGCACTGGGTCAGCAGGTCTTCCAGTGTATCGGCCTTGAACTGGTAAGCCTCGGCCTTTGCGCTGATCTTGGTGTACTGACGGTCGGTGTAGTTGGGGTTGGACTCATCCTCATCCTCGGGGATGATGTAGCACAGGCCGCCGTGGTTTGCGGGCATGTAGGGCACCTCTTCGCCCCACTTGGAGTCGTACAGCTGGAAGGAGGTGCACTCGGGCTGCAGCTCGATCTGGTTTTCCAGCTGCTGGCCGGGGATGCACTCGTTCATGAAACGGTCGCCGCGCTTGTTGATCTGCAGGAAGGGGGTCACGCCCATGCCGCTGCCCATGTGGTGGGTCATCGGTGCGTGGAAATCCTGCACCTTTGCGCCGATCCATGCGCCCATGCGCAGGCCGTCGCCGGTCTCCACGGTCTTGCCCTCCACGTCAACGCCCAGCATACCCATGGCACCCATGTTGGCGATCTTCTTCTCCACGATCTCGGGAGCAAAATGCTTCATGATCTTCTCGTCGCCGGAGTTGTCGCCGGTAGCCAGGATCACGCCCTTGGAAGCGTTGAGCTGGATGTACTTGTTGTCATTCTGTGCGTCGCGGATGATCACGCCGGTCACGCGGCCGTCGCTGTCCTTCAGCAGCTTGGTGCCGAAGCAGCCGAAGAAGGTCTGTGCACCGTTCTCAACGGCCTTGTTCAGGTTGGCTTCCACTATAAAGCCCTGCTGATCCTTGCGGGAAGAGCGGAACTCCATGCTGGAAGGGAAGGTGGGGAACTCTTCGTTGCGGTAATCGTAGTGCTCGGGCTGAGGCCATGCCAGCGGCACCAGAATACCCTTGTCGAACTGCTCCTGGGTCACGGCCTCACGGGTGGAGTCGCAGATGGTCAGCTCGGGGTAAGCCTCGATGAACCAGTCCATGACCTCGTGTGCATGGGAAGCCCACTTTTTCAGGATGGAGCGCTTGTTGCGGTAGGTGCACTCGCGCATCAGGCGGTCGACCACAACATCCTCGTCCACGATGTTCTCACGGCCCCAGCGCTTGTTCAGGCTGCCGTTCAGCAGGGCATACTCGCCGCTGCGGCAGTTGAAGGAAGAGCTCTTTTCCACGATGGCAACTTTTGCGCCCTCCTCGGCAGCCGCACGGGCAGCGCAGACGCCGGACAGACCGGCGCCGATGATGACCACATCAAAGTCCTGGGTCTCACTGGCCTGCACGTCCGGCTCTTCGCCCAGCCAGTCATCGCCGGTATCCCCGGCGGTATCTGCAGCAGGCTCTTCGGAAGCAACGCCCATAGCCTGCTCGATGCAGCTGGCGGCAGCCTTCTTGACCGCGTTGGTGGTGACGGTGGCGCCGGAAACATTGTCGATCTCAGCGTTCTGTGCCGCCATGATGGCATCCTGCAGGGTGGGAGCAGCCACGCCGCCGATGCTCTCGGTCTCGTTGGAAGCATCGATGACCACATCGGTGATAGCGGTCTCGCTGAAGGTCATGGTCACCTTCACCTCGCCGATGCCGGTAGCCGTGCCGGTGTATGTGCCGGGGGTGTAGACGGCATCGCCGGAAGCGGATGCCGCAGTGCCGGAGGAACTTGCGGAGTTGCAGGCAGCCAGAGCGCCGGCGGTGACACCGCTCATTGCGGCGGCAGCGGCAACTTTCAGAAAGCCTTTGCGGGAGATCTTTTCCATCTTGTTTGCTCCTTTTTCTTTCTTCTCTTCTTCTCGTTTCTGCGGGATTTTTATCCCGCTCCGACACTTAGTATAAAATATAACGAAGTAAAATGGAAACAAAAAATTTTTGCCACAGTGATAAAAGCTCTTTATCAGTCTCCATTGATGTGCTATACTGAAAGCAATCTTATTCTGCCCGCCGGGAAAGGAGAGGTTTCGCCCATGAACGACCGCCAGCTGCTGTGTTTTCTCACCCTGAGCCGGACGCTGAATTTTACCGCCGCCGCCCGGGAGCTGTACTGCACCCAGCCCGCCCTGAGCTACCAGATCCGCAATCTGGAAAAAGAGCTGGATCTTGCCCTGTTCACCCGCAGCACCACCCAGGTGGCCCTGACCGAGGCCGGCCGGGCTTTTGCGCCCCGTGCGGCAGAGATCTACCGCAGCATGCTGAACGCCCGCACCGCACTGAAGGGCTTTGCCCGGCGGCGCACACTGACCCTGCGTCTTCCGCCTGTGCTGCTGCAGCGGGACCCCATCTACCCCATCCTGATGGCACGGCTGCACGCCGCGCTGCCGGGATATGAGTTTGCGGTGGACACTCGGCCCGTGTCACGCAACCCCCACGAAATGCTCTGCAGCGAGGCAGACGCAGCCCTCTATCTGCCCTTTGGGCCGCTGCAGCCGGAGATCGAGCGCACCCCCATCCTGCACAACACCTTTTACCTGATCGTATCGCCGGAGCACCCGCTCACAGGGCGCAGCACTCTGGCGCTGGCCGATCTTGCCGGGCAGCAGCTGTTTTATGAGCCGCTGTATCAGGAAATGGTGGATCTTGCCGTTGTTCAGCCCGGCCTGCCGTTTTCCGCACCAAGCTGGCACATGGTGGAAAACTACGAGTGTGTTTACAACGATCTGCTTGCCGGGCGCGGCATGTTTTTGTGCCCGATGAAATACCCGGCCTTTCCGGCGGCATGGTATCTGCCGCTGCAGCTGCCGTTGCCGGACACCTGTCTGCTGACCCTGCGGGACGACCCGCGTCCCGAGATCCAACGGCTGCGGGAGGTATTTACTGCTGTATACGCCAGCCGTGCAAAGCTGCTGGGAGAGGCGTAAAAAGCAGCGCCGGAACGGCAAAATCGTTCCGGCGCTGCTTGTTTCAGAAGAGATCAGGCTTCTTCCGGCACATCATCAAAACCGATGAACCAGAGGATCGCAAAGGTGGCCACAAAGGCGATCGCGGCAGAGATCAGTGCGTTGATCACGTTCATGGGATTTTCACCGACATACAGGCCGATGGCTGCCAGACCGGCACCACCGCCGCCAAAACGGCGCACACCGGTCAAACCGGCATACAGGCCACCCAGACCACCGCCGATGGTGGTGGCGATGAGAGGCTTACGCAGACGGACGTTGACGCCGAACAGAGCAGGCTCCGTCACGCCCAGCAGAGCGGTCACACCGCCGGAAACGGCCAGCTGACGGAAGTTCTTGTTTTTGGTCTTGATGGCAACGCAGAGGGCTGCGGCACCCTGTGCAATGTTGGAAGGCAGATTACCGGGGCCGATGACCGTCTCATAGCCCAGCATAGACAGAGAGTTGACATAAGCGGGCAGCAGGCTGTAGTGCATACCGGTCATGACCAGGAACGGCATAAAGGCACCGATGACGGTGGGCAGTGCCCAGGGGCAGACCTTTTCAATGGCCAGCAGGACGTTGACCAGACCATCGCCGATGATGCTGCCCAGAGGGCCAAGCACGCACAGGGAGATGGGAGCCATGATGAGGATGGTGAGCACCGGCCGCAGGATGAACTTGACCACAGAGGGCACGACCTTATTGACAAATCGTTCCACGTATGGCAGTACCAGCGTGATAAGGAAGATGGGGATGACTGAGGAAGAATAGGTTACCATCTTCACCGGCAGACCCAGCACATGGACCACATCGGCATCGGCTTTCAGGGCGATGAAGTTCGGGTGCAGCAGGATGGCCCCCAGCAGCATGGCCATCTGCGGGTTGCAGCCGAACTTTTTGGCCGCGGAGTTGGCCAGGAAGATCGGCAGGAAGTAATAGGAAGAGTCTGCGATGAAGTTGAGGAAATAGTACAGATTTCCGCTCTTGTCGATCCAGCCGAAGAGGGTCAGCACAGACAGCAGAGCCTTGATCATACCGGCACCGGCGATCAACGGCATCAGCGGGGTGAACACACCGGCCAGCGTGTCCAGAATGATGCTGACCCTGCTCTTCTTTTCCTCGGCCGGGGCGGCAGGCTGTTTGACTTCCTTACCGCCGAAGTCGCCCAGTTTCATCAGTTCATCGTACACGGCAGCTACTTCGTTGCCGATGATGACCTGATACTGGCCGCCTTTGTTCACGACACCCACCACGCCGGGTACGGCTTTGACCTTGGCCTCGTCCACGCCGTCCATTGACTTGAGGTTGAACCGCAGGCGGGTGACACAGTGGGTCAGAAATGTAACATTTTCTGCGCCGCCGACCTGTTCCAGCACCTGCTGGGCAGTTTTCTTTGCATCCATTTGTTTTGCCTCCTTCAATATCCTAAAAAATGCATTGCTTACAGGGCGGTGTCTGCGCCGTTGCTTGCAATGACTTTTTTGTACCATGCAAACGACTTTTTCTTTTTGCGGGCCAACGTGCCGCTGCCGTCATCCTTCTTGTCTACGTAAATGAAGCCGTACCGTTTGCGCATCTCGCCGGTGCCCACCGAAATAATGTCGATGGGACCCCAGCAGGTGTAGCCGATCACCGGAACGTCATCCAGCTCAATGGCCTGCCGCAGCGCATCAATGTGACTGCCCAGAAAACGGATGCGGTAATCGTCCTGAATGCTGCCATCCGGCTCTACGGTGTCGATGGCACCCAGACCATTTTCCACAACGAACAGCGGCAGTTCATACCGGTCATACAGCTCATTCAGTGCGATGCGCAGGCCGTCCGGATCGATGGGCCAATCCCAGTCGGTACGCTGGAGATACGGATTGCTGCGTTCTACACAGCAATCCGTATCTTCCGTTGCACGGGCAACTGAAGAAAAATAATAGCTGAATGCGATGTAATCCACAGTTCCTGCGGCCAGCAGCTCGGCATCGCCCGGCTGCATCTCTACCGAAGTGCCCATGCGCCGCAGCTGTGCCGTGCACAGGCTGGTGTAGTGTCCGCGGCACATCACATCGGTGTAATAATAGTTCGGCATCATCTGGAATCTCTGTGCCAGCACATCCTTGGGTGCGCAGGTGCGCGGGTAGGTGGTGGGATACTGGATCATGCAGCCGATTTTATTTTCCGGGTCGACCGCATGCCCGATCTGCACGGCCTTTGCACTGGCAAGGAACATGTTGTGGCTGACCAGCGCTTTGACAGCGTTGTGCTCCTCGCCTTCGGCAAAGAGCACGCCTGCCTGATGGTATGGCTCGCTCTGGTTCATGGTCTCGTTGATCTCATTGAAGGTCATCCAGTACCGGACCTTTCCTTTGTAACGCCGGAACACCGTTTCACAGTACCGGGCAAAGAAATCGATCAGGGCTCGGTTACGCCAGGAACCATAGTGCTGCACCAGATACAGCGGCGTTTCGTAATGCGAAAGCGTGACCACCGGTTCGATCCCGTAGCGGTGCAGCTCGTCGAACACACGGTCATAGAAAGCAAGCCCGGCCTCGTTCGGCTGCAATTCATCGCCCTGCGGAAAGATGCGCGGCCAGTTGATGGACATTCGGAAGCACTTGAAGCCCATCTCGGCAAACAACGCGATGTCCTCTTTGTAATGGTGGTAAAAATCCACGGCTTCATGGCTAGGGTAGTAGTTGCCCTCCATGACCTGTGTATGAATCTCGCGCGGGACGCCGTGGCGTGCACCTTTTTCCACGTCGGCAATGCTCAGGCCCTTGCCATCCGTCTGGTAGGCACCTTCGTACTGGTTGGCGGCGGTCGCACCGCCCCACAGGAACTTTTTTGGCATCTCCATAAGCTTGAAAACCTCCTTGCAGGTATAGAATACTTGCAGGGAGGTTTTTGTGCAATATTTTTTAAACTTATTGGTACAGTGTTAATTTTTCTGTTTCTTTTTGCACGATCAAAAACGGAACAGTGTTTCATTCCGCATTTTCTTTGTGCAGATTCAACAAAATAGGATTGGTGGAGGTGCGGTGCTGTTCCAGCTCTCGGGCGCGTTCCAGCTTGTAGGTATAATTCTTCTGGTAGTTCTGCCGGAAGTACTCGGAATACAAGATGTCCAGTAGAAGGGTCATGGACAGATGGGAAGCATAGTCCCCAAGATTCTGATAGATGCTTTCTTTGGTGGAAAGGGTCAGCTTGCAATCCGCATAACAGGTCAGGCTGTTTTCGCCAAAGCTGGTCAGCGCAAGGATGGGTGTTCCGGAGCGTTTGCACTGCCGGGCAATCTCCAGCATCTGCGCCGTTTCGCCGGAATAGGAAATGATCATGGCAAGGTCCCTCTCGGACAGACAGCAGGCCTGATACCGCTGGTAGTTCAGATTGTTGAAAATGACCACCCGCTTGCCGATCTTGAGCATCTTTTCTCGGAAGGATTCGGCCTGATTGATGGCCGTCCCGGCGGAAAAAATGTGGATTTCCTCGTGATATTTGAGCAGGAGCACCGCTTTGTGCAGGTCTTCGTACCGGAGAAGCTGCATAGTGTCCTTGACGGCTTCTTCGTACAGCTCGCCGATGTTCTGCGCCACCCGCATGGGGCTGTCGTTTTCAGCAAAGGGAAAATTGAAATCCACCTTGCCCTGTTGCTGGTCGAGATATTCCAGTTCACGCACAAAATTTTGCTTGAAGTCATCAAAGCCGGTAAAACCCAGCTTTTTGCAAAGGCGCAGGACGGTCGGCGGAGAGGTGTAGGTCACTTCTGCCAGACTGCGGGTGGAATATTTGGCAATTTCCATCCCATGCGCCAAAATATAGGCGGCCAGCGTTTTTTCCCCTTCCGAAAGTTTTTCCTGAAGCGCAAGTTTGTCCACGATCAGCATTGCGATTCTCCCTTCCGCTTTTTCTGTAAGCATATCATATCCTGCAGTATTTGGCAAAAAAATTTGCGGCATGCAAAAACGCCGCCGCGTCAGCAAATGACGCGGCGGCGCAGATACAGTGGGAGAAGCGCTTATTTGCCCAGCATTTCGTGGGCAGTCTTGCAGATGGTGGCAGCATCCAGACCGTAGAACTTCAGCAGATCCCATGCCGGGCCGGAGCAGCCGAACACGTCCTGCACGCCTACGCGGCGCACAGGGGTGGGCAGCTTTTCGCTCAGCACGGCGCAGACGGCCTCGCCCAGACCGCCGATGACGTTGTGCTCCTCGGCGGTGATGACCTTGCCGCACTCCTTTGCAGCCTTGAGGACGATCTCCTCATCCAGAGGCTTGATGGTGTGGATGTTGATGACCCGGGCGTGGATGCCCTCAGCAGCCAGCTGCTCCGCAGCCATGCGGGCTTCGTTGACCATCAGGCCGGTGGCGATGATGGCAATGTCGCTGCCCTCGGTGATCTGCTCGCCCTTGCCGATCTCGAAGTGATAGTTCTCGGCATCGTGGAACACAGGCACAGCCAGACGGCCAAAGCGCAGATAGACGGGGCCTTCCATTTCGTAGGCGGCACGCACAGCGGCGCGGGCCTCCACATCGTCGGCGGGGCAGATCACGGTCATGCCGGGGATGCTGCGCATGAGGGCAAAGTCCTCGCAGCACTGATGGGAAGCGCCGTCCTCGCCCACCGAGATGCCGCCGTGGGTGGCACCGATCTTCACGTTCAGGTGGGGATAGCCAATGGAGTTGCGCACCTGCTCAAAGGCACGGCCGGCGGCGAACATGGCAAAGCTGGAAACAAAGGGCACGTAGCCCATGGTGGACAGGCCCGCAGCCACGCCCATCATGTTTTCCTCGGCAATGCCGCAGTCAAAATGACGATCCGGGTAAGCCTTGCGGAACATACCGGTCTTGGTGGCAGCAGCAAGGTCTGCGTCCAGCACCACCAGATCCTCGTGGCCTTCGGCGGCCAGCTCCTTCAGGGTGTTGCCGTAGCTTTCACGGGTAGCGATCTTCTTCACATCTGCCATCTTAGTTTTCCTCCTGCTCCAGCGCGGCGTATGCGGCGTTCAGTTCCTCAATTGCGATCTTGTACTCGTCATCGTTGGGGCCCTTGCCGTGCCAGTCCACAGAGTTGGTCATATAGGAAACGCCCTTGCCCTTTGTGGTGTCCATGATGATGCAGGTGGGCTTTGCAGTCTCTGCATGGAATGCCTGCATGGCGGCTTCGATCTGGTCGTAGTCGTGGCCGTCGATGGTGACGACATTGAAGTTGAAGGCCTTCAGCTTCTCTTCCAGCGGGGCGCTGTTCATCACGGTCTCGGTGGTGCCGTCGATCTGCAGATGGTTGCGGTCCAGCACAACGCACAGGTTGGAAAGGCCGTAGTGTGCGGCAAACATAAAGGCTTCCCAGCACTCGCCCTCTTCCACTTCGCCGTCGCCCAGGATGGTGTAGACGTTGATGGGCTTACCGGCGTGCTTGGCACCCAGTGCCATGCCGCAGGCGGCAGACACGCCCTGACCCAGACTGCCGGTGGACATATCCACGCCCGGGGTCTCGTTCATGTTGGGGTGGCCCTGCAGATAGCTGCCGATCTTACGCAGGGTCTTAAGGTCTTCCACCGGGAAATAGCCGCGCTCTGCCAGCGCTGCATACAGTGCCGGTGCAGCATGGCCCTTGGACAGCACCAGACGGTCGCGGTCGGCCTTCTTGGGGTCCTTCGGGTCAATGTTCATTTCCACGAAATAGAGGTAGCTCAGCAGCTCGGCGATATCCAGACTGCCGCCCGGATGGCCGCACTTTGCGCTGTGCGTGCCCTCGATCACGCCCATGCGGATGTGGCAGGCGTGCTTGGCCAGAGTAAGTTTTTCTGCATTTGTCATGATGGTCCTCCCGTATGAACCTCAGATTTGCACATGTTCAAAAAAGCCTTTCGTCAGCGCCGGTGCAGTCCTGCTGCCCGCAGCGCGCTCTTTTTCAAGTTTATATTAGCTATTCTATGCAAAAAGGTCAAGCTTCTTCATGCAAAATGTACACACGCGGGGAAATATGCATGGAAATTTGCCGCTTTTTGGTTAAATTGCAGGCTTTTTGCCGTATCTTGACAAAGCCAGAGGCATCTGCTATATTTTTCACAGATTCCGGCAGGAAGCCGGATGCGCAGGCAGAAGCCTGTTTTTTCCATTTGTGCGGAGCATCTGCTCCATCTGCGCGTTGTGCATGTGCGCGGCGCGGCGGGCCGGTCCAGGCCCTGCCATCTTATTTTTGTTGCTATAGACGCCACGAAGGGGTCTGCCTTTGGCTTGTAAGCCGGGCAGACCCCTTTTTTTGTCTGGCCAAAGGAGGAAGCTTTTTATGAAAACGAACCCCCATTCCACCACCCGCAGCCTCGTGCTGGCTGCACTGTTCCTTGCACTGGCCTTTGTGCTGCCCATGATCACCGGCCATGTGCCACAGGTGGGCAACATGCTGTGCCCGATGCACTTTCCCATTCTGCTGTGCGGCTTTGTGCTGGGCGGCCCATGGGGCCTTGCCGTGGGCTTCATTGCTCCGCTGGTGCGGTCGGTGCTGTTCGGCATGCCGCCCATGTTCCCCATCGCCATTGCCATGGCCTTTGAGCTGGCCGCTTACGGCCTTGTGTCCGGCGTGCTCTGGCACAAGGTGAAGCACACCGTGCCCATGATGTACGCTTCTCTTGTCACCGCCATGGTGGCAGGCCGTTTGGTCTGGGGTGCGGTACGCTTTGTGCTGGCCGGCCTGACCGGTTCCAGCTTCCCGTTCAACGCGTTTTTGTCCGGCGCGCTGCTCACCGCCGTGCCGGGCATCGTGGCTCAGCTGGTGCTCATCCCGCTGATTCTGATTGCTCTGCAGAAGGCAAAGTTCATGGATTGACTTACTATTTAGGCTGCCCTCCGCTTTGCTCTGGGCATAAACAGCGGAAATTTTATTTTTATTATTACAGAAGAGCAGCGG
>OHCZ01000645.1_pt1 | contig 18292 bp, 16 predicted proteins | sample 1566891 | NCBI WGS metagenome assembly OHCZ01 (sample SAMEA3879510, study PRJEB24766) | human gut metagenome | biome: human-associated habitat; feature: feces | place: USA | collected 1985/1987
ACCGCTTCGTGGTGGAGGGAAACTACAAGTACACCTACAACAACGGGCATCTGGCGATGGCAGACCCGATTGCTGCCGCACGAAACTTTCTGAACGCATTGGAGAGGATTCCGACCATCATCGACCAGTACAAGTCTAAGAACGAAGTGCTGGAAAAGGAGATTCCGCAGTTGCAGGAGATAGCGGGCAAGGTGTGGAAGAAGGAGGACGAGCTGAAACAGCTGAAGTCCGAACTCGCCGCACTGGACCGCAAGATACAGCTTGAGCTGGCTCCGGCTCAGGAAAACACGGAAGAGAACCGGCAAGGCAACGAGAAAAAACAGACGGAACAACAGCCGGAAAGCCCGCACGTGGACTTTGTACGCAGTCATTTAATTATAGGGAGACCCGGTTTATCGGAATCCAAAGGTGTAAAACTTTAATATCGAAGTCTTGACAGAAAAAGCCAGTGGTTGAATTTTTCACCACTGGCTTTAATTCTAATAATTTTTCAATCTAATATGACCGAATCTATAACGTTAAATCATAGATTATGTGTCTATTTGTGAAGAAAAAGACGTATTTTTGTATCAAAATCAAATAAGCATAACAATGGAACCATCTATATACCGTTTTTCACTTTGTGCCGCACTGCCGTTGATGTTATTCTTCGGCTTTTATTTTTTGTTTGCAAAGACTCCTGAAAAGAAAATTTTCAAGAATTATCTCCGCTCCCGACAGATTATGGGTATAGCTATGCTGCTGCTTTCGGCAAATTATTCGGTACATTTCTTCTTTGGTATTCGATTAAAAAATGCGGATTCTTCCATATTGATGAACATGTCCACATACTTCCTGTGCTATTCTCTGTTCAGTTCGGCATTGATAATGTTGCTTGATCGTTTTTACATTACCAAACGGCGTGTGTGGACACATATCATTTTATGGATTATATTCTCAACTCTTTCCGGAGTTGTGGTGTTCCTGGTGCCAAGCGGAATCATACAAAAAATCTCTTTATTTGCTTTAGCTGTCTGGTTAATCGTTTTTGGAGTCGTTTTAGCTCGCAGAGTCATAGTTGCATATCGTAGAGCCATTCGGATTTTCAATGAAACTCAGGCGGATGATATAGGCGCATATATCGAATGGCTTTCCATATTCACTTATTGGGCTGTTATCTTCGGTGTCGGATGCGGATTGCTGACATTTCTGCCAGACAAATATGTTTTTATCTGGATTTTGTCGTCAATACCGTTCTACAGCTATCTTTTCTACAGCTATCAGAACTACCTGCTGTTCTATGAACAGGTGGAAAATGCTTTTGAGCAAGATATACAATCTGAAGAAGAACTTCTGACAAATTCGGGAACTGAACCCGAAATGGTTTCAGAAGAGGAAATTCCAGTGTCCTATACAGGAATTATAGAGAAGGTGGACAACTGGATAAAGACAGACGGCTATGTCCAGCAGGGACTTACCATAAAAGAACTGTCCGAAATACTTCATACGAACCGTACCTATCTTTCCGCTTATATCAAGACTACGTATAAAATGACATTCCGCGAATGGATAACCGGTCTCCGGTTGGAGTATGCGAAAAACATACTGAAGGAGCATCCGGAAATCAATATACAGAAGCTGGCTGAGTCTTCCGGTTTTCTTTCCCGCAGTAACTTTATCAAATTATTTACCGAGAAGGAAGGATGTACGCCTGCCAAGTGGAAAAAAGCAAATCTGAAGTGATTTGCGTGGTAAAAATCCGATGAAAAAGCTCTCAGAAACCCATTTTCCAAAAGTGCTCATACTACAAAAAGTGCTAATTCGACAGCCACAAAAGTGCTAATTCGACAACTCAAAAAGTGCCGATTTGACAAAATAAGTGCTCAGACGACAATGCGAAAAGTGCTCAAACGACAATTTTTATAAAACGCTGTGTTTTAGCAAAAAAAGTTTTTGTAATATTTTGGGCGCTGAATGGCATTTATTACCTTTGGAGATGACAAAGATAATGAATTCAAGTTTATATGAGCAGAAAAATCACTTTTCTTACCTTGTTTCTGTGGCTGATGACGGTAACTTTTCCTGTCATTGCGCAGCAGAAAGCAGACACGACCTACACCTTCCGGTTCGTTCCGCAGAAGGACATGTTCTACGTGCCTTGGAATGGCAATGACACGGAACTTGCCCGTCTGTTGGAATGTATCGAAAACAACAAAACCACAATTCTTGACGGCAAGCTGCCGCTATTGGTTGACGGCTACTGTAATTCACTGGGCAGTGAAGCCGAGAACCTTGCCACGGCGAAGATCCGTGCCAACCGTGTGAAATCCGAACTGATTATCCGTGCGGAAATAAAAGAGGAGAATTTCATTACCCGCAACCATGCGACTGAGGGTGATTTTGTCACCGTGCGCCTGACGGTACCGGTAAAGGGAACTGCCGCGACGGATGCGGAAGCACGACGCAAGGCGGAAACCGAACGACTGGAAGCCGAGAAGCGTGCCGAACAGGAACGGCTTGCCGAAGAGCAGCGCAAGGCGGAAGAAGCCCGACTTGCCGCTGAAAAGGCAGAAGCCGAGAAAGCCGCTCAACAAAATAAACTTGTCGACACGCCGTCGGAAACTAAAATCACAAATGATTATCATTTTTCCCTGCGTGCCAACCTGCTGCGCTGGGCTACCCTGACACCAGATCTTGGCGTGGAATGGCGCATCTGCCCATCGTGGGGCATTGCCGTAAACGGCTCATGGACTTCTTGGACGTGGAGCGACAAGGACCGCCGCTATGCACTCTGGGAAGTGGCTCCGGAAGTGCGTTACTATATGGGTGAGAAGAAAGCCTGGTATCTGGGCGCGATGTTCAAGGCCGGACAGTTCAACTACAAGTTCTCCGAAGCAGGCAAGCAGGGCGACCTGATGGGTGGCGGCATCACCGCCGGCTATCAGCTGCGGCTGAACAAGGCACTGACTCTTGATTTCAACCTCGGCTTGGGCTACCTGAATGCCGATTTCGAAAAATATGAAGTCATCGATGGTGTGCGCGTGCGCTGTGGCAACGAGACAAAAAATTGGTGTGGCCCCATCAACGCCGGTGTGACATTGGTATGGAAGTTATTCTAATACGGAGGAATAGAGTATGAAAGCAAGACAATATATAAATATGGTAGGAATGGCAGCCGCCGTGCTGCTCTCTTCCTGCGTGAAGGACACGCTTTATGACACGCCGCATCCCGACTACGGGAAGATTGCGGTGACAGCCGACTGGTCGGCACGCGGTGAGGGTATCGACATACCTACCACATGGACGGTTACCATGGGTGACTATACGGGTACGGAGACTTCCGCCACCCATGCCCCCAACCATCTGTTTGCTCCGGGCAGCTACACCCTTGCGGTGTGGAACCCAGCTGAAGGAATCACGGTAAATGGTACCACCGCCACCATTGCCGCAGCCACGGGAAACCGGGCAGGCACGGATGCCTTTGTGAACAATGCCCCGGGATGGTTCTTCACCTATACGGAACAGGTGAGCATCGAGAAAGACAAGGACTATCCGCTGACCGCCGCAATGAAGCAGCAGGTACGCGAACTGACGCTTGTCGTCAAACCGACGGGTGATGCCGCCGGACGCATCACGGAGATTGTTGCCCATCTGACGGGTGCAGCCAGAACACTCGATTTCGCTACCGATACCTACGGAGCCGCTTCGAACGTCGTGCTGCCCTTCACCAAGATAACCGAAGGTGACGATGCCGGCAAGTGGAAAGCCACGGTGCGGTTGCTGGGTGTGACCGGCACGGAACAACTGCTGACGGGTGAAATCCGCTATGCTGACGGCAACCCGACCCCCACCACGCTGAAAAGCGACCTCACAGAAGCTCTCAAGGAGTTCAACACCAGAAAGGGCAAATCGCTGACCCTCGGCGGAACGCTGGTTGAGACTCCCGAAGGCATGGAAGTGGACGGAGCCGAAATCAACGGCTGGGAAGAAGTGAAAGGTGATGATGTAAATGCTGATTTGTAAATAATAAAATTATAGATATAATGAAGACAAGATTTTTTACACTTGCAGCGCTCGCCCTCGCACTGGTAGCCTGCAACAACGACAACGAGAACCTGAACGGTGACCCCGTGGCCGCCCAGTTTACCGCAAACATCGCCCCCGCCACCCGCGCCAGCGGAACCACCTGGACTGCCGGCGACCGTATCGGCATCACCGACATCGGCAACGATTCCCAGTACGGCAACGTGCCTTTCATCCTGAAAAACGGGAAATTTGAGGCAGAAGGAAAGGTTATCTATATCGAAGATGCAAAGACCCATACTTTCCGCGCCTACTATCCGTACAACGCGGCGGGAGGCATCCTCACAGCCACGACCGATGCCACGGCGCAGCAGAACCAGCCTGCCATCGACTTCCTCTTTGCTTCAGGAGCCACGGGAGACAAAAACAACCCGGTAGTAAGCTTCACCGACAAAACCGCCAAAGGCGGTGAAGACAACTCCTTCCACCACCGCATGAGCCAGATAACCCTTACCTTCGAGGCGGGCGACGGCGTGAATTTCAGCGTGGTCAAGCCTGAACGTTACACGCTGGACGGATTGTTACTCACCGGTACGTTCAACACGGCCGACGGTATTGCCACCGCAGACAACGGACTACAGACCGGAGAACTGACCATGAATCTGGCAGACGGCAATCTCACGTCATCGATCATCCTCTTCCCGCAGACAGTTGCATCCCTGCCGTTGGTTGTGAATTACAAAGGTCAGGAATATCATGCCACACTCACCATGCCCGAAGGCGCACTGCTGGCGGGCAACAACTATACCTATACCGTCAAGGTACGCAACAAAGTCCTTGAAGTCAGCGAAGCCACCATTGCAAAGTGGAACGATATAGACGGTGGAGATGTGGGTGCTGACCTGTAGGATTTTAATAATTAATCGATTAGAATGAAGAATTATGAGACATAGATTATTTATCCCCGCAGCCACCGCACTGCTGTTCGCCCTCGCCGCCTGCACGCAGGACGAACTTGCTGGCGATAACCGTCTGCCCGAAGGTGAATACCCCGTCGTCATCCGTGCCACCGGATTGTCCGTAGAAGCAACGCCGCTGGCAGCCCCTTCCACCCGTGCCTCTGTGGACGGCGACTGGCAGGGCGTCACTTCCGTGGCACTCAAGATGGGCGATGCGGTAAAGGAATACACCGTAACGGCTTCTACCGATTTCAAGAGTGCCACGCTTTCACGCGAGAACGACCCGTACTACTGGACCAGCCGCGACCCGATTACCGTATCGGCATGGTGGCCCTTCAACAATGCCGACATCACACAGATGCCTGCCGTGAAGGTGGCAGAAGACCAAAGCAAACTGGCTGACTTCCAGAACAGCGACTTCATCTCTGCTGAGAACCGGAAGGTGGAATTTAACAACCCGACTCTTGAATTTACCCACCGCACGGCACGCGTGACAATCGAACTGAAGCCCGGCACGGGATTCACGAGCGTCGCCGGTGCCACGGTGAGCCTCGTGAGCCTGTCCGCCGATAACGGCAACCCGACCGCCATCAAGACTTACAACGCAAGCGGCAACACCTACGAGGCACTGACCGCCCCGCAGACCGTTGCGGCAGGCAAACCGTTCGTCAAGGTGGAACTCGGCGGCGGCACCTTCTACTTCCGTCCGCAGAACAACGTCGTATTAGAAGCGGGCAACCGCTATAAATACACCGTCAAGGTGAACGCCACCGGCTTGACGTTAGAGGGTTGCACCATCGGCAGCTGGGTTGACGGCGGCGGCGAGAGCGGCGAGGCTGAGGATTTGGGCTATTCTATACAGAACGACGGCAGTTACACGGTCTATAACGCTGACGGCCTGCTGGCATGGAACAAAGCCGCACAAAAGGACGAATCGATAAATTGCACCCTCACCGCCGACATCGACCTGACGGGTAAGGATTGGACACAGATAGGCACATGGCCAGGTTACTCCGGCGTCTTTAATGGGCAGGGACACCGCATTACGGGATTAAACTTTTCAGCAGCGACTACTGAACTTTTTGGGTTATTAAATTTACGTGGTGTGATAAAGAACCTACAACTCATAGATGTGAATCTATATGGCAATAATGGATCAGCAGCTGGAATAGTGGATCAAAATAATGGTCAAATCATTGCCTGCTCTGTGACGGGAAAAATTTCTGCATATGGTAGAACTTGTGGTATAGCCGATTTAAATTATGGCAGTATCACAGCTTGTTGGTTTGACGGCACATTGAAAGATTATGAATCTGGAGCTATAGTGCGTTTCAACTACAATACTATAACTTCCTGTTATTGGGGAGGCAATGCCGAGCGAGGAGAATTCCGTAATTTTGGAGGAACGGTAGATGCCACGAAGGTGGACGGCGCGACCGTGAAATGGCAGACAGCCGTTGACGGCATGAACACCGCCCTCACCGACAATGACTACCAGTGGGCACTCGGCACAGATGGTCTGCCCGTACTGCAAAAGAAACAATAACAACCCCTAAACAACACGCATCATGAAACGAACAACCATCCATATATCCGCAACCATCGCCCTGCTGCTCGGCCTTGCCGCCTGCACACAGGACGAAGCGGGCTTCCTACCAGAAGGGGCGGAAGGCACACCCATCGTCTTCACCGCCACGGGGCTGAACCCCGCCGCGACAGCCACCGCCGGCACCCGTGCCCCAGCGGACGGCAATTGGGAGGGTGTGCAGAGCGTGGCAGTCCTGATGGACGGCACGGTGAAGGCATACGACGTAACGCCCACCGCCGCCGACCCCACCAGCGCCACGCTGACCTCCACCGACCCGTACTACTGGACCAACCACAACGACATCACCGTCACGGCGTGGTGGCCCTACACCGCTGGCGAGACAACTCCGCCTGCGGTAAAGGTAAAAGCCAACCAAAGTGCCCAGAAAGACTTTGAGGGCAGCGACCTCATCGTAGCCGACGGACAGACGGTGACCTACGGTAGCCCCACGCTCCGCTTCACCCACCGCACGGCGCGGGTGACCATCGTTCTGACGGACTACACCGAGGGGCTGGCATCCGTGCAGCTGACGGGCCTCTCCACCGAAGGCGACAACCCGGATATAATCGTCCCGTATGACAAGGGCAGCAACACCTACATCGCCCTCGTAGCCCCGCAAAGTGTGGCAGCTGGCACGGCCTTCATTACCTGCACCTTCACCAACGGCAAAACCTTCGTTTATAAGATGAAGAATGCTACCGACTGGCAGGCGGGCGGTGAATATACCTACACCGTCTCCCTCGCTGCGGCAAAAGACCTGGGCTATACCATAGAGAGCAACGGCAGCTACACCGTGACCTCCGCCGATGGTCTGATGAATATAGCCGAATTAGTGAACGGAGGTAAGAGCGACATTAACATTACCCTCACCGCCGACATTGACCTCACAGGCAAAGACTGGACACCGATAGGCACAGACTACGACAACTCATACAAAGGCACCTTCGACGGTGGCGGCCATACCATCACGGGGCTGACCTTTACGACAAATGACGAATATGCGGGTCTGTTCGGCTGGCTCAATAGAGCTGGTACGGTGAAGAACGTGGTGATGGAGGGCGTACAGATAACAAGCAATCAAATATATGGCGGCAGTATTGGCGGCGTGGTAGGATCTGGCTGGGGCACCATTGAAAACTGCTCGGTGTCGGGCAGCGTCAGCGGCACGGTGTATGTCGGCGGTGTGGTGGGTGCTCAAATAGACGGTTCCATCACCGGATGCAGCTCCTCTGCCACAGTGAAGGGAATGGTTGATGTCGGCGGCGTGGCAGGTCAGACGAATTCGAGTGCCACCCTGACCGCTTGCTATGCCACAGGCAACGTGATCATAGAAATGGCCCCCAAAAAGAATATCGCTGGCGGCGGTCTGGTGGGAATGAACGCAGGAAGCAGCCTCCTTGCCTGCTATGCCACGGGCAACGTAACCAGTACGGGTAGTAGCACTGGCTATGTACATATCGGCGGCTTTTTGGGAAATAACTACACCACCGTGACCGCCGGCTATTGGAAGAACAATCATGAACAAGGCATCGGCTACAATAGGGAAAGCACCGGAGCCACGAAGGTGGACGGCTCTGTCGTTACCTGGCAGAAAGCCGTTGATGCCATGAACACCGCCTTGCAGAACGCAGGCTCAGAATGGCGTTACGAACTTAAAGGAGCATTGCCTACCTTGAGGAAGCAGTAAGCCGTTGCGGGCGGAAATGTTCCGCCCGCAACGAACATTAACCGAAGTATAACCCCAATAAAAAAAGGAGGACGTGATGGAACACACGGAGAATCCACCATATAGGTTTTGGCATCAAGGCATTGTTAATAATAATATAGACTCCAGTGTAAATATGGAAGCTGTAAGCCGGACATTGCCAAGATTGGTGCTCATTAAAGGCAACAAATCAAGTAATTAAATTAAAAACATGGGACTTTTTCACAGAGACAAGAAAAATAATGACGATGAGCCGGACAGTGTTCAAACCAATTCATTCTCTGATATTATGAATGGTTTGCAATACGCCGTAAACTGTGCACAAGATACATTGCAGAATCATCAGATACAAAATCTGACCAGACTTTTTGAAGGAACAAATGCAAATAACGCAAATACGTTCCAATCGAAAAAAATCATGGTTGGAGACAAGACTATTGATATTCCACTTATAGCTTTGATATCCCATCATTATCTTGCGATGGATAATGTGCAGATAAAGTTCAAGGCGAAGGTCGGAAGCGTGGAATCACAGATTCCGGAAAACAACTTATTGTTATCCAGCCCACAAAGAGCCAATCTCCAGATGCAGATGAGCAACATAAAACCGGATGCGGATGATGTCATGGAGGTTTGCGTCAATTTTAAGGTTCAGGAGACTCCGGAGAGCATTTCCCGAATTATTGACGATTTTGTAAAAAATATCTAACAATTTTAAAATTCAAATGTTATGGCAGAAGAAATAAAGAACCAAGGGCAACAAGAAAATGCGGAAAACTTGAATGAAAATGTAAGCGGACAGGCGAAAGAAATTATCTCCGCTGCATTGGAAGAGACTCAAAACAGAGAAACTTCTCCAGTTCTTAAAGCAGATTCAAACGTGACTGACAAATTCAAGGGGCTTCCCATGCGGGAACTTATTGCAGCTCCACTTATTGCAGCAGCCGAAGCACAACAGGAATTGGCAGCGACAGCATGGAATTTCTACCAGCAAATTGCATTTGATGGTAAAAGCGGCAATAAAGCGCGTATATTGGAATTCGATGTCGAAAGACCGATACAGCAGGATGGAAAAATGACAACAATGTCACAAAGTGTCAAGGCTCCGTTTATAGGATTGGTGCCTATTCCTTCCCTGCTCATAGATCGCGTGGATGTCGATTTCCAGATGGAGGTTACCGATACATCAAACGTAAAAAGCACTACCAACGCAGAAGTAGAGGCAAAAGCTTCTGCAAAACATTGGTTTATAAATGCGGAAATCAGCGGCAAAGTCACGACCGCCCGCGAGAACACCCGCATGACCAACCAAACGGCAAAATACCAGATACATGTGACAGCCAGTCAGCAGCCGCAGACCGAAGGTCTGTCTAAACTGATGGATATAATGGCATCATGTATCGAGCCTATAACAAACGAAAGTAACAGTAAGTAAATATATGAATTTGATTCAAGCATTAAGATTGCCAAACAGTCGAGCAGTAATGACAAATATTGCACGGTTTCATTATCAAAATATTTATAATGTAGGTTTGACCCTTCCGATTGTCACGCAAAGTAAGTTGACATTTCAAATAAAAGGATATACCCGTAACTATCGTTTTCTTAGATTAGACTATGCCTGTGTCATATATATTGCGGATAGAATAGCAGTCGTTGCTTCAAATGGCATAGATACTTTAAGTTCAGGTTTTTCGGGGTGTTATATGGCCAGTTTTAGGCACAATGGCATTAGGTATGTTGCTCATATTCCAACGCCTAACAATAGTATTAAAACATCATGGAATCGGGCGGTTAAAAATCGAATAATAGATAATGTTGTTCTTTTTAAACCTACTGAAGGATTGGCGAGAATCCCAGGAACAATTGGTCTTTGGGGAATTATAACATTTAACGATAGATGTTATCGGCTTGATGTAAATGAAAACGCTCCTCCAAGTCAAGCCATACGTGGCCAAAGAATTTTTAACTCAATCCCGAGAAATCCCATACTAACAGAAATTCCACCTATCGCCGGTGGTCAGATGCCTTAATAATTATAACAATTGTAAATAAGGGAAGAATGGTTGTTTCATTGAGGAGTAGAATTCTATTCGGATATATAATTCTGGTGGCGGTCATAGGTAGCATGGCCGCCATTCTCATCCATGAACCTGCGAAGTTCCACGACCTATATGCGTATTTTAAATAACGGTATTTACACAAACAGCAAATGAGCGAACAATTCGTTACCACTACCAAGCATTTCCGCAAGCTGCTTGCCGCAGGCTATCTGTTGATAGTCCTGCTGGTGGGCGGCATCATCTGCACGTGGCTCGGAGAATGGCGCGACTTGGAGTTGCTGGAACGGGAGAACCGTGAAATCAACCGCTTCCGCAAGGAAACACACGATGCGTATGTGGGTGTGGTGGAGTTGTCTCTTTTGGGCGAGTCGGTGCTGGAATGGGACGATAAGGATGTGGCGGCATACCGGCGGCAACGGATGACGGTGGATAGTATGCTTTGCCGCTTCAAGAGCCATTACGAATCGGTGCGCATAGACAGCGTGCGCCACTTGCTGGAGGACAAGGAAAAGCGGCTGTGCGCCATCATGGAGGCTCTGGAACAACAGGCGGACATCAACCGCCGGATAGCCAAGCAGGTGCCGGTGATAGTGCAAACGAGCAGGCAGGAAGAGCCGAAGAAACAGAGGAGGAAAGGTTTTCTCGGGTTGTTCGGCAAGAAACAGGAAGCACCTCCGACGACGACCACCACGATGCTCTACACACTGAACCGTGATATGATAGCGCAACAACGTGCCCAAAGCCATCGTCTGTCGGAATATGCCGACAGCCTTGCCAGCCGCAATGCGGAACTGAACCGCCAACTGCAAACCCTTATCCAGCAGATGGACCACAAGGTGCAGGCTGACTTGCAGGAACGTGAGGCGGAAATATCCGCTATGCGTGAAAAGTCGTTCTTGCAGGTAGGTATCATAACGGGTGTCATGCTGCTGTTGCTCATTATTTCATACATCATCATTCACCGCTATGCCACCCGCATCAAGCAGTACAAACGTAAGACAACAGATTTAATCGGGCAACTGCAAAAGTCAGTAAAACAAAACGAATCGTTGATAGCCTCACGCAAGAAAGCGATGCACACCATCACCCACGAGCTACGCACACCACTGACTGCCATACATGGATATGCGGAACTGATGCAGGACAACGAAGAAGAAAAGATAAGCGGTTATGCGGACAATATCCTGCAAGCCTCCAAGAGAATGACCGACATGCTCAACTCCCTGCTTGACTTCTTCCGCTTGGACAGCGGCAAGGAACAGGCGAATGTCCGTCCGTTTCGTTTGGAAAACATCGCGGAGCTGTTGCAAACGGAGTTTACGCAACAAGCAGAAGCAAAAGATCTTAAACTTACCATCGAGTGCCCGGAGGGTATTATCCTGAATGGCGACAAGGAGCGCATCATACAGATATGCGACAACCTGCTGGGCAATGCCGTCAAGTTCACGAATGCCGGAAGCGTTTCACTTGTCATAAGCTATGACGGCAATAGGCTGACCCTTGTAGTAGAGGACACCGGAACCGGCATGAGTGCGGAAGAACAACAGCGAGTGTTCGGAGCGTTCGAGCGGCTTTCCAACGCCGCCACGCAAGACGGTTTCGGATTGGGGTTAAGCATTGTGAAACAGATAGTCGGGATGCTTGGCGGCACTATACGCTTGGAAAGCGAAAAAGGAGAAGGCAGTCGTTTTACTGTGGAGTTGCCAATGAACACTGCCGATATTGGTATTGAAGAACAGACAGCCGCAGAAAGTCTGGCTCATATAGAAAGACCTTATTCTGTCATCGTATTGGACGACAATCCGATGGTATTATCCATGACAAAGGAAATGTATGCTGGTATAGGTGTGCATTGCGACACGTTCACCACTATTGGCGATGCAATGGAAGCCATGCGGCAGCACACATACGACCTCATGATAACCGATATGAAGATGCCGGAGATTAACGGCTATGAGGTGTTGGAGTTGTTACGCTCGTCAAGTGTCAGCAACTCGAAAGAGATTCCCATTGTCGTGGCGACCGCCTCCGGCAGTTGCAGCGAAGAGGAGCTGTTGGAAAATGGATTTACCGCCTGCCTGTTCAAGCCATTTTCCATTTCCGAACTGGTTGCTGTATCAGACAAATGCCTTTTGACAAGTACGGACAAGGATGAACTTCCCGACTTGTCCTCTCTGCTTGCATATGGTGACAAACGGGCGATGCTCGACCGTTTGATAACCGAAACAGAAAAGGATATGCAGGCTGTCCGGGAAATCATGGAGAGGAATGACCGCAAGGCGTTGGACGAATGGATACACCGTCAGCGAAGTTCATGGGCTGTTATCCGTGCTGACAAACCCTTGTGGAACCTGTATGAACTGCTGCATCAAGAATCTGAATGTTCCGAAATGGAATTGCGGAAATGCGTGGATGCCATGCTTCGTATGGGAACAGTTATCATAGAACTTGCGCAAAAGGAAAGGAGGTCGTCGGATGAAAGTATTTGTGATTGAGGACAACCCCGTCTATAACGATTATGTCTGCAACCTGCTGAAGAAAGACAGCTTCGATACTATGTCGGCATATAATCTTGCCACTGCCAAGAAACTATTGGCAAAGTCAGAGGTGGATGATATTGTCGTTGCCGACCTACGCCTCCCCGACGGTGAAAGCATAGAGTTGTTACGGTGGATGCGTGCCAACGACAAACAGCAGGTGTTTATCGTTATGACCAATTACGGGGAGGTGCATACGGCAGTGGAAAGTATGAAGCTCGGCTCAAAGGATTACATACAGAAACAGTTGTTGGAGGATAAACTGATACCGCTTATCCGCACCCTGCAAAAAGAACATGAAAAGCGACTACAATGGAACATTCCGATATTCGTCCGGCAGGGCGAAGCCTATCAGAAAATCAAGAAACGTGTGCGCCTTGTAGCCACCACCCGGATGAGCGTGCTGATACTGGGCGAGAACGGTACGGGCAAGGAACATATCGCACAACATATACACCAACAAAGCAAACTTGCCGATAAACCTTTTGTGGCAGTGGACTGCGGAGCCTTGTCCCCGTCATTGATACAATCCGCCTTCTTCGGACACGTCAAGGGTGCGTTTACGGGTGCCGAAGCAAACAAGACGGGGTATTTTCTGGAAGCGGATGGCGGCACGCTGTTCCTTGACGAAGTGGGCAACCTAACAATGGAGATGCAACAGATGCTGCTCCGCGCCATACAGGAACGCCGTTACCGTCCCGTCGGTGCAAAGGAGGACAAAACAGCCAACGTGAGGATAGTGGCTGCAACCAACGAGGATTTGCAGAAAGCCGTAACGGAAAAGCGGTTCCGGCAGGATTTGCTCTATCGCTTGCAGGAGTATGTGATAACCATGCCGCCCTTGCGCGACTGCCCGGAAGACATCATGCCATTGGCCGAGTTCTTCCGTGAAATGGCAAACCGTGAGTTGGAACGTGAAGTAAAAGGGTTTGCCGCATCTGCCCGTAATGCCCTGCTCGCCCATGCGTGGCCGGGCAACGTGCGCGAGTTGAAACAGAAGATACAGACGGCAGTCCTGCAATCAGAAGGCGATATGATAACCGAAGCCGATTTGGAACTTGACAATGAACCGTCCGCTACTTCCGCTTGTTTTACATTGAAGAGCGGGGATGAAGAAAGAGGACGTATCCTGCGTGCTTTGAAACAAGCAGCCGGTAACAAGAAAATGGCTGCAAAGATACTGGGTATCGGCAGGACAACGCTGTATAATAAATTGGTAGAGTATGGATTGAATGAAGAAAACTGACCGGAGTATGGCTGTAAATGGCAATAATTGATTAACTTTGCAATTGTATTTCAGAAAATAGCAGGCGATCGGGTAACTTTTCGCCGATGATATAGACATAAGACCGCAAGGCGTTTCGAGCGAAAATCTGGTAAATTGAAACTACGGAGACGATTGCGTGATGCTTATGCTATGCTTACGCATAGCGTGCATTCACGTACTCTCCGTAAAGGCTTTACCAGAGCCATCGCTTGAAAGTAGTGTGAATTGCACGCTACTTTTTTGCCTCGCCAAAAAGGAAAGAAAATACGTTATGGCGAAAATACAATTACTTGCCGTTATCTCAATAGATGGCTGTCCGATGAAACTGCATCCCCGGAAGCGGTTGCTTCAAACCGAAGATTACGGTATGGATGAAATACGTGCCAATGCCCTGTATAAGCTGACATCCGACTATTCGGTATCCGTGCTTCAAGAATGGAGGGAGGAAGGTGGAAGCATTTGTCATTTGTTGGAAGTAACTGCCGGGAATACCGAATATGCCAACGGACTGTTACGGATGAACGTGATAGATGAAATCATACTATACGTTGTTCCAACCATCGACGGAAACGGAGCGCATTTTTTCAAGTCAGCACTACCTATGAATGACTGGCGGCTTATGGAGAACAAAACTTATAGGGACGGAGTAATCCGGCTTACCTATCATAAAGAGCCACGGGCATAAAATGTTCAGATTATGAACATCTTGGCGGAATTTCCGTGTTCAGAAAGTGAACACATGTTCAGAATCTGAACACATTTCACAAGGGATGCAATCAAGGATAAAATTATTTTTGAATTTTATCTTTCTGAAAAACAATGTAGTACAATTTTCTCACAATCTTTTCTCGTGTTTAGGGCTATGATTTGCACCATATATCAGTGTGCGCACACTGATAAACAAGTGTAAACCCTCAAAACAGAAAAGAGAATGAACCATCTCATACTGGCGGAAACACAGTTTTTCGCCATGATAAACGGAAAAGACAACGGTAGCACGGAAACGGCATACGGCGGATTCGTGCAGGAAGTAATAAACCTGTGCTACGGCGGCAATGATGCCAAGCATATTATTGTGGCGTTGGCTTTTGCCGAAATCGAATTACAGCACCATCCACAGAACTTGTCGGTATCGGAGGAGAATGTCGTCACTGTGTATATCCGCAAGGCGTTATCCTTCATCCGAAAGATGCAGAAGATAGTATCCGCTTCTGCAATTACCTCCGTGCCACCACTAACATCCACATCCGAAACCAAAGCCACAGTCCCTGCCCTGCAATGGACCGGTAATGCCGTCGAGTTGGTAGAGCTAATCTATGCCCTCTACGCCACCGGCTGCATCAATGGCGGCAAGGCTTCGCTGAAAGAGCTTGCCCCTGTCCTCTATTCCTTTTTCGGTGTGGAGTCCAAAGACTGCTACCGCTTCTATACGGACATCAAACGCAGGAAAAGCGACAGTCGCACCTACTTCCTTGAAAAGATGCAGGACAAACTGAACGCGAAGATGCGACATGACGATGAATTGGAGCGGATGAGGAGATAAACGAATGCCAAACAAAGGATAAGCGGCCGGATTATACGGTTTCTTATCCTTCTTCATTTACAATCACTCTATTATCTGCCGGAAAGCCGATTAAAATCATTAACTTTGCAAGTATTAATCAATGACGGATGAAAATAGATAACCTCGAAATATTGAACGGACTGATTGCCGGAGCCGAAGGCGGGACAGTTGAGTTCAAAGAAACTACCGGGCAGTTGGAGCGTGGAATGGAAACTCTTTGTGCCTTCCTGAACGGTACGGGCGGCACGGTGCTGTTCGGTGTAACCGACAAGGGAAAGATTATCGGTCAGGAAGTGAGCGACAAGACGAAGCGCGATATTGCGGAAACCATCAGACGAATCGAGCCGTTTGCGACCATTGATATATCCTATACAGACATTCCGGGAACGAACAAAAGTGTTATAGCTTTATCAGCGGAAGAACAACGATATATGCGCCCGTTCACCTATAAGGGGAGGGCTTATCAACGGATAGAGAGCGTTACATCTGCCATGCCGCAGGGTATATACAACCTGTTGGTTATGCAGCGAGGCGGAACCTATGCTTGGGATTCCATGCAAAATCCCAGCTTGAAAATATCCGACCTTGACGAAACGGCAATCTTGGGCGCAGTACGTGGAGGAATCAGAGGCGGACGTTTGCCGGAAGGTTCTATGCAGGAGGATGTCCGAACCATCCTTGAAAAATTTGACTTGTTGAATGATGGAAAGCTGAACAATGCTTCCGTTGTCCTATTCGGACGAAACTTCTACCATTATCCCCAATGTCTGCTCCGTTTAGCCCGGTTCAAAGGAACGACAAAAGATGAATTTTTAGATAATCAGCGTGTGACAGGCAATATATTCAACTTGCTGGATGCTGCAATGGCATTTTTCTTCAAGCATTTGTCCCTTTCCGGTAAAATTGAAGGTTTGTACAGAGAAGAGGAACTGAATGTGCCATATAGGGCATTGAGAGAATGTTGCATAAATGCTTTTGCACATCGTGTTTACCATCGCCCCGGCAGTTCAGTCGGGATTGCTATCTATGATGACCGCGTGGAGATTGAAAACAGCGGAACATTTCCGCCTGATATTACCATTGAGAAACTGTTGGGTGGCCACAATTCCGAACCACAAAATCTGATAGTAGCCAATGTGCTGTACAAAAGTGCAGTATTGGAGAGTTGGGGACGTGGCATAGCCCTTATGGTAAACGAATGTCGCCGTGTCGGTATTCCGGATCCGGAGTTTCATACCGACGGCAATGCTGTATGGATTGTGTTTCATTATACAAGAACTACAGTAGGACAAGACCCCACAGCAACCCCACAGCAACCCTATAGTAACCCCACAGTAACCCCACAGTTAGGAAAACTGTTGTCTGCTATTGGGAACAACACTCTCTCTGCTAAAGAAATCATGGAGAAAACGGGAATGAAAGATAAAAGGAATTTCTTAAAGAACTATATCCATCCGGCAATAAATTCCGGTTTGGTCCTTTCACTTTATCCCATAGGCTCCAAGAGTCCGCAACAGAAATACTATCTTACTGATAAAGGTAAAGGTTTCCTGCAACAATAACGGGTATGGCTAAAAAGAAGAAACATAAGAATGATGTAAAAACTGATTTACCGATAATCATGGATTATGGTATCGGCAGTATATCCGTTTATGACCCGGCAGACATAATGCCATACAACGAGCCGCCAATTAGCGAACAAATCCGCTTCAAGAAACTCGGCAAAGAGATGAAATCCGAGTTCAAGTGGCTGGTATCTTCCGTAGTGATTGAGTATTGGCAAGAAAACCGACAGATACCTTTCGGTGAAGAAATGTCGAAACTCAGAACCAGACTGTTGAGAATGTTTGCCGAAGAATACAGCATACTGCTTAAAGACGATACAGAACTGAAAAATTATTTGCTGATGCTTGCCATTACCACCATCAACAAGCATCTCAAATCTGAGAATAAAAAGAGGGTGTCAAAACTCTCTTTTTAACAAAATTACCCTTGCTACAGATATCTGTGACAGGGGTAATTTTCATATTTTGGGTGTTTTGACACATCCCCTTTTTCATATATAAAGGAATCTGTTATTTCTGCTGCAACAGGTGTTTCAAGTTTTCATCATTTGCGATACGTTCCAGTTCCTCTTGAACAATCTGCTTCACTTCCTCCTTGATGCGCCTGTAATTCGCCTGAACCGTTTCCTTCATGCGGTCGTTGCCGTCCCCGTCCGTAAAGTCGGTAATGACGGGGATTTTCTTGTAGGCTTTCTCCTCGCGCTTCACCTTCTCGGCATCCACGACAATCTCGCAATGGAAAATCTTCTGCTCGATACGCTCGTTGAAGTTGTCGGATACCGAACCGACAAACATACCCTGCGTCAAGCCGGAAATCTTGCTCGGCGGGATGAGTGAATCCATCTGCGTGTTGATGGAGGTGGAAACATCCTGCCGGTTGATGGAAATGGACTGCCGTTTCTGCAACACCTTACCGAAGCGTTCGGAAAGCGTCTTGGCGGTTTCACCCACCACCTGACCGGAAAAGATATTGCCGACGGTGTTCATCACGACCTTCGCTTCTTTATCACCGTAGTCGCGCACCAACTGGCTGAAATCCTGA
>OHCZ01000657.1_pt1 | contig 17987 bp, 20 predicted proteins | sample 1566891 | NCBI WGS metagenome assembly OHCZ01 (sample SAMEA3879510, study PRJEB24766) | human gut metagenome | biome: human-associated habitat; feature: feces | place: USA | collected 1985/1987
GCTGAAACTGCCGGACGGAACAGTGAAAGTTCTGATTGAGGGCATGGAACGGGTTAAAATTTCCAAGTTTATCGACAATCCCGATTATATGGAAGTGGAAGCCGAAATTCTGCCGGATGCCGAGGACAACAGTACCGAACTTGAAGCTTTGGTGCGGGCCGTTCTTTCTCAGTTTGAAGAATATGTCAAACTTTCGAAAAAAACGCCGCCGGAGGTTTTGGTTTCGGTCAATCAGATTGAAGACAACAGCAAACTGGCCGATACGATAGCTTCGCATCTGGCTTTGAAAATTGCCGACAAGCAGGCTTTGCTGGAAGGGCGGACGCTGAAGGAACGGTTTGAAAAGATTCTTGGCTTTATGGATGCGGAAATTACTTTACTGGAAGTGGAAAACAAAATCAAAACCCGCGTCAAAAAGCAAATGGAAAAAAGCCAGAAGGAATATTATCTGAATGAGCAGATGAAAGCCATTCAGAAAGAGCTCGGCGATAATGACGAGGAAGGCGAAATCAGCGATTATATGGCTAAAATCGAAAAGGCCAAATTATCCAAAGAGGCAAAAGAAAAAGCTTTGGCCGAAGTCAAAAAGCTGAAAAATATGAGCGGCATGTCTTCCGAAGCAACGGTTATCCGCAACTATCTGGACTGGCTGCTGGACATTCCCTGGAAGAAGCGTTCCAAGGTTAACAAAGACATTTCCAAGGCAATGGAAGTGCTGGAAAAAGACCATTACGGGCTGGAAAAGGTCAAGGAACGCATTGTCGAATATTTGGCGGTGCAGTCGCGTGCCGATAAAATCAAAGGTCCGATTTTGTGTTTGGTCGGTCCTCCGGGCGTGGGCAAAACTTCTTTGGGCAAATCCATCGCCAAGGCAACCGGGCGCAGTTTTGTGCGGGCTTCATTGGGCGGTATGCGCGATGAAGCGGAAATCCGCGGACATCGGCGGACGTATATCGGTTCCATGCCGGGCAAAATTATTAAAGGCATGAAAAAGGCCGGAACGTCCAATCCGCTGTTTTTGCTTGATGAAATTGACAAACTTGGCAATGACTGGCGCGGCGATCCGAGTTCGGCTTTGCTGGAGGTGTTGGATCCGGAGCAAAATGCGGCATTTAACGACCATTATCTGGAAGTTGATTACGATTTGTCGGACGTTATGTTTGTGACAACCGCAAACTCGCTGGATATGCCGCGGCCGTTGCTGGATCGTATGGAAATTATTCGTTTGTCGGGTTATACCGAAGACGAAAAAATCGAAATTGCCAAGCGTCATCTGATTCCGAAGATTTTTTCCGAAAATGCGGTTAAGGAATCCGAACTGACGATTACCGAAGATGCTATCCGCGATATTATCCGCTATTATACCCGTGAAGCCGGGGTGCGGAATCTGGAGCGTGAACTGGCGACGATTGCCCGCAAGGCGGTGAAAGAAATTCTGCTGGCGAAAGGCAAGAAGAAAAAGCTGGAGGTCAGTTCCAAAAATCTGGACAAGTATCTCGGTGTCAGACGTTACAGCTACGGCGAAGCCGAACAGCAGGACCATATCGGTGTAACGACCGGGCTGGCCTGGACGGAAGTCGGCGGCGATATTCTGTTTATCGAAGCGGTGGATATGCCTGGTAAAGGCAAGATTACGCAGACCGGCAAGCTGGGCGAAGTGATGAAGGAATCGATTGAGACGGCTTATTCCGTGGTGCGTTCTCATTCAAAAGATTTGGGAATCGATCCGGAAGTCTTTGACAAAACGGATATTCACATTCACGTTCCGGAGGGAGCAACCCCGAAAGACGGTCCGTCTGCCGGTATTGCCATGTACACAACTCTGGTGTCGGTGCTGACAAAAACACCGGTGCGCAAAGATGTGGCAATGACCGGTGAAATTACGCTGCAAGGGCGGGTTCTGCCTATCGGTGGTTTGAAGGAAAAACTGCTGTCAGCTTTGCGCGGCGGAATTAAGACGGTTATTATTCCGAAAGAGAATGAGAAAGATCTGGCTGAAATTCCCGATAATGTTAAGAAGGGAATGAAGATTATTCCGGTGTCGGAGGTGTCCGAAGTGCTGAAAATTGCGCTGGCAGGCAAGCCCAAAACACAGAAGGGAAAAGCCGGAAAGAGTTCTCAAAAGCACTCTTAGTTATATATAAGGCGTTAAAGCCCGGCTGGACAGCCGGGCTTTTTGCTGTTTAAACGGACTCGCAACAGGCGGATTCAGAATCGCGGCAAATTATTGCTGGGTATGGATTAGCTGTGAATAAGTCGGTCAAAAAAGCGTTATTTGAGGTTTAAAAAGCAAAAATTGGGGATAAATAACGGTTTTTTTGAGGGTAAGGCCTTGTTTTCGTTTGACTTCGGTCAAAATTCAGGCTTAAATTTTCTTGTAAACAGCGGTTCTGCTGTTGACATTGGTTTATAACTTATAATTAGAGGGAGTCCTCACCGTGAATAAAAATGAACTTATTTCTAGCATTGCTAGCGAAACCGGCTTGACCAAAACTGATGCAGCTAAAGCTGTTGATGCATTTGTATCTTCTATTTCTTCTGCATTGAAATCTGGTGACGAAGTTCGCCTGGTTGGCTTTGGTACTTTTGCTGTTTCTAAACGTTCTGCTACTACCGGCCGCAATCCGCGTACCGGCCAGAGCATCAAAATTCCGGCTCGCAATCAACCGAAATTCAGAGCTGGTAAAGTATTGGTTGACTCTGTTAACTAATTATAAGAAAGGGCCGGGTTTCCAGCCCTTTTTCCTTAATTAGTCCAATATTATTGAGATAGTGAGCCGGGTTTCGGCTCACTTTTTTGTTATGGAGGAGGTTCTCGGCAAACAGAGGGAAAGTATGCGGTGGATAGCGGGAGTTCTCACGTTTCATTTCATCAATTAAAAAAACCGCCTTTATGGCGGAATTAGCGGATAGGGGAGTTGTTCGGCAGGCGTTCCGCCGCTTCGTCGTCGCAAGAGCGGCGATACTCCCGTCTCGCCTGCTCCTCCTTGTCGAACTCCCTTTCCCGGGTGTTCTCACGTTTCATTTCACCAATTAAAAAAACCGCCATAAAGGCGGTTTTTTTAATTGGTGGGAGTTGAGAGGTTCGAACTCCCGACCCTCTCGGTGTAAACGAGATGCTCTTCCAGCTGAGCTAAACTCCCATCATGTTTACGAAAGAGTTTATACACTTCTAAAAATAATTAATCAAGCAAAAAATTGCACAATTTTTATTTTTTTTGCTAAAATTATTTTATATCAAATGATTATCCTGCCGTATTTGTTGTACGAACGGTGCATTAATAAAAAAGGTTCCGAAAATAATTCGGAACCTTTTTTATCAGATGTTGTTTCAGGCCAGTCTTTTCCAAACTTTGCGTTTGTTCCAGAAACCGCTGACGCCGATCCTTTTGCAGAAATCCGGCTTGTAGATGACGGGGCGGTTTTCTTTGAAGAAAGGAATAAAACGTTCCCAGCGTTCCGGGGTGGCAAAATGGTCGTACAATTCTTCATAAGTGAAGTATTTGCCGGCTGTTTCCCATGCCCAGGAGAAAACCGTTTGGGTGTCGGTGTGGAAATGTCCGTATTTCAGCATATAGCCGTTCAGTTCATTTCCCTGTTCGTCCAAGTGATCAATCAGGCCAAAGATGATTTTTTTGGCGTGTTCTCTGGTCAGTTTGGCCTTCAGGCAGGTTACAATCTGCTTTTGCAGAAAATTGAAGCAGGCGTCGCTCATTAAACCCGGCTGGTCACACATTGCGGAATATTTCCGATATGCTTCGGGCAGAATTTTGTAACTGCTGGCTTCGTGAAGAACTGCACCGCAGGAAATGCGCTGGAGGGCAATTTCAAGGAGAATTTCTCCGGTAAAAGCGTCCTGTTGCCAGCAATATTCTCCGAATTCGGCCATCAATGACATATAGTCGTCTCCGATGCGCCAGCCGCGGATATCTTGTCCGGTCGGTTGAACAATTATCGGCAGGATAACCTTGTTAACAACTTCGCTTTGCGACATACCTACCAGTTCATTCACATTTTTGCCGGACATTGCGGCAACTTTGTTTAAAAAATTTGTTCTCATTTTTGTTTATATTGAAGTTAGTAAATTATTTTCGGAACAAATTATTAGGGAAAGGCAAGCCGCCTGATTTATAAATGTATCCCATAATAATGATTGAATGGAAATTTTATAACATAAATTTAGGCGAAAAACAATCATTATTTGACAAAAGGACAAAAATAAATTATAAGACAGTGATTAAAGGCTGTACTTTTTGCTTTTTTTGAGTATAATATTCTCCGATTTGCTAATAAGGAAAGTAAGAAACATTGAAGAAAATTATTTCAGCCACGGAAGCGGGCCGACTTATCGGAAACAATGCTTCGGTTATGATCGGCGGCTTTTTGAAATGCGGAACGCCGACAAAAGTGATTGAGGAAATTTTGAAAAACGGCGTCAGCGGTTTAACTTTAATCGCCAATGACACTTGTTTTCCCGACAGTGACCGCGGCAAGCTGATTGCCAATAAAAGAGTCAAAAAGGCGATTGTCGCACATATCGGAACCAATCCCGAAACGGGAAAGCAGATGAACGCCGGGGAACTGGAGGTCGAATTGACCCCGATGGGAACGCTGGTGGAGAAGATTCGTGCGGCAGGTTCCGGTTTGGGCGGCTTTTTGACGCCTACGGGGGTGGGAACTCCGGTTGAGGAAGGCAAACAGACAATGGAAGTTGACGGCAAAAAATATTTGTTTGAAAAGCCGCTGAAAGCTGATTTTGCCCTGATATACGGAACCAAGGCCGACAAATTCGGGAATGTTTATCTGGAAGGGACGACCCGTAATTTTAATGTGGTGATGGCTTCTGCGGCGGATACGGTCATTGTTGAAGCCGATGAGCTGGTGGACGACAGCCTTGATCCGAATATGGTAACTATTCCCGGCATTTTTGTTGATTACATTGTTGTATAGGTGAAAAATGGAACTGACCAAAGAACAAATCAGAGAAACGATTGCCCGCCGTGTGGCACAGGAGCTGAAAGAAGGCGATTACGTTACGCTGGGAATCGGCCTGCCGACAGAAGTGGCAAATTATATTCCCGAGAACGTTCATGTGATGATTCAGTCGGAAAACGGCTTGATCGGCGTCGGAAAAAAGCCGGCTCCCGACAAAGTTGATCCGAAAATTACCAATGCGGGCGGTATTCCGGTAACGACAAAGCAGGGGGCGGCCTTTTTTGACAGTCAGATGTCGTTTGCGATGATTCGCGGCGGACACATTGATGCGACGGTTTTAGGGGCTTTGCAGGTTGACCAGGAAGGAAATATTGCCAACTGGCTGGTTCCCGGCGTGTTTGCTCCGGGCATGGGCGGCGCCATGGATTTGGTCGTCGGTGCCAAGAAAGTAATTGTGGCGATGGAGCACTTGGCAAAAGACCAGATTAAAATTTTGAAAAGATGTACGCTGCCTTTGACTGCCGCGCATGAAGTCGATTTGATTGTGACCGAGCGCTGCGTGTTGCGGGTAGAACCGGAGGGGCTGGTTCTGCAGGAGATTAATCCTTTGTTCAGCCTGGAAGATATTACTTCGACAATTACGGCCGATTTAATTATTCCGGATGATTTGCTGCAAGAAGCAGTTTAGACAGATAGAAAACGGAAACCCCGTCTTGAGGAAAGGACGGGGTTTTTTATTGTTAAATTAAGATATTTTAAACCGGGGAGAGGTATGCTGGTTACAGATTAATCGGGCAGGGTTTTGTTTTGGCTGTGTATCATTCTTAATTTAAGGATATACAGATGCTGAAACAAATAATGGCTCTGCTTTTTGTTTTATCGGCGGCGGGGTGTTCGCCGGTTTTGCAGATGACGCGGGAAGAATGCCGCGAACAAAAGGAAATTATCGGGAGCGTTCGGATTATTCGGGCGGAGATGCGCGCCTTGGCGGCGGCTTATCGGCCGATCCGGAGGGAGCGGATGCCGGGAATGCCTTTCGGATTTAACCATCCGTGGACGGTGGGCGAAGACCCTCAAATGTGTTATGTGGAAGTTTATCAGCTTTCCGAGGCGTTATGTTCGGCTTTGGCAGATGCCGAGGCGGGAGCGGCCAAAGTGCTGGTTAACGGCAGCATGTGGGGAATTTGCACGGAAAATGCGCGTATTCGCTGGCTTTTTACCAAATTTCCGGCATACAGCCGGGAAGAATATCGGCTTGACATTCGCAAAGCGGCGCAATAATCTGAGCGCAAAGAAACATTAGCGAAAGACTGAAAGACCATGAAAACTGAACTTCTGGCGCCGGCGGGCGATATTGAAGCCGGGTATGCGGCGCTGTTTTACGGGGCAGACGCCGTTTATCTGGGGCTGCAGCAATTTTCGGCGCGGGCAACGGCAACCAATTTCAGCGAAGAAAATCTTAATGAATTTGTCGGTTATGCGCATCACCTGGGACGCAAGGTGTATGCGGCGGTCAATACGCTGGTGCAGGAAAAAGAACTTTCCGATTTGCTGAAAAGTCTGGATATTTGTTCGCGCTGCAAAGTGGATGCGGTTATTTTGCAGGACTTGGGCGTGGCGCGGATTATTCGGGAGAGTTATCCGGAACTGGAAATGCATGCCAGTACGCAGATGGCGGTTCATAATAAAGAAGGGGCGCTGGCGCTGCAAAAGGAAGGGTTCAGCCGGGTGGTGGTAGCCCGTGAACTGACGCAGGGAGAAATTAAAGAAATTGCCGCTGTTCCGGGGTTGGAGACCGAGGCTTTTATTCACGGGGCACTTTGCTATTCTTACAGCGGTCTCTGTCTGTTTTCGTCGGTGGAAACCGGACGCAGCGCCAACCGCGGCAAATGTTTATATCCCTGCCGGGCGAATTTTACCGGCGAAGCCGGGGAAAAGCATTATTTTTCGATGAAAGACATGGCTTTGCAGGAAGATGTTCTGAAAATGCCGGTAACGTCGCTGAAGATTGAGGGGCGTAAAAAGACGGCGCTTTATGTGGCCGCGGTTACCGATTATTACCGCCGGATATTGGACGGCAAAGGGGCTGATGAAAACCGGGCCGAACATATCAAACAGATTTTTTCGCGGCCGTGGTGCAAATTTCATTTCAAAGGCAAAGATAAAAATGTGATTGAACGTGAATTTGTCGGGCATCGGGGGCTGCTGATCGGCAAAGTGGAGCAGGCAGGCAAAGGGCGTCTGACTTTTCACAGCAAACATAAGGTAGCGCGCTATGACGGGATACAGATTGAAATTCCCGGCATGGAAAAGCCGTTCGGTTTTTCGGTCCAGCGGCTGCGTCTGAGAGGGCAAAGCGTGTTTGAAGTGCCGGCAGGGGAAGAAATTACCATGGATTTGCCGCCGCAGACGCCGTGTTTGGAAAAAGGGTGGAACATTTATCTGGCCTCGGCCTCCGAAGTTAAGGGCGCTTATGATTATGGCAAGCCCAAGCCGGGTGAATTTCGGCAGAAAGCGGCGGTTGACATTGTCGTCGAGATTGCCTGCGGGAAAATTGTTGCTCGCAGCGGCGATGTTGAGTGCCGGATAACAGGTGATTTTGCTGCGGCAGAACATCCTGAGAAAACGGTTGAAGCCGCCCGCAAAGCTTTTGCCAAAAGCGGCGATGCCGCGGTGGAGCCGGGACGGTTTGAGGTGCGCAATCCGGAAGGTTTGTTTGTTCCGGTGTCTTTGTTCAATGAGCTGCGGCGGCAGCTTTATGCGCAAATAAGTGTTGAAAACAAGAAGGGAAATCTGCCGGAGACGGATGCTCCGCACCGGATTCAAACCGCCAAATGGGTTATAAAAACTGACAGTTTGGCTAAAATTGCCGCCATTGCGCCGGATGAAACCGATGAAATTATTTATCTGCTGAATGAATATAGTGATGTCAACGAATTGAAAAAGCTGCCTAAAAACAAACTCCGTCTGGCGCTGCCGACGGTCTGCCGACGGGTTGACAAGTTTAAGCCGCTGATAGAGACTTTGCTGGCGCAGGGATATAAAAAATGGGAAATCGGCAATTACTGGGGATTGTCGGTGCTGCCGAAAAACGGAATTGATTTAAGCTTTGACGCGCCTTTATATATGCTGAATACCCAAGCCATGCAGATGGCTAAAGAGATGAATGCCGGACGGGTGACGCTTTCGGTGGAAGACCAGCTTGACAACCTCAGCCTGATTGCCGCGCAGGCGCCTTTACCGGTGACAATGGTGGTTTATCAGGATGCGGCATTGTTTACCAGTGCCGCCTGTATTCGCAGTAATGCCTGCAAAGATTGTCCGCGCGGTGAAAAATGGCTGAAATTGGAGAAAGACGGACAGAAATATCAGGCTTTGTCGAAGGACTGCCAGACGATGCTGTTTGCCGAACAGCCGTTGTGTTTTGCGGCGGAGGCGGCAGAAATTAAGGCGGATTACTATCGGGTTGATTTTGTTTATAAATCATATGAAGCAGCCAAGGCTGCGCAAGTCTGGAATAAAGTCCGCCGCTTTGAAGATGTTGCCAACTGTCGAAAAGCTAATCTTTACCGCTGTTTATAGAATTGATAAAAGGATTTTCCGACCCGGCCGGAAGACGGTTCGGTTCCGGCCGGGAAGAAACGGCAGTGTTCGGAGCGCCTGCCTTAATTGCGGAAATATTTTTTTTGATAGTTTTGCGGCAAGCCGGGAAAAAAACCTTTGCTCAAACCCAGTTTAATCCGATAAAAATCCAATAATCGCGCGATGATATGGAAATCTATGTCCGCCGACATAACTTCCTGAGCGTCTATCCGAACCGGCGGAATGCCCGTGGCCCGGCTGACTTCCTCCAGGCTGAGTTTTTTCTGCCGCCTGGCGGAATAAAGTTCTTCCGCCAGGTAATAAGCACCGTCAAAAGGGAGCTCTTTCCAGTGAAAAATATATCTGTCGTCCATTAGTCGTCTCCGAGGCTGAGGCGGAACTTTTCGCCGTAAAGTGCGAGATAACGGATTAAGATGTCCAGATTGACTTGAGGACTGTCAAATTGTCCGCTTTCAATCTTATCAATCACGTCAACGGAAACATTGAGTTTTTGGGCGCAGATATCAATCGGCTCCTGCTGTTCGGCACGCAGCCAGTGAAATCTCCAGCCGAGATTTTGCTTATCTTCAATGATAAAATGGGACAAATCAGCTTGCATAACAACCTATCCTTTCAAAAGGCGGGAGGAGCTGAAACCCTGTACATACCCATATACAGTTATGCTTATTACCGTATCCGTGCCGGACGAAGCCGGCACGGTACGGGTATTCGCAATACTCCTCCCCTTAAAAAGGGTACGAGTGCAGATTAACGCCTGCTGCGTTGGGTATGTAACATATTTATCTGTGTCGGGGTTTCAAACCGTCCACACTGAATTATTATATGTTATAACTTAAGAATTTTACAAAGCCAATACCGTGTTTATAAAATTCAGCAGCTTAATCAGGTTTTATTTGTTTCGAGCTGCCATCAAAACAAAACCCTCAGACCTGAAAGGTGTGAGGGAGCTAGTAACTGTACCAGTCGGACAGCCCTCCTTATTCGTGCGGAAGCCGCCTTATATTGGAGGCTCCCTCACATGAGAGGGTCTTGTAACTGATGAAAGAATTACTAGGTTCCCGCCCGCTCTCACGGTTAATCAGGTTTGGGGTTCGGACGAAACCGGACTTATCTTGCCTGAAAGCTGGTTCTACTGTAAATGAGAGCCGGCTAAATTGCAAGGGGAAATTTATGTAAGGCCAAGAGATGATTTTAAGTTTGATTGATATATCCGGCTGTTTTTTTATTATGTTCCGGTTTGAGCGGAATGTTCGGATGAAACCGGAAAGGCGTATAAATTCAGATTACCCGGTCAAGCCGGGTAATGACAGAAGAGGGAGCACTGGTTATCCGGTCAAGCCGGGTAATGACAGGGGAGGGAGTACTGATTATCCAGTCAAGCCGGGTAATGACACGGAGAAAGGACATGAATTATATGGTTATCAGAGCAATGGCGGAGGGAGGACAACGAGTGAGGGACGGGAAGGAAAAACGCGGGATTAAAAAATATTTTGAACAAAAAAGAAAAAACGTTCGTTTTAAGAAGTGTCAGACTTAAAAAAACAGGGAGTTTTATTTATGAAAAAATTTTTGATGCTGTTGGCTGCGGTAACGATGTTGAGCACGGGGACGGTTCAGGCTTTTCCCGGCCACGGCGGGGCGCATTTCCGTCCGGGGCCTGTTTATTCGTATCATCGGCCGGGAGCCGTCAGGCACAAGCATCACCGCAGCGGGACGGCTCTGGCCGTGGCGGGGACGATTGTGGGAATGGCGGCATTAGCCAATTTGCTGACGCCGCAGCAGACGGTTCAGACCTATGTGCCGGTGCAAACCGCCGTTGTGCCGCAGCCGGTTGCGACTTCCAACTGCACAACTACCGTTAACAACGGTGTAACGGTTCAGCAGTGTGTGACGACCGGATATTAATTAAATATCAAATAAAATGAACTTTAATGACAACAGTCTCGTTCTAATAAGGGTAAGGAGTTTGAAACATGGATGACATTTCTCGTTTGTTACAGGAGGCCAAGCCGCTGTATTTTGCCCGAAAGCGCCGCAACAACCGGATTAAAGCAACACTCGGAATGCTGGTGTGCGTGGTGATGATGAGCAGCTTGTGGCCGCAGAAATACAACACCTATACCCTGCTGCCGGATACGGAGTTTGAAAATCAGGTGGCGCAGATAGAAGAAGGTTCGGTTATTGAAGATATGGGCTTGCCGGTTGACGAATACGGCTTGTTGATGGTCGGCTAAATGAAAGAAATTATTGCAGCGCATCAGGGCCGGATTAAGGCAATTATCAAAAAATTGACCGGCTCGTATAATGAAGACATCGAACAAGAGGTTTATATCAAGACCTGGCGGAATCTGGACCGCTATCATGAAGAAGGGAAGTTTGTTCAGTGGATAAGCGCTTTGGCTGCCAATGTCTGCCGCGATTATCTGAAATCCAGTCAGCACCGGGCCGAGCTGCGCAAAGCAGGTGACGAATCGATTTTGGAAAAAGTGGCCGTCGGCGGAAAAATCGAAGAGCGGTTTGATGCCAGAGAGCGCCAGAAAATTATTCTGAAGGCCGTGGACACTCTGCCGAAAAAGCTGCGCCAGGTGATTATTCTGTTTGAGTTTGAAGAGATGAGTTATGAGCAGATTGCCAAAAAGACCGGCGATCCGGTCGGAACCATCAAATCCAGACTCTTTAATGCTCGGAAACTTTTGAGCGAAGTGTTACAACCGTTAAAAGGAGAATGATAATGAAGAAAGTTTTATTAACTGCCGTTTGTTTCAGCGTTATGGCTTTGGGCGCCCTGAATGTTCAGGCTGCCGATGATATGCCGCTGCCGCCTCCGCCGCCGCATCACGGAGATGAAATGCTGCCTCCTCCTCCGCCGCCAGGTGCCGATAAAGCGATGGAGAAGAAAATGGAAAAGATGGAGAAAAAGATGTCTAAAAAACTGGCGGACGATTTGGGACTGACAAAAGAGCAGCAGGAGCAGGCCGAGAAAATCCGCAAAGAAGGCCGTGAAAAGCTTAAACCGCTGTTTGAGGAGATGAAAGACATTCGTGAGAAGATGGATAAGCTGCGTGAAGACAATATGCTGGAGTTTGAAAAAATTCTGACTCCGGAGCAGAAAGAAAAGCTTAAAGACATCAAAGCCCGGCATCATGAAGAAATGAAAAAGCGCCATGAAGCCAGGAAAGCCCGTCATGACATGCGCCGTGACCGCCATGAGAAGAAGCTTCATGACGTTCATGACAAAGACTGATTTTTCAATCAGTAAATATCCCGCCGTTAAGGCGGGATATTTTTTTGTTGGCAATTTAAAATTAACCGATATATGCTTAATTTATTACAGATGTTTGTCAGCGAGGGAAAAATGCCGATAGCCGGGTTGATTGTGATTTTATATGTGGTGTTTGCCGAATGGCGGATTGCCAAGATGAAAAAACGCTGGATCAGTTGTGTGTCCAGCTTGGCCAAAATGCAAAAAGACAAAACGCTCTGGTATTCCGGCGTTCTGCCGCAGGCTGATGCGCTTTGCCTGTTTGAGGATGCAGACGGAAAGTATTTGATTTCGACGCTGAACGGCACGCCTTCCGCCGATTTTTCCAAGATTAAGCGCTGGATTTATCTTAAAGATTTAGAAAATTTGTAAAATTTAATTTGCACGGCAGTCAAAAAGTGTTAAACAAGTTTCCGTAAAAATAGGAATTTTGTTTATATTGTTGTCTTAAAATTATTTTTTATGAAAAGAAAAGATTTTTATCTGTTCCGTCACGGCGAAACCGAGTATAACCGCCTCGGGCTGCGTCAGGGGCAGGGAATTGACGCCGGGTTAAATGAAACCGGGCGTTTGCAGGCTCAAAAACTGGCGGTTTATCTGGAAGAAAAGGAGATAGAGGTGATTTATACTTCTCCTTTGCGGCAGAGATTGCGGCCGTACGGCTCTGTATTGCGGTTATCAGTGACGAACGCTTGCTGGAAGGCAATTTCGGTGCGGCGGAAGGGCTGTCCAAAGAGGAAGTGAAACGCCGGTGGCCGGAGATTATTGACAACTGGTATAAGCCGGGTTTGGCGATGGCACAGGGATTTCCGGGCGGAGAGAGCAAAGCAGCCATTCAACGGCGGATGCAGCAGGCTCTGGCCGATTTGCTGGAGAAGCCCGAAAGTGTTATCGGCATTTCTTCGCACAGCGCCGCTTTGCGCTTTTTGCTGATGACAATGGGCGGCAACGGCGAAAAACTGCCGAATGCCGAAGCCATACACGTTGTTTGGGACGGAAACTGGCGGATAGAAGAATGACTTGAGAATAAAAACCGGGTGTGCAGCCCGGTTTTTTTGTGTCATAAAATTTTGTTGCGAAAATGTAAATTTTGTCTATAATGTTGTCAAGTTATGAAAGTTTGAGAAGGAAGAAAAATGCCCCGTTCCAAAACAATTCAATCCGGCAGGCCTGTCCGCAGCTGGGAACAGCCGTTTCGGGTGGCCGATTTGTTTCAGACTTATCTGCCGATGCTGGTCCTGATTGTCATTATGGCTCTGTTTATTTATAATCTGGGATATTTTTACGGGTTGGACTGGCGCTATATGAGTCTGCTGCGGACAAGGGACTATTACAGCGGAACGCTGCCGGGGCTTGTTCTGGGGTTGATTTTATACACTTCTCTGATAGTACAGATTTTAGACAGTTCTTCCGGGCCGTATCAGAAACTGCTGCATAAGCTCCGCTTTTGGTGGGCAAAATATGACGGGCCGGCAGACAGCCTGCAGCAAATTGCGCGTTTGAAAACCGAGCTGTGGAACAGTGCCTTGGAGCAGTGGCTCTTGCGGTTGCAATTGGCAAAAGCTTACGGCAAAAATACATACCGCAAATTATCGCGGCGGCGGGGGCGGAAGGTTTCGGTAGAGCGTTTGCAGCGTTTTCTGGCTGCCGAAAAAGGCCAATATGACAAGCTGGTTTATAAATATGAGCTTTCGCGGAAGAAAATGTGGCCCGAGTTAAAAGTGCTGGGCGGAATTGCTCTTCGTATCGGCGGATGGAGCCTGCTGGGAGCAGCGGCGGTTGCGGCAGTTTATTTTTTGTTTTTGATTCCGGTGTACGGGAAAGTCTGGGCAGCGGCTCCGGCTTATTTCTTCGACGGATTCTTTGTTACGGTTATTGTGCTGCTGGCGGATCTGGCGTTGCGGGTTGTTCACCACAATCGCAGCGTTTTGCTGCTGACGGCGGCAGTGTGGGGAAGTTTTTATTGCGGCATGCTCGGCTGCCGGCAGGATTTGCAACAGCGGGAAGTTCGTGTTATTGACGACGAAAACCGGGAACATTATCTGACCCGGGCGGTCAATCGCGGTTATTTTGTCCGCAGCGGCAGCGAAGTTCTTTTTATTCCCAAACTCAAAGCCGTCCGTTTGGAACAGGATTTATAGCGGAAGTCCGTTCTCAGGGCGGGATTCTCTGATGAGATTATCGACGAACGGGGGCAGGGTTTGTCCGGCCGGGCCGTAGATATGGTGGTCGAAGTAATAGTTGTTGGCGGTTGGTTCGAGTGTAAATTCCCAGGTGTCGGCGCCATGGTATTTGGCTGTCTGCACAAAGGCTGCGGCGGGAAAAACGACGCCGGAAGTTCCGACGGAAATAAATAAATCGCAGTTTTGCAGCAGTTGTTCGACCTTGTCCATACAGAGCAGATTTTCTCCGAAGAAGACAATATTCGGTTTCATCATGCCGCTGATACCGCATTGAGGGCAGGTTGTTTCAGTATCGACATCGCCGAAAGTTTCCAAGATATGGCCGCAGTTAAGGCAGACGGCCTGGTTGATTTGTCCGTGAATATGACAGATATTTGTATTTCCGGCTTTTTCGTGCAAGGTGTCAACGTTTTGGGTGATAACGCTGACGGTGCCCGGGTATTCTTTTTGCAGTTTAGTGATGGCGAGATGTGCCGGGTTTGGTTTGGCCTTTTGAATTTCAATTTTCAGTTCATTGTAAAAATCGTGCACGAGGGCAGGATTGCGCTGAAAGCCTTCGACGGTGGCAACGTCTTCAACGCGATGGTTGTTCCATAAACCGTTGGAACTGCGGAAGGTTGCCAGGCCGGACTCTGCGGAAATTCCGGCTCCGGTCAGAATGACGATATTTTTATAAAGGCGTGACATTGTTCATCTCCTTGTGTGGCATTTGCCTTTAATATAGCGCTTTTTTTGTTTCTGTCTGCATTTTTTTATAGAAATCTTTACCATAATGTGGTATTTTATAGACAAATAAACGACAAAAAAGAGAATGTTATGGGAAAAAGACCTCGAATCAGCCGATCGGATTTGCCTAATCAGGAACGGGTTGCGCTTTTGAACAAGTTTGATGCAGCGTTTGGTGCATTTCAACGTTTGCAAGAGCGGCGCCGGGCCTGTTCCGACGAGGCGGAAAAGCGGCGGATTAACACGCTGCTGAACGGCTATCGTTCAGAATTTCAGCAGTTGTTTGCACAACTGAAGCTGGTTGACCTCGGCTGTAAAAATAACATGGAAGCTTTGTTTAACAATTACTGTGAGAGCTATAATGTTTATTTTGGCCGCAAGCTGGGAAATTATGTTCGGGATGTGTTGCAGTCCGAGGAAATTAAAAAGATTACCCATTTGATTCATACGGTCAAAAATGACGAAGAACGGGCTAAGCTTCAGGAATATATCGACAATAAGCCGCAAAGCGAACTGAATGCGCTGATTAAGCTGGCCGTGCGCAATTATCAACAGAATCGCAGTGACTATAACCGGGCGAAGACGAATGACTTTCTGGCTTATTTTCATAAAAAAATCGAGTGTAAACCATATACGAAAGCAAGCGAAGACGAAATAAAAGCGACCCGGGCTGATTTTAACGGATTTTTTCAGATTCCCGGGGTTGAACAGCTGAAACGTTATAATCCTTATTCGGAAGCATACAGAGATTTCAGCCGTCGTCCGTCCCGGTCGCGGATTGATATTTCGCCGTTCAGCTATGATTTCAGCCGAAGCAAGGCATGGCAGGCCTGCTGCCGGACGACGATGCTGTCGTCAATTGAAATGCCGTTGCGTGAGGCAATGGCCCGACAGGGCGTTCCGCCTGAATTGTTGCCGAAAATGAAAGTGGCGGATTTTGGGCGCATTTTGTTCAATGAGTATGGCAAGGAGCCGTATCATCCGGGAAGAGGAAATATTCTTGCGCTGGAAGACGTGGTTCCCGGGCTGGACAGCCGTCATAAAGCGTTTTTTTGGAAATATAATGCCATTCCGACGCCGGAAGCTCAGAAAAAATTTTGCGACTCTTTGCTGAAACACGGCGTTTCTCAGGAATATATTGACGTGCTGCTGCCGAGCATTTTAAACGAAGGCCGGCCGAATCCCAAAGTTGACCGAAAGAAGTTTAAAGGGGTTATTCCGTTTTTTTCCCTGCATCATAAATGGGCGATTCAATATCTGGGCGGCAAGGCAAACAGTCAGAAGAATTATGTTGGAATTGCCGAATTCAAATCAGTCGACGATTGGTCCAACGATACGCCGCAGCATGACATTTGGCACGAGGCCGATGCCGTTATCCGCAAGGCGCATGGCGAACTCGGCAACGGCGACCAGCTTTATGAAAATGTTTTGGCCGGCGATGAGCAAGATTCCGATTTTATTGAATATCTGGTCGATACGAGATATGACAACCAAAATGACGGGAAGTACTGGACCGTCAGTATGGGGTATAAGGCGGAAGACAATATCCGCGGAGAGATAAAAGATTTTGCAATAACCAATGAAAAAGCAAAATCCCCGGCTAAAAAGGAGAAAAACATTGATAAAAGATATCGCCCGGCAGCTTATGCAAGATGAGGACGTTTGGTGCGGAGAGGCGGTTAATCCCCGTTATCTGGATGATTGCAAGAAGTATTTGGCCGCAGAAGAGCGTTGTGCGCTGCCGCCGGATTATGTTGCCTTGCTGCGATATGTGAACGGTGCTTTTTCCGATCGGGCTTTGTTGTTCGGAGTGATGCCGGAATCCTGGCCGGGGCTGGAGGATGTTGTAACGCAGAACGAACGTTATAATTCGGATGTCTTCGGCGAGATGATTTTGCTGGGAACAAATGATTTTGATTGGCTGGTCTATGATGCCGCGCAGGAGGAATATCAGATACGTGAGCGGCAGGGAATGACAGTTATTGAGAATTTTGCCGATTTGGAGCAAGCTTTGCATTATTGGTTTTTTTAGAAAGTCGTTGATAAAAAAATATTTTGTATTAATTATTTCAAGGAGCCGTGTTAATTTTAGTCTAAAGGAGAATTTTCTTATGACTAAAATTGATTTGGTTTATTTGTGGTGTGATTCTACTGATGAAGAGTGGAGTGCCAAGCGAAAAAGATTTCAGCAATATGATTGTATTGAAAAAACAGCGGCAGCTGATTGCAGATTTATTAATAATAATGAATTGCTGTTTTCTATGCGTTCGGTTGCAAAGTTTGTTCCTTGGGTTAATCATATTTATCTGATTACTGATCATCAAATTCCTTCATGGTTAAATGTTGAACATCCTAAAATTACGTTGGTTAATCATGATGATATTTTGCCCCGAGAGGTTTTACCTACTTTTAATTCTATGGCTATTGAAACCGGGATACATAATATCAGGGGATTGTCAGAACATTTTTTGTTGGCCAATGATGATACTTTTTTCGGACGTAAAGTTGATCCGGATTTCTTTTTTTCTAAAAATTTTCCGATTTCTCGTATGAGTGTGCCTTTTGTGAATCAGGTCGACAGGTATAGTCTTTTGATACAAAAATGTTTTGAACTTGTTGGGCAAAAGTGTAGAATCGGCTTTGAAGCCAAACCTTATCATAATATTGATGCTTATCGTAAAAGTGTATATAGAGAGGTTTATGATATTTTTTCTCAAGAAACAACCCGAACAAGGCGAAACCGTTTTCGTTGTTCTGATGATATTATGCGGTGGTGTGTTTCTTTGTACGAAGTATGGCATAATAAAGCGCCATTCATTGTAATTGATAACAGGGAGCTTTCCGGGAGTGTCTGTTTTTCCGGTGTGAAAAAATGGCTGAATAGGATCAGATATCGTTTTTTTCCGCGGCAGGCTGCTTATTATTCTTGCTTGCGCAAAATAGATGTTGATCGTTTTTTCAAAAATCCTAAGCCATGTGTTTTTTGTATTAATGACGATATGATGACTACAGATGAACATCGGGAAAGAGCGTATGAGTTGCTAAGCAGAATGTTTCCGGATAAATGTGAGTTTGAAAAATAGCTAACAATCCGCTTCGGACAGGTTCCCTTTGGATTTCCGGCTCAGAAGGAAGTCACGGTTAAAAAAAACCTCCCAGAGGGAGGTTTTTTTATTGGCTCCGGCTCTAGCTTAGTAAGTTCGTGCGGGAGCACTCACTAACTGCGCGTCGGTCACTTGCTTTGCAGCGGATATATCGTGCTGCGAGAGCACTTATAT
>OHCZ01000671.1_pt1 | contig 17766 bp, 20 predicted proteins | sample 1566891 | NCBI WGS metagenome assembly OHCZ01 (sample SAMEA3879510, study PRJEB24766) | human gut metagenome | biome: human-associated habitat; feature: feces | place: USA | collected 1985/1987
ATCTCTATTAGCTTAATCGCAATTCATCAAGCTTAGCCTTTTTGTCGTCCGCTCTCATCAGCGTCTCTCCGATAAGCACTGCGTCAGCTCCGATTTCACGTATTGCCCTTATATCATCAGTGCTCTTTACACCGCTTTCCGATACAAATATGATGTCATCGGGAATCAGGTCACGAAGCTTTCTGCTGTTAGCTGTATCAACTGTAAAATCCTTCAGATTGCGGTTGTTGACACCTATTATTCTGGCACCGGCTCTTACCGCCATCCCTGCCTCTTTTTCATTGTGTATCTCCACAAGGGCGCTTATGCCAAGGCTGTCACAGATTTTTATGTATTCACCAAGCTGCACCTCTGACAGTATGGAGCAGATTAAAAGCACCGCATCGGCACCGAGTGTCTTTGCCTGATATATCTGATATTCATCAACCGTAAAATCTTTTCGGATGCACGGAATCGAAACCGTTTTTGCAATCTCCTTAAGATACTCATCCGAGCCTAAAAACCACTTCGGCTCTGTCAGTACCGAGATGCAATCCGCACCTGCCGCCTCGTATTCCCTTGCAATTTCAAGATATCTGAAATCCGGCTCTATAAGCCCCTTGGACGGCGAAGCCTTCTTGCACTCGCATATGAAGCTCAAGTCATCCTTTTTGAGTGCTTTTTCAAATGCAACATCACAAAGCTTTTCGTTTTTCGTCTGAATCGCGATATTTTTCATTTCCTCAAGGCTTATTTTTTTCTTGTCCTCTGCCACGCGAAGCCTTGAATATTCTGCAAGCTGGTCTAAAATATTCATCGCTTTTCCTTTCCTGTTTTGTGTGCCTAGCTGTTGCTTACCTCGATGAGCTTATCGAGTGTTTCAAGTGCTTTTCCTGAATCAATGATTTCTGCTGCTAGCTCGATACCCTCTTTCATGCTGTCGGCCTTTCCTCCTATATAAAGTGATGCGCCTGCGTTCATGAGTACTGCATTTCTCTTATGGCCCTTCTGTCCGCCTAAGATATCACGTACGATTTTCGCATTTTCCTCAGGTGTACCGCCTTTTAAATCCTCCTTTGTACAGCGCTCAAAGCTGAAATCCTCCGGTGAGATTACTGTGGTTCTGAACCATCCGTCCTTTATCTCGCATACCTTGGTCGGTGCGCTCATGGAAATCTCATCGAGCTTATCCATGCCATAGACTACCATTCCGCGCTTTACTCCTAGGCTTACAAGCACCTGTGCAAGTGGCTCTACAAGATACTCATCATACACTCCCAGAAGCTGCATGGCCGGTGAACCCGGGTTTGTGAGCGGTCCTAAAATATTGAATACTGTTCTAAAACCAAGCTCTTTTCTGATAGGTCCGACATATTTCATTGATGTGTGATATTTCTGTGCAAAGAAGAAGCACATGCCGACTTTATTTAAAAGCTCCACACATTTCTCAGGGCTCTGGTCTATGTTGACACCGAGCGCCTCAAGACAGTCTGCTGTACCGCATAATGAAGAGGCTGCCCTGTTTCCGTGCTTTGCCACCTTCATGCCGCCTGCTGCCGCAACAAGTGCAGAGGTTGTTGAAATGTTGAAGCTCTGTGCATTGTCTCCGCCTGTTCCTACGATTTCGAACACATCCATACCTGTTTTCACCTGTACCGCATGCTCTCTCATGGCTGCTGCACAGCCTGCGATTTCGTCTGTTGTCTCAGCCTTTGCGCTCTTTGTGGAAAGAGCTGCAAGAAAAGCTGCATTCTGGGTTTGTGTTGTCTCACCGCCCATGATCTCATTCATCACTGCATATGCCTCATCATATGTGAGGTCTTCTTTGTTTACGATTTTTACTATGGCTTCTTTTATCATGATTATGTCCTCCTGTATTCCGATGATATTTCGTTTATAATTTTGTTTATGATTTTGTTCTGCTATTTGTTTTCAATTCAACAACTAATATATAAATTCATTAAACGCTGCAATTTTCAATTAAGCTTTGATAAAATTACTAAGCATCTGCTCTCCGTCCGGTGTCATGATTGACTCCGGGTGAAACTGCACTCCGTATATCGGGTATTCCTTGTGCTCAACAGCCATGATCTCACCATCATCTGTAGTGGCTGTAATCTTTAGGCAATCAGGCATCGTGTCCGCATCTGCAGCAAGCGAATGGTAACGTGCTACCTTTGCTTTTTTCGGACAACCCTTGAATAAAAGGCTTTCTGTGTCAAACGATGCATCCGATTGCTTTCCGTGCATGAGCTTCTTTGCATATGTGACTGTCGCACCGTATGCTGCGCATATTGCCTGATGGCCGAGGCACACGCCAAGGATTGGGATTTCCTTTCCAAGCTCCTTTGCCACAGCTATTATTACGCCCGCATCCTCAGGCCTTCCCGGTCCCGGTGATAATATGATGCGGTCAGGCTTTAAAGCCCTAATCTCTTCAACTGTCATCTCATCATTTCTGATTACTCTGATATCAGGCTCTATCTCGCCGATTAACTGATACAGATTGTAAGAAAAGCTGTCGTAGTTATCAATCAGTAAAATCATTCTTCCACCTCCTGTGAGACTTCCAGTGCCTTAAGAGAAGCCTTTGCCTTGTTTATGCACTCCTGAAATTCCTTCTCAGGATCTGAATCCGCAACGATTCCCGCTCCGCTTCTCACGAAAACCTTGCCGTTTTTCTTGTAGGCAATACGGATTGCAATACATGTATCCATGTTTCCTGTAAAATCTATATATCCGATCGCCCCTCCGTAAATGCCTCGCTTGTTGTCCTCAAGCTCTCCGATAAGCTGGCACGCTCTGATCTTTGGTGCTCCTGAAAGTGTTCCTGCCGGAAGCACGGCCTCTATTGCATCGAGTGCGTCGTACTCTTCTCTTATCTCTCCACGCACTGTCGAGCCTATATGCATCACATGTGAATATCTCTCTATGGAATGAAGCTTTTCAACTTTTACAGTTCCGAATTTGCTCACCTTTCCGAGGTCATTTCTTCCAAGGTCCACGAGCATGTTGTGCTCTGCGAGCTCTTTTTCGTCCTTAAGCAGCCCTTCCTCAAGCTTTTTGTCCTCCTCTGCTGTGGCACCTCTCGGCCTCGTGCCTGCCAGCGGGAATGTGTGAAGCACTCCATTTTCAAGCTTCACAAGTGTCTCCGGAGATGCTCCCGCAACCTCCACATCGGTTCCCGAAAAATAAAACATGTACGGCGAAGGATTTATCGTTCGAAGCACGCGGTAGGTATCAAAAAGGCTTCCCTCAAACGGTGCGCTCAATCTGTTTGATAAAACTATCTGGAAAATATCCCCCTCTTTGATATGGTGCTTTGCCTTCTCGACCATCTCACAATACTGCTCCTTTTCAAAAAGCGGTGTGACCTCACCCAGCAGCTTGCCACCCATATTCTGTTTTTTCTCTCCGTGCATCAGAAGCTCCCTAAGCTGCTTTAGCTCAACAATCGCTTTGTTGTAGCCTGTTTCCGGAGCATCAAGTGACATATTTGCGATTAGTATTATCTTTTGGCACAGATTGTCAAATGCTATTACCTTATCAAAAAGCATCAGATCAACATCCTTGAAATCCTCTGTATCCTTTGCTTTTCCTCTGATGCTTTTCTCCTTGTAGCCCAGATAATCATATGAAAAATAACCTACAAGGCCACCTGTAAACGAAGGCAGATAATCAAATTTCGGACTCTTGTACTCTGAAAGAATCTGTCTGATGTACTCTGAAGGATTTTCCGTCTCCACCGAAAGCTTTCCAAGCTTCATGTGACCATCTATGCAGTTAATCTCAAGCTTTGGATCATATCCCAAAAATGTATATCTTCCCCAGGCTTCATTGGCTTGTGCTGATTCAAGCAGATAACAATGTGTTGAAACATTCTGCAGAATCCTCATAGCCTCTATAGGTGTGATAAAATCTGATAATATCTCACAGCTTACAGGGAGAATGTCATACTTCCCGGTTTTTGCTATTTCTTTAACTTCGGTCAGTGTAGGTGAAATTTTCATATGCTTACCTCCAAATTTTGTGTTTGTGTGAACAAATGCCCAACATACAGCTCGAATTCGCCTTTTCAAGGCTTCTCCGCAGCTTGCGCTGCTACAATTCTCGCTTTATGTTGTACAACCCAATGTTCACTTGAAATCTCGCATGCAAGCATGCAGATTTGCAAGTTCCATTGTGTTCTTTTGTTCACTAAAAAAACGCCCTTGACAGAATTTTAGTTCTGTCAAGGACGAATAATCTTAACTATCCGCGGTGCCACCTTGAATTCACGATAAAGCTCGTGCGCTTGGCAGGATACCAACATATCCCGGGCAAATGACGTATGCCCACACGTCGCAGAATACTCTGGATATCTGGATGAATGATAAATCCATTTGACTGCGCCCTCAGCGGTCCATTTGACAACTTGTTTCACACCTGATTCTCAGCACCACAGGCTCTCTGTAAAGGCATCATTGCCGTTATCTCCGCTTCAACGGTTTACAATTTATTGAATTGTTGAAACAGTTTAAACTGTTTTCACTTCTTTAACGTTTTAATGCTTTATCTCGCTAAATTTGTTTAGAGTTTATCACTCCTTTTTGTGTTTGTCAACATACATTTTACATTAAAATATACTCCATCTGGCGTTCCTTTGTCTTAAGCCCCATCTTCTCATAAAATTTCTCAGCAGATGTGTTTCCGCTCCATACATTGAGAGTGACCTCGTAGCAGCCGAGATGCTTTGCCTCATTCTTGACATATTCAAAAAGCTGCTCTCCGATATGCTGTCCTCTGGTCTTTGCATCTACACACAGATCATCTATGAAAAGTGATGTAAACGGCACCATATTGTTGGAAAACGGCTGCTGTCTTATCTGACAGAATGCATATCCCATGCATACATCGTCATCATCTGCCGCAACATATATCGGCTTTGTATCGTCCTTTATCATTTCTGCAAGCTCTTCATTTGTATATTTTGTCGTCCCCGGGATAAAAATATCCGGTCTGATATCGGCATGGATCTGTAGCACCTGCTCTAATAATTCTATAAGTCTTGGTATGTCTTTTTCGTGTGCTCTTCTAATATTCATTTTTGAGAATCATCCTTCCTGTTGTCGTTAATGTATAGTTTTTATATTTCAAAATAAATCCAGCATATTATCGAGATAAATGTGCTCTCTGACATGTATCTGATACTGTGGCTTCGTCATATAGTAGAGCAGAAATTCAAGTATCATGGCACTTCCAAGCCCTCTGCCCTCTATTTTAAAATTGCTAAAGCCCATCGGCAGATAAGTGTTCTTTATATCGTCTACTCCTATAAATCCCGGATTTTCCATCGCCTTCGAAAAGAGATATCCCTGCCCTGCATCAGGTGCAGTACAATAATGCTCCGGGCAATCCTCGCCCAGATTTTTGCGGCTAACCGTCTCGTAGCATTTCTTCCTGTCCGTGCAACCAAACCAGCAGCACTCATTGCACAAAAATTCTACTTTATCCTTTTGATGCTGTGATAGTGCTTTCAGATTGTCAAATGATTTGTTCAGCCTGAAATCCGGTACCACATAGCTAAAATCCTCTCTGTTTAGCTCATTTTCAAATTTACAAAAATCCGTCAGAACCTTTGTGGTTGAAGACACAAAATAAAAGTCAGGGTAGTTTTCTTTTATGTAATCAAGCAGAATATCTGAGTAGATGATTATGCCGTTTCCAAAGCCCCTGCTTCGCTCATTATCTCTGCCTATATCAAATATCCTGCACAGTTCGTTACATTTTTTGTCAAGAAGATGCTCCTTAGTAAGCAATGAATTGCTAAAGGTAAGTCTCGCGGATATCCCATATTCCTGCATCAGCTTAAGCACTTCCTTCAAATCGTGCTCACCAAAACCGACGCGGCCTCCGCCCCATATGCAGTCTGCCGGTGCACCGTATATTGAGCCTATGTCGCACCAGTCATAGAAATATTCCCGGTGCTTGCGGTACAGTGGGAGAAATTCTTTGTATAATTCATAAAATTCAAACAATCCCGGTAGATGATAATACGCTTTCATTTTGACTCCTTATTTTAATCCGTACCAGACTCTCAACAGACTCTAGTATACTTCTCCCAAATGTAAGTGTAAAATCCCGGAGCGTATTGTATGCTTTGATAGCATATCAATATCTCGCTCCGGGGTTTCTATTTACGCCTGATTTAGTTTAAGAAATTCTGTATGATAACTTCCTCTGCCTCTTCCTCTGTAAGTCCGAGTGTACGGAGCTTGAGAAGCTGCTCGTCGTTTATCCTGCCGATTGCTGCCTCATGTATGATAGCCGCATCGATATTTTTTGCCCTGATTTCAGGGATTGAACCGACCTCTGCATGATCCATGATGATAGAATCACACTGGATATGAGCCTGGCATTTGCTGTTGCCGATAGCATTCGGATGGAAGGTCTGGACTGAGTTTCCTTTTCCTACGGACCTGGAAACAATCTGTGCAGAGCTGTCCTCTCCGTTTAACTGCACCTCGATATTTGACTCCGCCTTCTGCTCTCCATCTGTCATGAGACGTTCTGTGACATAGAGCTTTGCGTCCTTTCCAAGCTCCACATTGGTCTCACGGACTGTAGAATCAACTCCCTTTATCTGTGCTGTATCGAGTGTGAAAACAGAATTCTCACCCACAAATATATTTGTTACAGGGTTGAGCACTCTCGCACCTGTTCCGTTTCCCTCGCCGTAGTGCTTTTCCTCATATCGGACATTCGCATTTTTACCTACATGGAAAGTGTGGATTCCATCATGTCTGCTCTCGTTGCAACCGCTATTGTGGATTCCGCAGCCTGCCACAATCCTTACATCTGCACCATCCTCCACATAGAAATCGTTGTATACAAGGTCTGTCATGCCTGATTTGCTGAGCACTACAGGGATATAGACAGCCTCTCCGTCCGTCTTTCCATCAATATAAATATCAATGCCGGGCTTGTCCGTCTTTTTCTTTATCTTGATGTGCTCGCTGTCTCCGTGGCAGATTGATGTGCCGTTTTCACGCAGATTAAAGGCACCTGTCTGACTGAATTTATTATCATTTATGACGTCCAATACACCCTCTGTTACGTTGTCAAGCTTTACCATATTATGCTCTTCCCTCCAGTCTCTCTACGCATTTGTGACATTTCTGTACACCATTGAGATAAGGCAGCACCTCGTCCTTTGTACCGATTTTCTTGATTTCTCCGCCATCAATTATCATGATGCGGTCTGCCATATTTATGATTTTCTCCTGATGTGAAATCACTATGAGGCTCTGCTTTTTCTCAGTATGGATTTCCTCAAATTTCTGTATGAGCATTGAAAAGCTCCACAGATCGATTCCAGCCTCCGGCTCGTCAAATATGCAAAGCGAATGCTCCTTGGCAAGCACTGATGCAATCTCAATTCGCTTCATCTCTCCACCTGAGAGTGTGCCGTCAATCTGGCGGTAAATGTAATCCTTTGCACAGAGTCCTACCGCGGTGAGAAGGTCGCAGCACTCCTTGTCTGAAAGCTCATCCTTTGCGGCAAGCTTGAGCAGCTTCATGACGGTCATTCCCTTAAATCTCGGTGGCTGCTGGAATGCAAAGCCTATTCCCGCATTTGCCCTGTGATTGATGTCGAGCTCTGTGATATCCTGTCCGTCAAGTATAATCTTTCCGCTGTCCGGTGTCTGAATACCTATCAAGGTCTTTGCCAGAGTGGATTTTCCACCTCCGTTTGGTCCGGTAATGACAAGCATTTCTCCGTCCTCTACCTGAAATGATATATTGTTCAGAAGGCATTTCTTTCCGCCCTCATCATCTACGTTTAAAGTTAAGTTTTCTGCTTTAAGCACGATTTTCACCTCATTTTTATTTATGATACAGCATAAAATCCTTCTCCTGCTGTTCTTATTACTTTTTCCGTTTACCGTTCACATTCACACATTAGTATGCCCGGCAATGATTACAGTATAACATAATAGTAAATGTTTACAAGGTATAAACTCTCTGGTACTCGCTAAAATACATATTATGGCTTTTTATAAAAAGTTTGCTTATCTACTAATTTCCCTTATCATTGAATACTCATTGCACAAGGTTCCGTCATTTTGTCTGATAGAATTAAATTTGATGCCGGTTATCCTGAAGCCCATCTTCTCATAAAGTGCTCTCGCCCTGCTATTGCCCTCAATAAAATCCAATTCCATCTGCAATATATTCGGATTGCTTTCTGCTATTTTTATCATTTCCCGGAACATTCTCGTTCCGATCCCCTGATTCCAGAATTCGCTCAGCAAACCGATTGCCACATTTGCCCTGTGTCCGGTTTTCGCGCGTTTATTCCACCAGACCATGCAATTTCCGGCAATTTTTCCATCTGCTTCACAAACCAGCAGCGTATGTGTATCCGACAAATTGCAGCTATTTATGAAATCAATCTCCTGCTCGATGGTCCGGGTCTCACATTCTTCCGGTGTCCTCAGTAAGAAATCCGTTTCACCGGTTGACTTTTTCATGTACTCTATAAGAGCTTTGGCATCCTTTTCATTTGCACTTCGCAAAATGGCAGTTCTGCCGTCTTTTAATTTAAATTCGATATCTTTTATTATCATATTTTCTATAGTACCAACTTCCTATTGATTTTTATATTCTATCTATGATAAACTATCGACAATTAATGGTAGTTGCAGCTTAGACAGAGCGAGACGAAAGTTTCCCTCTGTCTATTTTTTTGTGCTTTTACATGCATGAAGCCTTGTATACACTTCAAGTCTTTTTCAATTATCGCAGCTATCAAGAGCCTATTGTAACTACTCGTTACAGCTATATTTATTTTACATAACAGGAGGATTTAAGAAAAATGCCAAAGAACAGATTACAGGAAACCGTTTTTACCATCATGATGGTGCTTGTCATGGTTTATGCCATGATATGCTACAATATTGCCCTTGAAACAGGTGGTATGAAGAACTTTGTTTTTAAGGCCGCATTAGGCGAATTTCCTATCATGATTGTTGCCGGTTTTATTCTCGATACATTCATTGCCGGACCACTTGCCAAAAAATGTGCTTTCAAAATCGTCACACCGGGAAAGGACAGACCTATTGCTATAATCCTTGCAATTTCCGTCTTCTCAATCTGGTTTATGTGTCCTATGATGAGCTTTATCGCTACCATCCTTTTCAATGGTGGTTTTAATTCACAGATATTTGCGACATTCTGTGAGCTCGTCGTAAGAAACTTTCCAATGGCCTTCTTCTGGCAGCTCTTTGTTGCCGGACCACTTGTCAGATTCATCTTTGGAAAAATCTTCCGAGAGAACTAATTTAAATGTAAAAAATGTAAAACCGGGCACGATATCCAGCCCGGTTTACACTATCCATAATAACTGTTAAGCATCACACCTTGCATATTCACAAAAAGTTCATTGCAGGTGTCTTCTCGCTTCTTAGAAAGCTTCATAAAACGCTTTGTCTTAGAAAACTCCGTCTATAAAGCCCTTCATATCATCCTTAGACACAAGACCAATCTGCTGACCGGCAACCTGACCGCCCTTGATTGCAATAACTGCCGGAATATTCATTATACGATACTCTCTTGCCAGATCTGGATTCTCGTCCACATCAATATTGTAAAACTCCACATCTGTGATTTCATCAGAAAGCTGCTCCATTACCGGCGCAAGCATCTTGCATGGACCGCACCACTCTGCCGAAAAATCAACAATGATAGCCTTATTATTTTTAACCTGTTCAAATTCACTGCTATTAATCTTCTTTACCATAGTTGTTCTCCTTCCATCTGTCGAACGAATTATTTTCGTTGCACCTATACAGCAATAAAAAATAACTGCTATACTATAGTACACCAAATAAGAAATAACAATGCATCAGAAACTTATTATTCGATGTACTAGCACTACTATAATACATAAATCAGATTATGTCACATAAAAATATTATAAACCGTAAAATTTATCATTTATCACGATTAATTCTTTTTGTGCTCTGCCATGTATGCCTCTATATCCTCCGTGGTTCTGATGATATCCTCCGACAGACACACTGCACCGTCCTCGGTGATAAGCACATCATCCTCAATCCTGATACCGATTTCCCATTCATCTATATACAGTCCCGGCTCGTCACTGATGATTGCTCCCGGACGAAGCCTGCTGTTTGAGTCAACTGTCACGTCATGCACATCAATTCCCAGATGGTGTGACACGCTATGCATGTAATACTTAGAAATCTCTACCGAATTCTTTATCAGTCCAAGCTTCATAAGCCCGTCTGCGAGCACATCCTTACATACTTCATTTAATTCCTTTGTAGTCATTCCAGGCTTTGCAACCTCGACAATCTTTCGGTTTGCGGCGAGCACGATATCATAAACCTGTTTCTGGCGCTCGGTAAACCTGCCATTTACCGGATATGTTCTCGTAATATCCGAATTGTAGCCATCGATTCTGGCTCCAAGGTCAAGAAGCACCAGTGTTCCATCCTCCATCGTCTCACGATTTGTGTCATAGTGAAGCATCGTTCCATTCATTCCGCTTCCGGCAATTGTAGGAAAAGCTGTCCACTCTGCCCCACCGCGTCTTATGATATATTCAAAGTCTGCCTGTGCCTGATATTCTTTCATGCCCGGCTTTAAATTGGCCATTACATTGCAAAGTCCGTCCTTTGTGATAGCGATTGCCTTTTTGGTCAGCTCAATCTCATCCTCATCCTTCTGCATACGCTCCTCTGCCACAAGTGGGAAAAGATTCTTCACAGCAACTCCCGGATAATCTGTCTTAAATTCATTGGCTTTTACCACATTGTAATCCGGCAAATCCACTTTCTGGTGACGATACGTGTCGAAATATGCTGTGTATACATCCTCGCGCGTCATTATCCTGTCCAGCGTGCTCTCAAGCTCATAAATATATTCTACTTCATCAATTCCTGATATTTCCTCGGCTTCCTCCATAGTCACCTTTCTGCCGTACCAGCGCTCCATCGTAGGGTCTGCCTCCTCTATGAAGAGCATTGTCTTAGCAGGCTCTACACATTTATCCAGGACAAGGACCATGTTGTCACGTCTAAGTCCGGTCAGATAGAAGAAATTGCGGTTAGCCTGTGCTGTAAATAAATCATACTCATCTGCACTCACATGGTGCTCGATGCCTGAGTACAATATTGCTATAGAATTGTCCTCCATCTTGTCTAAAATTCTTTGTCTTCTGCTTTCAAAATCCATTTTGCTGCCTCTTATTCATTATTTGTAATGCCTGTCTTCAAAAATCGCTGACGTTCATACGCCCTTACGTTATCACAATATGTGTATTTTTACAAGCCATTTGGTCCCGCTAATACAGGAATCAAAGGTTTTCTGTATTTATATATTTTCTTTCTCCAAATGCAGATATTAAAAAAACCTTGAAAATACTGGATTTCCAAGGGTTTTGATGTTCTTTTGATATTCGGTTGAATTATCTCTTTGTTAACGTTTTGATAACAAGAAAAGCCCATAAATAGTGGATTTGTGTATGGCAGTGTTGCATATGTGTTGTATGCGGTTGGCTGCCCACACATTCCCAGAGCTACTCATTACTTTAGCAAAGAAAGGACTAATACTATAAAAATACATTTTGCTTACTACAACCTACTTTATCGGCATAATGTTATTTGCTTCTGCTAAGCTATCACAAAAAGCAAGCACTGAATCAAGGATATAATCCTCTCTCATAAAATCCAATAACATTACACTTCCAAGCTGTGAAATATGCTTTGCTATTGATGGATAATAATCTTTTATTGTTTCAATTGTGTCACCATATTTTGCTATTGCCTTTTTCTCTCCTTTCAATGCGCCAGTTACAATTGTTTTATTATTCGAATAGCCTCGCCAAGTAAACTCTCTGTATCTCATATAATTCTGTGTAGCAAACTTGGTTAATTCATATGCATCTTCAAGAGTATCATCTTTTGTTAACTGAACTCTATAATATGCACGAGAAAGTGCGCCAAACATAAGACCACGTCTTCTACCCTGCCCAAACAACCAGTGGTCTGCAATAATCTTCTTTCCACTTTCCATAGGCATCGCCTGTATTGTTGCCGCATAGCATTTTTCCAGAATAAGCCACATCCAGAATCTTTCATCTCCTAAAACATGTTTAGGCAAACAACATAGATGCTCATATAAGGTTATTGCGTTATCTACATCAACCTTTGAATAATCGCCATCTCCATCTACTTCTAGTTCAAAATCTTCAATAGGATATTTTTTCTCTACAAAACACTCTTCTGGGAGCTCTGCGATAAATGAGCTACTATCTGAAGGATTTTCTTTTACAATTTTAGTGAACTTATCTAAATTCGCTTTTATTGTTGCTAAAGCTTCATCAGTGAGAAACTTAACATTAATTTTACTCATTTTCACTTACCTCCTCGCCATTAATTGCTAGTTGATAAAAATCCTTAATGCTTTTATCTGTTGATTCATTCATCAACAATTGAGCTAGCTCAAAACAATTTATATTACTAAAATCTTCTGCCTCCAGTTCCTTTCCCTTCACGAAAGCATATCTTTTCATTACTGACTTAAACCACTTTTTATCATCGCAAATTTCATCAATAATATCGCCTTCCGAAAAACCATTTTGTATTTCTTGAAGGCAACCTGCAAGTGCTGGAATAACAAGGTTTGCGAAAAATACGCTATTATACATACTATAGTTTTTCATAGTATCATAAATACTATAATCTTCCGGATTAAGATAAATGACTATCTTATTAGGCTCATCATTGTATGTTACGATTCCTTCGGCATCATCCTTCTTTACTATTGTAAATACTTTCCAATTCCCTTTGAACCGCCTGCACCACTACCTTTATATGAGATACCAGAGCCTTTAGTTAACAAATAAAATGGCTTTTCAGCATCGTTAGATAGAACTCCTTCAAGTCCTGATGTATGAAAATCACTAATTCTAAGACATTTTATCTTCTTATCATGTGACCTCTCCAGCATTCGTTTAAGCTGCACAGCTTCTTTGGGCAGCTCTTTCTTATATTCATAACACGCTTCAATCATCTCAGAAAGTTCATCTATTCCTGGTATAGCATCATGCTCAACTTCAAATAGCTTATACTCCATTTTGGTATAAGATGAATTATAACGTGCATCATTTGAATTCTGTCCTGTTTCACGAGCCAAAGCCTCTTCAGGTTCCTTCTTAAAAGTCTCAACATCACCATTATCCAAGCCTACCTCTGGACCATAGTCATTATTCGGACTTCTCCATTTCTCGTCAGTCATGTTATATGCCTCCTCTACAATCTAAATTTTTTCTTTGTTGCTTGCTTAGTAACAAACCTATTTCTTTGTATTTCTAATTCCTGTTCAATTGCAGAAAAAATTGTTTTTACTTGTTCCTCAGAATACGAATAATTTGATGTGTTTGAGAGATTACCCAATAAATGCAACATATCAATTATTTTATTAGTTCTATTTTCAGCCAGACGCTTAAAGTTTTCTTCTTTTTGGTTACTCATACTGTCACCTCCATGTACATACATTATCATCTTTTAGTACATTTGTCAAATATTGCGCAGATATATTCATTATTTACTCGTTGATTTTATAAATGTACTAACATTTTTTATATATTGTAAATATGAAGGTGGTACAACCATTTATCGCTAATACAATTTTCACTATCTGAGCATGTTCTGAACTTACACTCGTTAGAGTGTGTCCATATCGCGCAATCGAGTAGGAGGCGGTGACTAACCGCCGTCCTCTCACAGCACCATACGTACCGTTCGGTATACGGCGCTTTCAATAGTTGACGTGCACAGACTGATAGGCTGTGGCTAAATCGTAAAAGCCACTGTTTATCAGTCTTTCTTTATTCAGCGCCCAAATCACAGCTTTGTTATTGCTGATATACCAATACTTTCTGCGACTGTTTGCTATTGTTGCCGCATAGTGTTCTGGGATTCCCAGCTTGACTAGATTTTTATATTTCGTTCTAGGTTTCTTCCACTGTTTCCATATGCACATGCGTATTCTGTGATAGAGCCATCCGTTGATGTCATCTATGTTGTTCTTCATGCTTGCAATTCCGTAGTAGTTAAGCCATCCTCTTGCATATACTTTGATTTTCTCAAGGCTTGGCTTGATTGACTGACATCGCTTACGGGAAGATAACTCCTTCAGTCTGGACTTAAACTTCTTCCATGACTTCGGATGAACTCGGACATAAATGCCTTTTCCGTTCCTTCCCAATGCAAAGCCAAGGAATTTAAAATTTCGGATTGCAAACACGCTGACAGTACGACTCTTTTCTCGGTTTACTGTAAGTTTCAGCCTCTCCTCAAGATATTTTGTACTGCTTTCCAAGAGTCTCTCTGATGCCCGCCTGCTCTTTGCAAGAAGCACGATGTCATCTGCATATCTTATGCATGGAACACCTCTTTTCAGGAATTCCTGGTCGAACTCATTGAGGTAGACATTTGCCAACAATGGTGATAGATTTCCACCTTGTGGTGAGCCTTCCTCTGTGTCGATGACCACTCCGTTTTCCATTACACCGCTTTTCAGATAGCGCTTTATCAACTGTACTACACGTTCATCTTTTACATTCTTCCGCAGAAGATTGATGAGAATTTCGTGATTAATAGTATCGAAGTACTTTGACAAATCAAGGACTACAGCATATGTATAGCCTTGTTCTGCATACTCCTTAACCTTAAGTATTGCGTCTTTTGCACTTCTGTTCGGACGATATCCATAGCTACCCTCTGCAAACAGCGGTTCATAGATTGGCACTAACTGTTGGGTTATTGCCTGTTGAAGTGTACGGTCTATCACTGTTGGTATGCCAAGCTTTCGCACACCACCATCTGGTTTGGGAATTTCAACTCGTCTTACTGGAGACGGAGTATACTTTCCACGATAAATGCGGTCAGTTATCTCTTGTTGATGTTCCTTTAGATATGGAAGAGCCTCTTCAATGGTCATGCCATCAATTCCCGGCGCTCCCTTGTTTGCCTTAACTCTCTTATACGCTCTGTTAAAGTTGTCTTTATACAGTATCGTTTCCAAAAGTCTCGGCTGTGCACTGTCTCTTTCTTTCCATATCCGATTGAATGACCTAGACGCTTTCACATACCCTTCATGTTCCGCATTATCTCTTTGCGAACAGCCATTGTTTTCAATGTTTTCTGCCATAGACGGTCATTCCTCCTTTCTCGGTCATACTCAAGACTCCTACTGATTCGGTCCTTCACCTCTCGGCTACTATGACCTCTGCTGACTTCTGTGCGTTCAGCATTGCTTTATGCAATGGTTACCTCTTTCAAGGCATACCGCACAGACCTCCCTAGGTACCACACGTTTCTTCCTCTCCATCCTTCCGCCTCATTTATCATGCATGATTCCGTGTAGTTATTGGGCTTTAACATGGGTTGCTGTCTTACCCACATGCATGACCTCATATGAGATTTCTGTTCGTCAGACCAGAGATTTGCCCGTGAGTTAGTATATTCCTCACATCCAGCTTCCTTCAGATTCCATCTCACGATGGACACCCTTGCCTTCGGCTATATCCTTCCCACTACCGGGCGGATTCGGGACTTTAACCCGTTAGAAACGTGCGCCGCTAGGCGCACCATACAAAAAGCTGCCCCCAGTCCCCAAGGGAACCGGGAGCAGCACATCTCTCCAAATCTCATAACTATGATCAGGATATAAATCCTTTAAGCATCTCACCCAGCATCCGCTTCTGATCCGGGTTCAGGTCCTGAAGCCAGTTTTCACCGGAACGGTCCTCTCTGGCATCCCTGGATACTTCCCTGAGAGTTTCCCTGCTGGCTGCGGTCTGTTCTGCACTGCGTCTGGCATGAACTCTGCGGTCTCTTCCAATGGAGCGCACAGGAGACGCTTCCCGGCGTTCTTCCTCTGCCGCCGGAGCAGGCTGCTGGTCTGATGCCGTCTCACGCTCCATCCGGGACCACATTACATTTTCCACATGATCCTGAAGACAGGTAAGGAGATGCTGGCGCTTTGCCTCCAGATTTACACCGTAATCCACAAACACGGTGGCCATCCCTCCAAAGATACCCATAACGCCATACAGGACAATGTAGTAATTATCGCTTCTGTTCCAATAGGAAAGGAACGCCGCCGCCCCTCCTGCAAGAAAGCATAAAAGCGTCAGCTGTCCTGTATGTATCCTCCGCATTCTGGCGCAGGGCGCGCAGATACCGGTTTTTTGCAAGCGCCAGATTGGAGCTCTCCCGAATGAGACGTTTATAGAAGCTTCCCGCTGCGAGCCTTACCATAATTCCTCCCAGACAAATTGCTGCCAGCAGATACAGAGCTCTTCCAGTCTCCAAAAAACTCATCATAACCAATTCCCCTTTCTATACACTACCATCATTTCTCTGCAGCCTATAGGCCGCTGCAGGCCGCCGAACCCGTCCCTGCAGGTCTGGAACATTTTCCGAAAATGATCCGAGCGGCTTCGGTAAGGTCTATTATAGCCCCGGAATTGGATTTGGGAAGTTGAGAACCCCTAGAATCGTTCGTCAAATTCCCCCACGAAACGATTCTTAAGGTAAAATGCTGCTACATGCAGCGAACCATTTCCGTCATCAGGTTTACGCTGTGGCGGATGGCCTGAGCCTCGAAAACAGCGTAATCTACACCGGCGCTGTCATCTGCCTTGTCAGAAATAGCGCGCAGGATCAGGAATGGGATACGGTTAAAATAGCACACCTGAGCAATGGCCGCTCCCTCCATCTCTGTACACATACCGGAAAATGTTTCACTGATCCACTGCTTTTTATCCTTATCAGAAATAAACTGATCCCCCGAAACAACACGGCCTGTAAAAGTGCCGATCTCCGGATTCACCCGGCTGCAGCATTCCTTTGCAAGAGTAACCAGTGTTTCATCTGCCGGAAATGAAAGCGTATCTACTCTTGGAATCTGCCCCGCTTCATAGCCAAAGGCTCTGGCATCCATATCGTGCTGCAGAGCGTCTGTAGAAATCACAATATCACCGATATTGATTTCTGCCTTTAAAGAACCTGCTATTCCTGTGTTAATTACAGCTTCAACCTGAAATTCATCTGCCAAAATCTGTGTACAAATGCCGGCATTTACCTTACCAATACCGGAACGAACCACAACAGCAGTCTGTCCTTTCAAGTTTCCTTTTACAAACTTCATTCCTGCTTTTTCCACAATTACTGTATCTGTCATTTTTTCTTTTAACAGCTCTACTTCTTCTTCCATAGCGCCGATAATTCCAATCATATTCATAATCCATTCACCTTTCCTGTAAAATATTGTTCTCTGCCTTTCACTTTAACATAATCTTTCCTTCGTTGCCAGTTGTTTCTTTGTCTTTACGTTTTTTTTCAGTCATGCTATAATTCACACTGAAGAAACAAACAAAGGAGGATTTTAAGATGGCTGTATATAAAACAAAAGGCGTATGTTCACGCTCTATTGAATTTGAAATTGAAGGTGATGTTGTAAAATCCGTAAAATTCAACGGTGGCTGCAACGGAAACACACAGGGAATTGCAAGCCTTGTTCAGGGAATGAAAGTGGATGATGTTATCCAGAGATTAAAAGGAACAGACTGCAACGGCAGAGGAACCTCCTGCCCTGACCAGTTGGCAAAAGCTTTAGAAGAAGCCAAAGCTTAATCATTTTCCTTAATAAAATTAAACATAAAAAATGGAGCGGTCACTTTAAGCAATGCTCCATTTTTTTTAATTTCCC
>OHCZ01000680.1_pt1 | contig 17593 bp, 10 predicted proteins | sample 1566891 | NCBI WGS metagenome assembly OHCZ01 (sample SAMEA3879510, study PRJEB24766) | human gut metagenome | biome: human-associated habitat; feature: feces | place: USA | collected 1985/1987
GGGCGAGGAGAAGCACATCTTCCCCTACCAGGAGAATGCCGACGTGATGTTCAATACAGCCATGCTCTTCGAGCTGGCCGTCATCAAGCAGCAGGCCGAGCCACTCCTGGACCTGGTTCCAGAGAATTGCCCCGAATATGCCGAGGCCTACAGGCTGCGCACATTCCTCGACTATATCCAGCCGATACCCAACCGCGCCCTGCCTCCCACCTCGCTACTGCGTGAGTTTTTAGGTGGCAGTTCGTTCAAGTATTGAGGTACCACGGACCATAGACTATCCAGGCGCATTATGTCAAAAGGGGACGACAGCTATCTGTCGTCCCCTTTTGATATAGTCCATTACAATACCTCTGGCTATTGCCTGTGATAACGCAGCCAGCTATTATGATATTACCTATTCCTTTTGTTTCGCATCCCCATCCAGCACCTCTCCAAAGAGGGTGGCGGAGGTACTACCTGTGATGCGCACGCGTACGGTCTCGCCGATGCGATGCTGACCTCGGTCAATGACGACGGCCTTGTTTTGCTCCGTGCGTCCCATGAGCTGGTTGGGATTGCGCTTGGCTGTGCGCTCCAGAAGGATGTCAAACTCCTTGCCTTCGTCCATACGGTTGCGCTCAGCCGACATCTCCGTCTGCAGACGGATCAGTTCGTTGAGTCGGCGCACCTTCTCCTCCTCCGAGACGTTGTCGGGCAGATGCTTGGAAGCGTAGGTGCCAGGACGCTCACTATACTTGAACATGAAGGCAGAGTCGAAACCGACCTCACGCACCAGCGACAGCGTCTCCTGAAACTCCTCCTCGCCCTCGTCGTGGTAGCCCACAAAGAGGTCGGTCGTCAGTCCGCAACCAGGGATGATGCGGCGTATGGCAGCCACGCGCTCCAGGTATTGCTCGCGCGTATATTTGCGGTTCATCAAATGGAGCACCTTGTTGCTGCCGCTCTGTGCCGGGAAGTGGATGTGGCGGCAGAGGTTGGGCTCGTCGGCGATAGCGTGGAGGATGTCCTCCGTCATATCCTCAGGATTGCTGGTCGTAAACCTGACGCGCATGTGCGGGACACTCTCTGCTACGAGACGCAACAGCTGGGCAAAGGACGTGCCTCCCTCGGGACGCTTGCCGTTGGGCAGCAAGCCATAGGAATTGACGTTCTGTCCGAGCAGCGTCACCTCCTTGAAGCCACGGTCGCTGAGGTCGTGCACCTCGCGGAGGATGCTCTCCACGTCGCGCGAACGCTCACGTCCACGCGTATAGGGCACAATGCAGTAATGGCAGAAGTTGTTGCAGCCACGCATGATGCTCACGAAGCCCGAGATGCGGTTGCCACCGATACGCTGAGGGATCACGTCGCGGTAAGTCTCGGTAGTGGAAAGGTCCACGTCGATGGCCTTGTGGCCCAGTTCGGCCTGTGCGATAAGGTCTGGGAGCGACAGGTAACTGTCCGGTCCACAGACGATGTCAGCATGGTGGTTGGCTATCAAGTCGTCCTTGACACGTTCCGCCATACAGCCGAGTACGCCGAGGAGCAGCTTGGAGCCGCCTTGCGCCTTGCGCTGCTTTCCCTTGGCATAGAGCGTGTCGAGGCGGTTGTAAATTTTGCTCTCCGCATTCTCTCGGATAGAGCAGGTGTTGAGGAAGATGGCGTCGGCCTCCTCCTCATGCTCCGTAGTCTCGTAGCCCGCCATCTGCATGACCGAGGCGACGACCTCGGAATCGGCCACATTCATCTGGCAGCCGTAGGTTTCTATGAATAGTTTTTTCATTCTGTCACGCTTTCTGTATAATATAGGGTGGTTCGCACAGTCGTGTCTCCCGTGGAGATCAGCTCACCTTCGTGATGCGCACGGTGCGGTAGTTTTTGTTGCAGGCGATGTAATACGACCCGTTGGTATAGATATCCTCGTTGCCCTCCATGTCGAGCTGGAAACCTGCCGCACGTACCTGCGAGACGAGGTTGTTGTAGGCATTGTCGTTGAAGACGCCGATCATCACCGCGCCATCTCCCACTGCCACATAGCTGGAAATACCGTCACGGAGCGCACGGGGATAGTCCTCAAACTTACCATCAACGATCTTCTTGGGCAGACGGCAGTTCTTATAGTACATCTTGTCGTATTTCGCCACACGGAACACCTCGTAGGCATTCTGCACCTTGTAGCCGTATTTCTTCATGGCGGCATCCATGTGGGCCGCGTCGGTGAAGACGCTCACCAGTTCTTCGACGTTGAGCAACTGGTCGTTGGGGGCTACAGGCTCTTCTGCAACAGCGGATGCCGCCTCTGCCGCAGCCTCCTTCTGGAGGCCATCATTGCCACCCTGGGAGGTATGCTGGATCAAGCCGCAGGAGGAAAGGAGCAGCGTGAGGGCGAAGGCCGATGAGTATAAAGTCTTTTTCATTCTCTTGCTTTCTGATGATAGGAGATATCTTACGTATTAATATATGATGATGTCGCAAGGGAAGCACACGCCTTTGGGCCACAGGAGGCCCAGAGGAGGTAGTTTCCCCATAACAACCTGCAAAGGTACGTTTTATCCTTGAAATAGGCAAATCATAGCAGAGGAAGTTGGCTGTGGGGGCATGGCAAAGGAAAGGAAATGGAAAGAAAAATCCTTTCCCAGCAGAAGAACATGGTCTGCTGGGAAAGGACGGCAATGGTTCGGCAAGGGCCTTTGGGCCACCTGCGACCGATTGGATATGGGCTTAGTGCACCATCACCTTCAGCGTGCGTCCGTCGCTGAGTTTGATGATGTTCAGTCCCTTCTGCTCGCCGAAGACACGCTGGCCAGCGGCATTATAGCGTGCCACCTCGTAGGTGTTATCGCTGGTCTCCGTGGCCTTGAGAGCCGTGACGGCCTTGTTGAACGTCATGCCGATGGAGTTCTCGATGCGGTTGTCGAGCCTGTCCTCCGCATTGTGCTTGTTGAGGAAAGCCACGAGCGTGAGTTTGTCCTTGTTCCAAGCCTCATCGATGGGGATGGAATAAGTGGCCGTGAAGTGGCGGTTCTCCCATACGACCGGGTCGCCCCAGGCGCTATTGAAGTAGCGGATGACGTGCATGTGAGAGAAGTCGCCCGATGCGCCATACTGGTCACGGGCGGGAATCTCGTCCTCGGTCAGGTAGAGCGTGAGCTTGTTCTGTGCCGGGTCAAGACTCTCGTTGCACTCACCCGAGACAATCACCGTCGCCACGGAAGAGTCGTCGTTGACAGCCACCTGCATCGACAGTTGTGCGTTGCTGAACAGCGTGAGCTGGTAGTCGGCATAGCCCTCTACGTCGTCGTAGGTGTTGGCGAAGAGAACATTGTCCATGTTGCCCTTTGCATATTGCGCGTCGAAGTCGGGCTGGCGGTTGAACATCAAGCCCGGAGCATAGGTCATGCCGCCATCGTTGTAGAGATAGAGCAGCGGCTCATCGCAGGGCTGAGTGAGCCAGTCGGTGTAGTAGGCAGAGTGGTGGCAGACCGCCCATACGCGGGTGGGATCGGCATGCTCCATGTAGTAGGCCAGGAGTCCGGCCACGCGCGGGCAGTTGGGACACTGCTCCGTGGTAAACTCCTCGATGACGAGGTTGCGCGGATACTTGTCCGAGAAGACACCTACCGTGCCCTGTCCCACCTTCGATTCCGACTCGTTGTCGTGGCCATTGACCTTAGTCACCTCCACACTTACCTGGAAGCTGCCAGCCTCCTCGCCCAAGGGGAGAGGGATGGAGAGCGTTCCGCCACGCGTGGGGATGACAGCCGGATCGATGGTCTCGTGCTGCTCCGTACCGCGCACGCCATCGATGGTCACGACGTAGTCGATGCTCGACACGTCTTCCGTACTATTGTTGGTGTAGTGGATGGGGAGGACGACCTCGCTGCCCTGCTGGAAAGAAAGGTTGCCAAAATCATCGACTGCCACGTCGTACTGGTAGTAGTTTCCCTCAATGAGGAGCTGGACGCTGAGGTTGTTGTCGCCCATGTCAAACTCGTACCATGCCTTGCCGTCGGTCGTACCGGGGCGCTGGCAGTAGAGCTGCAGCGGATGACCGCTTGCTCCTTCGGCCACACAAGAGAAGGGATAGCACTCGCTGGTGTACTCGCCGTCCTCCTTGGTGTTCTTCTGCTCGTAGTCGTAGCCGACCATCCACTCCATGCCAGGCTTGGTGGTGATGGTGATGGGGTTGTCGAGCATGACGGTGTTCCATCCCTTCTCCGTATCGGCCACCTTCTTGGAGACGATGTCCTTGCCGTTGCCGTAGCGGTCTGCGGCGATGATGAAGACGCGGCTTGCACCTATCGACTCGCAGAGGCCGAAGCGGATGCCGACCACCCTACTGCCCAAATGGGGCTGGAGCATCTCCTGGGTGAGACTGATGGCCACCTTGTTGTCGCCAGGATACTCGGGGAATCCGCGTCCGAACTGTCCGAGGGCGTCGGTGGTATAGAGACCCAGCCATCGCTGGTCGCTGTTGATCTTGTTGGGCTGGCCTGCCTGCTCCACGCGCTCTCCGCCCGGCAGGGCGATGGTAGTGGGAGTCTCAGGACTCATCATGGCATCCTGGGCGAAGGCTGCGAGCGCCGAGAGGGCCAGGGCCATGGAGAAAACTGTTCTTTTCATCTGGTGAAAGATTGATGCTATAGGTAAAGTTATTGTTGCGATAAAGGAGGCGCCGTAGATGACGCTAAAAAATATCAGGGATGCGGCGGATTGTTCCGCCCGCACCCCTGATGTATTTGCTAATAGAAGTGGAAAGGATTCATTCCCTTTCGCTCGTTCTTTAGTTCTAAGATACTGTCGCGATTACTTCACGATGACCTTCAGCGTGCGGCCGTCGCTCAGCTTGACGATGTTCAGACCCTTCTGCTGGCCGTAGATGCGCTGGCCGGCTGCATTGTAGCGAGCCACCTCGACGGCGTCGTTGTTGGTGCTGACACCCTCCACGCCATTGGTAGCGCTGAGGCTCACGTTGATAGAGTTCTCGATACGGTTGTCGAGAGGATCATTTGCGTTGTGCTTGTTGAGGAAGGCGACAAACTTGATGTCGTCCTGCTTCCAAGAGCTGTCAAGATTGTAATCGTAGGTAGCAGTGAAGCTCGTGCCGTCCCACGTCACCTTGTCACCCCAAGTGCTGTTGTAGGCACGGATGACGTGATGGTGTTTGTAGGTACCCGAGGCACCGGCCTGGGCCTGGGCCTTCACGTTGTCCTCCGTCACATAGACCGTGAGCAGCGCGTTGTCGGTGTCATAGATGTTGTTGGCTTCGCCCTTGATGACGAGGGTCACCTTGCTCTTGTCGGCATTGGGCACCACCTGCATGTCGAGCTTGGCGTTGGCCAGCGTCTGTGTGAGGTAGTACTCCACGATCGTGCCAAAGTCATCGGCGCTACCCGGGATGGTCACGTTGTCCTTCTTGCCCTTTAAATAGTAGGAGTCGAAGTCCGGCTCGCGGTTGAACATCACGGCGGGAGCGAAGGTCGAGCCAGCATCGTTGAAGAGGAACGTCAGCTCCTGGTCGCAAGGCTGGGTGAGCCAGTCGGTGTAGTAGGCAGAGTGGTGGCAGACAGCGGCTACGCGGCTGAGGTCTGCGCCCTCAAGATACTCGTGGAGGTAACCAGCTACGCGCGGACAGTTGGGGCACTTCTCCGTGGTGAACTCCTCGATGACCATGTTGCGGGTGAACTGCGTGGAAGAAACACCAACATAACCCTCAGCCACCTTGTCCTTAGACTCGTTGTCGTGGCCGTTGACCTTGGTGATCTCTACCTTGATGCTCTTCTTGGCCTCGACACTACCACAGGGCACAGAAACCTTGAAAGAACTCTTGCTGCCAACACCTACAGACGGGCTGAAGGTTGTGTGCTCCTCGCTGCCAGCAACACCATCGACGCTGACGACATAGTCGAGGTCGGTGACGGCATAGGCCGAGTTGTTGACGAACGGAACGGTGATCTTGGCATCGGTGTTGATGCTACCCGTGACCATACCGAAATCCTCCGGCGTGGCGCTATACTCGGGGAATTCACCCTCTACCAGCACCTGGATACTCATGTTCTTGCCGCCCATGGAGAACTTCTTCCATCCGGTGTCGCCCGTCTTGGGATCGAGGCAGTAGATGAACAAGTACTGGTTATCAATTCCCTCTTTTACAGCAGAGAAAGGAAATGCCTTGCCATTATACTGGTCGCCTATCTGAGTATAGGTGTAACCTGCGGAAAACTCCTCGTCGCCCGTGATCTCGACAGGCTCGGTGAACATGACTTCGTTCCAGCCTAAAACAGTGGTGGACAACTCCTTCGTACGGAGGTCAGCACCCGGTGCATCGTTCTCAATCTTCTTGAAGAAGGCAGTAGTGCTGCCGATCTCTTCACAGATAGCGAAACGCATACCGACAATCTTCATGCCGACATAGCTCTTCAGAATATCCTTTGTGAGATAGATGCCCACCTGGTTGTCACCAGGATAAGAGGGCACACCCATTCCCAGGCCTTCTCCAGCCCAGTTGTCTGAGTTGTAATAGCCGAGCCAACGCTGGTTCTCTGCAATCTTGGCCACTTTCTTCACTGCTTGACTTTGCTGTGAAGCAGAAGGATTGCTCACGACAACATCCAGATTCTGATGCTGCACGCTCACCTGTGCACTGGCCATAGAAGCCAGAAGTACGGAGGCGATGGTCAGTAAAAATTTCTTCATACTTTCTTTAATTAGGTAGTTATTAATAATTTTTTGTCTCTGTCTCTCGATAGTCCGGGCGATAATACCCGTTATCGGTGGCAAAGATACGATTTATTTTTGAAGCGAGCAAAAAATAAGCAAAAAAATAAGCAGAAATATAATTCATCCGATATTTTTGGTGTTCCTCCCCATGAATAGCTATCTTAAAGTTAATGTTCCATCGACCCAAAATTCCTCGCACCCGACCTCGGCAATCCTTCGGGATGGTCTCGGGATGGCTTCGGGATGATCCAAGAGCACTTTGCCCTCGAAAACTGGAGCTATGACCATTCACACACATTAGCTTAGAACCACATCCGGGCATTGCTTACGACAACTGCCACACATTGCTTACGACAACCGCCACACATTGCTTACGACCAGCCTCGCACATTGCTTAAGTCAAATTCCTGCCCATCACCCTTATATTATATCGCACATTACCCTCTATATTATATTATGGTAAGGACTGGCGTCCTCTTTTGCGAAAAAGACACGGGCCGCGCATGGTACGCCGAGCCCTGTTTTCTCGTTGTTTTCCTCTTGCGCCATGGGTTGTCGACGGACGGGCAAACGGCCGCAAGGCCTCCCTTTGCAGGGAGAAGGGGGATTTTTCTAGAAAAAAACCATGAAAGGCTTTGTGGTTTTCGGCGAAATCACTACATTTGCAACTTTAATGCAACACAACGGTTCGTTTGTGCCACTCCGAGGAAGGACTGGCTGGCGGACAGAAGCTCAGAAGATGAAGGATTTTTTACAAGTATTACTTAGGTTCATCCCCCCCTACAAGAAGTATCTTGTGGGGGCCATAGCGTTCAATATACTGTCGGCATTGCTGAATGTGTTCTCCTTTGCCACCCTCATACCGATGCTCCAAATACTCTTCAAGGTGGACAACGGGTCGGGGGCCACGCAGGCCATGGCCTGGAGCGACGGTTCGATAAAGGACGTCCTGTCCAACAACGTCGATTACTACACGCAGATCTACATCACCTCCTGGGGTCCGACGACCGTGCTGCTCGTCATCGGTGCGGCCCTGGCCTTCATGACCTTCCTCAAGACGGGAGCCTACTTCCTGTCCTCAGCCTCCATCATTCCCATCCGCACGGGCGTGGTGCGCGACATCCGCAACCAGCTCTACCAGAAGATCACGTCGCTCTCGCTGGGCTTCTTCAGCGAGGAGCGCAAGGGCGACATCATCGCCCGCATGAGCGGCGACGTACAGGAGATCGACTCCTCGATCATGGCCTCGCTCGACATGCTCTTCAAGAATCCCATCCTGATCATCATCTATTTCGCCACCCTGCTGGCCATCAGTTGGCAGCTGACGCTCTTCACCATCGTCTTCGTGCCCGTCTTCGGCTGGTTCATGGGCGTGGTGGGCCGCAAGCTGAAGGCGAAGTCCATCAAGGCGCAGGCCCTGTGGAGCGACACGATGAGCCAGGTGGAGGAGACGCTGGGCGGCCTGCGCATCATCAAGGCCTTCTGTGCGGAGGACAAGATGAACGCGCGCTTCGCCAAGGTCAACGACGCCTATCGCGACGACATCCTCAAGGTGAACGTCCGCCAGCAGATGGCCCACCCGATGAGCGAGTTTCTCGGCACGGTGATGATCGTCATCGTACTCTGGTTTGGCGGCACGCTCGTCCTGGCCGAATATCCCGTCATCAGCGGCCCGACCTTCATATACTACCTCGTCATCCTCTATAGCATCATCAACCCCCTGAAGGACTTCTCCAAGGCCAGCTACAACATCCCCAAGGGTCTTGCCTCGATGGAGCGCGTCGACAAGATCCTCAAGGCGGAGGTGGAGATACAGGAGAAGGCCCAGCCCGAGCATATCAGCAGTTTCGAGCACGAGATAGAGTTCCGCCATGTCAGTTTCGCCTACAACGACCACGGCAAGCAGGGCGGCGCACCGGAACTGCACTACGTCCTGCGCGACATCAACCTCGTGATTCCCAAGGGCAAGACCATCGCCCTGGTCGGCCAGAGCGGCAGCGGCAAATCCACGCTCCTCGACCTCATTCCCCGCTACTACGACGTGCAGGAGGGCGAGGTGCTCATCGATGGCATCAACGTCAAGGACCTGGGCATCCACGACCTGCGCCAGCTCATCGGCAACGTCAACCAAGAGGCCATCCTCTTCAACGACACCTTCCGCAACAACATCTCCTTTGGCGTGGAGGGAGCCACGGAGGAGGAAATTATCCATGCGGCGAAGATCGCCAATGCCCACGACTTCATCATGCAGAGCGACCACGGCTACGACACCAACATCGGCGACCGTGGCGGCAGGCTCTCGGGCGGACAGCGCCAGCGCATCTCCATCGCCCGCGCCATCCTAAAGAACCCGCCCGTGCTCATCCTCGACGAGGCCACCTCTGCCCTCGACACCGAGAGCGAGCGACTGGTGCAGGACGCCCTCTTCCGACTGATGAAGGCACGCACGACCATCGCCGTGGCCCACCGCCTCTCGACCATCAAGAATGCCGACGAGATCTGCGTGCTCCACGAGGGGCGCATCGTGGAGCGCGGCACCCACGACGAACTGATAGCACTGGACGGCTATTACAAGAAACTGCACGACATGCAGGAGATATAACACGCTCGATCCTATTGACAGCATGACCTTATTATATTATATAGGATATAGGGCCAATTGGTGATAGGACACAGGCGATAACAACCATCAAGTATTGATAACGATGAGAAAGATACTCAAGAGTGATTTCGGGCCGGCGGTGGCGGTAGTCCTCGACCTGCTGGTAGCCTATTTGTTTTTCATCCTGGCCCGTGTGGCCTTCCTCGTGGAAAACCGCACGCTCTTTGCCGACACGCTGGCCGACGGCAACCTGGCACGCATCTTCCGGGGCGGCCTCCTCTTCGACACCTCGGCCATCTTCTACATCAACGCCTTGTGACTCGTGCTGATGCTCTTCCCCCTGTGGCTGAAGGAAGCGCGCCTGTGGCACAAGGTGCAGCGCTGGATCTTTGTGGTGGTCAACGGACTGGCTTTTGCCATCAACCTGGCCGACTCGGTCTATTACCCGTTCACGATGCGACGCACGACGACCAGCGTATTCCGTGAGTTTGACAATGAGAACAACCTCGGGGGCATCTTCCTCTCCGCCGTCCTCGACCACTGGGTGCTCGTACTGCTGGGCGTGGCAGCCTTCTTCGCCCTCTACTTTCTCTACGTCTCCCCGCGCACGGACTACCGCGACTTTCTCACGGGCCGCCAGCGGCTGCGCTTCGCTGGAGTCAACTTCGTGGCCCTGGCCCTGGCTGCCGTGGGCAGCGTGGCTGGCATCAGGGGCGGTCTGCAGTCGGGTGTGCGCCCCATCACGGTCAGCAACGCCGACCAATGGGTGGAGCGGCCCAAGGAGGCAGCGCTGGTGTTGAACACTCCCTTTGCCCTGCTGCGCACCATCGGCAAGAACGTCTTCTCCATCCCCGACTATTACGCATCCGTCGAAGAGGCCGCAAAGGTCTTCGACCCCATCCATCCCGCCACGAAGGCACAACCCCACCGCAAGAACGTGGTCATCCTGATCGTCGAGAGTTTCGGCCGCGAGTATATCGGGGCTTTCAACAAAGACCTGGAGGGAGGACGCTACAAGGGCTATACGCCCAACGTGGATCAGCTGATTGCCAAGAGTTGCGTCTTTGAGTATTCCTTTGCCAACGGCCATAAGAGCATCGACGGAATGCCCTCAGTCTTGTGCAGCATCCCGATGTTTGTGGAACCCTTCATCCTCACGCCCGCCTCGATGAACACCTACACGGGCCTTCCCGGCCTCCTGGCGCGCTGGGGCTACGACACGGCCTTCTTCCACGGAGCCAACCGTGGGTCGATGGGCTTCCTGGCCTTTGCCAAGAAGATCGGCTTCAAAAACTACTATGGCCGCCAGGACTATGCCGCCGACCCGCGCTTCGGAGGCGATAAGGACTTCGACGGCAACTGGGGCATCTGGGACGAACCCTTCATGCAGTACTACTGCACGAAGATGGGAGAGATGAAGCAGCCCTTCATGACCGCCATCTTCACCGTCTCAAGCCACCACCCCTTCGTCATTCCCAAGGAGTACAAGACGGTCTATAAGGAGGAGGGACTCCCCATCCACAAGTGCATCCGCTACACCGACCATGCCATCGGCCGCTTCTTCGCCTCTGCCTCGAAGCAGCCGTGGTTCAAGAACACGATCTTTGTCCTCACCTCCGACCATACCAACCAGACGGACCACCCCGAGTATCAGTCGGCCATCGGCGGCTTCTCGGCGCCCATCATCATCTATGATCCGTCGGGTGAGATACGGCCCGGTATGCGCTCCGCCACCGTGGCTCAGCAGATCGACATCCTGCCCACCATCCTCGGCCAACTGGGCTACGACAAGCGCTATCTGAGCTTCGGCTGCGACCTTCTCCACACCCCCGCCCAGGATACCTATGCCGTCAACTATGTCGATGGCATCTACCAATATGCCAAATACGGCTACGTCCTCCAGTTTGATGGCCAGCGCGTGCGGGGCGTCTACGCCCTCAGCGACCGTCTGATGCGCCACAACCTGCAGGGCAAGGTGGCCGTGGAAGGCAAGATGCTGCAGGAGTTGAAGGCCATCATCTACGAGTATATGTTCCGGATGGTGAACGACCAGCTGCGGACTTCCTAATCCCTTTAGCCTACATTACCCTACAGAAGAAAACAGAAAAAGAAGATGAGAATAGGATATGACGCGAAGCGCATCGTGAGCAATGGGACCGGGCTGGGCAGCTACGGCCGCACGCTGATCAACTCGCTGGCAGCCCTGGAGGGCGACGACGAACTGCTGCTCTATGCCCCCGACGAGGGACGCAAGGAGTGGCGGGAGCAGGTGCGCCTGCGCGAAGGCGTGCGCTTCGTCTATTCGGACCGGAAACACGGTCTGGGCAAGAGTCTGTGGCGAAGCCACGGCATCGTCGAGGACCTGCGGCGGGACGGAGTCTCCCTCTACCACGGACTGAGCGGCGAACTGCCCGTGGGACTTCGCAAGGCCGGCATACCGGGCATCGTCACCATCCACGACCTCATCTTCATGCGCCATCCCGAATACTACCACGCCATCGATGCCTGGATCTACAAGCGCAAGTTCTACCGGACGCTCCGCGAGGCCGACCGCGTCATCGCCATCAGCGAACGCACCCGCCAGGACATCATCGAACTGGGTGGCTTCCCCCGCGACCGCATCGACCTGGTCTATCAGAGTTGCGACACACGCTACCGCCTCCTCCGCTCGGAGGACGAACTGCAGAAGATCCATGCCGAGTATGACCTCCCACCACGCTACATTCTCAACGTCGGCACGGTGGAGGAGCGCAAGAACGTCCTCTTGGCCGTGAGGGCGCTGGAGAAGTTGCCTGCCGACCTGTCATTGATCATCGTCGGCCGCCAAACAAAGTATGCCGAGAAGGTGAAGCGCTACATCCGTCGCCATCAGCTGGACCAGCGCGTGCGCTTCCTGCAAGGCGTGCCCAATAGCGTCCTGCCCGCCATCTATCAAATGGCCGAGGCCTTTGTCTATCCGTCCCGCTACGAGGGCTTCGGCATCCCTATCATCGAGGCCATCCAGAGCGGCCTGCCCGTCGTGGCAGCCACAGGGTCCTGTCTGGAGGAAGCGGGAGGCCCCGACAGCTTCTATGTGGATCCCGACGACAGCGAGGGCCTACGCGAAGCTATCCTCAAGGCTATCGCCCAGCGCGACCACCTCGTGCCCAAAGCGCAGGAGTATATCCGCCGTTTCGAGAATGGCAACGTGGCACGACAGGTCCTCAATTGCTATCAAAGAATGGATCTGACGTAGAAGCCGTAACTACCTTTGCTTGGATGATAGACAACCAGTAGGTATTCCACCCCCGGCCTGCTTAGAGATACTGCTGCAGGATGCCCCAGACGGCCACGATATGACAGAGACTTCCCGCAAGGACGAAGAAATGGAAAACGGTGTGGGAATAGCGGCGGCGGTGGAGGGAATAGAAGACCGCACCCGTGACAAACATCACACCCTCGGCAATGATCCACGCCACCAACGAGACCTCGACGGCATGGAGAAGAGGCTTGAAGGCCACGAGCACGCTCAGTCCCATACCCACATAGGTGAGCGTCTCGATATTGCTGTGGGGCTTCAACTTGCGTAGCGAACTGATCGTTCCACCGATGGCACACGTCCATACGAAGGCAAAGAGCAGCCACCCCCACGGCCCTTCGCCACGGAGCGCCACCAGCGTGATGGGGGAATAGCTACCCGCGATATGCCAATAGATGGCAGCATGGTCCCACTTGCGCAGCCGCTCCTTCCACGGACTGGTAGGACGCAAGGCGTGGTAGCTGGTCGAGGCGACATAGCTGCCCACCATTCCCAGCAGATAGAGCGACACGCCAAACGTGGCCCAACCGTCCTTGACACGGAAGCACCAGTACAGAAAGACCATGCCGAAGGCCATGCCCAGCAATATGCCCGCAGCATGGCTCCAGCTGTTCCACAACTCCTCTCGATGGGTATAGAATGGCTTCATCAATATCTTGTATTATCAAGTTGGCTTGGTGCGGCGAAGACCCAGGGACTACCGCTCGCACATCCTGCACGACGGTTCAGAGAGGCCCACCTGACGGCGAAACCTCATCAACTATCCAGGACATAGATTTTAGGTTGCAAAAATAAGGATTTATATTCATACCCGCAAACTACAGGGCAGCTTTTCCCACCCTACAGACCACAACACCTCATACAAGGAAAGACTCATCTGTCTGCGCACACTACTCCCCCTCAAGTCTGAACCACGTCTTTTTTTTGGTGTTTTTTACACTTAAGCGAAAGATTTTCTACTATATTATACGCTATTTGCGGAAATTTTAGTATTTTTGCCCCCAGATTGTAGCTATCAAATAACGATCGAACTATTATATATTCAAAAAAACTCAATACAATTTAAATATAGTGATTTTATGGACAAACTCCAATCCAACATGTTGAAAGGCATCATCGTCTCGGCGATATGCTTAGCACCGCTACCTATCAGCGCGGCCACGCCCCCTACGGCCAAGGCTGCTGCCACGGTGGCGCAGGACGACGGCAAGACCGTTGGCGGAACGGTGCTTGACGAGAACGGCGAGCCCGTCATCGGTGCCACCGTGACGGTCAAAGGCACAAACCTTGTCACAGTAACCGACATCGACGGCCGCTTCGAGTTGAAAGTGCCCAACGGTAGCATCCTCTCCGTGAGCTACCTTGGCTACACTACGGCAGAAGTGCCCGCCACGGGAGAGAACCTTACCATCTCGCTGAAGCCCGACGAGCGCCAGCTGGCCGAAGTCGTGGTGACAGCCTTGGGCATCCGCCGTTCGGAGAAAGCCCTGTCGTACAATGTGCAACAGGTGAACAGCGAGCAGCTGACCACGGTGAAGAGTGCCAACTTCATGAACTCGCTGGCCGGCAAGGTGGCGGGTGTCAACATCAATGCCTCATCGGCAGGTGTGGGCGGTGCGACCCGCGTGGTGATGCGTGGTCCGAAGTCCATCAACCAGAGCAACCAAGCCCTCTACGTCGTAGATGGTGTGCCCATCAACAACCGCAACAACGGCGAGACGGGAAGTATCTACTCCACCCAGCCGGGTAGTGAGGGCATTGCCGACATCAACTCTGAGGACATCGAGTCCATCAGCGTGCTCAGCGGTCCTGCCGCAGCCGCCCTCTATGGTTCCGCTGCCGCCCAGGGTGTGATCATGATCACCACCAAGAAGGGCAGCAAGGGCCGCGTGCAGGTGACGATCTCCAACAGTAGCCAGTTCCTCAGCCCGTTCAAGATGCCTGAGTTCCAGAACAGCTACGCCAACCGTCCTGGCGAGGTACGCTCCTGGGGCGAGAAGGGCGGTTCGCCCTATAGCGGCTTCGAACCGGAGGACTTCTTCAACACGGGCACGAACATCCAGAACAACGTCGCGCTGACCGTCGGCAACGACCGCAACCAGACCTACCTCTCCGTAGGTACGACCAACGCACGCGGTATCATCCCTGACAACAAGTACAACCGCTACAACTTCACGGTGCGCAACACGACAAAGTTCCTGGACGACAAACTGACGCTCGACTTCAGCCTCAGCTACGTCAACCAGAACGACCGCAACCTCATGGCGCAGGGTCAGTACTTCAACCCGCTCGTGCCGCTCTACCTCTTCCCGCGTGGCGAGAGCTTCGACGCCATCCGCACCTTTGAGGTCTGGGACGCCTCCCGCGGCATCTATGTGCAGAACTGGAACTTCGGCGACGCGCTCCAGATGCAGAACCCCTACTGGGTGGCCAAGCGCATGAACCGCATCAACCACAAGCACCGCTACATGACCAATGCGAGTTTGAAGTATCAGATCACGCCGTGGCTCGACGTGACGGGACGTCTGCGCTTCGATCGCACCAACACGAAGTTTGAGGATCAGCGCTACGCCTCCACCATCAATATCTTCGCCCACAGCCCCTACGGCTTCTACAAGTATGAGAACGTGGCCGACCAGGCTCTCTATGGCGACTTGATGGCCAACATCAACAAGACGCTGGGCGATTTCTCCATCGGCGCCAACATCGGTGGTTCGTTCCAGCGCACGCAGTATGAGGACGAGGGCTACCAGGGCGGCCTCAAGGCTCCGTCCAACCTCTTCACCCCCAACGCCATCGACTATGCGGCTGCCACCAACGACAACCGCCCCATCTATGGCTTCAACAAGCACTACATCAACTCCCTCTTCGCCAATGCCGAGCTGGGCTGGAAGAGCATGCTCTTCCTCACCCTCACGGGCCGCAACGACTGGGACTCCGCCCTCGCCGGCACGAAGCACGAGTCGTTCTTCTATCCCTCGGTAGGTATGTCGGCCATCATCTCCCAGATGGTGCAGCTGCCGGAGTTTATCAGCTACATGAAGGTGCGCGGCTCTTGGGCCTCTGTGGGTTCTGCCATCAGCCCCAACATCGCCTCCCGCTGGCGCTACGAGTACAACCCTGCCTCGCAGAGCTACTCCACCGTCACCTACAAGTTCCCCGAGACGTTCTATCCTGAGCGCACCAACTCTTGGGAGGCAGGTCTGACGGCCCGCTTCTTCGACAACGCCCTCACGCTCGACGTCACGTTCTACCAGTCCAACACGCGCAAGCAGACCTTCCTCCGCCCGATCACGGTCGGCGAGGGCTACAGCAAGGAGTACGTGCAGACGGGTAACGTGCGCAACCGCGGTCTTGAGCTCTCTCTCGGCTACAACAAGACGTGGGGCGACTTCACCTGGAACAGCTCGCTCACCTATAGCATGAACCGCAACAAGATCATCGACCTGCTCGAAGACCCGAACGAGGTGATCAGTCAGGCCGGCCTCAACGGCGCCAACGTCATCCTCAAAAAGGGCGGCACGATGGGCGACGTCTATACCTACACCGACTTCGCACGCGACAACGAGGGCAACATCGCCCTCGACGCCAGCGGCAACGTGATGCGCCAGACGCTCTCCAACCCGAAGTATTGCGGTTCCGTGCTGCCGAAGGGCAACATCGGCTTCAGCAACGACTTCACCTGGAAGGGCCTCAACCTGGGCTTCCTCGTCACGGCTCGCTTAGGCGGCATCGTGCTGAGCCAGACTCAGGCCCTGCTCGACTACTATGGTGTCTCCCAGGCCACGGCCGATGCACGCGAGGCAGGTGGCATCGCCGTCAACACGGGCATGGTGTCGGCCGAGAGCTACTACAGCGTGGTAGGCGGCGACAACCCGATCTGGTCCGAGTATATCTACAGCGGCACCAACGTCCGTCTGCAGGAGGCTCATATCAGCTACAACCTCCCGCGCAAGTGGCTCGGCGGGTCTGACGGCCAACAACCTCTTCATGATCTACTGCAAGGCACCGTTCGATCCCGAGACCACTGGTTCCACGGGCACGTTCTACCAGGGCTTCGACTACTTCATGCAGCCCAGCCTGCGCACGCTCGGATTCAACATTAAGCTGAAATTCTAATCATACATATATAAATAAGGAAGAATATGAAAGCAAAGATATTCAAGGTCACCGGCCTCTCCCTCATCGCGGCCTCAGCCCTGCTCATCACGGGTTGCACGGCAGACTTCGAGGAGGCCAACCGCCCGGGCGACAAGACTTCGTCCGAGGAGCTTGGTCGCGACAACTACAGCACCGGCTCGTTCCTTGTGCAGATGCAAAACGAGGCGTTTCCCGAGCAGGAGAACACCTACCAGATGAACCAGGACCTCATCGGCAACTACCTGGGCCGCTACTTCACCTATGCCAACAACGGCTTCGCGGGCAACAACTTCGTCCGTATGAACGCCCCTGTGGGCTGGGTGCGCTACCCGTTTGCCGACAGCATGCCCAAGACGGTGTCGGCCTTCAATGAGATCGTACGCCTCACGGGCACGGAGAGCCTCAGCTACGCCTGGGCACTGATCCTCCGCGCGCAGTCGTTCCTCCGCCTGACGGATATGTACGGTCCGCTGCCCATCGGCGCCGAGGAGGAGCCCAACGCCTACTCCTCACAGCAGAAGGTGTACCACACGCTGGTGGCCGACCTCGACAAGGCCCTCGGCATCATCACCCCGATGATCCAGGCTGGCGGCGGCACACTCACGCAGTTTACCAACTCCGACAAGGTCTATGACGGCGACTTCACGAAGTGGGTGAAGTATGCCAACTCCCTGAAGCTCCGCATGGCCATCCGCATGCGCCTGGCAGAGCCCGAGTATGCCCGCACCGTGGCCGAGCAGGCTGTGGCCGACGGCGTCATCACGTCCAATGCCGACAACGCCACGATTCTCTACGTTCCCAACGGTCTGTACAAGACCTCTGTGGAGTGGGGTGACAGCCGTGCCTGCGCCGAC